>OLFT01001212.1_pt1 | contig 28303 bp, 26 predicted proteins | sample 1604921 | NCBI WGS metagenome assembly OLFT01 (sample SAMEA3888897, study PRJEB22519) | human gut metagenome | biome: human gut; feature: human-associated habitat; material: faeces | place: Denmark | collected 2013 | reverse complement strand
CTAGAAACAACTTGTTTCTAGCACTTTTCTCACGGCGGAAAGTTTCAGTAGATGATTGAATAACTCTAAAGAATAAAAAGTATTTATCTTTATAGAAGTTAATAGAATTGTATAAAAGATAACTTTGTCTTTAAGCTCAATCCACCAAACGGTGGACTTTTTATTTGGTTGTTAAGAGGAGGGTAGTGAAACCAAGCATGGCAAAGGTCCCCCAAGCTAGGGGAAGGCTCCAGATAGCTAGACTAGAAAAGAGAGCTGTCCCAAGTGGCATGGCAAAGCTGACCATCAGTCCCAAAAAGCTAGAGGTAGAAGCTAATTTTTCAGCAGGCAATTTGCTCATTAAAAGACTGGAAACTTTTGGGTTGATTTTTGCTACAAGATAACCAAGGAAAGTGATGAGTAGAAGAGAAAGAATGTCCCAGTGTACCAGGATATTTGTGAGCCCAAGCATGGTCAGCCCACCTGCGATCCACAGGAGGATATGATGGAGCGATTGTTTGGAAAAATAGTCATGGGGTGTCAAGCTAGCCCAGACCATGCTTAAAATAGTCACAGCCTCTAAGATCAAGAGGGATTGGCTAAAACTCAACTGAAAGAAGGGGGAGTGAAGCAGTTGCAAATTGTAGATACCAGAGATGGATCCCCCTAGGGCATTGATGAGAACCAATGAGAAGAGCAACTTGCCAAAGTGGTGAACCTCCTCATCTGCAAAAATACTTTTTGCGTTCTGGTACATCTCTTGGCAATCGTGTACCAAAGATTTCTTACTTTTGGGCTCAATGACGGGAGCATGTGTCAGCTGCTTTTTTCTCATCAGGAGACAAGTGGAAGACAGGAGAAAAGTCACGGCATTGATCGAAGCGACCAGGGCAAAATTTTGATGGCTGATAGCTAACAGCCAAACTCCTAGAGCTTGTCCAGAAATCGAACAGACCATGCTAAGCAGTTGGTTGAAGGAATAGGCCTCCATCAAATCCTCGTCGAGGATGTTCTTTTTCATGATGGGGAGTTGCAAGCCTCCGCGATAATCACTCAAACAATCTGAAACAATGTTTAAAAAGCAAACAATCGAAAAGGCTAGGTAACCCGGAATCTTGGTCATGAGAGCAATAAGGATGAAGAGGATGGCTTGAAGATAGCCAATGCGGATCAACCAGTTAGCTTTTTTCTTCGTGCGGTCAGCCTTCATACCAACAAAAATGGTAAAGAGGCTAGGAATAAATACAATGAGATTGGCAATGCCAACTGCCAGGCTCGGTTGCGGCATACTGGCAGCAAAGACCACAAAGACCAGATTGTAGATGGCAGCACCAAGGGTATTCAAAAAGCGAGAAAGGCTGAGTAAGGCAAAAATTTTATTACGAGCTAAGAGTTTCATAAGCCTTCCTCCTTCACGTGATCAGTTGCTAGGACTTGTTTGATAGATCGAACGATCTGTTTGAAGAGGTCTAGTTTCTCATCATCAGAGAGAAGAAGTTCCTGATCCTTCAGATAAACGCTGGTATGTGAGAGAAGAAAGCGGAGGAAGTGGTTTTTTAGTTTGGTCATCATGGGAAGAACCTTCTTTCTTTACTTGATGATCCTATTGTAAACCTAAAAAGCAAGAAAAAATTAATGTTGCATATTTTCAACAAAAACTCACAGAGTAGATCTGTGAGTTTTTAGGATTTATTGATCAGTTCTTGCAGGCCCTGTTTGTAGTAGTTGGCACTGTCCTTACAATCCAGAATAGAGAGAACCTGGATGGCCTGTTCCATCTTTTCAAGACCGATTTCTTTTTCTCCCTTTCGATAGAGAAATTCTCCTTTGGCGTAGAGATAAACCGTCCGAAGGTAGGCTTCGTTCTCAGAGTAAAAGTGGTCGTTAATTAGGTGGTCAAAAAAACATGCATCTTCAAATTCATTTGAACTAATGGCCAGAAAAAAGCCATTAAGGAAAATAGAATTGATGGCAGGACGAGAGGAATCTAGGAGAAGCTTGAAATCCTCCCTTTGGACCAACTCCTCTGTGTATTGTCGATAGAGGCGACTAGAGAAAAGTGGAGAGGTCAGAGAAAACAGGTTTAATTCAAAATTTCCCCAGATTGTGACAGAGAAGAGATAATCATGGAGGAAATCGAGTTCCTCTTGGCTAGCGGTGAGCTCTACCTCAGGATATAAGCCAAGTATTTTGGCCTTGAGAGTAATGCTGGCTAAGAAGTCTTCTTTTTTCTGATATTTCTGATAGGCTTGCTGGTAGCTTTGGTACAAGGCTTGATCGTGTTCCAAGCTCATGTTTTCATAGTGCTCTTTCAACAATTTGGGAATAAAGGAGTGCTGATCGATCCCTGCTAGATGAGAGAACTCACTGAGGCTGGTTTTGATTTGTTGAAGGGCCTGAAAAAACCGTTGCGTCGTCAGGTCATTTTCTCCTCTTTCAAATCGCGACAGCATAGAGCGCGAAAATTTGCCACCCGTAGCTTCCTCTAAAGAGATGTGGCGACTTTCACGTATTTGCCGAAAAATAGCTCCGATTTCTTTCATGAATTCTCCTCTATCTAACATTGCTCAATGCCCTAGCAAGTGACCCTCTTTTGTCCAAGAGATGGTGGGACCTTGTGTACAACACCCATTTGCCTAGTTACTGTATCTTTTTTCATGATTATAACAAATTTTTGAGGAGACTTCTTGGTTGAGGGGCAGCTTCATGATATACTAGTAGTATCTAGAAGATTTGAGGACAAAAGAATGAACCTATTTACACAAGAAATCCGTAAAAATCCTGAAGGACTAGCCTTTGATCAAGAGTTGGATTTGCTCAAAGAATTGCAAAAGCGTAATCCAGAAATTCTTGATTTAAAGAATGTGACAGCGACAGGACGAGTAGCCTATGATACAGGCCTCTATGTCTTGGATTACCAGTTGAGCTATACCATCGTTTTGGCATCTAGCCGAAGCATGGAGCCTGTTGAGATAAAAGAAAGCTATCCTGTAACAGAAGTGTTTGCGGAGGATGTACAGTCTGACGCAGATATCGAAGCTCTTGAGGAAGATCTGATCCTTCCAATCGAAGGTGGGAAGATTGACCTGAGTGAAAGCGTAGCGGATAATATCCTGCTCAATATTCCTCTCAAGGTTCTCACTCCAGAAGAAGAGGCTGGACAAGGTTTTATCGAAGGCAATGATTGGAAAATCCTATCCGAAGAAGAATACCAAGCCGCTCAAGCGATTAAGAAAGAAGAAAACAGTCCTTTCGCTGGTCTAAATGGCTTGTTTGACGAAGAATAAGCTAGAGATTGCATTTGATAAATTTAGACATAAATACAGGTCTTTTCTTTGAGGAAAGGCCTTCTTTTGATATACTAGGATTAATAAACAACAGAGGGGAGACCTCTAAAAAAGGAGAAAAAGTATGGATACTTTATTTATTCCAGGTTGGTTGATTACTGTTGTAATCGTAGCCATTCTTGTATTGATCTTGTTGGTCAAAGGGTATGTCAATGCTAAACCCAACGAAGTCGTGGTCATTACCGGTCTTCGGAAGCAACGTCACTTGCGTGGGAAAGCTGGCTTTATGATTCCCTTTGTCGAACAACGCTCTTATCTTGATATTGAGCAATTCTCGACAGATGTTCGGACGTCAGAAGCAGTCCCAACACTGGACTTCATTAACGTCCGTGCTGATGCAGCTGTTAAATTAAAAATTGGTACAACCGATGAAATGATTGCCCGGGCTGCAGAAAACTTCTTGAACTGGAATACGACAGATATTTCCAATTCTGTCCAAGATGTCTTGGAAGGAAACTTGCGGGAAGTGATCGGTCAGATGGAACTCCGTAAGATGGTCAATGACCGTCAAGAGTTTGCCTCAAAAGTGCAGGACAACGTAGCACCAGACTTGGCTAAAATGGGTCTGGAAGTCATCGCCTTTACGGTTCAATCCTTCTCTGATGAAGGGGGAGTCATCGATAATCTCGGGATTGAAAATGTTGAAACCATCAAGAAAGATGCCTTGATTGCCAAAGCCAAAGCGGAACGCGAACGCAAGGAAGTCGAAGCAGAACAAGATAAATTGGCTAACGACAAACGCGTCGCTGCCGATCTTGAAATCGCGCAAAAACAAAATGAATTAAAACTCAAACAAGCAGCCCTCAAGCAAGAAGCAGATATTGCCCAAGCAAAAGCAGATGCCGCTAAAGGGATTGAGGCAGAAGTGCAACGTCGTGAACAAGAGCGCGTGGCAGCCGAAGCCAATATCATGAAACAGGAAAAAGAAGCGGAAGTCAAAGAGCGCGAAGTTAAGGTTCGTGAGCAAGAATTGGATGCCAACATCCGCAAACAAGCTGAAGCTGAAAAATATGCACGTCAACAAGCTGCAGAAGCAGAATTGATTGAACGCCAACGCAAGGCGGAAGCAGAACTCTTCGAAACACAAAAAGAAGCCGAAGCTCGAAAAGCTCAAGCCGAAGCTGAGAAATTTGCCCAATTGCAAGAGGCTGAAGCTATTGAAGCCAAAGGTCGTGCCGAGGCCGAAGCCATTCGCTTGAAACTGGAAGCCGAAGCCAAAGGTTTGGACCAAAAGGCCGAAGCGATGAAGAAAATGCAAGAAGCAGCCATTACTGAAATGGTCGTTGACAAGTTGCCTGAAATTGCGCGTGCTGTCGCAGAACCATTAACCAAGGTTGATAAGATCACCATGTACGGGGAAGGCAATGCTTCTAAGATAGTGGGCGATATTATGCAAAGTATTGACCAAGTCTCTCAAGGAGCTGGATTTGATATTCGTCAATTGCTAGCAGGAGCTCTTGGGGTCAATATGACGGTCAATAAACTCAAAGAAGGAGAACAACCGGTCATTGAAGCAGAGGAGTTAGCTTCTAAAGAAGATTAATGCCATTCATCAAGAAGTGTCTGAGAACTGTTTCTCGGGCACTTTTGTTTTTAAGATCAAATGATTTGCATGATCTTCTCCCTCTTAGAGAAGGTGGGAAGCTATTTTCTGCTTTCTTTTGAGGAGGAAAAATGGTAGAATAAAGGCAAACTATAAAGAGGAGTGTCACATGACTAAAGCAAACTTTGGTGTTGTTGGTATGGCCGTAATGGGTCGTAACCTTGCCCTTAATATCGAATCTCGTGGCTACACAGTTGCCATTTTTAACCGTAGTAAAGAAAAAACAGAAGATGTGATTGCTTGCCATCCTGATAAAAACTTTGTGCCAAGCTATGATATCGAAAGCTTCGTAAACTCAATCGAAAAACCACGTCGTATCATGCTTATGGTTCAAGCAGGACCTGGTACAGACGCAACCATCCAAGCCCTTCTTCCACACTTGGATAAAGGTGATATCTTGATCGACGGAGGAAACACTTTCTATAAAGATACTATCCGTCGTAACGAAGAGTTGGCGAACTCAGGGATCAACTTTATCGGTACAGGTGTATCTGGTGGTGAAAAAGGTGCCCTTGAAGGTCCTTCTATCATGCCTGGTGGACAAAAAGAAGCATATGACTTGGTAGCTGACGTTCTTGAAGAAATCTCTGCAAAAGCGCCTGAAGATGGAAAACCATGTGTGACTTACATCGGTCCTGATGGAGCTGGTCACTACGTGAAAATGGTCCACAACGGGATCGAGTACGGGGATATGCAATTGATCGCAGAAAGCTATGACCTCATGCAACACTTGCTTGGCCTTTCTGCAGAAGACATGGCTGAAATCTTCACTGAATGGAACAAGGGTGAATTGGACAGCTACTTGATCGAAATCACTGCGGATATCTTGAAACGCAAAGACGACGAAGGTCAAGATGGACCAATCGTAGACTACATCTTGGACGCTGCAGGAAACAAAGGAACTGGTAAATGGACTAGCCAATCAGCGCTTGACCTTGGTGTGCCATTGTCACTCATCACTGAGTCAGTATTTGCCCGTTACATCTCTGCCTACAAAGAAGAACGTGTTCATGCAAGCAAGGTTCTTCCAAAACCAGCTGCATTCAAATTTGAAGGAGATAAGGCTGAATTGATTGAAAAAATCCGTCAAGCCCTTTACTTCTCAAAAATCATCTCATACGCACAAGGTTTTGCTCAATTGCGCGTCGCTTCTAAAGAAAACAATTGGAACTTGCCATTTGCGGACATCGCATCTATCTGGCGCGATGGATGTATCATCCGTTCTCGTTTCTTGCAAAAGATCACAGATGCATACAACCGCGATGCAGATCTTGCTAACCTTCTATTGGATGAGTACTTCTTGGATGTCACTGCTAAGTACCAACAATCAGTTCGTGACATTGTAGCTCTTGCTGTTCAAGCAGGTGTACCTGTACCAACCTTCTCAGCAGCCATCACTTACTTCGATAGCTACCGTTCAGCGGACCTTCCAGCGAACTTGATCCAAGCACAACGTGACTACTTTGGTGCTCACACATACCAACGTAAAGACAAAGAAGGTACCTTCCACTATTCTTGGTACGACGAAAAATAATCTTGCTCTATGGTCAAACGAGTTCTACTAGTAGAAAATGAGAAGAAAATCGCTCGCTTCATTGATTTGGAACTTCAAAAAGAGGGGTATCAAGTTGATGTGGTCGAGGATGGAAAAGCGGGTCTGGCCTTGATTGCTGCGACCAAATATGATCTGATCTTGTTTAATTACGATTTGTCAGATATGTCTGGTGAAACATTCGCAGAGGAAATCAGTCGGATTCGTCCAGCTTCTGTTTTGATTGTTTTGGATAGCCGCGAAAAAATTGCTGAGCACAAAGAGAGTATTCAGCGCTTTGCCGTTTCCTATATGGTCAAACCCTTTATTATCAGCGATTTGGTAGATAAGATCACAGCCATTTTTAGAGGACGTGATTATATTGACCAACATTGTAGCCAGATGAAAATCCCAACATCATACCGCAATTTGCGCATTGATGTGGAACACCATACCGTCTATCGTGGGAAAGACATGATTAGTTTAACCCGCAGAGAGTATGATCTCTTAGCGACTCTGATGGGAAGCAAAGGGGTGGTGACACGAGATCAGTTATTGGAGAGTGTCTGGAAGTACGAGAGTACAGGTGAGACTAATATTGTGGACGTCTATATCCGTTATCTCCGTGGGAAAATTGATCTACCCGGTCAAAAAAGCTATATTAAGACCGTTCGTGGGATTGGCTATGCCATGCAAGACACATTAGAATAAAATATTCGAACCCTTAGAGGGTTCGAATATTTTTATGACCCAAGGGAAACGTTTGCGTTTGGAAAGGATGGGTTTTAAAAAGGATTTGGCTAAAAAAAGATAAAAAAAGATAAAATTTAGAGAAAAAAATGAATGTAAGGCTTTACAAATTTTTAAAATGTGGTATACTAGAAACAAATTAAGCGCAAACGTTTTCTTAAAAACAAAAGCCTTAAACAATATAAGGAGGTTGAATGATGAATAAAGGATCATTCAAAAGTTTATTTAGCTTTGAATTCTGGCAGAAGTTTGGTAAGGCCTTGATGGTCGTTATCGCTGTCATGCCAGCTGCTGGGTTGATGATTTCAATCGGGAAATCAATCCCTATGATCAACCCGAATTTATCTCCACTTGTTATTACAGGTGGGATTCTCGAACAAATCGGTTGGGGGGTTATCGGTAACCTTCACATCCTCTTTGCACTCGCTATCGGTGGTAGCTGGGCCAAAGAGCGTGCTGGGGGTGCCTTTGCGGCTGGTCTCTCTTTCATCTTGATTAACCGTATTACCGGTGCAGTTTTTGGAGTTACATCTGCAATGTTGGCTGATAAGGATGCTACCGTTCATACGATCTTAGGTGGATCAATTAAAGTTGCAGACTACTTCATTAGTGTCCTTGAAGCACCGGCACTTAATATGGGGGTGTTTGTAGGGATTATCTCAGGTTTTGTTGGAGCAACTGCTTTCAATAAATACTATAACTACCGTAAACTTCCAGAAGCCCTTTCTTTCTTTAACGGGAAGCGCTTTGTCCCATTCGTTGTTATCGTTCGTTCAGCTCTTACAGCCTTGGTTTTGGCAGCCTTGTGGCCAGTGGTTCAATCAGGAATTAATGGATTCGGTGTCTGGATCGCCAACTCACAATCAACAGCTCCAGTATTGGCACCATTCTTGTTTGGTACCTTGGAACGTCTTCTCTTGCCGTTTGGTCTTCACCACATGTTGACCATTCCAATCAACTATACTCAATTGGGTGGTAGCTACCAAGTTCTTACAGGTGCTGCCAAAGGAACAACTGTATTTGGACAAGATCCACTTTGGTTAGCTTGGGTAACAGACCTTGTTAACTTGAAGAAGGCAGATCCTAGCCAATACCAACACTTGCTTCATGCGTACACACCAGCTCGTTTCAAAGTTGGTCAAATGATTGGATCATTTGGTATCTTGATGGGGGTTGTAGTTGCTATCTATCGCAATGTGGACCCAGATAAGAAAGAAAAATACAAAGGGATGCTTTTTGCAACTGCCCTTGCTACATTCTTGACAGGTGTTACTGAACCAATTGAATACATGTTCATGTTCATTGCAACACCATTGTACTTGATCTACGCCTTTGTTCAAGGTGCTGCCTTTGCAATGGCTGACTTGGTTCACCTTCGTGTTCACTCATTCGGTTCAATCGAGTTCTTGACACGTACACCAATGGCCATCAACGCTGGTTTGGCACTAGATATCTTTAACTTTGTATGGGTAACAGTCCTCTTTGGATTTATCATGTACTTCATTGCTAACTTCATGATTAAGAAATTCAATTATGCGACTCCAGGACGTAACGGTAACTATGAACAAAATGATGATGCCCCTGCAGGAGATGGTGCAGCAGCAGGTGCTGCTACAAGCTCAGCAAGCTCACAAGTCATTAACATTATCAACCTTCTTGGTGGACGTGCCAATATCGTAGATGTTGACGCATGTATGACTCGTCTTCGTGTAACCGTTAAGGACGCTGAAAAAGTCGGAACAGAAGAACAATGGAAAGCTGAAGGCGCTATGGGTCTTGTCATGAAAGGACAAGGTGTCCAAGCGATCTACGGACCTAAAGCTGACGTATTGAAGTCTGATATCCAAGACGTTCTTGATTCAGGTGAAGTTATTCCTGAAACACTTCCAAGTCAAATGACTGCTGTTCAAAAAGCAGAAGCTACCTTCAAAGGTGTGACTGACGAAGTACATTCAGTTGCTGATGGTCAAGTTATCAACATCGAAGATGTTAAAGACCCAGTATTCTCACAAAAAATGATGGGTGACGGTTTCGCTGTAGAACCAGAAAACGGTAAAATCGTTTCACCAGTAGCTGGTAAAGTGACAAGCATCTTCCCAACTAAACACGCTCTTGGTTTGGTAACAGACAATGGTCTTGAAGTTTTGGTTCACATCGGACTTGACACTGTTAGTCTTGAAGGTAAACCATTCGACGTTAAAGTTACTGAAGGTCAAACAGTTGCTGCAGGTGACCTCTTGGTTGAAGCAAACCTTGATGCTATCCGTGAAGCAGGTCGTGCAACATCTACAGTTGTTGTCTTTACAAATGCAGATGCAATCAAATCAGTTAAAGTAGAACATACAGGTAAATTGGCTGCTAACGCTCCAGTTGCAAAAGTAGAACTTTAATTTGCTAAACGATAAACAAGCAGACAGCCCTTGGGCTGTTTTGTTTGTAAATGACCCTATGTCATTTCTAGATGCAAGTCAGAAGAGGGATAAACTTATGAAATTTCTAACTTTAAATACGCACAGTTGGATGGAAGAAGATGCAGAAGGGAAGTTCCAAACCTTAAAGGAACAGATCCTAAAGGCTCAGTATGATATTATTTGCTTCCAGGAAGTTAACCAAGAAATAGAGACTTCTGTTGTGGACACGGATGCTTACTATCATGCACTTCCATCAGCAACACCAATCCACCAAGATCACTTTGTCCGTCTTCTTGTGGAAAAGTTAGCTGAAGAAGGACTTCAATACCATTGGACTTGGGCCTATAATCACATTGGTTATGATCATCTTAATGAGGGGGTTGCCGTCTTGTCACGTCAACCATTGACAGCGAGTGAAATCTTGGTTTCAGATGTTGATGATCCAACTGACTACCATACACGCCGTGTAGCAGTTGCTGAAACTACTGTAGATGGCCGAGAAGTTGCTGTTGCTAGTGTTCACCTTTCATGGTGGGACAAAGGTTTCCAAGAAGAGTGGGCACGTATTGAAGAACGTTTCAAAGCTATTGGGAAACCGCTCATTCTAGCAGGTGACTTTAATAACCCAGCAGGTCGCGAAGGGCATAAAGCCATTTTGGCTAGCTCGCTCAATCTTCAAGATAGTTTTGAAGTAGCCAAAGAAACAACTGGTAGCTATACAGTTGGACCAGGTATCGATGGCTGGAAGGGCAATGAAGAGCCTTTACGTATCGATTATGTTTTTGCTAGCCAAGATTGGACAGTAGAGCGCCTTAGTGTGATTTTTGATGGCAATAACCAACCTTTGGTAAGTGACCACTATGGTCTTGAAGCAGAATTAACATTTAAGTAGAAACTGTATCCTATTATGACCTAATAAGGGTAAAAAACATTGTCAAAAGACAAATAAAAGAGTAAACTAGAAGCTATAATTGAATTTTTATAAGGAGAGACTAATGGCTCATATTACATTTGATTATTCAAAAGTTTTGGATAAATTTGTAGCACCACACGAAGTGGACAACCTTCAAGCACAAGTAACAGTAGCAGACGAAATGATTCGCAAAGGAACTGGCCCAGGGGCAGACTTCCTTGGATGGCGTGACCTTCCAGAAAACTACGATCGTGAAGAATTTGATCGTATTTTGAAGGCTGCTGAAAAAATCAAAGAAGAAAGCGATGTTTTGGTTGTTATCGGTATCGGTGGTTCTTACCTTGGTGCCAAAGCAGCCATTGACTTCTTGAACCATCACTTTGCTAACCTTCAAACAAAAGAAGAACGCAAAGCACCACAAATCGTTTATGCTGGTAACTCAATTTCATCAACATATCTTGCAGACTTGCTTGAGTATGTTGAAAATAAAGACTTCTCAGTTAACGTTATCTCTAAATCAGGTACAACAACTGAACCAGCTATCGCTTTCCGTGTTTTCAAGGAACTCCTTGTTAAGAAATACGGTCAAGAAGAAGCAAACAAACGTATCTACGCAACAACTGACCGCCAAAAAGGTGCAGTTAAAGTTGAAGCAGATGCTAACGGTTGGGAAACTTTCGTTGTTCCAGATGACATCGGTGGACGTTTCTCAGTATTGACAGCTGTAGGTCTCTTGCCAATCGCAGCTTCAGGTGCTGATATCAAAGCCCTTATGGAAGGTGCTAACGCTGCACGTAAAGAGTACTCTTCATCTAAAATCTCTGAAAATGAAGCTTACCAATACGCTGCACTTCGTAATATCCTTTACCGTAAAGGTTACACAACTGAAATCTTGGCTAACTACGAACCATCACTTCAATACTTCTCAGAATGGTGGAAACAATTGGCTGGTGAATCTGAAGGTAAAGACCAAAGAGGTATCTACCCAACATCAGCAAACTTCTCAACAGACTTGCACTCTCTTGGACAATTTATCCAAGAAGGTACACGTAACCTCTTTGAGACAGTTGTTCGTGTGGAAAAACCACGTAAGAATGTGATTATTCCTGAATTGGAAGAAGACCTTGATGGACTTGGTTACCTCCAAGGTAAAGATGTTGACTTTGTTAACAAAAAAGCAACAGACGGTGTTCTTCTTGCACACACAGATGGTGATGTGCCAAACATGTTCATCACTCTTCCTGAACAAGATGCCTTTACATTGGGTTACATCATCTACTTCTTTGAAATTGCTATCGCCCTTTCAGGTTATTTGAATGCTATCAACCCATTCGACCAACCAGGTGTAGAAGCATACAAGAAAAACATGTTCGCCCTTCTTGGTAAACCAGGATTTGAAGAACTTGGAGCAGAACTTAACGCTCGCTTGTAATTCTCAGATAAGATCAGCTTTGGCTGGTCTTTTTTTATCCATTTGTAGGCTAAACCTTCCATGAATGATTTCTTGTATGTTAATTTACGAATTTTTATTTTAAATATTTTGGACTGGCTAGTTGGGGTTTTGTGGCTCTTTAATTTAGAAATGATTGTTGCTATAATTAGTTCAAGTATAGGAGGATGAATCATGATTGGACCTGTGGAAATGGGTGCTTTGTTGAAAAAAATTCGTTTATCAAAGAATTTGACATTGAAAGAACTTGCTAGTGATTATTTATCAGTATCTTTCCTATCAAAATTTGAACGTGGAGAATCTGATATCTCATTATCTAGATTTTTTCTTTTGTTAGATAAATTGGATGTCAGTATTGAAGAGTTCTATGGTATTTTATCTCAAGATAATCCAACTCATACTGAAAAGTTATTAGAAAGTGCTAGTAAGGCTTATTATCAAAACGATAGTTTATCGTTACAGAAGTACGCTGGAGAAGAGCGTCGTAAATTTGAGCTCACACAAGACAAATCATTTCTCTATAACAGTATTATGCTAGAATCTTTTTTGGCAAGTGTTTCAAATAAAGAGGTTGATGAAAATAAGGTAAGGGAATTAACAGACTATCTTTTTAGCATTGAACAATGGGGAAAAAGAGAGTTAATCATATTAGGAAATAGTATGTCGTTTATTTCCACCCAGACACTTAATGTTTTGACCAAGGAGATTGTGTATAGAACTAGACTTTTTGGAAATAGCGACTCAAATCAAAGAATCCGAATTAGTCTTCTCATTAATGCAGCTTATGAATTTTTACGACGTGATGAACTAGATTTAGCGAAATACTATTTAGATTTAGTCAATGATAGTGGAATTCCTGAGGTCCTCTTATATGAAAGACATGAGTTGATATTTGTGATGGGGTCTTACTTGATAAAGTCGGGTGAAGTTGCTGAAGGGAGAAATCTAATTGAGGGGTGTTTAGAAACTCTTAGGACTTTAGGTGCGGAAAAGTTATTGCTTGCTAAGGAATTAGAGTATCAAGAACTACTCAATTCCACTATATGACAATTTTTTAGAGTGAGTTAAAAAATAGAATAAACTAAGACCATAGTACGACATCACTATGGTTTTTAATTTTCAATGGATATATGGTATTCCAATGTCTTCAATTTATCCAACTGATTATATACCAAGGTGATTTAGATTGTGAGGAAATCTATGAGAACCTATATTCTTAAATACAAGTATGACAATTTAGTTCATATCTTACTGTTAGCACTGAATTCTGCTATTTTTGTGAGTGCCTCGGTAACCTTAGCTTTAATGACGAATCAGCTGGTATCGAAGCGAATCCAATCTTTTTTAGCTCTATTAGGTCTAGAGGTGGGGCTTTACGTTATTTATTTAGTTTTGAATTATGTTATTGCTGTACATCAAACAAAATTAATCCAAAAAATGGCTTTGTCTATTCGTCAGTCTTATCTTAGTAAAATTATTCACCATTCTTTTAGTGAATTCAGAAAGAGTGATATTGGAGAGCATCTCTCAGTATTAAATAATGATATCCAATTGATTGAATCAAATGGCTTTTCAAGTATTTATACCCTTTGTTCAACAGTATTCACCACTTTGTTTTCAATTATCGCCTTATTAAGTTATGATGTAAGGATTGTTCTGTTAGCCATTTTTTTAACTTTGTGTCTGACTTATCTTCCCAAACCATTTACCAATAAAATGCAGAAATCAATGGAGATATTTTCCAAAGCGAATGAGGAGCTTGTTTCTGGAATAAGCGATCAGTTATATGGATATGCGGATGTTTATTACGCCAGTCGTAAACGGATATTTCTTAGACAAGTGAGGTCCATTGTTGAGAAATATATTGCACAAAAAATTATTTTTACAAAAAGAAAGACTAGCACTGAGACGCTGATGGCTTTATTTTCAGTTATCGCCCAGATGTTGATACTTCTTCTAACTGGCTTGTTAATTATTTTTGGAAACGTTACTGTTGGAACCATTGCCTCAGTAGGACAGATATCAGGTAATATTTTTAACTCTCTATCCACCATTAATCAGCTGCAAGTGACCATTAAGTCTGTCGATCCTATCTTAAAAAAATTTCACGATTTTCCAGAGGGTCCAAAGACTTGCATAGCGACTATTCAGGATGTTCGCTTTGATAATGTAAGTTATCATTTTGGAGAGAAGGCTATTTTTGAGGGATTCACCCAAACCTTTAAAAAAGGAGGCAAGTATGCTATTACTGGATGCTCAGGTAGTGGGAAGTCAACCCTGCTTAATATATTCCTAGGCAATCTTAAAGATTACGAGGGAAAAATCTTGTTTGGAAAATTGGAGTCAAAAGAGATTGATGAGAACTCAATCGTGTCTGAATGTGCCTATGTTGGGAGTCAAACTCATATCTATAATGATACCTTGAGGAACAATCTAACCCTTTGGAACGAAGCTATTACTGATACACAAATCAAGAAAGTTCTTGAAAGAGTTAATCTTTTATCTTTCTTAAACCGTATAGATGAGCAAGTAAGTGACGGTAGCTTTTCGGAGGGCCAAAAACAAAGAATAGGCCTGATAAGAGCATTTTTAAAAGGATGTTCTGTTGTGATTTTTGATGAAGCTACTGCAAATCTTGACCATAATAATGCTACTCGTATTGAGCACCTATTATTAAGTGATCCCAATATCACTTATATCACGGTTACCCACCATCTTATAAAGGAAAATGAACCATATTTTGATAAGATTATTCGTTTGGGAGAGGCCACTGAGTAAATGTTTCATATGATAAATGTTTAGGATTTATTTCAATTTTACTAACGGCAGTCAAAGTGCTATAATGTAAGGGATTGTGAATTTAGCAAGCTTTGCTATTTTCAAAAAAGAAAAAACAAATCAGAGATACAAATCTCTTAGAAGAGGTGAATCCCATGGGACGTAAATGGGCTAATATCGTTGCTAAGAAAACTGCTAAAGATGGTGCAAACTCTAAGGTTTACGCTAAGTTTGGTGTTGAGATCTATGTAGCTGCTAAACAAGGTGAACCAGATCCAGAATCAAACTCAGCTTTGAAATTTGTTTTGGAGCGTGCTAAACAAGCGCAAGTGCCAAAACACGTTATTGATAAGGCCATTGATAAGGCTAAAGGTAACACTGATGAAACTTTCGTTGAAGGACGTTATGAAGGGTTTGGACCAAATGGTTCTATGATTATCGTAGATACTTTGACTTCTAACGTTAACCGTACAGCTGCTAACGTACGTACTGCCTTTGGTAAAAACGGTGGTAACATGGGTGCATCAGGTTCTGTTTCATACATGTTTGATAAAAAAGGTGTTATCGTATTTGCAGGTGAAGATGCAGACGCAATCTTTGAACAATTGCTTGAAGCAGATGTCGAAGTTGAAGATGTAGAAGCAGAAGATGGTACTATCACTGTTTACACTGAGCCAACAGATCTTCACAAAGCTTTGGAAGCTCTCCGTGCTAACGGACAAGAAGAGTTCCAAGTAACTGAACTTGAAATGATTCCACAAACTGAGGTTACTCTTGAAGGTGAAGACCTTGAAGTTTTCGAAGGACTAATTGATGCGCTTGAAGCAGACGATGATGTTCAAAAGGTATATCACAACGTAGCAGATATGTAATCTCATTCAACACTTTCCGTCTTATGGAAAGTGTTTTTATGTGGTCTGCCTAAGGATTTGTCTTGCTTGTCCTGACTTAATCTGATATAGTAGTAGCCAAGTGAATTATTGGAGGAATACGAAATATGAATATGATGCTAGTTTTGGCCATTTATGTGGTCGCAATTGTTGCTTATGTGGCTTTCAGCCGTCGTCGCCAAGCAAAGGCACAGGAAGATCGTTTTGCAGGTCTTGCTAAGGGTGCTGAGGTTGAAACAATCGGTGGTTTGATTGCTATTGTTGATGAGATTGACAAAGAAAATAACCGTATTGTTTTGGATGCAGAAGGTGTTTTCTTGACCTTTGATTTGAGTCGTTCAATCATGAAAGTGATCACACCAGCACCAACTACAGAAACAGCAGAAACAACTGAGAAGACAATTATCGAAGAAGATTCAGCAATTGAGTCTGCTGATGAAAAGTAAGATGTGTATTTGAGACTAGGTTAAATCCTGGTCTTTTTGCGTTTTCTAATCTTATCGGTATTAAAAGCTGTTCAGAACCCCTGAAAATGTGGTAAAATAAAGGGTAAACTATATTTAGAGGATATTCCATGTTTAAATTTAGAAAAAAATCTCATCAAGAGGTTCTAGACAATATTCCCAACCATATCGGTATTATTATGGATGGAAATGGCCGTTGGGCTAAAAAACGTCTACAACCACGTGTGATGGGGCATAAGGCTGGGATGGACGCCTTGCAAAAGGTAACTATCGAAGCGTCACAACTTGGAGTTAAGGTATTGACAGTATATGCCTTCTCAACTGAAAACTGGTCACGCCCACAAGATGAAGTAAAATTCATCATGAATTTGCCAGTTGAATTTTTTAACAAGTATGTACCAGAATTAGACAAAAACAATGTTCGTATTTTGACAATCGGAGATAACAGTCGTCTGCCTAAGGAAACCTTAGATGCTCTTGAAAAGGCAGTTGAGCAGACAAAACATAATTCCGGTTTGGTTCTCAACTTTGCACTGAACTATGGTGGTCGTGCGGAGATTGTATCAGCAGTTCAAGCGATTGCTAAAGAGGTTGAAGCAGGCAAACTCAGTCCTGAAGCTATTGATGAAGATCTCATTGCTAAGCATTTGATGACGGATAAATTGCCTTACCTCTACCGTGATCCAGATTTGATTATCCGTACGAGTGGCGAGCTTCGTCTAAGTAACTTCTTGCCTTGGCAATCTGCCTATAGTGAGTTTTACTTCACAGATGTTTTCTGGCCAGATTTTGACCAGCAAGGGCTACGTCAAGCCATCTCTGACTACAATAAACGTCACCGTCGCTTCGGTGGTGTCTAGAAAGGACCTCTCATGCAAGAACGTTTAATTGGTGGGGGTGTGGCAGCAGCCATTTTCCTCCCATTGCTCTTTATCGGTGGTCTTCCTTTCCAACTTTTGGTTGGAGCTATGGCCATGGTTGCGGTATCTGAGATGCTTCGCATGAAGCACTTGGAGATTTTCTCTATCGAGGGTATTTTATCAATGGTGGCAGCTTTCATCTTGGCTGTGCCGATTGATCAGTATTTTATCAGTCTTCCGACAAATGCTAGTGTGACAGGATTCGCTGTTATTTCATTTTTGATTCTAGCGGGGACAGTCCTTAATAGCGACCATTATTCTTTTGATGATGCAGCTTATCCAATCGCATCAGCCTTTTATGTTGGTTTTGGTTTCCAAAATCTCATTGCAGCACGTTTGGATAGTTGGGAAAAAGTTCTCTTTGCCCTTTTTATTGTTTGGTCAACAGATATTGGAGCTTACCTCTTTGGTCGTCAATTTGGTCAGAATAAGCTATTGCCAAAAGTATCACCAAATAAGACTATTGAGGGTAGTGTCGGTGGTATCTTGTCCGCAATCATTGTGGCTCTTATCTTTGGTTTGATTAACCACAGCGTTTATGCCCCTCATAACTTCTTCTGGTTGCTTATCTGTACGATTCTCTTTAGTATCTTTGGTCAATTTGGTGATTTGGTTGAATCAGCTATTAAACGTCACTTTGGCGTTAAAGACTCAGGCAATCTTATTCCTGGGCATGGTGGTATTTTGGACCGTTGTGATAGCTGGATCTTTGTTTTCCCAATCATGCACTTCCTAGGACTTTTTTAAGAGTGGAGGTGTCTAGATGAAAGCTATTATTACCTTTTTACTGATTTTCTGTGTGATTGTCGTCTTCCATGAGTTTGGTCATTTCTTTTTCGCCAAACGCTCAGGAATTTTGGTTCGTGAATTTGCCATTGGTATGGGACCGAAAATTTTTGCACATACAGGTAAGGATGGTACCGTTTATACTATCCGTATCCTCCCTTTGGGTGGTTATGTCCGTATGGCTGGTTGGGGTGAAGATACAACTGAGATTAAAACAGGTAGTCCTGCTAGTCTAACGATTGGATCAGATGGTAAGGTAAGACGTATCAACCTTTCGGATCGCCAGGTTGACCAGACGGCTTTACCTATGAACGTCACTGCCTATGATTTGGAGGATAAGTTAACCATTACAGGTCTAGTCCTAGATGAGACCAAGACCTATGAGGTTGATCATGATGCCACTATCGTTGAGGAGGATGGTACAGAACTTCGTATCGCTCCTAAGGATGTCCAATATCAAAATGCAAGCATTTGGGGACGTTTAATTACCAACTTTGCTGGTCCTATGAATAACTTCATTCTTGGGGTGCTTGTCTTTATTATCTTAGCCTTTGTTCAGGGTGGTGTTCAAGATATATCGACCAACCGTATCCAGGTAGCCGATGGAGGCGCTGCTCAGGTGGCAGGCTTGAAAAATGGTGATGCCATCGAGGCTATCAATAAGGACAAGGTTACTGATTGGGACAGCTTGAAGGAAGCATTGACAGAGAATACCCAGAAATTCTCCAAAGGTGACAGCCTTTCTGTGACGGTTAAGAGAAGTAACGGTCAGGAAGAAACGGTCTCTGTTAAACCTAAGGAGAGTCAAGGTAGCTACTTTTTGGGTGTTTCTCCTGCTTTAAAAACAGGTCTTAAAGATAAGATTTTTGGTGGTTTCCAAATGGCTTGGGAAGGGGCCTTCAAAATTCTCGTGGCACTCAAGGGGCTTATCACCAACTTTAGTTTGAATAAACTTGGTGGACCGGTTGCTATGTTCCAGATGTCTGCCCAGGCTTCAGAAAATGGCTTGATTTCCATTCTTAACCTTATGGGGATGCTCTCAATTAACCTGGGAATTTTCAATCTTATCCCAATTCCAGCCCTTGACGGTGGAAAAATTGTTATGAATATTATTGAAGCCATTCGTCGTAAACCACTTAATCAAGAAATTGAAAGCTATATTACACTTGCAGGTGTTGCCATCATGGTTGTTCTTATGATTGCAGTCACTTGGAATGATATTATGCGTGCTTTCTTTTAATTAGAAACAAAGAAACGAAAGGAAGTCTAAGGGACTTGACCCAAGGGCCAGCCTCCTTAGTATGTAAATGATGAAACAAAGTAAAATGTTGATTCCAACACTTCGTGAAATGCCAAGTGATGCTCAAGTTATCAGTCATGCCCTTATGGTACGTGCGGGTTACGTGCGTCAGGTTTCTGCTGGTATCTATGCTTATATGCCATTGGCAAATCGTGCTATCGAGAAATTCAAAACCATCATGCGTGAGGAGTTTGAAAAAATCGGTGCGGTTGAAATGTTGGCGCCAGCGCTTTTGACAGCAGATTTGTGGCGTGAGTCAGGCCGTTATGAAACTTACGGTGAAGACCTTTATAAACTTAAAAACCGTGATAAATCTGACTTTATCCTCGGTCCAACTCACGAAGAAACGTTTACAGCCTTGGTTCGTGATGCGGTTAAATCATACAAACAATTGCCACTTAATCTCTACCAAATCCAATCAAAATACCGTGATGAAAAACGTCCTCGTAACGGTCTTCTTCGTACACGTGAATTTATCATGAAGGATGCTTATAGTTTCCACCAAAACTATGAAAATTTGGATGTCACTTATGAAGACTACCGTAAAGCTTATGAGGCTATCTTTACACGTGCTGGCCTTGAATTTAAGGGTATCATCGGTGATGGTGGTGCCATGGGTGGTAAGGATTCTCAAGAATTTATGGCGGTTACTCCTGAGCGTACAGATCTCAACCGTTGGGTAGTTCTTGACAAGTCAATTGCTTCATTGGATGAGATTCCAGAAGATGTCATGGAAGAAATCAAGAAAGAATTGACATCATGGTTGGTATCTGGTGAAGATACAATTGCCTACTCTACAGAGTCAAGCTATGCAGCTAACCTTGAGATGGCAACAAACGCCTACACACCAGCGACTAAGGTTGTGACTCAAGAAGAAGTGACTCGTGTTGAAACACCAGATTGCAAGTCAATTGATGAAGTTGCTGCTTTCTTGAATGTTCCAGAAGAACAAACCGTCAAGACTTTGCTTTTCATTGCTGATGATGAACCAGTGGTGGCTCTTCTTGTCGGTAATGATCAGGTTAACGATGTGAAGTTGAAAAACTACCTTGCTGCTGATTTCCTTGAACCAGCTACAGAAGATGAAGCACGTCAAGTCTTTGGCGCTAACTTCGGTTCTCTTGGTCCAGTTAACCTTCCTGAAAATGTTCGCATCGTTGCGGACCGTAAGGTTCAAGATGTGGCTAATGCGGTTGTTGGAGCTAACGAAGATGGTTACCACTTGACAGGGGTTAACCCAGAGCGCGACTTCAAGGCAGAATACGTGGATATTCGTGAAGTTAAAGAGGGTGAAATTTCACCAGATGGTCAAGGTGTCCTTCAGTTTGCGCGTGGTATCGAGATTGGTCATATCTTTAAACTTGGGACACGTTACTCTGAAAGTATGGGTGCTAACGTTCTTGATGAAAATGGCCGTGCTGTTCCAATTATCATGGGATGTTACGGTATCGGCGTTAGCCGTATCTTGTCAGCTGTGATTGAACAACATGCACGTCTCTTTGTTAACAAGACACCAAAAGGTCAATACCGCTATGCATGGGGAATTAACTTCCCTAAAGAATTGGCTCCGTATGATGTTCACTTGATTACAGTTAACACTAAGGATGAGGAAGCCAATGCTTTGACAGAACGTTTAGAAGCTGCTCTTATGGCTGAAGGCTATGATGTCTTGACAGATGATCGTAATGAGCGTGTTGGTTCTAAATTCTCAGACAGTGACCTTATCGGACTTCCAATCCGTGTGACAGTTGGTAAAAAAGCCAGTGAAGGTGTTGTCGAAGTCAAAATCAAGGCAACTGGTGATACTATTGAAGTTAATGCCGATAACTTGATTGAGACACTTGCTATCTTAACAACAGAACAAGATGCTTAATATAAAAAAATCTTTTCTTGCAGCAGTAGGAAGAGATTTTTCTTTTGCAGTGACAATGATAAATTGAGAGAAAAGAGAGTAAATTCCAATTTGACAGAATTGTCTAAATAGTGTAAACTTAAAACTATCATAACTACGGAGGCATCACATGCTTAACAAAGCGACCCATTTGGGAAATCTTAAAGCTTTTTATTACTTTAGTTTCTTTAGATAGGACGTTTGTGTTTCAGGATACAAGCGTCAGTCAGTTTGTATCTATGAAGCTAAAGCATTTTGTGATGGATTAGCCGATTAGATGAATAGGTCTAACCGGTGACATAAGCTAGCCTGTGCTAGTCAAGATGCATAAAACCAGTTGGGCCTGTCCTAACTGGTTTTTTTCATACCGTGGTCTATTTTTAATTTTCATTTGACGCTATCATCTTGGAAAAAAGATGAAAGAAAATTGGAAATAGATAGAATAAAAATAGAGGTATACAAGATGAAGAAATTCTTGGTCAGTATGATGGCTGTCATTACAGCTGTCCTCTTGGTAGCATGTTCCAATGCTTCTAATAAAGATTTGGTTCACGTCGGTGTGCTCCAATATGTGGAACATCCTTCCTTGTCAGCGACACGTAAAGGGTTCATTGAAGAACTCAAAGAGGAAGGTTACGTCGACGGTAAGAACATCAAAATCGATTATCAGAATGCACAAGGAGATCAGTCTAACTTGCAGACGATTTCTCAGTCGCTTATTGAAGATAACGATCTTATGTTGGCTATCGCAACCCCAGCAGCTCAGTCTTTGAGTAGTTTGACAAAGGACAAGCCAATTCTTTTTACAGCTGTTACAGATCCAGTTTCAGCTAAATTGGTTAAGTCTATGGACAATGTTGGAGGAAATGTGACAGGGACAAGCGACATGTCACCAATCAACAAACAAGTCGAGTTGTTGAAAAAGGTCCTTCCAAACACTAAAAAAGTTGGGATTATGTACACGACCAGCGAGCGTAACTCAGAAGTTCAGGTTGAAGAAGCCAAGAAATATTTCAAGGAAGCTGGTATTGAAACGGTTATCAAAGGAATTTCATCAACCAATGATATCCAAGACACAGCCAAGAGCTTGATGAGTCAAACCGAAGTGATTTTCATACCAACTGACAATACCATTGTTAGTGCTATTAATACCTTGGTAGATCTTTCTAAAGAGACTAAGGTTCCAGTTGTTGGTAGTGACGCTGGTAGTGTAGAAAAAGGTGTCCTGTTCACTTATGGAACTAACTATGAAGCGCTTGGACGTCAAACAGGTAAGTTGGCAGGCCGTGTTCTCCGAGGCGAGAAGGTCAAGGATGTCGATGCCGAGTATCCTAAAACCCTAAATGTTGTGGTTAACCATGACATGGCTAAAGAACTTGGTATTGATGTTTCTAGCATTAGTGACGAGGAATCTAAAGCATCAACGCAAGATGACAAACCAATTGCTAAAAAAGATAAGGGTGTCATTAAGCTTAAGGTCAATAAGTCTTCTAAAAAAGGATTTTCAAATGTGGTGCTAACAGCCATCTCTCAGGGACTTCTCTGGGCTATTATGGCTATTGGGGTCTTCATTACCTTCCGTATTTTGGACCTTGCTGATTTGACAGCTGAGGGGGCCTTCCCACTTGGTGCTGCTACGACAACTATCATGATTATCCGTGGAATCAACCCAATCTTTGCGACACTCGGTGGTTTTGTAGCTGGTATGCTTGCTGGAGCGGTGTCTGGCTTTATGCATACGAAAATGAAGATACCAGCACTCTTAACAGGGATTATTACCTTAACAGGGCTCTATTCAGTTAACCTTTTGGTTCTTGGAAGTGCCAATGTCTCTCTATCAGGACATAATACGCTGGTAACTATGGTGACGGGGCTTGGTTTGTCTAAGCTGAATGGTGTGATCCTATTAGGACTTATCTTTGTGAGTCTTGTGGTACTCATGCTAGTTGTCCTCCTTAATACTCAGGTTGGTCTGGCCCTTCGTGCAACAGGTGATAACCTTGCCATGGGTGAAGCCAATGGTATCAAGGTTGACCGTATGAAGATTCTTGGTTACATGATTTCCAATGGTTTGATTGCCCTATCAGGTGCCCTCCTAGCTCAAAACAATGGCTATGCGGATATGAATATGGGTACTGGTACAATCGTAAATGGCTTGGCTGCAATTATCTTGGCTGAAGTTATCGTCAAGTATCTACCACTTGGCAAACGCCTCTGGTCAATTGTCGTAGGAGCTGTTCTCTACCGTTTGGTCTTGGTTATTATCCTTGCCATGAACGTTGATGCTCAAATGTTGAAATTGGCTTCAGCCATCTTGCTTGCTATCATCCTTTATGTGCCAGAAGTACGACAAAAATTGAAAATCAGACCTAACAAATCCTTGACTCCAGGAGGTGACAAGTAATGGCTTTACTTAGTTTACAACAGATTCACAAAACCTTTGAAAAAGGCACAGTCAATGAAAATCACGTCCTTCGTGGTTTGGATCTCGACATTGAGCAGGGAGATTTTATCTCTGTCATTGGGGGAAATGGTGCTGGTAAATCAACCTTGATGAATTCAATTGCTGGTGTTCTTAGCATTGATGAGGGGGATATCTTGTTGGAGGGGCAATCTATTAAGAAAGCATCTGTAGATGAGCGCTCTAAAGACATTAGCCGTGTTTTCCAAGATCCTCGAATGGGGACAGCGACAAACCTTTCTATCGAAGAAAATATGGCGATTGCCTATCGTCGCGGTAAGAAACGTAGCTTCTTTAAAAAGTCTATCACTGAAAGCGAGCGTCAAGTATTCAAGGAAGCCTTGGTAGATCTTGGTCTTGGTCTTGAAAATCGTATGAAGACTGATGCTAATTTCTTGTCAGGGGGACAACGTCAGGCCTTGACACTTGCTATGGCAACCTTGGTGCGTCCAAAAATCTTGCTTTTGGATGAACATACGGCAGCCCTAGATCCTAAGACAAGTGACATGGTCATGAATTTGACACGTAAGATTGTTGAAGAACAAGAATTGACAACCCTTATGATTACCCATAATATGGAACATGCTATCGAATATGGGAACCGTCTGGTCATGCTCTATCATGGTAAAATCGTCGTCGATGTGCGAGGTGAGGAAAAGAAAAACCTCACTGTTGCAGAACTTATGGACCTCTTCCACAAAAATAGTGGACAAGTCCTCAATGACGATGCCTTGGTGCTCGGTTAACAAACAAAAAAAGAAACTATCCAAAGTTTAGATTTTGGGTAGTTTTTTCTTGACTATTTTTGACCAAGTGCTAAAATAAATATATGGATTAGCACTCGTGGTTTATGAGTGCTAAAAATAACGTTTCACACGTTACTAATAACAAATAACATTTGGAGGTAATTGGTATGGCATTGAAACCATTGGGCGATCGTATCGTTGTCCGTTTTGAAGAAACAGAAGAAAAAACAGCTAGTGGCTTTGTATTGGCAGGGGCCAGTCATGAAGCTACAAAGACTGCTGAGGTTTTGGCAGTAGGTGAAGGAATCCGTACTCTTACTGGTGAATTGATTGCACCTAGTGTTGCAGCAGGCGATAAAGTCCTTGTTGAAAATGGTGCAGGTGTCAATGTTAAAGACGGAGATGATTCCGTTTCAATTATCCGTGAAGCAGATATTTTAGCAGTCCTAGCTTAGGTCTATGCTAATCAGATATAAACTAAGATAAAGAAGGAGTAACTATGGCAAAAGATATTAAATTTTCATCAGATGCACGCGCAGCAATGGTCCGTGGTGTTGATACTTTGGCTGATACGGTTAAGGTAACGCTTGGTCCTAAAGGTCGTAACGTGGTTTTGGAAAAAGCTTTTGGCTCACCTCTTATCACTAATGATGGTGTGACAATTGCTAAAGAAATTGAACTCGAAGATCACTTTGAAAATATGGGTGCTAAGCTCGTCAGCGAAGTGGCTTCAAAAACGAACGATATTGCCGGTGACGGAACAACTACAGCCACTGTTTTGACACAAGCTATTGTTCGTGAGGGGCTAAAAAATGTAACAGCTGGTGCTAATCCAATCGGTATCCGTCGTGGGATTGAAGCAGCTGTAGCTACAGCTGTGGAAGAGCTTAAAGCCATTGCACAACCAGTTGCTAATAAAGAAGCTATTGCCCAAGTCGCAGCGGTTTCATCACGTTCTGAAAAAGTTGGTGAATACATTTCAGAAGCTATGGAACGCGTTGGTAATGACGGTGTTATCACTATTGAAGAGTCTCGTGGTATGGAGACTGAACTCGAAGTGGTTGAAGGTATGCAGTTTGACCGTGGTTATCTTTCTCAGTACATGGTTACTGATAATGAAAAAATGGTCGCTGACCTTGAAAATCCATTTATCCTTGTGACTGACAAGAAAATTTCAAATATTCAGGATGTCCTTCCACTCTTGGAAGAAGTGCTTAAGACAAGCCGTCCACTCTTGATCATTGCTGATGACGTGGATGGTGAAGCTCTTCCAACGCTTGTTCTGAACAAGATTCGTGGCACCTTCAATGTCGTTGCTGTTAAGGCGCCTGGCTTTGGTGACCGTCGTAAAGCGATGTTGGAAGACATTGCCGTATTGACAGGAGCAACTGTTATTACTGAGGACCTTGGTCTTGAGCTTAAGGATGCAACTATGGCAGCACTTGGTCAAGCTTCGAAAGTAACTGTGGATAAAGATAGCACAGTTATTGTTGAAGGTGCGGGGAGCGCAGAAGCGATTGCTAACCGTGTTAACCTTATCAAGTCTCAATTGGAAACAACAACATCTGAATTTGACCGTGAAAAACTTCAAGAACGTTTGGCTAAATTGTCAGGTGGGGTTGCAGTTGTTAAGGTTGGTGCGGCCACTGAAACAGCCCTTAAAGAAATGAAACTTCGTATCGAAGATGCCCTTAACGCTACTCGTGCCGCTGTTGAAGAAGGTATCGTAGCAGGTGGTGGTACAGCTCTTGTTAACGTCATTGCTAAGGTTGCTGAACTTGATCTTGAAGGTGACGACGCTACAGGACGTAACATTGTCCTCCGTGCCTTGGAAGAACCAGTTCGTCAAATTGCTTATAACGCTGGTTATGAAGGTTCAGTTATCATCGATAAATTGAAGAATAGCCCAGTTGGTACAGGCTTTAACGCTGCTAATGGTGAATGGGTAGATATGGTAGAAGCAGGAATTATCGACCCTGTTAAGGTCACACGTTCTGCCCTCCAAAATGCTGCTTCTGTAGCTAGTCTTATCTTGACAACTGAAGCAGTTGTTGCCAACAAGCCTGAACCAGAGGCTCCAGCAGCGCCAGCTATGGATCCAGGAATGATGGGTTACTAAGATTTAAGAAAGCAAAAAAACCTAGGAAAAGTCGAGAAACTTTTTCTGGGTTTTCTTTTTATTATTTATTGTTAATCAGTGAAAAGGGTTAAACATGTCAGAACTTCCTTGTTTACCTGACATCTGCATCATCATTTGTTGCTGTCTAATGCGCTCTGCTTCCTTATTCGTATTGATAGAAATAACAAGAAAGATAACCCAACCGATGAATGTCCATCCTAGAAGAAAGGATAGGATAAAGATTGGCCATTTTTTATCGGTTTTATTTAGAAGAGCTGGTAATATTTGAAGTACTACCAAGGGTAAAGAAATGATGATGGAGAGAAAAGCCGTGAGCAAGCCGCCACTAAGCTCATCACTGGCAATTCCAAAGAGTATCATTGCAAGAGCCCAGAGGATAACTGGGATAGAAGCGATGGCTATCATGATGAGGTTTGTTTGAGACTTACTTTCGTGTTGCGTCCAAGTCTCGTTAAAGTTATGATTTGGATGTTGGAAGGTAGCATTAGTCTGACTTGACGCGGGGCTAGTATTTGGTAAATCCTGTAGTTCCTCTAAGTTGGTATCAGCTAGTGGTTCTTCAGCAACATCATAATTGTCAACATCATTTTCGGCAGTTTCTACAGTGTCTTTTTGTGGGACAGTTTTTGTTATTTCGACAGTTGGTTTGGGAGTTTCTCGGACAAACTCGCCTTTCTGAGCTGCTTCAGCCATTTCTTGAATACTTGGATTACGACCATTAACTGCTTGGAAAAAATCAATCCAATCTTGTTGTTTCATGTGTATAACCTCCAGATAACTTGATTATAAAAACGTTGATAATTACAATTATAGCAATAGTGTAAGGGGACGGCAATGGGAATCGAATAAGAGTGTTTGCTTTATTTCCTAATAATCTTCTTATCACTAAAGATGGGAAAGAGAAAGAAATAGGTTAGGATATAGACCACTAGAGGATATATCAGTGGATTATAGTTCCAGGCTCCTTGCCAATCTAGGTGTAAGAGCCTAACACTAGCGCGTGTTAGGCCTGCGCTCCAACCCTTAAGTCCAAATGGTCTTAGGATTAAACTGAGTGGTGTTGGCAGATGCAAAAGGTAGACTCCATAAACTGCCACTAAAACTAAGAGATATAATCTAAAAAAACGCTGGTGGTAGGCCCACAAGCGTGTGAAATAGTTTTTCATTAGCCAATAACTGCAAAGAGTTTTTGAGCGTTTGATTGGCGAGTAGCATCCATGATAAGGAACCAGTCGACGATAGTCCAGATACCACAGCCACCGACTGTCAAGAGTTTACCAACACCTAATCCAATGTGTCCTAAGATAAAGCGGTCAATTCCAAGATATCCACCGAAAAGTGAGATAACCAACATCATGGTTGGGTCTTGGAAACTAAGTGTATAGAGCAATTGGACTTGTGCCTCTGGAAGAGCTTCAATACGTTGGCGAATATATTGAACTTGTTCTGCTGGGAAATACTTGGCATTGATAGCTAACCATTGATCTGCTGGATTCATAATGAAATACTCCTCTAATTTATATGATATGTAAAGCTTAACATAATGTCCAGGGAGATTCAAGGTGGTCAAGGCTTTTGAAGTCAATAAAAGCAACTTATTTGCAAGCTTCCACTGTGTCATAACTAGAGGATCATTAGGATAATCCTTTCGCACTATGCTTGAGAATGAGCCTACTTCTATTATTTGTGATTTCTCAACCCTTGTTCAAAACTTTCTGATCTAGCCTGCACAGTGACTTTTTCGAGTGTTAAGGGATGGGTGAAACTAAGGGAGTGGGCGTGGAGCATGAGACGGGATGCATGTCGGCGGCTATATAGTGGATCTCCTAAGATAGCATGCCCATGATGGGCTAGATGAACACGAATTTGGTGGGTCCGGCCGGTTTTTAGTTGGCAGTTGACCAGACTGGCTCCTTCAAAGGTTTTGAGACGTGTGACGGTTG
>OLFT01001202.1_pt1 | contig 28414 bp, 30 predicted proteins | sample 1604921 | NCBI WGS metagenome assembly OLFT01 (sample SAMEA3888897, study PRJEB22519) | human gut metagenome | biome: human gut; feature: human-associated habitat; material: faeces | place: Denmark | collected 2013 | reverse complement strand
AATCGACACCAGCACCTCAAGCTGGCCTGTCTACCAGTTCCAGCACAGCCGCAAACAAATACCGCCTAAAAAAGACTGCTTGATTATTATAGCCATTCGTATCCATAATGTCAACCAGAATTTGCGGTTTTTCTAAAAAAAATTTTCCGGGCGGCAAAGCCGCCCGGAAAACAGGGCCTCAAAGCTGGGACAAAACCTCGCCGATGGGGTCCGTAATGACCAGCCCCGCCGCCAGATCCCGGGCTACCGGGGATTTGTTGATGAGGGCCAGCCGGTCCCCACGGAAATAGTTGATAAGTCCCGCCGCAGGCCACACATTCAGGGAGGTGCCGCCCACGATCAGCAGATCCGCCTGCGCGATAGCGTTCACCGCGCCGTCGATGACCCGGTCATTCAGGGCCTCCTCATAGAGCACCACGTCCGGCTTGATGACGCCGCCGCAATCGCACCGGGGAACCCCTGTGGTGTGGAGGATGTGATCCAGATCGTAGAATTTTCCACATTTTTCGCAGTAATTCCTGTGTACGCTGCCGTGCAGCTCATAGACCTGTTTGCTGCCAGCGGCCTGATGAAGTCCGTCGATGTTCTGGGTCACCACTGCCAGCAGCTTCCCCTCCCGCTCCCATTCCGCCAGCTTTTTGTGGGCGGCGTTGGGCTTTGCGTCAGGGCAAAGCATTTTCGCCCGGTAAAAGCGGAAAAATTCTTCGGGATTGCTTTTATAAAACGTATGGCTTAAAATAGTCTCCGGAGGGTATTTCCACTCCTGATGGTACAATCCGCCGGTGCTGCGGAAATCCGGGATCCCGGACTCCGTGGACACTCCGGCTCCGCCGAAAAAGACGATTTTCCGGGCCGCGTCGGTCCATTCCTTTAATGTTCTGACCGCATCCGTCATAAAAATACCCCTCCAGTCTGTATAATAAGGAAGTTATCTATGAACATTCAGATCTTCGGCTCCTCCAAATCCTTCGATACGAAGAAGGCGGAGCGCTGGTTCAAGGAGCGCCGTATCAAGTACCAGTATATCGACGTTCCCTCAAAGGGATTATCCCCCCGGGAGTACCAATCCGTCAAGCAGAAAATTGGCTTTGAGGCGCTGGTGAACACAAAATGCCGGGCGTACGAGGAGCTTTACATGGCCTATATCACCCCGGACGCCCAAGAGGAAAAGCTGCTGGAATATCCGGAGCTGTTCAACACCCCCATTGTCCGCAACGGCAAGGAGGCCACTGTGGGCTACTGCCCGGACGTCTGGGCCAAATGGGAGTAAAATCTTCCCGGAGGGAGACACTGCTATGTGGGACAACACCCTGCCGAAAAACCGATTTCTCCGCTTCTGTGTACTGATGGCCCATCGCTGCGGGCGGCATAACGTGGCCATGCAGAGTGCGGCGCTGGCCTTTTACCTGCTGTTCATGATCTTTCCCTTCCTCATTTTCATCAGCGCCCTGCTGGGTCTGCTGGATCTGAACATCACCGGCATGATGACCGTCCTCTCGGATTTTCTGCCGGAGGAAGTGGTGGACCTGCTCCGGATGTACTTCACTTACGTCACCGACAATCCCAGCCCCCAACTCATGGTATTCGGTCTGGTCTTTTCCATCTATTTCCCCATGCGGGCCACCAACTCTCTGATGGCCGCCGTGCGGACAGCCTACCATTTAGGCCCGCCCAAGGGCTTTATCACCCAATGGATCAAGGTGCTGCTCTATACCGTGACCCTCATTGTCACCATCGCCCTGACCCTGTCTCTGATGACCTTCGGAGAGCGGGCGCTGTGGTACACCGTGGAGCATTTTCACCTGCCGGAATTTCTGGCGAAGCTGTGGGTAACGCTGCGGTTTCCCGTAGCCGGGGCCGTCAGCTTTCTGGCACTGTTCCTGCTCTATGCCCTGGCCCAGGATACCATCCAACCCCTGAAAAATATCTGTCCCGGCGTTCTGTTCTCTCTGGCAGCGTGGATGGCGTTCAGCTGGCTCTATTCCTACTACGTCAACCACTTCTCCCACTACTCTGTGCTCTATGGCTCCATCGGCGCCGTCATTGTGGTGCTGATCTGGCTGAACCTCTCGGCATTCACATTGATTCTGGGTGCGGAGATGAACGGTGTGCTCATCAGTATGCGGAAGGACCGTCTGGAGCAGGGCGTCAACATACCCAAGACATAAATCGTCTGTCAAATCTCAGCCGCGGCCTCGCTGCGGGAAAGGAAGCTGTTTTATGGATACAAAATTGCAGGAATATGCAAAATTACTGATTGAAGTAGGCCTGAATGTTCAAAAGGGCCAGACTCTCATCATTTCATCGCCGGTGGAGTGTGCCTCCTTCGCCCGGCTGTGTGCTGACGCGGCCTATGACGCAGGCTGCCGGGAGGTCATCATGAACTGGAGTGACGACTATCTTAGTCGGCAGAAGTTCCTCCGGGCGGATGCCTCCGTTTTCGATGACACGCCGGAGTGGCGCGAAAAGTTTTTCACCAGCTATGCGGAAATGGGAGCCGCCTATCTGGCCATTGCCGCCAGCGATCCGGAAACGCTGAAGGGCGTGGACCCCGACCGGCTGGTCCGGTCTCAGAAATCCGGTTCCGTGCTCCGCAAGACCTTTGACCGGCTCCAGATGAGCAACGGCTTCCCCTGGTGCATCGCCTCGGTGCCCATCCCCTCCTGGGCCGCTACCGTGTTCCCGGAGCTGCCGGAGGATCAGGCTATGGAAAAGCTATGGGATGCCATTCTCCGCTCCGTCCGCATTCAGGGAGACGGCACCGCCGTGGCCGCCTGGCGCCAGCATCTGGACACCCTGGGCCGCCGGAAAAAGCTGCTGAACGAGTACCACTTCAAATACCTGCACTACACCAATTCTCTGGGCACTGACCTCACCATCCAGCTGCCGGAGGACCATCTCTGGGCCGCCGGCAACTCCGTGATGAAAAACGGGGTGGAGTTCGTGGCCAACATGCCCACGGAGGAAATCTTCACCGCCCCTTTGAAAACCGGCATTAACGGCGTGGTCTATTCCGCCATGCCTCTGGTGGACAGCGGCAACATCATCGACAAGTTCTACTTCATCATCCGGGACGGCAAGATCGTGGAAGCCCACGCCGAAAAGGGTGAGGAATTCCTGAAAGCCGCCATCAGTGTGGACGAAGGCGCCAGCTACTTCGGAGAAGTGGCTCTGGTCCCCTATGACAGCCCCATTTCCAATCAGAAGATTCTGTTCTACAACACCCTGTTTGACGAAAACGCTTCCTGCCATCTGGCCTTCGGCGAGGCATATCCCGAGTGCATTGAAGGCGGCGAGTCCATGACCCGGGAGGAGGTACAGGCCCACGGCCTGAACTATTCGCTGACCCATGTGGACTTCATGGTTGGCACCGCCGACCTCTCCATCGTGGGCACCACCCATGACGGCCGGGAGATCCCCGTCTTTATCAACGGAAACTTTGCCATCTGATGCGGCAGGCCTAACAAGAAAGAGAGAATTATATGATCACAAAACCGAAATTTGACGAATCCGTTTTTGTCTGTCCCGGTGCCGCCATCGTGGGAGACGTGACCCTGGGAAAGAATGTCAACGTGTGGTACAATGCCGTCCTCCGCGGAGATGACGGTGCCATCAAAGTGGGCGACAACACCAACGTTCAGGACTGCGCAGTGCTGCACGAGGAAACCACGGTCGGTTCCGGCTGCACCATCGGCCACGGGGCCATTGTCCACGGCTGCACCGTGGGCGACAACGTGCTCATCGGCATGGGCGCCACCGTTCTCAACGGTGCAAAGATCGGCAATAACTGCATCGTAGGCGCCGGGGCGCTGGTCACCGGCAAAATGGACGCTCCCGCCGGCTCCATGATCCTGGGCAGCCCCGCCAAGGTGGTCCGTCCCCTGACGGAGGCCGAGATCGAGAGCAACCGGGAATCCGCCCGGGAATACTGTCATCAGGCAGACCGGTACCGCGAGGACTGATTTGCGTCAAAAATAGGGAAAACGCTGAAAGAAACCCGGAATTTCACACTTCTTTCGGCGCTTTGCCGCTTGCAACCAAACCGTTGTACGCATATACTTGCTCCGATATTAAACGATTACTTCTCAAGCAAGGAGCTATTTATATGACATTGCAGTTTTCACCTCAAACCCGACGGGTCTTTCACCTCTCGCTGCCCATCTTCGCAGAGCTTCTCTTGCAGCTTCTGGTGGGCAATATGGACCAATTCATGATCTCCCACTTCGGCCCCGCAGCCGTGGCCGCCATCGGCAACGGCAATCAGGTGATGAACGTGGTCATCATCGTGCTCACCACCATGAGCACCGCCGCCACCATTCTCCTGACCCAGCACATCGGCGCGGGCCGGGTCGGTGAGGAATGCAGCGAGATCGTCACCGTGGCCGTTACGATCAGCGCCGTGTTCAGCTTTCTGGTGGGCCTGTTTTTGCTTTTAGAGCCGGAACTGGTCTTTCAGCTCCTGCGGACGCCGGAGGACGCCTTTGACGGTGCCTGCCTTTACACCCGCATCGTAGGCGGTACGGTACTGCTTCAGGGGCTGTATATCCAGCTCTGCGCCGTTCTGCGGAGCTACACCCTACTGAAAGAGGTGGTGGTGCTCTCCGTTTCCATGAACCTTCTGAATGTGGTAGGCAACGCCATTCTGATCAACGGCTTCTTCGGCTTCCCGCAAATGGGCGTGGCAGGCGCCGCCGTATCCACCGTGACCTCCAAGGCTGTGGGCCTGACGCTGGCCTGCATCACGCTGAAACGCAAATGCACCGTCCGTTTTTCCCTGCAATATCTGCACCCCTTCCCCGCAAAGACTTTCCGCGCCCTGCTGGGCATCGCCCTGCCCTCCGGTACGGAGGCCCTGTCCTACAACGTATCCCAGACCTTCATCCTTCGTTTCATCAATCTGATGGGTGCGGCGGTGGTCAGCGCCAAGGTCTATGGCAGTATGCTGGCCAACGTGGCCTATGTGTACTCCATCGCCGTGGGGCAGGCCACCCAGATCATTCTGGGCTACATGATCGGCGGCCGGAAGCTGGATGAGGTCAGCGGCCGTGTCTGGTCCACCATCCGCATCGCGCTGGCTGCCTCCGAGCTGCTGACACTGCTGATTCTCATTTTCTGCGATCCCATTTACAGCATCTTCACCGATGATCCTGTGATCCACGCGCTGGGCCGGCAGATCCTTTATGTAGAGTTCGGTCTGGAGATCGGACGGTCCATCAATATCGTCATGACCCGCTGCCTCACCACCGCCGGCGACGTCTGGTACCCTGTGGGCGTGGGCATTTTCAGTATGTGGGTCGTAGCCGTAGGCGGAAGCTGGCTGCTGGGACACGCGCTGAACTGGGGTCTTGTGGGCATCTGGATTGCCATGGCCTGCGACGAATGTCTCCGGGGCGCGCTGTTTACGATCCGTTTCCGGAGCGGCAAGTGGAAGGAAACCCGACTGGTGTCTGATTCAACGAAAGGAACCTGACATATGGAATTCAACAAGCAGACCGTGAAAGCCCTGTTGGGCGTTGTCTGCGGCGGCATCGCCTTCGCCGCGGCGCTGCTGCATCTGGATGTGGTGGCAGGCGCCGCCGGGTGGCTGCTGGGCATTTTGTCCCCGCTGCTGCTGGGCTGTGCCATCGCCTTTATTCTCAATGTCCCCATGCGGGCGATGGAGCGCTGCCTGTTTCCCCACGCAAAAAAAGCCAATAAGCTCCGCCGCCCGCTGGCGCTGCTGCTCACCGTTGCGGCAGTCTCCGCCGTGCTGGCGCTGGCCGGCATGGTGATCGTCCCCGGCGTGAGGGACGCTGTCACCTCTATCGCGGCGCAGGTACCGGAAGCCTTTGAGCGCTTGCAGGAAAGCGCCGCCCGCTTTCAGGAATACCTGCCCCTTCTGGCAGACCAGATCGAAGGGCTGTCTATCGACTGGGCCAGTCTTTCCCAGAAGGCCGTGGGGCTGGTCCAGAACTGGGGCAAGGGCCTTCTGATCTCCGGCGGTGGGCTGGTCAGCGGCATCGTCAGCGGCGTCACAACCTTTTTCATCGGCCTGATCTTTTCTCTGTACATCCTGCTGCAAAAGGAAAAACTGGCCCGGCAGGGCCGTCAGCTTTGCTACGCCTTTTTACCGGAAGCCGCCGCAGATCAGCTTCTGAATATTCTGCGGCTCAGTGAGCGGACCTTTTCCAGCTTTCTCTCCGGTCAATGTCTGGAGGCCGTGATCCTGGGCACCATGTTTTTTGTATCCATGACCCTGCTCCATTTCCCCTACGCACTGCTGGTGGGCGTTCTGATCGCTCTGACCGCTCTGATCCCCATTGTAGGGGCGTTCATCGGCTGCGCCGTGGGTGCGCTTTTGATGCTGGTGAATGATCCGTGGCAGGCGCTGTGGTTCATCGTCCTGTTTCTGGTGCTCCAGCAGATCGAGGGCAACCTCATCTATCCCCATGTGGTGGGCTCCTCCGTGGGACTGCCCTCCATCTGGGTGCTGGCCGCTGTGACGGTGGGCGGCAGTCTCATGGGCATCCTGGGGATGCTGGTGTTTATCCCCCTGTGCAGCGTACTGTACGCCCTGCTGCGGCAGCTTACGGTCCATCGACTGAAGCAGCGGCGCGTCCCCGCCGAAAAGTGGCGGGAACCGCCCAAGAAATAAGAAAGCAGTCCATATAACCGGCAAAAAGCCAAGCCGCGAATGCGGCTTGGCTTTCTTCGGTTTTGCGGAACATAGCCGGATACCGTGCACGAGGGGGACACCATCGATTCGTCTGACGATTCAGATTCATCAATTTCCCTCATCTATGATCGCTTTCCACTGGCGATACTCCGGGGTTTCATCCCACTCCAGCGCCCTAGCTATATAGAACTCTGCAAGCTCAAAAGACGCAGGCGGCGTCAATGCGATAAAAAGATAATACGCCATCAAAAACGCACAGTAGGCAGCGGTTTTCATGCGTTCTTTCCCTTGAAGCCTATGCAGTGACGCCTCCAAAACGAAGAACAGGTTGAGCCGGTCTACTTCACTTGCGTCCGCGTAAAAGCAATTCAGGTCATCCGGTGTGAGCCCCAATAGGACTTCCTCTTCAAAATACGGATGCCCGAAATCGATCGTTATCTTCATAGAATTCGCCTCCACGGGGCCGTTCCGCCAGCTTTCCCGCTATTTCAACTGGTCCAGCGTGAGAGAAAAGCTGGGCATGAAGGTCTCCAGAAAATACGCCACCTCCGGCAGCTCGTATTCCTCCAGCGCCGCGCGGGTCTGGGCAGCGGCGTCCCGGAACTCGCTGTTCCCGGCCTTCAATTCCTCCACGCATTTGATGTAGGCGGACAGCTTGTCCGCCGCCTTCACCAGCCGCTCCGTCTCCGGGTCCGTCACTGTTAGGATGGGGGCGTACACCGGCTGAAATTCCTCCGGCAGCATATGCAGCAGCTTTTCCTCCGCCACCGCTTCCACCTCCTTGTAGGCTTTGCGGATGGCGGGGTTGTCGTACTTGATGGGCGTAGGCATATCGCCGGTTAGGATCTCGCTGGCGTCATGATACAGCGCCGCCACCGCCACTGCTCCGGCGTCCGCATGGCCGCCGAACTTCTCATTGCGGATCACCGCTAGGGCGTGGGCCAGCACCGCCACCTGATGGCTGTGCTCCTGCACGTTTTCCGGGGCCGTGTTCCGCATCAGCGCCCAGCGTTGGATGAAGCGCATCCGGGAAAGATAAGCGAAAAAGTGACTGCCGATCCTCATGCTTCCGCCTCCTGTTCCACAATTTCTCCCAACAGGGCCTCGCCGTCCACATCGGTGATCCGCACGGTCCGCAGTGCATTATGCAATTCCGCACCGTCCACCAAAACTTCCATATAGTTCGGGGCGTGGCCGAAGAATTTCCCGTTTTTCGGCTGCTCAAACAGCACCGGATACGTCCGGCCCACGCAGCCCTCCAAATAGCTCCTGTGCATTTCCTCCGCCACCGCCGCCGCCCGGCGGGCCCGCTCCTCCTTGACAGCCTTGGGTACCTGTTCCATCTTGGCCGCCGGGGTGCCGGGACGGATGGAGTAGGGAAAAATGTGCATCTGGGCAAAGCGGCACTTCCGGATGAAGTCTAAGGTCTGAGCGAACTCCTCCTCCGTTTCCTCCGGGAAGCCGGTGATGAGGTCCGTGGTAACGGCGGGGCGGTCAAACCAGCGGTTCAGCAGTTCCACGGATTCCAGATACCGGGCGGTATCGTACTTCCGGTTCATCCGCTTCAAGGTGGCATCGCACCCGCTCTGCATAGACAAGTGGAACTGGGGGCACAGGTTCGGCAGAGCCGCTGCCCGGCGGCAGAAGTCCTCCGTCACAGTGCGGGGCTCCAGACTGCCCAGCCGCAGGCGCACCTCCGGCGCCGCGGCGGACAGGGCCTCCAGCAGGTCGATAAGGCTTTGGCCGTTTTTGAAGTCGTGGCCCCAGGAGGAGATCTCGATGCCTGTCAGCACGATCTCCCGGTAGCCCTCCGCTGCCAGCTGCCGCGTCTGCTCCACCGCCTGTTCCAGCGAAAGGGAGCGCACCGGTCCCCGGGCGTAGGGGATGATACAGTAGGTGCAGAAGTTCACGCAGCCGTCCTCGATTTTCAGCATGGCGCGGGTGCGGCCCTCCATGCCGCCGGCAGGCAGCACCTCAAACACCCGCCGCTCAAAGGATTTGTCAATGGCCTCCAGATTTTTCTTTCCGGCGGCAGCCTCCTCAAGCAGGGAAACGAACCCCTCCCGGTCACCGGTACCGGCGATGAGATCCACCCCCAGCTTCCGCACATCCTCCGGATGGGTCTGGGGATAGCAGCCGCACACTGCCACCACCGCCGCCGGATGCTGCTTCTGTACCCGGTGGATCACCTGCCGGGACTTCTGGTCGCTGACGGCAGTGACGGAGCAGGTATTCACCACATAGGCGTCGGCCTCGTCGGAAAATTCCACCACCTGATGTCCTTTTGCCCGGAGAGTCTGCTCCATAGCCTGCGTCTCATATTGATTTACCTTGCAGCCAAGGGTGTAAATGGCAACTTTCATAGGTTCTCCTTGCGTTTTCAGAATCGTTCTTATATAATGAATAATTACGCTATTGAAAGAGATTTCCGGGGGGATTCCCGTGATTTCCCTCCCATTATACGTTTATTTTCGGAATAGGGCAAGAGGAGGATTTTTTATGATCTATCTGGACCACGCCGCCACCACGCCGGTCCCCAAGGCTGTGGCGGACGCCATGTACACCGTGCTGACAGAACAGTACGCCAACCCCAACGCACAATATCCCTTCGGACAGGAAATGCGCCGCAGCGTGGAGGATTGGCGGGCTGTGATTGCCAAAGCCGTAGGCTGCGAAGCAAACCAGCTTTTCTTTACCTCCTGCGGCACCGAAGGTGACAACTGGGCCATCCGGGCCGCCTGCTGGCAGAACCGCCATGTGGGCCGCCACATCGTCACCACCGCCGTGGAGCACCACGCCGTCCTCAACTGCTGCCAGCAGCTGGAGCAGGAGGGCTGGGAGGTCACGACCATCCTGCCGGATCAAAACGGCGACATTTCCGCCGAATCCGTTCTGGCGGCGGTGCGGTCGGACACGGCGCTGGTGTCCGTGATGATGGTGAACAACGAACTGGGCAGCATCTATCCCATTGCAGACATCGCCAAGGGTTTGAAGGCCGTCAACGAAAAAACCCTGCTCCACACCGACGCGGTCCAAGGCTTTTTGAAGGTTCCCTTCTCTGCCAAAGCTCTGGGAGCGGACTTCATCGCCATCTCCGGTCACAAGGTCGGCGCCCCCAAGGGCATCGGCGCTCTTTATATCGGCCCCCGGGTTCGGAATCCCCGGCCCTTGCTGCCCGGCGGCGGTCAGGAAATGGGCCTGCGCTCCGGTACGGAGGCCACTGCCCAGATCGCAGGCTTTGCCAAGGCGGTGGAGCTGCGTCGGGACCATTTGGAGGACAAACTGCATCACATGGCTGAGGTCAAGGCCTACGCCGTGGAAAAGCTGACGGCCATTCCGGACCTCCAGATCATCGGTAGCGGCAAGGCCCCCCATGTCCTGTCCGTTTCCATGGCGGGCTGGCCCAGCCAGAATGTGGTAAACGATCTGGGCAGTCAGGGCATCTGCGTCTCCGCCGGGTCCGCCTGTCACCAGGGCAAGTCCAGCCAGGTGGTGGCGGCGTTGCATCTGCCCAAGCGGGTGGCCGCCGGGGTCATCCGGCTGAGCTTCGGCCCCGAGACCACCTTCGCCGAGATCGACGCCTGTGCGGAGGCCCTCCGGAATCATCACGATCACCGGATGCCCATGCTATAAAGCTATAAAATCTCAAGGGGGAGCAGACTCCCCCTTGAGAATTCCCCACACGGTTCACTGCTATGCAGAAGGTGAATTGCCGCAAAGCTGCAAGAGACGCCCCTCTGGAGAGCTCGCTACGCTCGCACACTTGTGAACCGCAAAGTATGTTTTGTCAGGTACACGCCCTGACAAAACATGGATTCCATTTATTATTCTGAATAAGGAATTTCATTTTATGAATTTCAGCTATCTTCGCCGGGAGCCCGGCTTCTACCGCCGGGTCTTTACACTGGCTCTGCCAGTGGTCCTTCAGAACCTCATCACCACCTCTCTTGGCTTCATGGACACCTTCATGGTGGGTCTGGTCGGTCAGGAGCAGATGTCCGCCGTCACCGTGGCCAATGTACCCATCTATATCATCCAGCTCATCGTTTTCGGTCTGCAAAGCGGCTCCCGCGTGCTCATCAGCCAGTTCTGGGGTCGGGGAGATCGGGAATCCATCAACCGGGTCATGGGCATCGGCTTCTTTGTGGCAGGAGGCATTTCCACCCTCTGCGCTCTGACCATGGGTCTGTTCCCCCGACAGGTGCTGATGCTCATTACCGACAATGCCCGTCTGGTGGAGTTGGGCACCTCCTACATCCGCATCGTGGGCTTCTCCTATATTCTCAACTCCCTCTCCTCCATCTACATCGGTATGCAGCAGAGCATTGAGAATCCCCGCTTCGGCATGACGGTATTCGCCATTTCCACCGTCTGCAACACCGTAGGCAACTACATCCTGATCTTCGGCAAGCTGGGTCTGCCCGCACTGGGGATCACCGGCGCCGCCATCGCCACCTTCTCCTCCCGTGTGGTGGAATTTGTCATTTCCCTTGTCTACGCCCTGCACTGCAAGCAGATGCCTCTGTTGCCCGCCTGTATTCTCCGGCCCGGCAAGGCCACCTTCCGCAGCTTTGTGAAATTCTCCACGCCGGTGCTGCTGAACGAGACTCTCTGGGGTACCGGCACCTCACTCTACACCGTCATCATGGGCCACATGGCGGGCAGCACAGACCTGATCTCCGCCTACACCGTGGCGGGCAACATCGATAAGATGGTGACGGTAGCCATCTTCGGCGTGGCAGCGGCGGCCGCCGTGATCGTCGGCAAGGAGGTGGGCATGGGCGGCAAAAACGCCTATCCCATTGGTCAGGCCCTGACCTTTGTGGCCTTTTGCACCGGCTTTGGTGTCGCAATAGCGGAGCAGCTGCTGTTCTGGCTCGTGCTGAAGCCCCACGTGCTGCCTCTGTTCTCCATGACCGCCGCCTCAGCGTCTCTCTGCGTGACCATGATGATCTGCTACTCCATCTCTGCCCCGCTCCACGCCTTTGCCACCACCGGCATTGTGGGCGTTCTCCGGGGAGGCGGCGATGTGCGGATTGCCATGCTGATTGACGTTCTCCCCCTGTGGTGCTTCACCCTGCCGCTGCTGGTGCTGCTGGGGCTGGTGCTCCACGCTCCCATCGCCATCTTCTGCTTCATCATGGCCACGGAATCCGCTTTGAAGGTTCCCTTCGGCCTGCACCGGATCCGCGGCGGCAAGTGGATCCATGACGTGACCCAAGATCTGAACGCATAGGAGGGATCGTATGAAATCTCTGTTCCGCTGTCCTGTCTGCGGCGGTCCGCTGGACCGAGAGGAACGGGTCTACCGCTGCGCTGACCGACACAGCTACGACATCGCCAAGGAGGGCTACACCTATCTGCTGCCCCCCAATCAGAAGCACTCCGCCGATCCCGGCGATGACAAGGCTATGTCGGCAGCCCGCCGGGATTTCCTATCCAAAGAGTATTATGCGCCGCTTTTAAATACACTTTGTAGCCGGATTTTGCCGCTTGTGGGCGAGCATCCGGTGATTTTGGATGCCGGCTGCGGAGAGGGGTACTACACTGCCGGCATCCGGGCAGCCCTGACTGCCGCCGGGAAAACGCCCGCTATAGCCGGTATCGACATCTCCAAATCTATCCTCCGGCTGGCCGCCAAACGGGAAAAGCAGGTGGAGTTCGCGGTGGCCTCCTGCTATCATCTTCCCTTTGCGAATGAAACAGCAGACCTGCTGCTGGACTGCTTCTCCCCCTTGGCCATTGACGAATTCCGCCGGGTCCTGAAGCCCGGAGGCCATTTTCTCTATGTGGTACCCGGCGCCGACCATCTGTGGGAGCTGAAGCGGGTCCTCTACGATGCGCCCTACCCCAACGAGGAAAAAGAGACTCCCTACGAGGGCTTCACCTATGAAGCCATCGTTCCGGTGGACTTCACCCTCCATCTGGCAAATCAGGCGGATATCCAATCCCTCTTCCGTATGACGCCCTACTGCTGGAAAACCCCCAAGGCGGGCGTAGAGCGGATGGAAGCGTTGGAAAATCTGGACTGTCAGGCGTCCTTCCGCATCCACATCTTCAAAAAGCTATAAAAAATACGGGCCGGTTTTGAAAACCGACCCGTATTTTTGTCCTTCTGTCAGACGGTCTGACCGGCCAGCCGCAGCCCCCGGCCAAAATCCTGAAATGCCTTTGTGATCAAGCCCTGACCGACGGTGTTGGGGTGGGTACCATCGGCGCAGAGAGTCTGCTCCAGGTGGCCGTAGTCCAAAAAGGCTCCTCGGACATCCACCAGCGGCACATTTTCCTCCCGGGCCAAACGCTCCACCGCACGGGAATACCGCTCCTGCCAGACGTAGATGTTGCCCACGTCTCCCAGCCAGCGCATCACAGCCTCTTTGTCCAGATCTCCGCACCACCAGTTGAAAAAGCGCTCGCTGTCCAGCGGCGGCAGGTTGGTAAGGATGGGCCGGATACCGTGGCTCCGTACCCGCCGGATCATCTCCCGGTACAGCTCCACAAATTCTGGCAGCGGCACGTTGGGCTGATGGTCCCCCGTGGGGTCCTCCGCGATCTCCTTCCAGCGGAAATCGCAGTCATTGCCGCCGAAGTCCATCACCATCATGTCGCAGGGCAGCTTCCGGGCCAGCATCCGGTCCAGCAAGCGGCTGCCCTTGCGGACCGTTGCTCCAAAGTGCGCGTCATTATGAATGGAAAGCTGAAATTCCGATTCCAGTGCCTCCACATTGATCTCATTATGAGTACGATAGCGCCGGTCACCCAGATCTACTTGAATTCCCTTCAAGATGGAATCCCCTAACAGGGTCACCTGTCTGTTCTGTACCATACGATCACCTCATTGCCGTGTAATATAGTTTTCAAAACTATATTACATAGTATTCATCGTTTTGTCAAGGGCTATTCTTCAAAACGAAGGAACCATGACCCCGGCAGTCTGCTCGGTCAGCTCAAACGCCGCTCCTTGCAGGTGGTGGACCGCCTCTGCGGGCCACAGCTCCAGAAACGGCTCCACGCTGTCCACCTCCGTCAGGCCGTAGGGCGCGTGGTGGTAGTGCATGGGCACCACGCAGCGAGGATGCAGCGCATCGCACACCGCCTTTGCTCCGGCGGCATCCACTGTGTAAACACCCCCGACCGGCACCAGCACGGCGTCCACCGGGCCGATGGCCGCCGCCTGCTCCGCCGTCAGCTGGTGCCCCAGATCGCCCAGATGGGCCACAGACAGGCCGCCGGCTGTAAAAATCCGGACCGTATTGGTCCCCCGCAGCGCGCCGCCCCGGTCATCATGAAAGGTCTCTACCTCCCGGACCGTAAACGGGCTTTCCCGCTCTGGCAGCAGCTCCACACAGTCTGTGGCGTGATGGTCAAAATGGCCGTGGCTGCAAAAAACGGCGTGGGCCTGTATGTGCAAAGGTGGATACCCCGCCACGCCGGTATACGGGTCCAGTACAATGCGATAGCCGTCCTCCTCCAAAAGAAAACAGGCGTGTCCCAGCCAGGTCAGCTTCATAACGATCCCTCCTAAAATATCAGAAAAGGCAGCGGTCTCCCGCTGCCTCAGCGTGTCGAAAAAGTCTTTTCTCCCCGCATGGTGCAGGAATACACCGTCGGCCCAGCCGGTTTCCGTGTGCTTTGCCCCCGAAAACCGGGGGCCTTCCTCGAAACAGGCTCGCTTTATCCGCCGCTGGCGGCGCTTCGCCCGTTTCCCCTTCTTGGGTTTCCCGCGCACACCCTTTACCCGCAAGGGGTATGCGGCATCCGTAGAGCGGCATAGCCGCTAACGGCTGCCCTACCTTACCGTCGCGGAGAATTTACTACTTTATCGCCAGTCTCAGGCAGCGGTCTCCCGCTGCCTTTAGTCTATCAGGTATCACCGGACTTGTCATCCGGTTTTACATCATTTTTCTTCTTGAACAGCGGTTTTTTCGTCCCGTTCCGCCGCCGGATCTTCCGCAGGATGACCACCGCCGCCACGATGATGACCGCCCACAGGATCAGCCACATCCAGCTGTACGCCAGCGCCACGGCGAAGTCCTCCATGCCGTTCACAAAGGAATGCCAGCCCCGGCTCATAGCGCTGCTCAGGCGATCTCCGAAATTCTCCGGCAGTTCCTCCGTGTCGGAATACTTATAGACCTCCGACACATGGACGTTGATGGTGGCGAAGTCCACCAGCGCGTCATAGTGCCGCAGGGTGCCGGAAAGGTCCTCGATATTCCACTCTGTTTCGGAAATGGCGGACTCAATGGTGATGATGTCCTCCATGTTTTCCGCCTGGGACAGCAGCTTTTGCAGCCGCTCCAGCTTGATCTGCTGGGTCTTCAGGCGGCCCGCCGTGTCATAATAGGTCTCTGTGATGTTTTCCAAATTAGTGTTCCGCCACGTCACATGGGCAAGCTCCCCGGCCTGATCCAGAAAGCCCTGAAACTGAGCGGAGGGCACCCGGACGGTATAATCCGCCCACCGGTAGCCCCGGCTCCCGCCGCCTACGGTGCTGCTCTCCAGATAGCCGTCCTTGACCTCCGCCAGCGCTGCCAGCGCCTTAACGGTCTCGTCAAACGCCGTGGTCTCCAGATTGATGTCTCCGGTGTAGATGATCTTCTGGTTTTCCAGAACACCTCCTCCGCTGTCCCGGCCCTCGTCATCATAACCGTTGGTGTCAGCGTCGAAATACCCTTTCTCCTCTGTCGCGGAGACGGTATCCGCAGGGCGGCTGTTGGCGCTGGAAGCCGCAGTTTTGCTGGCGGCTCCGCAGGCAGTCAGGCTCAGGAGCATGGTCAGTGCAAGAAAACAGACAAATAACCTTCTTTTCATAGCGCTTCCTCCTTTTCAGCGGTCGTGCCGCTCTTCTACTTATATAGACGAAATTCCCGCCAAAAAGTTCCGCCGCTCTCAACATTTTACCGACTTGTATTTTTCTGCCGCCTGCTGTAAAATGAGGCCAATCGGGAATATGTTTGATCTTTAACGAGATTTTTACAAAGCTATACGATTCAGGAGGAAACTGCAATGACTTATCAGGAAGTTTTGGAGCAGGCCCGGACCTGCATGGGCAAATGCCACGCCTGCCCTGTGTGCAACGGCCTCGCCTGCAAAAACACGGTCCCCGGTCCCGGTGCCAAGGGTCTGGGCACCGGCGCCATCCGCAACTACCAGAAATGGCAGGAGCTGTGCGTCAATATGGACACCATCTGCGAAAACGGTGATGTGGACACCTCTTATGATTTCTTCGGCCACAAGCTGACGATCCCCGTAATGGCCGGCCCCGTTGGTGCCGTGGCTATGCATTACAGCGACAAATACGACGACCTGCGCTATAACAATGTACTGGTGGAGGGCTGTGCCAAAGCCGGTATTCTCGCCTTCACCGGTGACGGCATCAACCCCGCCGTCATGGAAGGCGCCGCGGATGCCCTGAAAGTCAACGGCGGCTGCGGTGTTCCCACTGTGAAGCCCTGGAATCTGGAGACCGTCCGGCAGAAGATGGATCTGGTGAAGGCCGCTGATCCCTGCGCCATCGCCATGGACATTGACGCCGCCGGTCTGCCTTTCCTGAAGGGGATGACTCCCCCCGCCGGCAGCAAGACCGTGGATCAGCTCAAGGACATCGCTGCCATGGCAGGCAAGCCCTTTATCCTCAAGGGCATCATGACGGTGAAGGGTGCGGAAAAGGCACTGGAAGCCGGTGCCGCTGGTATCATCGTCTCCAACCACGGCGGCCGTGTGCTGGATCAGTGCCCCGCCACCGCCGAGGTCCTGCCCGCCATTGTGGACGCTGTGGGCGGCAAGATGAAGGTCTTTGTAGACGGTGGCATCCGCTCCGGCATGGACGTGTTCAAGGCTCTGGCCCTGGGTGCCGATGCGGTGCTCATCGCCCGCCCCTTCGTCACCGCGGTCTACGGCGGCGCTCAGGAAGGCGTGCAGGCCTATGTGGACAAGCTTCAGGCAGAGCTTGCGGACACCATGGCCATGTGCGGTGCTCACAGTCTGGCCGACATTGATCGCTCTATGCTCTTCGGCTTTTAAGTGACGTGAACGCAGATAAGATCCCTGTCCCGGCGCAGCCGGAGGTCCTGCTGCACTGTCTCATGGACATTGCGGAAGCGCTTCTGGCCGTAGGGGCAGAGGTAAACCGGGTGGAGGACACTCTGACCCGTATGGGCACGGCTTACGGGGCTGTTCGGATGAATGCCTTTGTCATCACCTCCAGCATCGTGGTAACCATGACGCTGCCCAGCGGGCGGGACATCACCCAGACCCGCCGGATCCTGACTCCCGGCGGCACGGATTTCACCGTTCTGGAAGCGCTGAACGATCTGAGCCGCCGGTGCTGCGCCGATCCTATTCCGCTGGATGAGCTGCGCCGGGAAGTTGCCCAGATCACGGCAGAAACCCCCAAGCCACTGCTGGTCTACCTGGGCAGCGCGCTGGCCGCAGGAAGCTGCGCCCTGTTTTTCGGCGGTTCCATGACGGATGGTCTGGTGGCTGCCCTGTTTGGCTTGGTGATCTGTCGCCTCCAGCGGCATTTTGGCCCTCAGTGCCCCAACCGCTTGGTATTCAATCTGCTCTCCGCTCTGGCTGTTGGCATCAGCATTACCCTGTGCGCCTTTTTCCTGCCGGAGCTCCACGCCGACAAAATCCTGATCGGTGACATCATGCTTCTGATCCCCGGTCTGGCCATGACCAACGCCGTCCGGGACACCATGGTAGGCTCCCCGATCTCCGGCGCCATGCGGCTCATTGAAACGCTGCTGTGGGCCGGGGCGCTGGCTATGGGCTTCATGAGCGCCTTTTTACTGATGGGAGGGATCGGACTGTGATCGTGCAGCTTCTCACATCTTTTACCGGGGCGCTGGGTTTTTGTCTGGTGTTCCACCTGCGTCGGCGGTATATGTTCGCCGCTTCTCTGGGGGGTCTGCTGACCTGCGGCGTCTATCTGGCGGCCGCCTCGATCTGGTCCGGTATCCTGCTCCCCACCCTGACCGCCGCCGCCTTTGCCGCGTTGTATGCGGAGTTTCTGGCTTGGTTTATGGGTGCGCCCGCCACGCTGTTTCTGATCCCCGCGCTGCTGATCCCGCTGGTGCCGGGGCGGCCCCTCTATTACGCCATGTACTATGCCGTTCAGCAGGACATGGATCTGTCGGCGGACTTTGCCCGCCAGACCGCTCTTTATGCCCTTGGGATCGCACTGGGCGCCAGTCTGGTGTGGGCCCTTGCCGATATGCGCCGCCACCTTAAGCAAAACGGTTTTGGAAATTGAATCCAGCAAAAACCCGCCGCTGACAAAAGTCAGCGGCGGGGTTCTTACTTATAGATTTACAATATTCGCCCGCAGGAGGTTCAGCTCCGTCCGGTCATGGGTCACCAAAATCACCGGCTTGGTTTCCGCCGCCGCAGCGACGCACAGCACTGCTCTCCGGCGATTTTCCTCATCCAGCCCTGTGAACGGCTCGTCCAGCGCCACGGCGTCTGATACTGCCAGCAACGCCCGGGCCAAAGCCAAGCGGCGCTTCATGCCGCCGGACCACTCTCGCACCGGCTTGCCCGTCTCCCAGGTCAGGCCCAGCGCCGTGAGCATGGCCGCCGCTTTCGCTTCCTCGTAGTCCGTCCCCAGCGCAAACCGGAGATTTCCCAAGGCGTCCAGTCCCTCTAACAGGCGGTCCTCCTGAAAAACGGCGCTCCAACGGACGGCCGTTCCCATCAGTTCGCCGCTGTCTGGCTTTTCCAGACCCAACAGGATCCGCAGCAGGGTGGTCTTTCCCACGCCTGACGGCCCCCACAGGGCCGTGACTCCCACACCGACGGTAAAAGACACGTTTTCCAGCACCGGACGATCTCCGTAGGCTTTGCATAGGTTTTTGACTTCCATCACAGCCCCGCCTTTCCCATCAGTCGGTCCACCAGCGCCAAAAGCAGCCGCTCAAATACCACTGACACCGCCACGATGGTGACGGTCCATGCAAACAGATCTGCCGTCTGGAAGTAGACCTTGGCGGTGTATAGCCGCTCTCCCATGGACCCGGCGGGCAAGCCGATGATCTCCGCCGCTGCCCCGGCTTTCCAGCAAAGGCCCAGGCCCAAAGATACCGCCGTGCGGAAATGGGGCATCACCTGCGGCAGATAGATGCCCCGGAGCCGCCGCCCAAGGGGGACCCGGAACACCCGGGCCATTTCCAGAAGCCGACGGTCCGTGTGGCAGATACCCTCCAGCACATTCAGGTACACCGGCGGGAACACCATCAGCGCCGAGATGAACAGGGACAGGCTCCGGCTGTTGAGCCACACCAGCGCCAGAATGATGAAGGACGCCACCGGCACCGTCTTGACCGCCGCCACCAGCGGGGCCATCAGCCCCCGGAACCACTGTTTCCACGCCGCCAGTGCCGCCAGCACCACCGCCAACACCGTGGCGAGCAGAAATCCGCCGAAGATGCGGATGGCGGACCAGGCCACCGTCCGCCAGAAGGCGGCGGTAACGGCCAGCTGCCCCAGCCGCAGCAGCACATCAACGGGCGAGGCCAACAGCAGCTCGCCGTGGGGATAGACCGCTGCCAGCGCCATGGCCGCGATCTGCCAAACCGCCAGCCAGAAAAGCACCGCCCACAGGCGGAGGTCTGTTTTCCTGTCCATAGGCGGCGCTCCTTTCTGTTTCGGAATGAAAATCAGGCAGACAGATCCTGCCCTGCCGTGCCGGTTTTACTTATGCGCCGTAGTAGAAATCGTCCCCAGGCAGAGTGCCGCCCACGGAGGAAGGCTCCGCGTCGGCCAGGACCTGCAAATAACCGGAGAGTTTGTCCTTCATCTCGCTGCCGGTGATGCAGACGATGTTGCAGTAGGGCAGGGCCTTTTCCGCCACAGGGGCGGCCTCGATGATGCCGTACTCCGCGATCAGCTGGGCGGCGTCCGCGTTGTTGGCGTTGACCCACTCCACGCTGGCGGCGTAATTCTGGAGGAATCTGTCCACCGCGCCGGGATTGGCCTCCACCACATCCCGCCGAGCCACGATGACACCGGTGATGAGTGCAGAACCGTTGTCCAGCTTGTCCCACTCCGCCGTCAGGTCCAAGGCCATCCGCAGGCCCTCGATCTTGTTTTGCGCCACGGTGACAAAGGGCTGAGGCAGCAGGGCAATGGTGGCCTGACCGCTGGCCAGGGCCGCCACACACTCGCTGTGCTCGCTCTTCCAGTCGATGGTCACATCCTTGTCCGGGTCAATGCCGTTTTCCGTCAGCAGATACCGCAGAGCGTATTCCGGGGTACTGCCCTTACCGGCGGCCACGATGGTCTGGCCCTTCAGGTCCGCCATGGACTGGACGGCGTCGCCGTTCTCCACGATATACAGCACGCCCAGGGTGTTGACGGCCAGCACCTCCACCGCGCCGTCGGTCTTGCCGTACAGCACGGCGGCCAGGTTGGCGGGCACGCAGGCCATGTCCAGGTCGCCCTTGATGAGGGCCGGGGTCACCTCGTCGGCGGAACCGGCCAGGGTGAATTCGTAGGTATTGCCGGTGGATACCACATTCTCCTTGCCCTCCATCATCTCATTGGCCGTGTCGCTCAGACTCATCAGTTCCACCAGGCCCATGGCGGTGGGGCCCTTCAGGGCAGCAATTCTGAAATGGGCAGTGTCCGTCTCTGTACCATCCGGCGCTTCGGCCGCAGGTTCTTCCGTTTGGGCAGGTTCCTCCGGCTGCTCCGGTTCGGCGGCCTTCTGGCCGCAGGCAGTCAGGGACAGGGTCAGGGCCAGAGACAGGCCCAGCGCCAACAGTTTTTTCTTCCAGTTCATGGTTTTTCTTCCTTTCATACGCTCCCTGCCGGGGCATAGACGGTCTTGGCGGTGACACCCTCCAAGCGGCCCAGCTTTCCAGACAAGGCGGAGATGACATCGCCGGGGGCATCCATGGCCACGCTGATGATGTTCACGCCCTTCTCCCGGTAGGGTACGCCCATGCGGCCCACGATATACGGCCCGTACTGGTGCAGCAGATCATTCAGTGCCGCGACCTGCGTGCCCTCCCGGACAATGATGGCAATGACGGCCACCCGCGTTTCCACAGCTTCCACAGCGGTCTCTCCTTCTCAATAAAGTAATACATCCCCCCTGCCGTTCAGCAGAGGGGATGACAAATGTACAGCGATCTTGTCCTTCCTCATCTTTCGGTTCGGAGCATCCTCACCGGCAGAACGGTATGCGGGCATGGTGTCGCCGGTCAGAAACACTTTCCGGAGACGTTCCAACCATAACATACCCGTATGGTCCTGTCAAGACAAAGCCCCGCCCCGGAATGATCCGGGACGGGGCATAAACATTTTTCTTATTACATGCTGCAGGGCTGATAGGTGGAGGTCAGCACCTGTTCAAAGGCTGGGGCATCCGGCGTTTCGATCCGCCGGAGGATCAGTTCGCCGGCAGTCTCGCCCAGCTTTTCCACCGGCTGGATGATGCAGTCCATCTGGTTGGAATACAGATAGTTGATATCCGAATCGTAATCCACGAAGGTGACCAGATCGATGTCCTCTCCCAGCTTAAGGCCCTTCTTGTGGAGGTAGATCACCGTCTCCGAGGCCATCAGGCCCTGGGCCACCACCAGCGCGTCACACTTCTGCTCCAGCAACTCATCCAGACAGGACTGGGCGCTGTTTTCCATAGAGTTGCCGTAGCGGATCAGCAGGTCATCCTGAGGCAGGCCGCAGTCCGCCACCGCCTCCTGATAGGCAGCGATCCGCTCCTTGGTCGAGGACAGCCGGGGCAGGCCGCCGATCATGCCGATCCGCTTGTCGCCCTTGCCCGCCAGACGGCAGACGCTGCGGTAGATCGGTTGGAAATTGGACACGCTCACCGACGGGAACCGCTTTGTGTCAAAGGTCCGGTCCACCAGCACCACCGGAAATCCGGCGGGGATCAGGGACTCGAACCGGCTGAAATCCTCCATGGTGCTGGCGATGAGCAGCCCGTCCACCAGTCCCGCAGAAAGCAGGCGGATATTGGTCTCCTCCCGCTCCGGATTCTCCTTTGTATTGGCAATGATCAGATGGTATCCGTGGGCAGAGAGATAATTCTCCACGGATTCGATCATTGTTGCGAAAAACTTATTGGAAATATCCGGAACGATAAATCCAATGGTTTTTTTCTTTCCGGTCCGGAAGCTTCTGGCCGAGGCGTCCGGCGTGTAGCCCAGCTCCGCGATAGCCCGGTAGACCTTCTCCTTGGTCTCGCCGGAGACGTAGCGGGTCGAGTTGATGGTGTGGGAAACCGTGGCGGTGGAAACACCTGCCAACCTTGCCACATCGCTGATGGTCACCTTCATGATCGTTCACCTCTTTACGCAATTTTTCTGCGTTTGCGTAATCATTTGCATTTTACAGTATACGCCCCCGCTTCATATAGCGTCAAGTCTTTTTTGGCTCCTTTCTTCTACTTTTTCGCTTTTTTATCAAATTCCAACCAAATCCTCGCCATTTTGCCCAATATGCTCTCAGAATGTTATGCAAAATGCTGATTGCCATTTTTTATCGTCCATGATAAGATAGTAAAAGCAAAGAAATAATCGTTTGCGCAAACGATTCTTTAATCTTTTAAAGTTTTTTCAATATTGAAAGGAGTTTTCCCATGCTCACGAAGATTGGTATCAATGGCTTTGGCCGCATCGGCCGTCTCACTTTCCGCGCTGCCCTGACTCATGACGATGTTGAGGTCGTCGCTCTGAACGACCCCTTCATGAACCCCGAGTACATGGCTTACATGCTCAAGTATGACTCTGTTCACGGCAAGTTCCCCGGCACTGTCGAGGCTTATGACGGCGGTCTGATCGTCAACGGCAAGAAGTACCCCGTCTTCACCTCTATGGAGGTCAAGGACATTCCCTGGGCTTCCGTGGGTGCTGAGTACATCTGCGAGTGCACCGGCAAACACCTGACCAAGGAGCTCTGCCAGGGCCACATCGACGCCGGTGCCAAGCACGTCATCATGGGCGCTCCCTCCAAGGATGACACCCCCATGTTCGTCTGCGGCGTCAACCTGGATAAGTATACCAGCGACATGACCTTCGTCTCCAACGCTTCCTGCACCACCAACTGCCTGGCTCCCATTGCCAAGGTCCTGAATGACAAGTTCGGCATCGTGGAAGGCCTGATGACCACCGTTCACTCTGTCACTCCCACTCAGAAGCTGCTGGACGGCGCTTCCCTGAAGGATTGGCGCGGCGGCCGTGCTGCTACCGGCAACATCATCCCCTCCTCCACCGGCGCTGCCAAGGCTGTCGGCAAGGTCATCCCCGAGCTGAACGGCAAGCTCACCGGTATGTCCATGCGTGTTCCCACTCTGGACGTCTCCGTTGTGGACCTGACCGTCAAGCTGGCTAAGCCCGCCACCTATGAGGATATCTGCAAGGCCATGAAGGACGCTTCCGAGGGCGAGCTGAAGGGCGTTTTGGGTTACACCGATGAGGATGTTGTTTCCTCCGACTTCCTGGGTGACTCCCGCACCTCCATCTTCGATAAGAAGGCCGGCATCGCTCTGACCGACACCTTCGTGAAGGTTGTTTCCTGGTACGACAACGAGTGCGGCTACTCCAACAAGATGGTGGAGCTGATCCGTCACATGTCCGCTGTTGACCACAAGTAAGTTTTCAAGCATCATGAAGCGGCATGGCGTTCTGCCATGCCGCTTCAGCGTGTAGAAAAAGTCTTTTCTCTCTGCTGAGTCTATTTTCAGAGCTTTACAACTGTTCTGAAGCTTTTTGATTTCAATAGCGCAGCACCCTTTTTGGGGTGGCCGCGCACACGCTTCCTCACCGCTGTGGAAAATCTGTCGCTTTCTTGGCAGGCGCAAAGCCGCTCGCCGCAAGAGTTCCGACAAAAAGCGCAAATTTCTCAAGGGAAATACAGAAAAGGGCTTGACTTTTTTAAAGTCTCTGTTATAATAATATCGCTGTCTATTCAAGGCAACAAGTGCATAGCGGAAAAGCGCTGGACACAGCTATGGAGAAGTCGCCTAGTTGGTCGAGGGCGCATGATTGGAAATCATGTAAACGGCAAAACCGTTTCGAGGGTTCGAATCCCTCCTTCTCCGCCACAACCCCAAAGTCTTGATACACAAGGCTTTGGGGTTTCTTTTTATCTCTTTTACGAAACCCCCGCCCCTCTCTCATAGACACTATGAAAATGAGAGAATCATGTATCTAGTTTTTCTAATCATTTATTGCGAATCATGTCCTATGTATGATAGACTAATTAGGGGGTTGAGACTATGGCAGAACGCAGAAAGATTACCACGGCAAAGAAAGAGGCAACGAGAGAGGACAAGCTCCGCCGTCTGGGAAAGAACTACAGCGAATACACAGGCGGAGAGGTTAGCGTGAAACACGCTTATCTCAAGTTCAAAATCCATCAAGAGGAAAAGGGCAACAGCAAACAGACCCTTGTTTTCTATGATGCCTTTTATAAGAAGTTCGTGAAGTTCATTAACACCTACTTACAGGACACGGACGAGAACTGCCCCATTGACATCATGACACAGGACGGCTTTCAACTCCTGTTTATCAAGAGCTTGGGCGAGGACATGAGCCAGCAGAGCATTAACACCTATCTGCGAGGCTACAGAGCTTTTGGAAACTACTGCGAGAGCATCGGCCTACTGGACGGCTTCAAATGCCCCATTAAGGAAGTAGAACCGCCCATCAAGCAAGTCTATACGGATAAGGAGCTAAAGAGGCTTTTGGTAAAGCCCGACATTAGAGACTTTAGCGACTTCCGGAACTTCACTATCATTACCTTGCTTTTGTCTACTGGAGCGAGAACAAACACCCTCCTAAACATTCGCTTGAAAGATGTAGACTTGGACGAGGGCTACATCACATTCAACACCACGAAAGCCCACAAGGTTGTTAGACTTGGTTTAGAGAAGAAAGCCAAAGATACAATAGCCGAGTATATCTCCTATTGGAGAACAGGCGGAGACATAGAACCGACAGATTTTCTTTTCTGTAATATCTATGGAGAGCAGTTGACTAGAGGCGGACTTTCTACAGCAATAGAGCGATACAACAAGAGCAGAGGTGTAGAGAAAACAAGTATACACTTGTTTAGACATACATTCGCAAAGAACTGGATTACAAGTGGCGGAGACATTATCTCTCTAGCAAAGGTCTTAACTCATAGCGAGCTAGACATGGTAAAGCATTACTCTAATCTCTATGGAGCAGATGTTAAGGCAGAGATAGAGCAACACTCTACGCTCTCTCATTTAAGAACTTCTAGCGGTAGCACTATAGGAACAAAGAAGCAGAACGAGGAATAGAAGAAAGAGCAAGGGACAAGGTATAGAACCTTGTCCCTTGTTTTTGTTATGTAGATTACAGGTCGAGAATAGAATCAATAAAGGTCTTGTTCTTCTCTTTCTTTGCGTTGAGCTGGGGGAAGAAACGGCTAATGAACTCTTTTCTAACCTTGGGAATATCAATGTCGATGTAGGTCGTGCCGTTCAGCTTATTGAGATACTCTTTCTGGTTGTTCTTATCAGCAACAATCTTCTTGAACCATTCTTTGTCCTCTGCGTTTGCTACCTCTCTCATGTAGGCAAGCATGAAAGGCTTTGTGATTTCTACCTTGTTAGAGGGAGTATCAGTTAAGGGATTCAGAGTTTTCTTTGCGGAAGCCATAGACAATACCTCTTTCTGTATTTATTCGCTAGGAGCTATTTCTACAATATACCTATTGCTATACTATGTCAATATCGAACTCCGCTACAAAATGCTAAAAGAGTAGGAGCAATAATGCTCCCACTCTTTTACTTCTTCAGTTCTTTTATTACCATTATAATGATGTAAATAAGATAACCCAAAAAGATAATTCCTGCGGGAGCAAGAACAAAGAGCAAGAAGAAGCTACCAATTCCTCTAGCAAAAGCAATTCCAATAATATCGAAGAAAGCAACCATCTCCTTTCTTTTTTAAGTATACCATATCTCTTCTATACTACGCAATAAAAATATAAAATAATAAAGCGTTGCTTTAGGGTATACCCTAGCGACATACTCAAAAACTCTCCAAAAGTGTGTCAATTAAATTGTTTCTAACCTATTGACACATTTCAAAAAGTATGGTATTCTATTGACATAGATAAGAGATAGAAGTTTCTCCTAGAAGCTAGAAGTAGAGAGTGAAAGGAAAGTGTTAGAAATGAAGTTAGGTTATATCCGTGTTTCTACTGTAGAGCAGAACGAAGAAAGACAGACTAGAGCATTGTTAGAGCATGGTATAGAACTTGAAAACCTCTACATTGATAAGCAGAGTGGCAAGAACGCTGATAGAGAACAGTTAAAGGCACTCTTGGCTTTCTGCCGTAAGGGAGATGTAGTCATTACAGAGAGCATTAGCAGAATCGCAAGAAACACAAAAGACTTGCTTACCATCGTGGAACAGCTTACAAATAAGGGAGTTGACTTTGTGAGCTTGAAAGAATGTATTGATACATCTACTCCGCAAGGCAAGTTCATGCTGACGGTGTTCGGTGCTATGGCAGAGCTTGAGCGTGAGAATATCCTAGAGAGACAGAGAGAGGGTATCGCAATCGCAAAGGAGCAGGGACTCTATCAAGGACGCCAAAAGATGAAGATTGACAAGGAGCAGTTTGTAGCGGTTGTAAAGGAATGGCGAGCAGATAAGATTACTGCGGTCGAGGCTATGAAACAGTTAGGAGTTAAGCCCAATACTTTCTATAGAAGAGTAAAAGAATGGGAGCTGTAAAGCCCCCATTCTTTTAGTCCTTTTTGATTGTTATCTTTTCTGTTATGACAAAAAGCCAACATACTAGACAAAGAACATTGATAACCAACACATGAACGATAACATTAGTAAGAGTAAAGTTATAGGTATTTGAAGTTTCGCCAAACTCTAGTAGATAACGGCAACCTAGACCTGCCAAAATGTGAATACTATTAAATCCCAAAAGCGTAAAGATGGTTTTTGTGATAGCACCCTTTTTGTAAGGAAATGCTCCTGCGAAAAGAACTCCAAGCTCAAGCGTAGCACTTACTACAATGAAAACGCTATGCCATCTCAAGCCATGTGTAGAACAATCGGTAAAGTTATACACAGGGAACAAAAAGCAGTTAAAGAATGTGCCTAGTATTAGTATCGTCAGTAAGATAACTTTGCGGTTTGATTGCTCTTTGTTAGAAGTATTTGTCTTACGTCCTATCTTGCCGTTCATGTAAGCAAAAGCAAGAATAGGCACTCCGCCACAAATGAGAATTGTGATAATAAGCATTAAAACTAGTCCGCCCATGTAAGCACCTCCTATCACATTTATACTATCATAGCCCCATACCTTACGCAATAAAAATATAGAACACCGAAGTATGAGCCAAAATAAGACTTGGTAGCGAGCTTGCCCTCCCAAAACCGCTATTAGGGGTTCGATTTAGAAATCTCCCAAAACCCAGCCCCCCCGTTCGGATCATCAAGACCCCTAGCAGAACAAGGGCAATTCTCATGAAAGTATAAGAAAGGCTTTTCAAGAATAATAGCGGAAGTCCATTAGTATCGAACTATACACCGTCCATCTTGGGCGGTGTATTTCTTTTGCCGTGATACTATAGATTTCCGTAGAAACTGGAGAAAGGTTGTTTGCCATGAACGAGCATTTGAGAAATGAATGTAAATTATTAAAGGCATTGTAGGGTATCAGCTACAAGGAGCTTGCCGAATACCTAGAGGTAAGGCAAGACAGCTTTTACTGTTGGCTGAAAGGCTACTATGACTTGGGAGAAAAGAAACAAAAAGAGCTACAGCAGATTGTAGCGAACTTAAAGGAGATTTGACACAATGAATGATACTAATTACTATCCGCTGGCAGAGCTAGGTTATAAGGGTGATTATCTTATCACGGACTAGGGTTTGATTATAGATACAGCTAATTAGAGCTAGCTACAGCCTAATAAAAAACAGCAGTATAAACTGACCTCCGCCGAGGGAAAAACAGTCTACAGGGCTATTAAGCCCCTTTACAGGCAGGCTTTTGGCAAGGAGTATGCCCTAGACACCATAGAAGATTTACAAGGCGAGGAATGGAAGCCAATAGACAGCAGAGGCAAGTATTTTATTAGCTCCTACGGCAGAGTAAAGAGCTATCAAGGCCGGAACGCTCGCTTGCTGAATCCCTACACCAATCAGCGAGGCTATTTAAGGGTAGACATCAAGGCCGGCTGCCGTCGCACCTATCTAGTCCATTAGCTTGTGGGGCTTGCCTTTATCCCTAATGACAATCCAATAGAGAAAGACACCATAGACCACATAGACCTAGATAAGACTAACAACAGGGTCGATAATCTGCGGTGGCTGTCCCGTGCCGATAATGTAAAAGCCTATCAAGAGCAGAAGCGAGGGAAAGAGCATGAGCGAAACCAACCCTAACCAAAAAACCCTCCGCATTGAAAAAGAGCAATCCAGTAAGAGCAACCCCTATGCGATGTATAATCTAAAAGCCCTCTAAAAAGCGTTGTACCGAGTGCGGCGCGTTCTTTGCTTCAAAGTCGAACAGCGTCAAATACTGCCCGGACTGCCGGAAACGCATTACCCGTAGACAGGCAGCCGAGCGCATGAGAAAAAAGCGTACTCTTGTTACGCAGTAAGGGCAAAAACAGCCTGGATTTATATGGTTTTCCGAGCGTGAAAACCACTTAGGCGATACTTGATACCTTTTCCGTAAGCGTCAAAGCTAACGGCGACTTGCGGTAAAATGAATAGCGTGAAAGAATAC
>OLFT01001192.1_pt1 | contig 28556 bp, 18 predicted proteins | sample 1604921 | NCBI WGS metagenome assembly OLFT01 (sample SAMEA3888897, study PRJEB22519) | human gut metagenome | biome: human gut; feature: human-associated habitat; material: faeces | place: Denmark | collected 2013 | reverse complement strand
CAGGCATTCCACCTGCTAGACTACTCGCCCTTTTCTGGGCGCACAATTCCGATTTATCAATATAGTAATACTCATTTTTACGAATTTCTTCAAAATCCGAAACTCCAACAGGAATGTTCATTTCTTTCATCTCTGCTGCTCCTTTCGTGCAGCCATGCACAGATTTTTCATTGCTTCTATGCTACCATGAATCTCGTGTTTTTACAAGAAAAAGCTCTGCTTACTGCGGCTATTCCGGCTTCCGCTCATTCTGCGTAATTTGCTATAAGCCATAACAAAAAATGGCCCGGCTCCATTTCTGAAGCCGGACCGTGTGCGCTCTGCTGCGCTTATCTATTTACTTTACCCATTCCCCGTTTTCATTCACCTTGTAGCCATCCGGAGTTGTTCCGTTTACTACGAGGGAACCTTTTGGACCGCCCGCTGTTACTTCGTATAACCATTTTCACGGATATGCCGCTCCAACAGTTCCGCGAATGTCTTTTCACTCATATTTTTTATCCCGATCCCGGAAAACGAACTTCCGGGATCTTTCCTTTTTCATACTCTCCCAACGATCATCTCTTAACAGCAAAGATCCACAATCACCTGCGCAAAGATCTTCGCGCTCATCGTGAGCTCGTCAACCACCGCGAACTCGTCCGGGCCGTGCATGTGGTTCTCGGTCTCCGGAAGGGCAGCGCCGAAGGCAACACCGTTCTTTAAATTGTGGACATAGGTTCCGCCGCCAATGGCGATACACTCGCCCTTTCTTCCGGAATATTTTTCATATGCGGAGAGCAGAGTCTTCACAAAATCAGAATCTGCCGGTACATGGTGCGGCGGCTTCATTTCTTCTGTATTGAAGGAGATTCCATCTGCTTCCATTTTTTCACGGATCACATCGATGGTGTTTTCCTTTGTGGCGCAAATCGGACAGCGGCTGTCAAATTCGCCCTCTAAACTTTTCTCGGAAATATCCAACATGCTGAACGCCAGTGTCAGCTCGCCGGACTCCTCATCGCTCATCTTGATTCCAAGCGCTTCGCCGTACCAGTCACCGTGAGGCATCAGGCGGTTTAACGCGCGGACTGCCTTTGTCTGTCCGCATTCCGCCAACGGAAGACGCTCGATCAGGAATAAGAGTCCTGTCAGGGCATTCTTTCCTTTCCACGGTGCCATTGCATGGCCGTTTTCGCCAGCTGCAGCAATCTTCAGGCAGCCATCCTCAGAGGATACCGTGAACCGGATTCCAAGCTCCTCTTCCATGCTCTTTGCGAGAGCCTCTGTCTCATCTCCGTCAAGACCCTCAAATAATGCCTCTGCCGCACCCGGAACCACATTCGTCTTCGTTCCGCTGTGGAAGGATACCATCTTCGGAAGACAGTCAGACGGCTCGAACTCTGCCGTAAAATTACCTCCGATCCGACCTTTCTCGATATTGATCACCGGGAAGGATGCATCCGGGGAGAAGGTCATCGGAGCTTCCTTTTCCACACTGTAGTAGTGGGTGATATCGGAGCTTCCGCACTCCTCATCAGTGCCAAGGATCAGGCGGACGTTCTTTTTCATCGGGATTCCAAGTTCATTTACGGCACGCATCGCGTAGAGGGCAGCAATTGCCGGTCCCTTATCGTCCGCGGTTCCGCGGCCATAGATCTTTCCGTCTTTTACTACCGGCTCAAAAGGCTCTGTAACGGTCCAGCCGTCCCCGGCCGGAACAACGTCCAGATGTGCCAGAATATCGAGCTGTGCCTCTTTGTCATTCATATCAACGGTTCCAACATAGTTGTCATAGTTGTTGATGGAAAAACCGTAGCATTCCGCAATATGCAGAGCTGTACGCAGTGCCTCGGAGCACCCTTCCCCATACGGTTTTCCGATACGGTAAGACCCCTTCACACTGTTGATCCGGCAAAGAGCTCCGATGTCCTCCAGCATTTCTTTTCTGTGCGCGTCAATATACCGGCTGATCTTCTCTTTATACATAAATTTCCGCCTCCATATTTCTTTTGTTATAACCCATTTTACAGACAGGCGGGACCGTCTCATCCCGGGCGTTTCCGAGATCATGAAGCCAGCCCCGCTTATACCATACTTATTCTGTGCGCCAGTTATTGGCTGCATGCCTGATCACAAACCCGCACTTACGCGCTTTATTGTCTGCTTCGCAGGCGTTTCGTTCGTTTACCTTATTTCATGAATCCAGCTAAGATCTCATTTACGATCTTGCCGTCTGCCTTCCCCTTTACGAGCGGCATCAGGGATTTCATGATCTTTCCTTTGTCCTTTGCTGTCGGGGCTTCGATCCCAAGCTCTGCAAGAACCTTTGCGATCGTCTCCCTGATCTGGTCTTCAGTCATATCAGCCGGAGCGAACTCCTGATATACGGCAAGTCTCTTCTTTGCCTCATCGATGATATCGGCGCGGTCTGCCGGAGCTGTCTCGATGGTCTCCTTGACCTGCTTGATCTCTTTCTTTACGATCGCGTTCTCCTCATCCTCTGTGAGCGGAGCTTCGCGCTTGTCGATCTGCGCATTCTTTAACGCAGAGAGAAGCATGGAAAGGGAATCCTTTCTCTCTTTATCTTTTGCTTTCATCGCCTCGACCATAGCTGCTCTTACAACATCGATCTTACTCATCTTATATTCCTCCTGTCTATGCGGTATTCCCAGTCGAAACAACTGGTTCCGCATGTTCCTGTGATGATATATTCCATAAAACTGTTTGCGGCTGTTCAGCATTTTCACAGTTACAACAGTTTTTACAGTCTGGAAAATCAATCTGCATCTGTCCTGTTTACTAAACAATCACATTAGTTCTTTCCAAACTCACTGAGCTTTAAGTTCGGATTTCTCTCCTCGACCATGCCGACACTCCAGCTGTTGATGAATAACAATAACGGATTGCCCTTGAGGTCGCAGATGCGTTTCATATCGGATGTGCCCTGGATCTTCGCCACATCCACTTCCTCCGGGTTCTCAACCCAGCGGATGTACTCAAACGGAAGCTGTTCCAGTCTTACGTCTACATTATACTCATTCTTTAAGCGGTAGGTCAGGACCTCAAACTGCAGGACACCGACAACGCCGACGATGATCTCCTCCATACCGGTATTGAACTCCTGGAAGATCTGGATCGCGCCTTCCTGAGCGATCTGGTTGACCCCCTTTAAGAACTGTTTTCTCTTCATGGTATCGATCTGGCGGACTCTCGCGAAATGCTCCGGCGCAAAGGTCGGGATACCCTCAAACTGGAACTTCTCGTTGGACGTACAGAGCGTGTCACCGATGGAAAAAATACCCGGATCAAAGACGCCGATGATATCTCCGGCATAAGCCTCGTCAATGATCTTACGGCTCTCAGCCATCAGCTGCTGCGGCTGGGTCAGACGGATCTTTTTGCCTCCCTGGACATGGTTGACTTCCATTCCGGCCTCGAACTTACCGGAGCAGATGCGCATGAACGCGATACGGTCACGGTGTGCCTTGTTCATGTTTGCCTGGATCTTAAATACGAACGCGGAGAAATCTTCCCGGAACGGGTCGATCACGCCTGTCGTTGTCTTTCTCGGAAGCGGAGAAGTCGTCATATTTAAGAAATGCTCCAGAAATGTCTCAACACCGAAGTTTGTGAGAGCAGATCCGAAGAACACCGGTGAAAGCTTTCCGGCACTTACAAGTTCCTGATCAAACTCATCGCTTGCCCCGTCGAGAAGCTCAATATCGTCCCTTAACTGAGCGTGGAAATCGGAACCGATGACGGAATCCACGTCTGTTCCCTCCACGTCGAAAGTCTCTGTGGCAACTTCCTTCTGTCCGCCCATGGCAGCCGTGAAGGTCGTGATCTTCTTTGTCTGGCGGTCATAAACGCCCTTGAAGCTCTTTCCGCAGCCGATCGGCCAGTTGATCGGGCAGGTATGGATTCCGAGAACCTCCTCGATCTCGCTCATGAGCTCGAACGGGTCTCTCGCCTCACGGTCCATCTTGTTTACAAAGGTAAAGATCGGGATATGGCGCATCACACAGACTTTGAACAGTTTGATGGTCTGCGCCTCGACACCCTTTGATCCGTCGATGACCATGACTGCGGAGTCCGCTGCCATCAGGGTACGGTAAGTATCCTCGGAGAAGTCCTGGTGTCCGGGGGTATCAAGGATGTTGATGCAGTATCCCTCATAATTGAACTGGAGTACGGAAGATGTTACAGAGATACCTCTCTCCTTCTCGATCTCCATCCAGTCGGAGACTGCGTGCTTTGTCGCTTTGCGGCCCTTTACGGTTCCGGCGAGGTTGATCGCGCCTCCGTATAACAGGAATTTCTCAGTCAGTGTCGTTTTACCGGCATCCGGGTGGGAAATGATCGCGAATGTCCGTCGTCTCTTTATTTCATCATTTAATGAAGCCAAAAAATTTTCCTCCAAATCTATCTTGTGTTTCGTCTATCAATATTTTCCTGCTGACAGCACAAAAGAACCGCGGTCCTTCATTGACTGCCGTTTTTTTCTGCTGCTCTTATTCCAATTAATTTTTACCAGTATTTAAGAGTTTCGTCAAGAAGAAAGCCCTAAAATTCGTTATATTTATAGCAATCTTCACCACTCTGTGCCTGCTTTGCGTTTTTCGCCTGTAAAGGCACCTGAGTGGTCGAATCTTCTATTTTCTGGTAAAAATTGGAATTTTCTATCTTTTAATTTCAAAGATCTCGTCTAAGATCGCCCCTGCAACCTCTTCCTTCGACATAATCGGAAGCTCCGTCTCCTTATTCTCGCGGATCATCGTCACTACATTCGTGTCCGTTCCGAAACCGGCACCGGCAACCTTCAGATTGTTGGCAACGATCATATCGAGGTTCTTCTTCTTTAATTTTGCCCTGGAATTCTCCAGCATATGTTCCGTCTCCATAGAAAATCCGCAGAGGAACTGGCTGTCTTTTTTATGTTCTCCGAGCCATTTTAAGATATCATCGGTGCGCTCCAGTTCGATCGCCATATCTCCGTCTTTCTTCTTTGTCTTCTCGGTATTCACGAACTTCGGGCGGTAGTCAGCGACAGCCGCGGCCTTGATCACCGCGTCCATCTCGTCACTGCGGCCTGTCACGGCCTCAAACATGTCTTTGGCGGTAACCACCGGAACAAAATTTACGAACATCGGCGGCTCCACCTCTGCCGGTCCTGAAACAAGAGTCACGTCAGCGCCGCGGAGAGCTGCCGTCTTCGCGATGGCATACCCCATCTTTCCGGTACTGTGGTTTGTAATATAGCGGACCGGGTCGATGGCCTCTCTCGTCGGGCCTGCGGTCACGAGGATCTTCTTTCCTTTTAAGTCTTTCTCGTACTGGACTTCCTTTAAGATATACTGGAGCAGCACCTCCGGCTCCGGCATCTTTCCCGCTCCGGTATCGCCGCAGGCGAGGTATCCACTTGCCGGACTGATCACTTCCATTCCATAGTGTTCGCAAATCTTTAAGTTATCCTGTGTGATCGGATTCTCGAACATTCTCGTATTCATCGCCGGGCTGATGATCTTCTTGCAGGTACAGGCGAGAACCGTGGTCGTCAGCATATCGTCCGCAAGACCATGGGCCAGCTTCGCGATCACATTTGCGGAAGCCGGGGCAACGAGGACAACGTCCGCCGCCTTCGCAAGGGAAACATGTTCAACGGAAAACTCAAAGTTCCGGTCAAACGTATCTACCAGGCATTTATTTCCGGTCAGTGTCTCGAATGTAATCGGGTTAATGAAATTTGTCGCATTCCGGGTCATAAGCACATGGACATCTGCCTTCAGTTTTTTCAGTGCGCTGGCGAGATATGCGATTTTATAGGCGGCGATACTGCCGCTCACGCATAAAAGTACGGTTTTTCCTGCTAACATTTGGAATCCTCCGTTGTAATTTTAGTCAATTTATGGTAAGATAATTCGAACTTTAAAATTATGAGGAACCTGTCTCACACGTTTCTCATATTCACGGTGAAGATTGACAAGTCCCGCAAATACGGAACCTTTGATCAACTGCACACGTAAAAACAGTATAACACGTTACTTAGATTTGTGGAAGGAGTTTTCTCAATGATTTTAGCGATCGACATGGGAAACAGTAATATCGTTGTCGGAGGTCTTGACGACAATAAAACATATTTTGAGGAGCGCATCACCACCGATGACAGGAAAACGAGTCTCGAATACGCGATCCTTTTAAAGAATATTCTGGAGATCCATAAAGTAAAGAAAAATGATATCGAAGGTTCCATTATGGCATCCGTTGTTCCGCCGTTAAACGCGCCGATCTCTTCCGCTGTGAAGAAGATCACCGGAAAGAAACCGCTTCTTGTCGGTTCCGGAATGAAGACGGGCTTAAACATCAAGATGGATAACCCCAAGACCGTCGGCGGTGACCGGATCGTGGCCGCTGTCGCTGCAAATGCCAAATACAAAGGACCGATCATCATCGCGGATATGGGAACCGCGACAACGCTCGATGTTGTAGACCACGATGGAAATTACATCGGTGGTGTGATTCTCCCCGGTGTAAAGGTTGCCTTAAACTCCCTCGTTTCCAATACAGCCCAGCTTCCGAGGATCAGCTTCGATGTTCCGAAACGTGCGATCGGAAAGAACACCATCGAATGTATGAGAAACGGTATCATGCTCGGCAATGCCGCAATGCTTGACGGTCTGATCGACCGCATGACCGCAGAGCTCGGCGAACCGGCAACTCTCATCGCTACCGGTGGTATGGCAAGATTCATCACACCGCTCTGCACGCATAAGATTACATATGATCCGGATCTTCTGCTCCGCGGACTGATGATCCTTTACCGACAGAATACGGAAACAAAAGACGCGTAAAGCTTCACTGCCGAATGAAATTAATGTTCATTCGGCTTTTTCATTCAGAATCGTCCTCCCCGGCCGATCATAAAAATCGGGATTGCTTTTCGTGGAAAAACAGCCGTTGTGAAACGAAAATAGTGAGAAGGGGCTGCCGCACCAATTTTGGTATGCGGCAGCCCCGTTTTCTATAATCATGTTTCTATTTTATCCCAGTCTTCTCACAAATTCCTCATACCCAAAGGTTTTCACCACACTGCACTCCCCGTTCTCATCCATCCGCGCGATGGACGGCAGGCACATGCCGTTGAAGGTGTTGTTTTTTACCATGGAGTAGATCGCCATGTCCTCGAAATAGAGTCTGTCACCAATCCGGATCTCGTGGTCGAAGGAATAATCACCGATCACGTCGCCCGCGAGGCAGGTCATGGAGGAGAGGCGGTAGGTATATTGCTTTTCGTCCGCTTCTCCGGAGTCTTTTAACGGCGGGCGGTAGGGCATCTCCAGCACGTCCGGCATATGGCAGGCGGCGGAGGCATCCAAAATCAGAGTCCTGATGCCGTTATCCACAATGTCCATGACTTCCGTCACGAGATATCCCGCGTTTAACGCCACGGCTTCCCCAGGTTCCACATAGACAGTGACATCATATGTCTCCTGCATATGGCGGATGCAGCGCTCTAAACGGTCGATGTCGTAATCGTTTCTCGTGATATGGTGTCCGCCGCCCATGTTGAGCCATTTGATATTCGGAAGCTTCAGATACTTTCCGAATTTTTCTTCCACTGCCTTCAGAGTCGTCTCCAGATCATCCGAGTTCTGCTCGCAGAGGGTATGGAAGTGGATCCCGTCAAGCTTTTCCACAAGATCTTCCCGGAAATTGGCCAGGGTCACGCCGAGTCTGGATCCCGGCGCACAGGGATCGTAGATCGCGTGGTCGCCCTGAGTGGAGCACTCCGGGTTTACGCGGATGCCGATGCTGACGCCTTTTTCCTTACAGAAGTCCGCGTATTTTTCAAGCTGGGAAAAGGAATTGAATACCAGATGTTCGCAGATATCGGTGATCTCGCCAATTTCCGATTCCTTGAAGGCCGGAGCGAATACATGATTCTCCTTTCCCATTTTTTCATATCCAAGCTTTGCCTCGAAAAGACCGCTGGCTGTGGTTCCGTCCAGATACTGCCCGATCAGCGGGTACTCAAAGAAGTTCGAGAATGCCTTCTGTGCAAGGAGGATCTTGCAGCCGGTGTCATCCTTGACTTTCTTTAAGATTTCCAGATTCTTCCGAAGTTTTTTTTCATCAATCACATAGCATGGAGTGGGTAATTCATTAATCTTCATCTTGTTCTCCAATTACTGACTCGTTCCCGATACACATTTCAGTCCTACCAGAAAACGAAGTTCATTTTTACTGCCGTATCACAATACAGCAACACCCCTGACAACTCGTTCCTGCCAGAGGTGTTTTCTGTACTTGAAACTGTTCCACATTCCGTATTTTTCCCACGGACAGCACGAATCTGCCGAACAGTCATTCATTTTCAATTTTTTATTTCACAATCTCCGGATTCTCATCCACAACCCACGGAAGTCCCCACTTGTTCAGTGCTTCCATATACGGATCCGGATCGAACTCTTCGACGTTGAATACGCCTGCGCCCTTCCAGGTTCCGTCAACGACCATCATGGAACCGATCATTGCCGGTACGCCAGTCGTGTAGGAGATGGCCTGGGAGCCGACTTCCTTGTAACACTCCTGATGGTCACATACGTTATAAATATAGATCGTCTTCTCTTTTCCGTCCTTCACACCGGTAAAGATACAGCCGATGTTTGTCTTTCCGACGGTTCTCGGACCTAAGGATGCCGGATCCGGAAGAAGAGCCTTTAAGAACTGGATCGGAACGATCTCCTGTCCATTAAAGTTTACCGGGGAAGTGGAAAGCATTCCAACGTTCTCTAAGCATTTCATGTGGGTCAGGTAGCTCTGTCCGAAGGTCATGAAGAAGCGGATGCGCTTTACGCCCGGAATATTCTTTGCAAGGGATTCGATCTCCTCATGATGTAAAAGGTACATGTCCTTCTCGCCGACCTGCGGGAAGTTGTACTCGCGCTTGATCTCCATCGGCTTTGTCTCTACCCAGTGACCGTTCTCCCAGTAGGAGCCGTTTGCGGATACCTCGCGGAGGTTGATCTCCGGGTTGAAGTTTGTTGCGAACGGGTAGCCATGGTCGCCGCCGTTGCAGTCTAAGATGTCGATGGTGTGGATCTCATCGAAATAGTGCTTTAACGCATACGCGGAGAAAACGCTTGTAACGCCCGGGTCAAAACCAGTTCCTAAGAGTGCCATAAGTCCAGCCTCTTTAAATTTCTCCTGATATGCCCACTGCCAAGAATAATCGAAGTATGCGGTGAAGCCCTCTTCCTTGCAGCGTTTCTCATAGATCGCGCGCCAGGTCGGATCGTCGGTGTCCTCCGGCTCGTAGTTTGCGGTATCAATGTAGTTCACGCCAGCCTTTAAGCATGCGTCCATAATCGTCAGGTCCTGATACGGGAGTGCAACGTTTAACACTGCATCCGGCTTGTAGCTTTCCATTAAAGCGACCAGCTCGTCCACGTTGTCAGCATCCACTTTCGCTGTCGTGATCTTCGTCTTTGTCGTTCCCTGAAGTTTCTCCTTTAAAGCATCGCACTTGGATACGGTACGGCTTGCGATCATAATTTCTGTGAATACATCACTGTTCTGACAGCACTTGTGGATCGCTACGGACGCAACACCTCCGCAGCCGATGATCATTAATCTGCTCATATTTATTTTTCCTCCTCTTTTAAAAGATCCTCAACATACTTCGGCAGCATGAATGCTCCCATGTGAAGATGTGTCGTGTAATACCAGGTTTCGATATTTAATGCATCCCATTCCCGGGGTTTGAAATCCTTGATGGGATGATATTTCTTTGAAGCGAAGCCGAAGAGCCAGTATCCGGACGGACAGGTTGGAATATGTGCCTGATACACACGGCTGATCGGGAAGGAGCGGAATGCCTTTCGGTGCATACTGCGGCAGGCCAGCTCGTCCTCATCGTAGAATGGGCTTCCGTGCTGGTAGACCATGATTCCATCTTCCTTTAAGGCGCTGTAACAGCTACCGTAGAATTCCTTCGTGAACAATCCCTCCGTATGACCGAAGGGGTCTGTGGAATCGTTGATGATAAGGTCATACTTTGCCTTCTTGTTTCTTAAAAATCTCAGACCGTCATCATAGTGAACCTCGACGCGCGGATCATCTAAGGCACAGGCCACCTCCGGGAAAAATTTTCTTGAAACCTCCACAAACATCTCATCCGTCTCCACGACATCGATATGTTCCACGCAGTCATACTGCAAAAGTTCTTTCGCGACACCGCCGTCGCCGCCGCCGATGATCAGTACGTCCTTCACGCACGGATGGACCGCCATCGGCACATGGGTCACCATCTCGTCATAAATAAACTCGTCCTTCTCGGAGAATACGATCTCCCCGTCCAGAGAGATAAATTTTCCAAATTCCTCGGAATCGAACACGTCGATCCGCTGATATTCACTCTCCCCGGAAAACAGCTGCTTTTCGATCTTGATGGACAGCTTTACGTTTCCGGTGTGCAGTTCTGAAAACCAGAATTCCATATCTTGTGACTCCTTGTATCGTATTGGCCAAAGCCTGTATGCAGGCAGACAGCCTGTTTTCCTACAGTCAGGTCCTGCGCCTTGAAAAATTCATGCTATATGTTTGCCAGCACCATCAGATGGTCCACCGCCGGATCCTCTGTTCCCTGCATGGAGCATCCTTTTTTCTTCGCATACAGGATATACTGGACCACGTCGTCCGTGATCATCTCACCCGGCGCCAGAATCGGGATTCCCGGCGGATAACACATCACAAACTCCGCACAGACTCTTCCTGAAGACGCTTCCACCGGAACGGAGACCTTCTCGGAGTAGAACGCTTTCTGCGGGGACATAACAACCTTTGGAGAAATGTACTCGCCAGAGAGCAGTCCGGAGCTGTCTTTTTTGTAGAGACGCTCGATATCATCCAGAGCACCAACAAGGCGCTCGATGTCCTGGATACGATCTCCGATGGAGATGTAAGCCAGAATGTTGCTGATGTCACCGAATTCGATCTGGATATCATACTCGTCGCGCAGAAGATCATAGACCTCGATTCCTGCAAGTCCGATGTCTCTTGTATATACGGAGAGCTTCGTCACATCATAATCGAAAATGCTGTCACCGTTCACCAGTTCTTTTCCATAAGCATAATAGCCGCCGATGGAGTTGATCTCCCGTCTCGCGTATTCTGCCATCTCAACGACCTTCGCGAAGGATTCCTCACCGCGGAGAGCCAGATTTCGTCTTGAGATATCAAGACTGGAAAGAAGCAGGTAGGATGCGCTTGTGGTCTGGGTCAGGTTGATGATCTGGCGCACATAATCGGTGTTCACTCCCTTATTTAAAAGAAGAAGCGAACTCTGGGTCAGGCTTCCGCCGGACTTGTGCATAGATACCGCCGCCATATCAGCTCCCGCTGCCATTGCGGAGATCGGAAGATTCTTTCCGAAATACAGGTGGGTTCCATGGGCTTCGTCTGCGAGGACCTTCATGCCCCTCGAATGGGCAAGCTGTACGATCGTTTTTATATCAGAGCAGATGCCGTAATAGGTCGGGTTGTTGACGAACACCGCAACCGCGTCCGGATTGTCCTCGATGGCCTGTTTTACTTTTTCGACCTGCATTCCCAGTGAAATACCGAGTCTCTGGTTCATCTCCGGATTTACATAGATCGGGATTCCGCCGCAGAGCACCAGAGCGTTGATGACGCTCTTATGTACGTTTCGCGGCAGGATGATCTTATCTCCGGCTTTTACCACCGAGAGGATCATGCTCTGGACCGCAGATGTCGTTCCGCCTACCATCAGATAGGCGCTGGCCGCTCCGAATGCCTCCGCCGCAAGCTCTTCCGCCTCACGGATCACGGAGACCGGATGACAGAGGTTGTCAAGCGGCTTCATGGAGTTTACGTCCAAAGACACACATTTTTCGCCTAAAAGCTGTACCAGTTCCGGATTTCCGCGTCCTCTCTTATGTCCCGGTACGTCAAACGGGACAACTCTCTTCTTTTTAAATGCCTCGAGCGCTTCATAGATCGGGGCTTTCTTTTGTCTCTCTCTGTCCATGGTTTTGTTCCTCACGCATTTTATTGATTGCGCATCATCTGAATAATAAAAAAGCAGATGACGCCAAAACCATCATCTGCTCAAAACGATTCTATTCCATTGGGGTCTGGGGCGCGTCACTCCGCTCCCGTCTGCCTCTGAGCTTTATCGTTTTTTCTTCCAAGTCTGCAATCGCAAATATATTGTCCCTGCACTTATTGACCGATTCACAAGATGATGTGTTTTTCAAACACTGATTATAAAGTAATCAACTTATAAATTTGAGCTTTTAACTCAATCAATAATGTGGGCTTAACCCCACGCGGCGCTTGACCCGCCTGTCCGATGGGCTTAACTTCCGTAGTCTGTTCTGCGGGAGTGGTCATTACATACATTTGCATGAAAACGATAAATGTCTCTTCACACTATTTCTATCATACATGAAAAAACATAGAACTGTCAAGTAAAAATTTCCATTTGTCCTATGAGAAGATAAAAGCAGGGATCCATCAACCATAAAAGTTGATGGATCCCCATGAAACAGAATCACACGCTATCATTCTGTATGTTTCCGGTCACCATTGCACCGGTCTTTGGATCCAGATAATAGAGATGTCCATCCTGCGGATCTGTAAACCAGCCGGTCTTCATCGCTCCCTGGGTACCGTCAGATACCGGGTTCAGATAATACCAGTTTCCATCCGCATCTTTCAGCCAGCCGGTCTTCATCGCTCCCCGAGTACCGTCGGAAACCGGATTCAGATAATACCAGTTTCCGTCTGCGTCTTTCAGCCAGCCGGTCTTCATGGTTCCCTGCGTGCCATCAGATACCGGATTCAGGTAATACCAGTTTCCATCCGCATCTTTAAACCAGCCGGTATCCATGTACCCGTCCGCACCAAAGTGATACCAGAACATGGTTCCCTCGTACAAAAGCTGTTTCCATACATTGAATACACGACGTCCATCGCTATCATAGTAGCTCCATCTGACTACGCCATTGACTTTCTTTGTTTTCCATGCATTTCTGGCCACATTCCGGTCGGTATCCTCTCTGTCACTGTCAGAACCGGTGTTCCTGTCACCTTTCGGATCATCAGGAGTTTCAGGACTGCTGCTTTCCAGGACTGCCTGCGCCGTCACACGGTGTCCTTCTGCCTGATCCAGCGCATCCAGGAGTGCTTCGTTCACAGTTGTATACAACGTGCCGTTGATCTTCCAACCCTTGAACACAGCTCCATCCTTGCTGACTGTCGGAAGCGCTTCATCCATCTGCTCCAGGGTATAGCTCCGCTCTCCGACTCCATGATCAAATGCAACCGTTCCCTTTCGGCTGTCTGAGAGCAGCTCAAAGGTACTAAAGCCATCCTTGTTGACAAACTCTGCCATCGCACTTCCCTGTTTTACCCTTACTGTTACAGGATAATATACAATTCTTCCATTATGAAGCAGATGGCGGATAAAGAGATCCTCGGTCAGATAAGCTGCCGGGAGTGGCAGGGTGATCGTAACCGGGATTCCGACCTTCTGTGGGATCGCTGAGCCGATCAGAACTGTATTCTTACCGTTGCCTTTCTCCTGCATGGTCTCATTCTTTCCGGCTGTTGTGGCTTTTACATTGTATAATGCGGTGATCTCAAAAGTGAGCACATTCACTCCCTGTTTTTCGGTCACACCCTTTACTTCCACCGACATATACGGCTCAACCACCAGTCTTACCTTCTTTCCGGCGGTATCGATTCCTTCCTCCTGAAGTTTTTCCTTCGCTTCCACTCCGGAAATCGTCTGATTTTCTCCTGTTTTTACGATCACATCCCCGTTTTCCGTTTCCCGGATCAGATCTGCTGTGGCAGTATCCAGTCCGGTAATCTCCGGGGCGTTCTTCTCTAAGAGGTTAGCGATCGCTTTTACTTCCTCCGGTGCATCTGCAGGAACCGGTGCAATCTTCGGCTCTGCCACGGAAATCTCCGGTGCCTGTGCTTTTCCAACAGTAATTTCCCTGGTCACCGTTGTTCCATTGTAGCCAGTATCCCCGGCAACCTCAGCTGTCACGAGGACCGTTCCGGCTCCGATGATCTTCGCCTCTGTTTTTCCGTTCACTTCGGATAACTCCAGAACTCCATTTTCGTCAGGAACGGAGAATTTCACAGCTCCGGTTCCCTTCTGTCCGGTAAGTTCCAGTTCGAATGGATCATCTCCGTAGAGTTTCCCGTCTACTTCTTTGATCTGAATCTGATCCTCATCTACTTTTCCGACCTCGAAGCTGCAGCTTACCTGTGCAGGATCATTGTAATTTTCCTCCTCTGGGCCGTCAACCGGAAGCACATATTTTGCCGTAATTTCATGCGTACCGGCAGAAGGAACCGAATATTCCATGGATGCGGTTCCATTGGTCAATGGGATCGGCGTCTGATTGAGCGGCTGTCCATTTTCATAAAATATTACCGTTCCGGTCAGAACATCCTGATAAGCTCCCTTCGCTTCCAGAGTCAGAACATAAGTATCTTTCACATTTCCAAGAGCAGCCCGGAGTCTCTGCATCAGACCGGTTTTCTTTCCGGCTTTCAAATTCAGGGAAATGCTTCCCTTCTGAACGGTGATCGGTCTGGAATCATCATTTGCTGTGTAATTGGTACCATTTTCCATACGAATCGTTACATTTGCCGTACCTGCGCCATGGATCGTTGCCTGACCATCTTCATCCACCGTCAGTACACTCTCATTATCGCTGCCATAGGTCACCGCTCCGTCTCCAACGGTGATAACTCCAGTCAATGAAAAATCAGGATCGCCATATGTTTTCGTTCCCGGCCACTCTGCATCATTGATCGTGATCGAAGATGCTGCTTTTTCGATCGTTGCGGTTGCACTGGAAGGAATGTTGACCAGATAGTTCTCCGGATCGGCTGTTGCACCGCTACCGCTCGCTGCTGCTCCTGTTATCACTGCCTTCGAAGCATCGATCACAACCTTTTTATTAGTTCCGGCATTTGCATCCTTAAAAGCGGCTGTTAAGCCTGTGATCTGCAGCTGCTCTTCTCCTGAACCTGTATCCACGCCAGTCTTTACAATCAGCGGTTCATGCACAGTTGCTGTTTTCGTGCCATCATAGGTCTTATCTTCTACCGCAACTGATAATTGCAGTGTGTACTTAGAGATTTCCGGTACCACGGAAGCTGTTAATGTCCCATCGTATGAAGCACTTGAATCTGTCGGTGTAAATTTCACGGTATAAGCCTTGTTACCTTTTACATTCGGATAAATACCAGATGCTGAACTACTATTTTCCGGTTCCCAGCTCCAGGTTCCGGCTACCGGTTGATTTGCACCATTATACACACCATAACCGGAAGCCAGGGAAACCGGAATCTGAGCAAGTGAAACCCCATAAGTCCCCTTCGCATTCCACTTTTGTGTTCCGTTTCCTACAATTCTCAGTGTATCCTTGGTAGACACATTAAGCGGTTCCGTTCTCTCAGAAGCAAATGCATTCTCTTTCGCCTTTATTCTGCTGGTTACCTGATATCCATGTGCCGGATATAATCCCTGAATTTCCGTACCGTTAATCCATGTAAATGCTCCGTCTGAATCTGCATCACGGTATCCATACTCAATGTCATTTTCAGGATTCGTTCTGTTTATGGTAATCGTCGTACCGGTCGCGGTTATCTCACCCTCAGATATCGCAGCCGGCGTTGTCGGCCTTTCAGGAATCATCATGCTTGCAACTTTTCCGGCAAATTTCTTATCTGTGTTGCTTGCAGCATACCGATAATAAACCGTACTCTCATGATCGGAAGAAATGATGTCTGTAATCGAAATTCCTGATCCACTGCCCATTTTTGCAGATGTCCAGTTTGGAGAGGTATTGGTTCCGTTTACAATCACATACTGTAAAGATGAGGAAATTGTGATTTCTTCCTTCCGATAATCAATATTCGGCTTGTTCGATTCTTCCGGAATCGCCTGTGTTTGCAAATCCGCCACCAAAACCGCTTCACTGGCTGACATGGACGAGGATGCTTTCCTGCGAATATAGAATGGTACAGACCCACCATTTTCACGAATGTTATCCAGCAGCCCTGTCAGACGAACCTTAGCACCCTGTCTTATAGTTGTCCATGACTGTGCATCCTTAGAAGAAGCATACTCCAGATCGTAGGAAGCTTTATTCTCTAAAGTCTCCTGTTCGTAATTGATAGAAACATCAGCAGCATTAGGTGCCTCCTGCCGCATTTTTTCTGTCTGGAAATTTACATAGGTTACATCAAGAGATAATTTATCATCCTTTTTAATCATCAGTCTGACATGATATTCTGTATCCGGAGTTAAATTCTCAATAATACACTCATAGTTTCCGGAAGAACTTTCCGTAAGTGGCGTTCCATTCGAGAACATTTCATCTAATGTCCCTGTCTGCTCATCCTCGCCGGAGGTTAAGAAAAACCTAACCTCTGCTCCGGGAGTTCCTGTTGCCTTAAGTGTAGCAGTCGCTTTTGTGTCAGAAATCGTCTTAATATCCGTGACAGCTGCGGAAGTGATACTTGCCGCCTTATTATTAGAATATGTCTGAGTAGCTGGATCATAATATACCGTCTTACTGTACTTGCGGAAATGCGGGTAATCCTCCGTTCCAATCACCTGTCCCCACGTACCATCTGATTTTTCACCGTTTAATTTATAGGCAATTTCTCCGGATTTCAGTTTATCTTCGCTTATAGTAGTAATACCCGGAGAATTATACTTACTCTTTGTTGTCTCATAACAGTTCGTAAAAGTAGCCCTATAATCATTCGGGTACTCAGTTCCTTCCAGTTTTCCTGATACAGCCAAGCAATTAGTCACCGTTCCTTTTGAACAACTATTTAAAAAATTTGTTCCTACTACAAAACAATTCTGAATATTGATATCATACATAGCGGTACGACACAACCCGCAAGTCCAATCACCTTCCAACACCAGCCCTATATTTTGTACACTCCCATGTTGAATCCTTGCCACCAGTCCCCACTTATTTGTTTCGTCATTAGCAGGTCGCAGTCCGGAAATTACATGGTAATTTCCCTCAATAGTCCCCTCGAAAGACCAAATATTAGATTTGTCTCTAATGCTTGTCCAGTCATGTCCGCCCGGGATCTCAATATCCTTCATCAGCTTCAGATTGCTGTTATTAGGGATATTACTATCATTAACCTGCTTTGCAAACCAGAAAAGCTGACCGGCATTATAAATCTCATAATATCCCTTCCAATTTTTTGCCTCCTGATATGCACCACATGCTTCACAAAATCCATCTGCATTATAGTACTCATGACTACAAACGGTATCATCATGAAACATCTCGATTTCATTTGGTGTTGTCGAAATCGTCTCACCTGATTTTGTGATCGGATTGCCGTCATTTAAGCCCGGTACCGTCACCGAAATCTCTGTTTTATTCTTATTTTCCGGCAGATATACCGTCAGATGTCCCGTGTTCGCTTCATCATACGAAATCTGCATGGAAGGAATGACCATAGCTGCACTTTGACCTTCTTGATTGCTCAACGGTTCACCATTCTGCTTGATCGTGATATCGGCTGCCTGTAATATCTGATCGCTCGTGATCGCCGTGGAAACAAATTTTAATCTTGTCTCATAAAGAGGAGTTGCGGCCTTCAAAGTGATCGTTGCATTCTTATCATCAACATCAGCAACGTCAGCTTCCATCTGATAAACATAGTCTCCAACCGTCACCTGTACCGTTACCGGTGTCCCTGGCGTTAATGGCTTCAGATAATTGGATGCCTTAAGTGTAACTTGATAATCGCTCACCTTCATCGTCCCTGCATTCCAGGTAATCTCTCCCACGCTGATTGTCACCGGATAAGTGCTTTCGGTGAATCGTACATCCGCAATCGTGCCCTGAATGGTATAGTTTTTCAGTCCGGAATTTTCACTTTTCGGGAAATAATCGCCGCCATTTAAGTTGACTACTGCCTGATCACTGATGGAAATGGAGCCCTCCAAGGTACCCTCCTGCAGCGCTTGGCCTGGTTTCACTCCGATACCGATCGCATATACTTCATTATGATACGCAATGGCTGAAACCGTTCCGCCATTAATCTCAATATCACCATACTTGTATCCACCTTCTACCGGTTTTGCTCCACCGCCGCCAGTGCCGATTGCGGCTCCGGGGCGTCTTCCTGCGTTCGTAGCATATCCTCCACAGGCTGTCACATTGCCACCATTGATTTCAATCCGATCCACGCAGCCGTACGCTCCACCGCCAATTCCTGCTCCACCGTATACATTTTTAATATCCTTGGGGTAGCTTCCATGTCCGCCCTTGGCATACACAGTTCCGCCGTTGATGACAATGGTACCGATGCCGCCCTCTAAACCGCCGCCAATACCTGCTGCCATCCCGCTGCCATAAGCTTCGATATTGCCTCCGTTGATCTCAATTCTCCCCAAGGAACCCTTTCTCATGCTCGACGCACCAATTCCGGCGCCTACTCCACCGGTTGCTTTTAAGCTTCCCTCTCCGCTGATCGTCAGGGTACAGCCTTCCGGCACATCAATAGCCGCACACATATCACCGCCCTTGAGTGTATTTTTTCCCTCCAGAATCAGATTCAGTTTTGCACCATTTGCCAATCGGATCGCCGGTATCCAGTTACTTGCTGTCGTAGCGTTATTGTCGATCGGAATCTGGATATCCAGATCCGAAATCGTGATTGTAGCCTCCACATCATTAACCAGAATATTATGGGTCGTACTGCTTCCCGTGATAGTCGCATCCTTATACTGTTCCAATGTGTTGCTGTTGATGTTGATACCGCCATTCGCAATATCATAAGTACCTGTTGATGCCAGCAAAGCGATTCCGCCGTCCATGCTGACCTCGATCTCCGGAAGCTCCACGCCCGCTGCCAGAACATATTCTGACGGAAGAACCGGAAGATAATAATAGGCGCCGTTTTCCTCCTCCCGGTTCTCATCCTGCTCCCAGGTCACCTCGATATCTGTCAGTACCGGGATATCCTCTGAGATTTCCTCATTTTCAAACTCATCATCCTCGAGAAAATCGTCGGCATCGCTGTCAGTAGCGATCCGATACCTACCCTGCTGTTCTTTCTGCAGGTCTTTCTCCTGGACTTCCTGTTTATCTGCTTCTTCCTCATCATTGCTGTCCGGCACGTTTTCTGAATTTTCTGTTTCCGGATTTTCTTCCTTATTCAGATTTTCTTTCTTTGCATTACTGCCGGTAGCAATTCCAAAGTCTTCTTTCTTATCACGGTCGTCTGCTGCCGCTTTCTCATCTTCCGCGCCCTTATCGCGATCCGCATTATTTTTCTGATGATCCACGTTCTTATATTCCACCACCGAAGCCTCGATCGTCTCCGGGAAATTCAGATAATCCTCAAAGTTTTCTCCGGCATCCGCAGGGATCTGAATATGCGCGACCTCCTCCGGTAATTCCGTAAATCCCGTGATCACTTTCAACTTTTTTGTAGGAACTGCAGCAAACGTTGCAGACGGTATGCATAACTGCATCGCCATCATTGCCGCCAATGCCGCAGATACGATCTGCCGTTTCTTCTTTTTATACCTCATATCCATTTCCTCCTGTTGTCATTATTTTCTATATAGCGTGACGGTTTTGTTCTCTCCGGTAATATTTTTTACTCATACTTTTCCTCCTCACCTGATTCATTCCTTCCCCTTCTTCCCTGAAGAAGCCGGGAGACTGCTTCCCCCAGCTGATGCTCTGCAACGGGCTTCACCCAAAAGTCATCTACCCGCAGCCTGCGGCTTTGGGGTTCAAATTCTGCCTGATCGCTGATCCAAAGGAGCGGGACATCCCTGCTGTAGCCTCGTATGCTCATGCAGAAATTCATTCCACGGGCCCCATCCTCCATTATCACCACAGCGTCATAAGGGCCCTCCCGCTGCATGGCATAGACGCAGAATACGCCATTGTCAAAGCGGTCTACTTTGCCAAGCTTCATCAGTAACGCCGTTTCTTTCTCCTTCTGACTATAGCTGCATAGCGCAATTCGCATTTCCATACCTCCGTTTCCTGATGGGCTCCATCGCCTCATATAGCTCCTGATCACTACAATCTATGGAGAGGAATGCCGGGATACGAAGCTGATACGCGATCAGGGCGAAGTTTTCATCATCGCTCCACCAGACAAGCGGTGTTTCCGGTGCCAGCTGCTTTGCCTGAATGGCAGCCTCCAATCCCCTTGCCCCGGTCATTGCGATGACAACCGCATGATATCGGCTCCGCCGCAGTGCCTGAGATAGCTGCTTCTCATTCCATAGCTCGTCGATGACAAGCTGTCCGTCCCCATCAAAAAGGGAGCGCAGCCTGCTCTCAAACCATTCTGCATTCCTTAATTCCGTACAAAGTGCGATTTTCATGCCGGGCCTCCTTTCCCGAAAAGAAACATGAAAAAGAATCCTGCTTGCAGGATTCTCCGCCTGCGGCGGGGCGCGACAGCGGCACTCTTCCTTTCCGCCGCAGTGCGATCCTCGCGGAGCGTTTTTGATTTCATAGGACGAACTTTCCTATGAAATCAAAAAATCAGACCTTCTCACCTAAAAGTCATGTAGTATAATTAGGGTAGCATCTTGTCAAGGGAAATGCAACCGACTTTGTTTAAGACGCAGGTTTCCTGTTTAAGACGCAAGTTTTTTCCTGCGGTTTTATGTTATACTAATATTGGATTATTGTGCAAAGGAGATGGCACGATGCAGATTGCGATTGTGGATGACAGAGCAGAGGACAGAGCAGAACTGTCTGTCTGCCTGGAAAATTATATGAAAAAGCATCAGCTGGACTATACGCTGACAGAATTTGAGGACGGAGAGAATTTTCTGAAAGCTGCCGCCCAGGTCAATTTTCAGCTTGTCTTTATGGACATCTATATGGAGAACATGGATGGAATAGAGACCGCCAGAAGGCTGCGCCAGAAAAACAGGCTCTGTAAGATCGTTTTTCTGACCATTACAGAAGATTATGCCCGGATGGGGTACAGCCTGTCCGCCAGCTATTATCTGCTGAAGCCGCTTTCGCTCCATCAGGCAGATTTTGAAGAAGCGATGGAGCTGTGCCAGCTAAAACCGCCCTATGAAGTGATGACACTTTCGGTTATGGCTGACCGTCAAAAACTGGAACTTCCCACAGAGAAGATTCTATACATAGATTATCAAAACCGTATGACACGGATTCATACGGCGGAACGCGTGATACCGGTAAGCGGAGGCTTTCAGGAGGTTACTGCCGCATTGCAGAAGGACAAGCGTTTTTTGCCCTGCTACCGGGGCATTTTAATCAACATGGATTACATCAGCCAGGTTGACAGTCAGACCTTCCGTTTGATAAACGGGGAGGAACTTCCGATTGCCCTCCGCAATGGAAAACAGCTGCGGGAAACTTACCGTCAATATGTTTTCTCTGGAATGGGGGGTATCGTATGAGAATGAAGCAAATGCACAGGCGTATTCTGGAGGGCTGTCTGGCCTGTCTCCTCTGCTTCACCGGCAGTATCCCCGCATTTGCCGCTGAAACCGCAACCCCAGCCAATGCCGATGAAAGAAGGGAGAATCCGCCGGGTTTAGAAAGCGAGGCTTCGGAGATACGGAAGAGCGGAACCCCGAAAACACCGGAAGCATCGGAAGAAGTATCCCTCGTCCTTGTCACAGAAATACAAAAGGAAGACGAACTGCTCTCCCTGCCAGATTTCACCTTGCCCCTTAGAACCACACCGTCTGATGATGACCTGGAGGACATTTATCAGCTGGCCCTTCGGTATCAAACCGTCTGCGCCACTGTAACAGCAGGTGAAGAAATCCGGCAGGAAACATTTTCTGTCGCATGGGATTTTTCGGCCATTGACCAGACCACTCCAGGCGAATATACCGCAGCAGGCTGGATTGAACTGCCGGAGGGGTATGCCTTTGGTGAAACTGTATTGCAGGAGCTTCAGATTTCCGTCCGGGTGAAAGAAATGCCGCCTGCTGTCATCACCTCCATAGAGCAATGGTATCCTTATACGGACGCGTTTGCGGTTCAACAGGGCAGCGAAACCGAAACGCTGGAAAATTGGTTTGCCTTTTCCCCTTACTATCTGGAATGCTATGCGGAAAATGGAACCAGCTACACCGCTGTGGTGGAATGGGATTTTTCTGGTATTGATTTGAATACTGTGGGACTGTACCATGCAGCAGGAAGGCTGACTGCACCGGAAAATACCATATTTGCGGATCGTGTCGATTTTCCTGAAATTTCAATTCCTGTTTCTGTTCAGGCTCCGGGCAGCCCAGACATCAACTGCTTCCTGGTTCGCAGAGGGAGCCTTTATTTTCCCTGGGTTACACCTCCGGGGAATCTGGACAAGGTCAGTATATGGCTGTCCAAAAACAACGGTTCATGGAACCGTCTGGAAAGTGGCGTTTATGTGGGTCAGGAAATGCTCTCGATTGCTACCCGTCTGCTGATGCCGGGCAGCAGTTACCGCCTTCAGGTGGATTATGACGGCGGACAGACCGGCATCCTGTCCTTTACCTACGCAGATGAAATTGTCCTTGAAGGGTATCACGAAGGCGACCGGGATGGAGGGGATGCAGGCGGGAATCCACCCGATACCATCATTCAACCGCCTCCTGAAGATACCAACAATCAGGATGACGGTTTCGCAGACAGGCCCTCCACAAAGCCTCCAAAACCGCCTGCAACAAATGGAGGTGGAACGGATTCCGATGATTCTGAAAAAGCACCACCGGTCAGTGAAGAAAATGATCCTGCGGATCATGAACCATCCCACAAGTCTTCCGAGCCATCCTGGGAGGGAAAGGATGATTCCATAGATATCGATAAAGACGATTTCCCATCGGAACAGTCAAACGGTGATACAGAGGAAGATGCGGATTCCAAAAACCCTGATTTTTCAGAGTTCTTCGATGAAACCACCGACCGGATTTCCGGCACGCGCTTTTTGATGATGCTGCAAACAGGGGAGCAAAGAGCCGTCTTTTCCAAACAGGGAATCACTATCAGCATACCAAAAGACGCCTTGCCGGAGGGCATCCAAAACGAAGATCAGATTGAAGTCATCATCCAAAAGGATACGGACGGCGGTTTTTCTTTTTCGTTTTCCATCAATGGAACTGCGCTCAGCTCCCTGCCGGATGTTTCTGTCATGCTGCCCTGTCCAAATGACCCGGCAACCGGCACATGGTTCCTCTGTGATGAAAGCGGCGTGGAAATTCCCATGACCGGTTATGACGATGCGGCAAAAGCCGTCTCCTTTCAGATCAGCCATACAGGGGCATACACCATTATTGGAAAGGAAGATGCCGTTTCCCTGGCACAGGCCGCCGACACAGAGCATAGCCGGTCGCCCATACTCCTTTTGATTCCGGCCTGTCTGCTTCTTCTGTCTGCCGGTGTGTTTTTCCTAAGGAGGAGGCGAAAATAAGATGGTATCTTCTGCGGTAAAAAAATATGCTGCCTTATGTATGGTCTGCCTGTGCTCATCCCTGTTTTTTCTTGGCCTGTATCAGTTCAATAATAAATATAGCCAGAACACAATCCAGGCGGCAAATGGGATTCTAGCGCTTTCTGAGGAAGAACTTCAAAAGTCACCGGTGCGCTTTCTGGTATCCGGCTGGGCATTTTATCCTGACGCGCTTTTGACCCCGGAAGAAATACGGGATGAAAGCCATTATATGCGCTACCTTTCCATCGGAGAGCAGACCAATTTCTCCAGCCCTGCAAACCCTTCTCCCTATGGCTGCGGGACTTATCAGATGACATTCTTTCTGCCGGAACGGAAGGAAACATATGCGCTGGAAATCCCGGAAGTGTTTTCTGCTTACAACCTTTATCTGGATCATGACCTGATCCTGCAAATGGGGGAACCGTCACAGGGGACACCATTGGTTCAAAACCGCATGGTCACTTTTCATGGCGGAAAACCGGTCACACTCACCATAGCGGTCAGCAACTATGACCACTTTTACGGAGGGATTGTCTATCCGCCTGCTTTCGGAACGATGCTGGCGGTCAATACAACCAGAGGAATCCGGTTTGCATTCTGCCTGTTTGGCTGTACAGTTACCTTTGTCTGTGCGCTGCTGTCCTTTTATTTCAGCCGCCGGATGAAACAGAAAAATACATTCCTGTTCGGACTGATCTGCCTTGCCATGTGCGGCCTGTCATCCTATCCTGTGCTTCATATGCTGGCTGCGGTTCCCGTATTCCCCTGGTACACGATTGAACTGTTCTATATCTATCTGGTTACCTGGCTGATCATAGTTCTGCAAAACCGGATATGCAGGCCGGGCTTCCTGCCTGCGGCCATCAGTAATGGAGTGGGCTCTGCCTTCCTGGTATATGCGTTTGTGTATGGCATGATGGCTTCCCATCTCTCCCTTGGAGCGATTCGTTTCTTCTCTGCATCGGTCTTTTGTTATAAGGCGGCATCTGCGCTCTATCTGCTTATCATCGCTGTGCTTGCCATTCACAGAGGAGAAAAACGGAGCAGGCCGATCTTCTATGCTGCGGCAGCCGCAACCTGCGCCTTTATATGGGATCGCCTTCTGCCGGTTTATGAGCCGGTTATCGGCGGTTGGTTTTTGGAATGGGGCAGCTTTTTCATAGCAGCAGCCATCGGTTATTCCCTCTGGCGCGATGTGATAGAAGGATATGGAAACAGTCTGATTTTCCAGGAAGAACGCAAGCAGGTCATCCGTCAGCTTTCTATGCAGACCGAATACAGCCGTCAGGTTTCTGAAGCAGCTGCAGAAAACAGAAGGCTGATCCACGACATCAAACACCATCTGCGCACCATAGACCGCATGGCCTCTGAACGTGGGCAGACGGAGATCTGCTCCTTCCTGTTACAGGTAGAGGAACAGGTTGCGGCATCATCGGGTCACTCCCCTGCCCAGTTCTGCAAAAATCCCGTCGTAAATGCACTGATTGAATACTACTACGGCATGGCGCAGACACAAGGGACAGAATTTCAGGTGCGGCTCGATCTTCCCGATCAGATGCCGCTTACCGATGTGGAACTGTGTACGGTGCTGGGCAATCTTTTGGACAATGCCGTTGAGGCGTGCAGCCGCCAAAAGCAAGGGGTGCGCCGCGTTTTCATTGCAGGCGAAACCAGAGGCAATATGTACTTTTTGAAGATTGAAAACACTTACGACGGTCTGGCCTTGCAAGAGGGAAAAACATTCCTCTCCCGAAAGGGTACATCTGATGATCATGGAATCGGGCTTTCCTCTGTCCGAAAAATCATTGAAAGCCATGGCGGTGATCTCGATCTTGTTCCCGGTGAGGAATCCTTTCTTGTTGGAATTACAATACAGATGTAAAAACTGTTTTTTGAGGCGCATTCAGATAACATAGGCAAGACCTGATGGATGGACTTTGCCCGGAGGGTGTGGGGTATCCCGGATTCGGGATACCGTAGACGAGCAATGTATCGGAATATCCTTTTGGACATTCCGATACATTGCTCGTTGGGGGTCTCGGCTGCCGCCGCCAGAGGATTTACACATTTTCGTTTGCCGCGTATAATAATAGTTTGTTCATATACATTCATTATTTCTGCATGAATTCAAACACCGCCTCTTTTGTCGGAATCGCAGGGATTCCACCTCTCTTTTGCACACACAATCCTGCAACTGCATTTCCCAAAACAGCACACTTTCTGATTTCTTCCCATTCCATTTTTTCAACATTCTTATTCACGGAAAGGATACTGCACAATACGCCTCCCCAGAATGAATCACCTGCCCCAGTCGTGTCGACCGCATGTATCTGAAATGCTTTGATGATTTCTTTTCTGCTTTTTGTTGCCATAAGAACGCCCTGTTCTCCCAATGTAATGGCAACCAGCTTTGGTCCCATGGCAAGGAGTTGATCTGCAGCCTGCTCATAACTTTTCGCCTCTGTCAACAGAGTACTCTCTTCATCCGATACCTTCATGACATCTACCAATTCTATGACAGATCTCATTTTTTTCACTGCATCCTCTTTGCTCTTCCAAAGAGACGGTCGATAATTCGGATCATAGGAAATAAGTGCACCCGCTGCTTTTGCCATTTTTACCGCTTCAATCGTTGTACTTTCTGCCGGTTCATCTGTCAGCGATAATGATCCAAAATGAAAAATTTTACATCCGGAAATTAACGTCTGATCCAGTTCTTCTTTTTTTAACTGTGTATCTGCACCTGGTTTTCTTGCAAAAGAAAAATTCCGTTCTCCATTTTCACCGATTTCCACAAATGCCAGTGTTGTAAAATAATCTGCATCTTCGACGATAGCATCTGTATTGATTCCTTCCGTTTGCAGTGTCTTCTTTAAAAATTTACCATGCATATCGTTTCCAACTTTTCCAATAAAAGATGTGCGATACCCAAAGTGGCTTGCAACGGTTAGAAGATTTGCCGGAGCACCGCCGGGATTCTGTTCGAACAATTTTCTCCCATCCTGACTGTGTCCTGCTTCCGTAAAATCAATCAGCAATTCTCCCAATGCCACGATATCAACTTTTTCTTCCATTTTTCAGTTCCTCCACAATCTCGTTATAACGTTTTTTATTTAACCGGTAGAAAAATAATACAACCGCAGTCACAATCCAAAGTGCACCTGGAATCGTCGTAAATGCATGTTTCATAATTGAAAGTACAATTGCATTTTGTGTCTGATTTGCAATATAACCATATTTTCCAAGTAATCCTGCTAAAAGTGCTGTTCCAACTGCCATTCCGATTTTATTTCCAAGTGAAATAAATGCATACTGAAAACCGTCATTTCTAAGTCCGGTTTTCCACTCCCCATATTCCACACAGTCTGGAATAATTGCATAGATTGCGGTATTAAATCCAGAGAAAAAAAACTGTGTGAGACCAGATAATGCATAAAAAATAGCTGGTGATTCTTTGGCATTGAAGAAAAACATAGACAACATGGAAATTCCTGTAAATAAAGCAAAGAGAGATGCTGTTCTTCCTTTGTTATTCAACTTGCGGAATAATGGTTGAAAACAGGCTGCCCCGATGATAGAAGGAATAATGATGCACATCGAATAAGTTGTGTAGTAGGAGGCATTCCCTTCCACATATGTAAAATAATACAGAATATCTGCGTTTCTACCATACAAGGTAAATCCAAATAATATCTGTCCTGCCAATGCAAGAAGATATGGTCTGTTCTTCATGACTGCTTTCAACTGTACCTTTACAGAAATTTTTTCTTTTTCCGGAGTAATCAACGCCTCTTTCGTCTTCGCAAAGCAGAAGAAATGACAGGCTGTAAAAATACATCCATATATGACCGCAACCGTCAGATATCCTGTCTTTGCACTATGACTGCCGAATTTGCTGAGCAGTGGAACTGTGATAATATTTAACACACCAATTGCAATCATCGCTGCAACCGAACGGGATGTATTTATTTTTGCACGTTCATCAATATCCTGTGTCATAGCACCACACAAGGTTCCATATGGAATATTCACACAGGTATACCCCAAAACCAGCAGACAATATGTAATTACCATATAAATGATCTTTCCATTCTGCGGCCAGTCGGGTCTTGCCCAGAATGTCATAACAAGAAGAATCGCTGTAATTGGTGCCGCTACTAACAGCCATGGACGGTACCGTCCCCATCTCGATTTTGTTTTATCCGTAAGTCCCCCGACGATTGGATCATTGATTGCATCCCAGAATCTTGAAAAAAGCATAAGTGCTGACACAGCCGCCATACTGATTCCGAACACGTCTGTATAAAATATCATCAGAAAATTACTGACGAACATCCAGCTGAAATTACATCCAACATCACCAAACCCATATGCAATCTTACTGATCAGCGGTACTTTTCCATTTTTGTTTTCGCTTCCCATATGTCCCTCCTATTTTTATCAGAGTTTCTGACAGAACTCTATTCTTTCCTCATTTGGTCCCTTAATCATAAAAAACTTCACACCATTTTCCCAAAATGGTAGTTCTTCGATTCCGTCTGTAATAATTGTGTATTTTTCATTGCAGATTTTCTGATACATACTTTCAATGTCTTCCACATCAAGTGCAACATGTTGGTATGCACCGTCTGACATTTCCGCCTTCCCATTTTCAAAAGTCTCTATACAGTAATTTTTTATCTGTAAAAATGCCACTTTTTCCCCTGCTTTTTCATTATAAGACTGCATAATCACTTCAAATCCAAGACTCTTATAAAACTCAACTGTTTTCTGTAAATCGTTTGTCGGAAGCCCGACATGGGCAACTCCGACAATTCCATATTTATTTTCCATACGAACTCCTTACTTTTCACTGACGTTGATAATTACTTTCATCGTTGTCTCGCGGTTATCATCAATATACTGGTATGCCTTCAGATAATCTTTAAAAGCAAATGTCTTTGAGATAAGCGGTTTCAAATGCACTTTGCCCTCATTTACCAGTCTGATTCCATCTATATAATCATCATGGCGGTACATCATCGTGCTCTTAATGTCAAGTTCGTGGTCATTTG
>OLFT01001188.1_pt1 | contig 28617 bp, 26 predicted proteins | sample 1604921 | NCBI WGS metagenome assembly OLFT01 (sample SAMEA3888897, study PRJEB22519) | human gut metagenome | biome: human gut; feature: human-associated habitat; material: faeces | place: Denmark | collected 2013 | reverse complement strand
CGGACCGATCCGCCGCCCATCTCCACGCCGTACAGCACAATATCATATGCCTTGGCACGAACCCGGCCAGGATCAGAATCAATATACTGTATATCCTCATCCATGGGCATGGTGAATGGATGGTGCATGGCCACGTAGCGGTCCTCCTCCTCTGAATATTCCAGAAGCGGGAACTCTGTCACCCACAGGAACTTAAAGTCATCCTTCTTAAGAAGATCCAGCTGTCTTGCCAGCTCCAGACGGAGGTTTCCGAGAACGTCGAATACCACCTTATCCTTGTCGGCGGCAAAGAATAACAGGTCTCCCGGCTTTCCGTCCATAGCCTTTACCAGGGCGTCCAGCTCCTCCTCCTTCATGAACTTTCCGAAGGAGCACTTATAGGAGCCGTCCTCATGGATGGCCAGGTAGGCCAGTCCCCTGGCCCCAAAGCCCTTGGCGTATTCCACCAGAGCGTCGATCTTCTTTCTGGGCATGCCGGCCTGGCCGTCTGCGTTGATGCCGCGGACAGAACCGCCGTTTTCCAGGGCGCTCTTAAACACCACAAATTCACAGTCCTTTACCACGTCGGACACATTTTTAAGCTCCATTCCAAACCGCAGATCCGGCTTATCTGAGCCGAAGCGGTCCATGGCCTCTCTCCAGGTCATTCTCTGGATGGGAAGCTGCACATCAAAATCACAGATCTCCTTGAAGATCTTCTTTAAAAGCCTCTCGTTTACATCCAGCACGTCCTCCACATCCACAAAGGACAGCTCCATGTCGAGCTGGGTAAACTCCGGCTGGCGGTCAGCCCTGAGATCCTCGTCCCGGTAGCAGCGGGCCAGCTGGAAATAACGGTCAAATCCAGAGCACATTAAAAGCTGCTTTAAGAGCTGCGGAGACTGGGGAAGGGCATAAAAGTTCCCCGGATGCACACGGCTGGGTACCAGATAGTCCCTGGCTCCCTCCGGCGTGCTCTTAATTAAGGTGGGGGTCTCGATCTCTAAAAATCCCTCATCTGCTAAAAATTGGCGCACCATGGTGGCCACACGGCTTCTGACCAGGATGTTTCTCTGGAGATCCGGACGGCGCAGGTCCAGATACCGGTATTTTAAGCGCACCTCTTCCCTTGTCTTACTGTTTTCCTCAATGGGGAACGGCGGAACCTCGGATTCGGAAAGGATCCGCAGGGATCTTGCCCGTACCTCAATGGAACCGGTCTTTAAGTTTTCGTTGGCCGCGCCGGAACGCTTTTCCACCACGCCGGTCACCGCGATGGTAAACTCACTTCTTAAGCGCTCTGCCTTTGCAAAGCTCTCGGCTCCGCAGTCGCTTTCCTCAAAAATGATCTGGATGATCCCGGTGCGGTCTCTCAGATCTGTAAAGATGATGCCGCCTTTATTTCTGCTCTTCTGGACCCAGCCCATAAGGGTCAGCTCCTGGCCCACGTTTGCCTCTGTAACCTCCGTACAGCGGCAGGAACGCTTTAAGCCTGCCATTGATTCTGCCATGATATTCTCCTCCTGCTTAACGCTTTAACTCCTCTTTATAGAATTCCTTAAACTCCGTATAGCCTTCTTTTCCCAGCTGCTCCTTCTGGAACTTTTTATTTTTATTCATCTGGGTCACCAGGACCGTCTTTCCCTCTGCGCGGGCAGCCATGGCCTCCTTAAGGATCTCAGAAAGGCGCTCCATTCCCATACCCTTTTCATACATCCAGGCCTCTCTGGCATTCTTTTCCGGAACAACAAAGCCGGCGTCCATGAGGATCCCCACGATCCGCTCAAAGCCGATGGAAAAGCCGCAGGCCGGTGTCTCCATGCCCGTGAATTTGCCGATCATCTTGTCATAGCGCCCGCCGCCTGCCACGGAATATGCTGCGCCTCTTTTTCGGCATACACGGTGATGGTCTTACCGTTGACGATCAGCGCATCTTCCGTGAAGTCGACGCTCCACGGGAAGGGGCCGTAGTTTGAATCATGCTTTAGCAGGTAGGCCAGTACTTTTGGCGAGGTGAGGTCGTTGATAGCCACCACCTCGAGGCTGCTGTCGACTTCTAATAAACGGCGTAACACCAGACGTCCGATACGACCAAATCCATTAATCCCAAGTTTACTCATGGATATTCTCCGGTTGGTAAAACGACTCGATGTGATAAAACTCCTCCAGGCTTAGTCCTGACTCGCAGCCAGGTCAACTGACAATCTGTGCGGTTCGCTGCCGGGCCCGCAGCATGAGCCAGAAAAGTGGATGTTTTGGCGGGCTTTTTTATCCGTGACGGCAGGGAATAATTTTTGTTACCGGAGATGAGGGGGCCGCCTGCTGGCGAAGCGGTGAAAAGCGTCTATGCTTAACTATTGAATAACTTAGTAAAATATTGCCGTTAGATAAAGGGAGAGCTTATGGGATTCTGGAGAATCGTTTTTACTATCATTCTGCCGCCGCTGGGAGTACTGCTGGGGAAAGGTTTCGGCTGGGCGTTTATTCTCAACATTATTCTGACTCTGCTGGGCTATATTCCAGGCCTGATCCACGCCTTTTGGGTGCAGACCCGCGATTAAGGGCTGACCCCTCAGGCCAGGCTTCCCCCTGGGACCCGCTCAGGGGGGAATCAGGCTCTCTTTGTACAGCAGCCTGTTTTCCTTCGACCAGTAGTGGCGAGTCTCCTCGTCCAGGTCGACGCTCCACTTAAACACCCCGGCGCTGGCGAGATCCCTGCAGTACTGTTCAAAGTTGATGGCGCCGGCAAAATGGCGGATGACCGCGGCCGAGGTCAGCCGATGGCTGGGGGCGCTGCGCACGCGCAGCAGGCCGCGGGCGCTTTTTATCGTGATCACCTCGTCGTTGGCCATCACAAAATTCATATTGCCGGTAGAGACAAAGTAGATATAACACGAGACCTGATGCCGACGCAGTTCACTGGCGAAGGTGGCAAAATCGGCATCTGCACGCACTTGCTCAAAAAAATGACCCAGCCTGGCCAGCAGTTCCATTTCTATCCTTATTGTGTTGCGGTGTGCGGCTTTGGCCGGTAGCGGCAGAAACCATTCACGAAGTTACTTATTCGTATTTTAATAATATAGGCGCGTTATATTAAGGGTTATTGGATAACTGGAACATCGTTTCAAGTGTTACAATGTATTGCAATCGTTTGCCTGCACGGCCCCTCTGGTGGTGAGGAAATGGCGTGACGGGAGACGGGGAAACCCATGCCGGCGATGAAGGTCGCCGGCGGGGAAACGGGGTTACTTCTGGATCAGATAGCGAATGGTCGGGCCATCCTGCTGAATATCCAGCACCGTATAGCCATGGTTCCTGGCATCAAGCGGAATGTTATTGATCGACTGCGGACAGTCGCTAATCACTTCGAGGATCTCGCCTTTTTGCAGGGAGGGCATCGCCTCCAGGGTGGCGACCGCCGGATAGGGGCAGGGCTCGCCGACCATGTCCAGGCGATAATCAGGGATGATGTTCTTCATGCGCTCTCCTTCGCGGTCCGGACCGCTGCCGACTGGCGGCGGAAAAAATGTCTCTCCCAGGCGATCACCAGCAGCAGGGCGATCAGCAGCAGCAGATAGGTCGCCAGCAGTCCGCCGAAGGGACCAAAAGCGTTCAGCAGGTTGACCTTTTGCCAGTGGGTGGCGAGCGGGGCGGCGATATCGTCCCAGCACCAGGCGAGCAGCGTGGAGCCGATAACGTTGCCCAGCCCCACCCACCAGTAGTGAACCTGGCCTTCCACCGCCCGGTACATCCAGCCGGTTTCACAGCCGCCGGCCAGCACGATGCCAAAGCCAAACAGCAGCCCGCCAATCGCCGCGTTGGGACCGGCCCACATGATTTTCGGCGCCATCCCCAGTTGCACATAGCTGAAGATGCCGATGGCGCTCGCCGCCATGCCGAAGATTATCGCCTTCGCCATCACCGTCCGGCCGGTGATCCACATATCGCGAAAGGCGGAGGTGAAGCAGATCTGCGCGCGCTCGATAAGCAGACCGAAGCCGATGCCGAACAGCATCGCCAGGCCGAGCGCAGGGTGGTCTGCGGCGGTGAGCAGGCCCCAGCCGATCATGGCGAAAAAGATCACCATGCCCAGGCGGAAACGGCGGCGCGCCTGCTGTGGTTTTTGGGTTAACGGCGAAGCAGCGGATACCTTTTGCATTTTTACCGGTATGCGAAAAAGAGGCAGCAGGGTGAAGCGAGCGCCAAACCAGGAGCCGATGGCGGTGGCGATGGCAAACAGCCAGGCGTGCAGGGAGAACTGCGGAATGCCGGTGAAAAAGGCCGCCAGGTTGCAGCCCATCGCCAGCCGCGCGCCGAACCCGGCGATGATACCCCCGGCTACGGCCTGCACAATGCGGATCCGGCTGCGTGGCAAGCGCAATTTGACGTTATTGGCCCACAGCGCCGCGGCCAGGCAGCCGCCGAACATACCGATGATCATCCTGCCGTCGATGCGGGTCAGCGGCGTCCCGTCGAGATGGATCAGCTGATAATAGCCCCACTGTTCGCTGTGGACCCCCAGCAGCTGCAGCAGCTGGCCACCCCAGCGGGTAAATTCGCCGGTCACCGCCCAGAAGGTGCCGGTGATGCCAAAATAGTAGGTTGAGAGAATGCCCGCGGCGATGACCGCCGGGACGGGGGACCAGAACCGGATAAGCCAGGCCTGTTTGAAGGATTGCCATGTCATAAAAATGCCTCTGAACTCAGAAGGTATTAAAGGTCGATGACCGACCGAAGGGGGCACATAGTATCCGCCTTACCGCCAGCTTTCTCTGTTTTAGATCAAGGCCCTACCCCTGCGTCAGCACAGCAAGCAGCGCCAGCAGCGCGGGCAGCGCCTGAATATAGAGAATTTTGCGGCTGGCGGTCAGCGCGCCGAATACCCCGGCGGCCAGCACGCAGGCGAGGAAAAAGATCACCACCGGCTTGCCGGACTCCCCCAGCCACAGTCCCCACGCCAGGCCGGCGGCCAGGAAACCGTTATACAACCCCTGGTTGGCCGCCAGCACCCGGGTTTCCCGGGCGAAATCGGCGCTGAGGTTAAAGGCCCGGCGCCCGGCGGGCGCTTCCCAGAAAAACATCTCCAGCACCAGGATGGCGAGATGAATAATAGCGACCAGCGCAACGAGGAGAGTGGCTAACACAGCAGTCCTTAATCGATGAGATGAATGTGTCTGCAGTATAGCCGCTGGCGCTCACCAGGCGAGAGGGCGACTGCTATAGTGCATATAGCGTCATGTTTGCCTGCCGCGACGAGCGCCGGTTTATCTGATTGCCCTTTGGTTTAGCTTAGCGGTGATAGTATGCCGGGTTCTTTTTTACGGGTGTGGCGTAGGTTACTGAATGTTGAATAAATTATGGGTTGTGTTATCCGGGCTGCTGTTGGTTGCCATGCCGTCGGCGCAGGCCGGGGAATTAAATCTCTATTCGATGAATACCGGCTCCTATGTTTATCACATGACCGGCAACCACGGACAATATAACGAGCATTTCAACAACAACTTTTTCTCGGTGGAGCGCAAGTTTTCAGCGGATTCAAAATACAGCGCGCTGGTCGGCACCATGAAAAACAGCTTCGACGATCGCTGTCTGACCCTCGGCGTGCGCCGCGACTGGCTGAAAAACGACACCGGCTGGCTGCTGAAAGGGGTGTATGCCTATACCGGAGAATTTTTCTTTGACGCTTTTAGCCACTGCGGCGATTCAGGCACCTACCGCACCGCCAAAAAAATCACCGGCGTCGGTTTTTCGCCCTATATCTATCATGGTCTGCAGTATAACTTTACCGATTATTTCGGCGTCGAGGGCGGGATTATTCTCCCGGCGATCTTTGTGATGAGTATTCAGTGGAGCTTTCGCTAAGCGCCTGTATCAGGCCGGTAAAGGAGAGGCCACCCTGGGTGGCCTGCTCATGTTGCCCTGCCGGCAGGGATTAATGGAAACCGAGACGGATCAGATCTAACGGAAAGAAGCGGCCCTCGCAGCCGTCGATTTCCACGCAGTCCGCCCGACGCAGCTGCTCGGCGGTTTTCCCCTCGCCATGGATCGCTTTAATCACGCCCGTCGTACCGTTACCGGCGATCATGACCATACTGCCGGTGGCAATAGCGTTACGATTACGGTCATAGGTTTTCATGCTCTCCTCCTCAATAAACCAGTGTAAGCAATGATTAAGCGGCCAAATTAATACCGCTTCCTGCCTAAAAAAGTTTTGAGGAATATCAAAATTATTTTAATAATGCCGACATCAGCCGGGCGCGAGAGTCATTCATGGCCGCTACAGGGTTTGCCTGCGCCAGGGGAAAAGCCTCGATCATCCTGCCAGCCATCTGGCAGGCAGGATAGGGTTTGACAACCAGATAATTCACTTTGCCGGCGCATCAGATAAGGCTGCGCAGGGCGGCTATCAGCCCTGCGACACCGCGCTCCAGCTTCTCGCGTGAACAGCCGACATTGAGGCGCAGAAAGCCATTGCCTTCGGGACCATAGGTATACCCCGGCATAATCGCCACCTTCTGCCCGGCGATCAGCGCCTGTTGCAGCGCGCGGTCGTCAATGTTGAGGGGGCGGAGGTCGATCCACGCCAGGTAGGTGGCCTCCGGCGGCTGCCAGCGCAGCGCGGGAAAGGCGCGATTGAGCGTATCAGCCACATAGCGCAGGTTCTCCTGCAGGTAGTCGCGCAGAGCGTCGAGCCAGGGCGCCCCGTCGCGGTAGGCGGCGACATGAGCCACCAGCGCAGGGACCGAGGGCGACGAGAGCCCGTCGCGCGCTTTCAGCGCCTGCAGATAGCTGTCGCGGCAGTTTGCCTCCGGGATAAAGCCATAGGCTCCGGTAAAGGCCGGGATATTGAAGCTCTTCGACCCGGAGGTGAACAGCGCCCACGGCCCCCGAGCCACCTCGCTCCACGGGATATGACGGTGGTCGCCCCAGGTCATGTCCATATGAATTTCATCGCTAATCACCCTCACGCCATGCTTTTGGCACAGGGCCGCCATGGTCTCGAGCTCCTTGCGGCGCCACACTTTCCCCGTTGGATTGTGCGGGCTGCACAGCAGCAGCAGGGTATTCTTCGGCTCCGCCAGCGCCGCTTCCAGGCGCGCCATATCGCAGTGCCACTGATTGTTCGTCAGGGTCAATGGCACCGGGGCAATCTGTCGGCGGTTAGCGGTGATGGTGTTATAGAACGCATCGTAGGCGGGAGTATGCACGACGACGCCGTCGCCTTCTTGCGACCACTGACGGATGGTTTCCGCCACCATATAGATAACCGACGGTCCGTAGACCACCGTTTGCGGATCGATGACGCTGTGAAAGCGGCTGGCGTACCAGTGGGCAATCGCCCCGAGAAACGCCTCGTTCTGCCAGCGGCTGTAGCCGAACACGCCGTGGGCCAGCCGCCGACTGACGGCGTCGAGAATGCAGGGCGCGGTGGCGAAATCCATATCGGAGATGGTGAACGGCAACAGGTCGGGGACGCCAAACCGGTCAGCGACATAGTCCCACTGCGTGCACCAGGTGCCGTGGCGGTCGATGGGGGTGGAAAAATCAAACATCGGAACTTCCTTAGCGAGGGTCCCCCTCCGTGCCGGAAGGGGACCGGTGGGATCAGGCCTGAACGGTATTCATCAGCGTGGCCATCTCATCTTTTACCGACTGCACCTGCGGGCCAATAACCACCTGCAGATTATGCTGGTTGAGCTGAACCACCCCAATGGCGCGATGGGCTTTCAGCGCGGCGGCGTCCACTTTGCTCATATCGTGTACCGACAGACGCAGACGGGTAATGCAGTTATCCAGCGAGACAATGTTGTCGGCGCCGCCGAGGGCCGCCAGAATCGCCGGCACGTTATACCCGGATTTACCAATGGTGCCAGCGACCGCTTTCTCCACGCTGGCGGCGGTGTCGATATCGCGGCCCGGCGTTTTCAGATTGAAGCGGGTGATGGCGAAGCGGAAGATGGCATAGTAGGCCGCAAACCAGATTGCCGCCACCACCGGCACCAGGTACCACTTGGTCGCCAGACCATGCAGGATGCCAAACACCACGAAGTCGATGATATTGCCGTCGGTGTTGCCGATGGTGACGCCGAGCACCGCCATGAGGGTAAAGCCGAGACCGGTCAGCAGGGCGTGGATGACATACAGCACCGGCGCCACGAACAGGAACAGGAACTCCAGCGGCTCGGTGGTGCCGCCCACCACGCAGGCGATCACCCCGGAGATCAGCAAGCCTTTAATTTTATGCCGGTTTTCCGGGCGGGCGCAGTGGTACATCGCCAGCGCGGCGCCCGGCAGGCCGCCGAGGAAGGCCGGCATCTTACCCTGCGACAGGAAGCGGGTGGCGCTTTCGGCGAAGCCGTGGGTGGTCGGGCAGCTTAGCTGCGCCTGGAAGATGGTCAGCGCGCCGCTGACGCTGTGGCCGCAGACGTCAAGGGTACCGCCGGCTTCCGTGAAGCGGATCAGCGCCACCAGGATGTGGTGCAGGCCAAACGGCAGCAGCAGTCGCTCGCCGGTGCCAAAGATCATCGGCCCAAAATCGCCGGCGCTGTTGATCATCTTTCCGAGGGCGTTGATCCCCATAGCGAAGACCGGCCACACCAGCGGGATCGCCAGCCCGACCAGACCCAACACCACGGTGGTGACGATCGGCACAAAGCGGGTGCCGCCGAAGAAGGCCAGGGCGTCCGGCAGGCGAATGTTGTGGAAGCGCTCATGCAGCAGCCAGACGATAATCCCGGCGATAACCGCCCCGAGGATCCCGGTATCGATCGACGGAATGCCGATGATGTTCTGGATATTGTTGGCCTTGAGAATAGCGGCGTCGGTGGTGGGTAGAATGCCTTTCGCCGTCAGCCAGAAGTTGACCGCCAGGTTCATGACCGCGTAGCCGACAAAACCGGCGAAGGCGGCGACGCCTTTGTTCTCCCGCGCCAGCCCCAACGGGATGGCGATACAGAACATCACCGGCAGGAAGCTGAAGGCAAAGGAGCCGACTTTGCTCATCCAGATAAAGATGGCCTGCAGCAGCGGTATATCCAGCCACGGCAGCAGGGTCAAAACATCGTGACTGCTTAACGAGCTGCCGATCCCCAGCATGATCCCGCAAAACGAGAGCAACGCCACGGGCAGCATAAAGGTTTTTCCCAGCTGCTGGAAAAATTCCCACAGGGTGATTTTTGGTGCGGTTTTCGCCGTCATAACGCGGTTCCTGATTCTCAAGTGGTCGGGAAGAACTAACGCCACGGCAAGATAAAACGTTTTACCACTTTTTAGTGCGATAAAAATCACATATTCAAGCGATAATAAGGTTTATAAAGATCGCACAATGATAAAACGTTTTATCGACAGGCAAGGGAGTCAGCCGGCACGCTATGGCTATCGCAAAAAAGATCACCATCAATGATGTGGCGCTGGCCGCCGGCGTCTCCGTGAGCACCGTTTCGCTGGTGCTGAGCGGGAAAGGGCGTATCTCCAGCGCCACCGGCGAGCGGGTTAATCAGGCCATCGAGCAGCTGGGATTCGTGCGCAACCGTCAGGCCGCCTCGCTGCGCGGCGGACAGAGCGGGGTGATTGGCCTTATCGTCAGCGATCTCTCTAAACCGTTCTATGCCGAGTTAACCGCCGGCCTCACCGATGCCCTGGAGAGGCAGGGGAAAATGGTGTTTCTCACCCAGGGAGGGCGCAGCGGCGAGAAGATGGCGCAGCGGTTTGACACGCTGGCGGCGCAGGGGGTGGATGGGGTGATCATCGCCGGGGCCATCGACCGCGGGAGCGAGCTGCGCGAGCGGGCGGCGGAGGCGGGGGTGCCGCTGGTGTTCGCTTCCCGCGCCAGCTATCTCGACGATGTCGACCTGATCCGTCCGGACAACATGCAGGCGGCGCAGCTGGTGACCGAGCATCTGATCCGCCGCGGCCATCAGCGGATCGCCTGGCTTGGCGGCCAGAGCTCGTCGCTGACCCGCGCCGAGCGAGTCGGCGGCTATTGCGCCACCTTGCTGAAATACGGTCTGCCGTTTCACAGCGAATGGGTACTGGAGTGCGAATCGAGCCAGAAGCAGGCGGCGGAGGCGATGACCGCGCTGCTGGGGCAAAATCCGACCATCACCGCGGTGCTGTGCTACAACAATGTGGTGGCGACCGGCGCGTGGTTCGGTCTGCTGCGCGCCGGAAGGCAGAGCGGGGAAGATGGCGTCGACAGCTACTTCGAGCAGCGGGTGGCGCTGGCGGCGTTCGCCGATGTGCCTGAGGCCGCGCTTGACGACCTGCCGCTCACCTGGGTCACCACCCCGGCGCGCGAGATGGGAAAAACGCTGGCGGAGTCGATGCTGCGGCGGCTGGAGGAGGGCGCGGGCGAGACGCGAAATCAGATCATGCCCCCGCGGCTGGTGACGAGAAAATGACGGAGACGGCGCGCGGTGGCCGTCTCCTGAGCCGATAAATTACGGCTGCGGGGCGGCGTCGTCCTGCTGAGGCGCGGCGTCATCCTGCTGCGGCTGGCCCTCCTGCGGCGCGCTGTCCGGTAACGAAGGCGCTTCGAGACCAAACATCGCGGCAAAATCCTCCAGCGGCATTTTCTGGCCGTTCAGCGTCACCTGGCCGTTCGCGTACTGCAGGCTGCTGCTGATGGCGTTATCTTCCATGGTGGTGATGCGGAACATCTGGCCCATCGCCGCCAGGCCTTTGACCTGCTGATCGGCGAGTTTGGCGGCGTCGGCTGGCTGGTAGCCTTCCAGACCGGCGATCTTAGTCATAAACTCCGTCGCCATATCCACCGGGATCACCACTTTGCCGTCAAGGGACTGCACCACGCGATCCAGGCTGTCCGCCAGGGTCTGCGGCGGGGCGGTCACCTGGGCCGGATCTTTCAGCAGCACCGAGAGGTTGAGGCTGCTTTCGCCTTTGGCATTGCGCCAGCTCAGCGGTGAGATAGTCACCGACGGATTGCCCTTAAGCAGAATCGGCAGCGCATTGAAGAGGGTTTCGGTAAGCGCCTGCTGGTACAGCTCCGGGTTCTGCGCCAGCTCTGGTTTCGCCAGCAGCGCCTGAGACTGCGCGCTGTACTGCTGGCTGAACTGGTGCCACGCCTGACCGTCGACGTTATCCACTTTCAGCGTCAGTTTGCCGCTACCCATATCCTGACCCTGCAGCTTCAGGCTGTTGACGGTGTAGTTCACCTGGCTGTTCACGCCTTTGCCGTCCTTGGTCAGCGTGGAGCCGCCGTCCAGCGCCATGCCGTCAACCAGCGCCAGCTCTTTGCCTTCGACGCTGATGGCCAGTTTATCGAGGGTCATTTTTTGCTGGCCGATACGCTCGTTGAAGCTGGCCAGCTCGGTGGCGCCGTCGGTGGTCAGGTTGACGAAGCGCAGCTGCACCTTCTGGTTATATTCGTTGAGAGCATCGATCTGGCCGCTGCCGGCCTGGCCCTTCAGACTGATGTTTTTGCCGTCGCGGTCGGCGTCGAGCTGGAACTCGCCGCCGCTGAAGGTGACTTTCTCATCCCCTTTGGCGTAGTCGAGGGCATTGAGGACGATCGCCGACTGGCTGTCGCCGCTGTAGGCGATGCGCGTATCGACAGTAAAGGGGGTATTGCCTTTGGCAATCTCGAACAGCGCCTGGCTGGCGTCGTTTTTCACCAGCGTGGTGTGGACCGAGGCCATCGCCGGGGCCAGATTAAAGGTTTTTAACGAGGCCAGCGGGAAGGGGCCGTGATCGACCACCTCGTCAAGCACCACGCTCTGCCCGGCGGCCAGCCAGCCGTTAGCCTGACCGGCGATCGGCTTCACCACCAGCTGCAGATGGCTGCTGAACAGCCCGCGCTGGTAGTCCTGATAGCTCAGCTCCAGACCTGACTCCGGCGCGCTGCTGCGTAACTGCGCGTTAGCCTGCTGCACCATATCGGCAATCCGGCCTTCCAGCTGTTTGCCGGTGTACCAGGCGCCGCCTGTCCATACCACGCCCAGCGCCACGATGATTCCTGCTGCGACCAGCGATTTTTTCATAGCATTTGTCCATAAATGAAGCCAGGCGGAGAGACCGCCTGGCTGAGTTGTCATAATCAGTAAGCGCGACCTGAAAGGTCTGTCGTTTACTGGAGCTTATTGAACACGCGCGCCACGCGGCCATGGCCGCTGACCTGCACCGGCGACTCATTGGCGGCCACAAAGGCCGATTCGCCCGGCTTGAGGGTCAGGCTCTGGTCGCCTTTGCGCAGCAGGGCTTCGCCGTCGACGCAGAAAACGATCGCCGCGCTCGACTGGGCCAGATCGCTGGCTTCGGCGGAGAGATCGTGCAGCGAGAAGGCAAAATCTTCCACCGGGATCGGGAAGTCCAGCTCCGCGCCGTGCCGCTGCGGCTGGGTCAGCAGCTCACCCGCCGGTTTGGCCTCGAACTTGACGTTGGCCACCAGCTCAGGGATATCAATGTACTTCGGCGTCAGGCCGGCGCGCAGCACGTTATCCGAGTTGGCCATCACCTCCAGCGCCACCCCCTGCAGATACGCGTGCGGCGTTTCGGCAAACAGGAACATCGCTTCGCCCGGATTCAGCTTCACCACGTTCAGCAGCAGCGGGGAGAAAAGGCCGCTGTCGTCGGGATAAAATTCGGCGATCAGGCGGATGGTCTGCCACGGTTCGCCCTGTTCGCGGTCCAGCACCTCGCGCAGCGCCTGCAGCGCCTGCGCTTTTTCCTCGCCCTGCATATTCAGCAGGCTGGCAAACAGCTGGCTCAGGCGAGCCGCGTCCGGCTGCTGCAGGAAGGCGCCGATCGCCGGGTGCGCGTTAGCCACCGGCTGCAGCAGGCTGACAATCTCGCTGAACTCGCGAAACGCGTTCATCGCCAGGAACGGGGTCAGGGCGAAGACCAGCTCCGGCTTGTGGTTCGGATCTTTGTAGTTACGTTCGGCGGCGGAGAGGGGGATGCCGGCGGCGTTCTCGCGGGCGAAACCCTCTTCGGAGGCCTGCTTGTTAGGATGGACCTGAATGGAGAGGGGCTGCGCGGCGCACAGCACTTTAAACAGGAACGGCAGTTCACCGAAGCGCTGCGCCACTTTGTCGCCGAGCAGGGCGGCTTTGTCCGCGTCAATCACTTCGCGCAGCGAACGCGGCTGGCCGTCTGCCGCCAGGATCTGCGAGCTGCTCTTCGGATGCGCCCCCATCCACAGCTCTGCCATCGGCAGGTTGTCCGGGTTGGCGATGCCATACAGTTCAGTTAAGGCGGTGTGGCTTCCCCATGCATAGTTCTGCACGGCGTTAATCAGCTTTTGCATTCTCAATCCCTGTTTCAATCAAAGTAAAATTTATCGCCCTATTAAACCAGCAAACGCTGGAGAAGCAACTGCTGAAAGAAAAAGTCGTCCCTGTCTCAGTTTTTGTTAAAAATTTGTGTAAAATTGATCGACTCGCTTTTCTACAGGCACATGGAGTCCCTGCCTGAAACATAATCAGCCAAAGCAGTAAGTGAGAGTACAATGTCGAATAAACCGTTTGTTTACCAGGATCCTTTTCCCCTCAAAAAGGATGACACCGAGTATTATCTCCTCAGCAGTGATTACGTCTCCGTCGCCGAATTTGCCGGCCAGGAAGTGCTAAAAGTTGACCCTCAGGCGCTGACCCTTCTGGCGCAACATGCCTTCCACGACGCCTCCTTTATGCTTCGCCCGGCCCATCAGCAGCAGGTAGCGGATATCCTTAACGACCCGGAAGCCAGCGAAAACGACAAATACGTCGCCCTGCAGTTCCTGCGCAACTCCGATATCGCCGCCAAAGGCATTCTGCCTACCTGCCAGGACACCGGCACCGCCATCATCATGGGTAAAAAAGGCCAGCGCGTCTGGACCGGCGGCGGCGACGAAGCCGCGCTGGCGCAGGGGGTATACAACACCTACATCCAGGACAACCTGCGCTATTCGCAGAACGCCCCGCTGGATATGTATAAAGAGGTCAACACCGGCACCAACCTGCCGGCGCAGATCGACCTCTATGCTACCGATGGCGATGAGTACAAATTCCTCTGTATCGCCAAAGGCGGCGGCTCGGCGAACAAAACCTATCTCTACCAGGAAACCAAAGCGCTGATCACCCCGGCGAAGCTGAAAAACTATCTGGTGGAGAAGATGCGTACCCTCGGTACCGCTGCCTGCCCGCCGTACCACATCGCCTTTGTCATCGGCGGTACCTCGGCGGAAGCGACGCTGAAGACCGTCAAGCTGGCGTCCACCAAATATTACGACGGTCTGCCGACCGAAGGTAATGAGCACGGCCAGGCGTTCCGCGACATTCAGCTGGAGCAGGAGCTGCTGCAGGAAGCGCAAAACCTCGGCCTCGGCGCGCAGTTCGGCGGCAAATACTTCGCCCACGATATCCGGGTGATCCGCCTGCCGCGCCACGGCGCCTCCTGTCCGATCGGCATGGGCGTCTCCTGCTCCGCCGACCGCAACATCAAAGCCAAAATCAACCGCGACGGTATCTGGATTGAGAAACTGGAGAGCAATCCAGGAAAATATATCCCTGAACATCTGCGTCAGCAGGGCGAAGGCAAGGTGGTCAGCATCAACCTGAATCAGCCGATGAGCGAGATCCTGGCGCAACTGTCCGCCCATCCGGTTTCCACCCGCCTGAGTCTCAACGGCACTATTATCGTCGCCCGCGATATCGCCCACGCCAAGCTGAAAGAGCTTATCGATAATGGCGAGGAACTGCCGCAGTACGTGAAAGATCACCCGATCTACTACGCCGGCCCGGCCAAAACGCCTGCCGGTTACGCCTCCGGCTCCCTCGGCCCGACCACCGCTGGCCGCATGGACTCTTACGTCGATCTGCTGCAGTCCCATGGCGCAAGCATGGTGATGCTGGCGAAAGGCAACCGCAGCCAGCAGGTCACCGACGCCTGCCACAAACACGGCGGCTTCTACCTCGGCAGCATCGGCGGCCCGGCGGCGGTGCTGGCGCAACAGAGCATCAAGAGCCTTGAGTGCGTGGCGTATCCGGAACTGGGGATGGAGGCGATCTGGAAAATCGAAGTGGAAGATTTCCCGGCGTTTATTCTCGTCGATGATAAAGGCAACGATTTCTTCCAGCAGATCCAGAACAAGCAGTGCGCCGGCTGTAAACAGCACGGCTAACGCCCCCCTCTGGCGCTAACAGCAGGCCGTCGCCGTTCAGGTGACGGCTTGTTTTATGTCCGCGCCGCGCCAGCTTGAATTCACTTCCTGCCCGGCTATGCTCAACGACAAGTCGTCCCTTGATTGCTGAAAAATAACAATAATTCCCTTTCCCGGGTTGATGCTGACCCTCCGGTCGACCGGGACGATGCCCCAGCCGTCGCGCCGCAGGAGGGTGAGAAATAAGGATAACGTAGCGGCATTTCCGCCGGGTGGCGGCGTACGCCTTACCCGGCCTACAGGGGCCGTGCAGCCAGCCGTTAATTAACCCACTTGCGCGACTGAAACTGCCGGTGCTGGCGGCCTCAACATCGTTGAGACGTTCCCGGAAGACGGGGGCACAGGGGGCGGCGGCGACTGGCCGCTGCCTGCGCCATGAGTGACATAACGCAGAAGATCAACCGGGAGCGCAATCTGCCCGGAGTTAACATAGACGTTGTAACCCTGCCAACATAGTGCGAACAGGAACACTTCCGGTTGTGCCGTTATTTCCCCAGGTGGCGTCTGTTCCTTACCCGGCCGACAACGACTGCCGGGCAATCCGACCTGGACGACGACTCAACCCTGCGCTGCGTCAATGTCGTCAAACACCTGCTGCGCCAGATGCATCGTGGCATTGGCCGCCGGCAGTCCGCAGTACAGCGCAGAGTGCATGATCAACTCTTTCAGCTCATCACGGGTCACCCCATTGTTAAACGACGCGCGCAGATGCATCTTCAGCTCCGCCTCGCGATTGAGAGCAATCAGCATGGCAATGGTGATCATACTGCGGGTGTGGTGGTCGAGCCCCGGACGGGTCCAGGTCTCACCCCAGGCGTAGCGGGTGATAAAGTCCTGAAACTCTTCGTTCAACGGCGTCAGATGCTGCAGCGTACGGTCGACGTGGGCGTCGCCCAGTACTTTGCGCCGCACCGCCAACCCGTCCTGATAGCGCTGTTTATCCTCCATGGCGTTCTCCCTGGAAAAAGCTCAGCAGCGCTGAAGTAAAGCTTTTCGCCGCCTCAATGTTTGACAGATGCGATGCCGGCAGAACTACCACCTGGGAAGCGGGGATCTGCTGCTGCAGGAAATTAGCGTCACCGACCGTGGTGACAGGGTCACTTTCACCGGCAATGATTAACGTCGGCAGCGGGATCTGCCCTACTTCGCCCCGCAGGTCGGCGGCGGCCAGCGCCTCACAGCAGGCGGCATAGCCTTCGGCGTCGGTATGGGTCAGCTGGTGACACAGGGCCTCCACCACCTCCGGCGACTTCTGGCGAAACGCGTGGGTGAACCAGCGATCCGCCGCCCCGGCGGCCACCACCGCCATTCCCTCCTGGCGTACCGCCCGCGCCCGCGACAGCCAGCTGGCCTGATCGCCGATGCGCGCCGCGGTGTTCGCGACGGCCAGACCATAAAAACGCTCTGGCGCAAAGCGGCCCAGCCACAGACCGGTCAGACCGCCCATCGAGATCCCGCAGAACCAGGCGCGGTCGATATTCAGATGATCGAGCAGCGCAATCACATCTTCCCCCAGCTGGGCGAGGGTCACTTTGCCATTTTTCGTCGTTTTACCGTGGCCGTGGGTGTCGTAGCGCAGCACCCGGAAATGGGCGGTTAACGCCTCTGTCTGCGGCTGCCACATCGCCCGGGTGGTGCCCAGCGAGTTGGAGAGAACGATAACCGGCGCACCTTCCGGTCCGTCGAGTTGATAATCAAGATTCATCATGTTGCTCCTGATAATGCGCCAGCACCTGGCGCACAAAGCGTTCGGCGCTGCCGGTCGCCGTTGCCGGGTCCAGCAGCGTGGTTAAGCGTTCGCGGGAGAGATACTGACTAACCTGCGGGTCTGCCGCGAGCAGATCGACCAGCGGGCAGTGGCGGTCCAGCGCCTGACGGCACAGCGCCTCAATATGATGGTGCGCCTCAGCTTTGCCGATGCATTCCGCCAGCGCCAGGGTCACCGCCTCAGCCATGATCAGCCCGTGGGTGATATCGAGGTCGGCGCGCATCTTTTGCGGGAAGACCTGCATGTCGCGCACCAGCGCCTCGGTTTGCGCCAGCGCCCCGCCCACCAGGGTAATCAGCTCCGGCAGGGTCTCCCACTCCGCCTGCCAGCCGCCCAGCGCCCGTTCGTGCTGCTGAATCTGGCAGGCGTAGAGGGTGGCCATCAGACCCGGGGTGCGCTGGGCGGCGGTCAGGATCGCCGCGCAGGCCACCGGATTGCGCTTATGCGGCATCGTCGACGAGCCGCCGCGTCCTTCCGCTACCGGCTCGCCCACCTCAGCCACTTCGGTCTGCATCAGCAGGGAGAAGTCGTTAGCGAATTTCCCCAGGGTGCCGCAGACGCCAGCGAACCAGGCGCCTGCCTCCAGCAGCCGATCGCGCTGGCTGTGCCACGGGGTATCCGGCAGCGACAGACCGAGGTTCTGCGCCAGCGCCTGGCTAACCGCCGGTCCTTGTGCTTTCAGCGCGTCCAAAGTCCCCGCGGCGCCGCCGAACTGCAGCACCAGCAGACGCGGACGCATCTCCCGCAGCCGCTGCTGCCAGCGCAGCAGCGCGTCGAGAGTGCCCGCCAGCTTCAGACCAAAGGTCACCGGCAGCGCATGCTGCATCCAGGTCCGGCCCGGCATCACGCTGTGGCAATGACGGTCGGCCTGCCCGGCGAGGGCCGCCAACAGTCGCTCAAGCAGTTGCTCGGCGGCATCCAGCGCCCCGCGCAGCTGGAGCACCAGCCCGGTGTCGATAGCATCCTGACTGGTGGCGCCCCAGTGAACGTAGCGCGCGGCGTTTGGATCCCGCGCTTTTACCTGGGCCGTCAGCTGTTTCACCAGCGGGATCGCCAGATTACCCGCCCCCACAGCCGCCTCGCCCAGGGCGGTAAAATCGATCGCCTCGTGGCGGCAGGCCGCGACAATCGGCCCGACCGCCGCCGCCGGCACCATCCCGCAGGCGGCCTGCGCCTGGGCCAGCGCCGCTTCAAAATCCAGCATGCCCTGCACCCGCTGCGCGTCGCTGAACCAGTCGGTGAGCGGACTGCTGCGCAGCATCGGGGTCAACAAACTCATTCTGGCTCCTTAAACACGTTCAATAATCAGGGCGATCCCCTGCCCGACGCCGATGCACATGGTGCACAGCGCGTAGCGGCCGCCGGTCCGTTTCAGCTGGTAAGCTGCGGGCATCGCCAGGCGGCCGCCGGAGGCGCCGAGCGGATGCCCCAGGGCGATCGCCCCGCCGTTGGGGTTCACATGGGCGGCATCGTCCGGTAAGCCCAAATCGCGGGTCACCGCCAGCGCCTGGGCGGCGAAGGCTTCATTCAGCTCGATCACGTCCATCTGGGCTAACGTCAGACCGGTCTGCGCCAGCACCTTCCGCACCGCCGGCGCCGGGCCAAAGCCCATAATGCGCGGCGCCACCCCGGCCGTCGCCACGCCGACCACCCGGGCCAGCGGCTGAAGATCGTTGGCCGCCAGCGCAGTTTCGCTGGCCAGCAGCAGCGCGCAGGCGCCATCGTTAACGCCTGAGGCGTTGCCGGCGGTGACGCTGCCGTCGGCGCGCACCACGCCGCGCAGTTTCGCCAGCGCCTCCAGCGAGGTGCTGCGCGGGTGTTCATCGCGACTAAACCGCAGCGGCTCGCCTTTACGCTGCGGCACCTGGACGGCGATCAGCTCATCGGCAAAATGCCCAGCCTCCTGGGCCGCGGCGGTGCGCAGTTGACTGCGTAAGGCGAACGCATCCTGATCGGCGCGGGAAATGGCAAACTCATCGGCGACATTTTCCGCCGTCTCCGGCATGGAATGCACGCCGTACAGGGCTTTCATCTGCGGGTTAATAAAGCGCCAGCCGATGGTGGTATCCTCCATCTGCATGCTGCGGCTAAAGGCGCTCTCCGCTTTACCCATCACAAACGGCGCCCGGGACATACTCTCCACGCCGCCGGCGATCATCAGCTGCGTCTCCCCGCTTTTAATCGCCCGCGCCGCGACGCCGATCGCATCGAGGCTGGAGCCGCACAGGCGGTTGATGGTGCTGCCGGGCACGCTCTCCGGCAGCCCGGCCAGCAGCAGCGCCATCCGCGCCACGTTGCGGTTGTCTTCCCCGGCCTGGTTGGCGCAGCCAAAGATCACATCGTCAATGCGCGAAGGATCCAGTCCCGGGTTACGCTCCAGCAGCGCTTTCAGCGGTAGCGCCGCCAGGTCGTCAGCGCGCATCGTCGCCAGAGTACCACCAAAACGGCCAAAGGGTGTACGCACCGCATCACAGATAAATGCCTGATTCATCATAGGTTCCTTACGCGCTTTCCGCCAGTTGCTCAAAGGTCAGCGTCACCGGAGTGATGCGCTGCAGCTCTTCAAAAGAGAGACCGTTAAAGATTTCCCGCACCACCGGGCCGCGGCCGGTAATGTCGATCACCGCCAGGTCGGTATAGATCCGGCTCACGCAGCCGACGCCGGTCAGCGGGTAGCTGCACTGTTCCACCAGCTTGCACTCGCCGTCGCGGGTCAGATGGTCCATCATCACAAACACCTGGCGAGCGCCGATGGCCAGATCCATCGCCCCGCCGACCGCCGGGATGGCGTCCGGCGCGCCGGTGCTCCAGTTGGCGAGATCGCCGCTGGCGGAGACCTGATAGGCCCCCAGCACGCAGATATCGAGATGGCCGCCGCGCATCATGGCGAAGGAGTCGCCATGGTGGAAATAGCAGCCGCCCTGCAGGAGGGTGACGTACTCTTTACCGGCATTGATCAGCTCGGGATCTTCTTCTCCGGGCTGCGGCTTCGGCCCCATGCCCAGCAGGCCGTTCTCGCTGTGCAGGAATACCTCTTTGTCGGCAGGCAGGTAGTTGGCAATCCGGGTCGGCAGGCCAATGCCGAGGTTAACGTAAGCGCCTTCGGGGATATCGCGGGCCACGCGCTGGGCCATTTCGTCACGGGTCAGTTTTTGCATCTCGGGCTCCTCAGGCGCGTTGTGCGGCAGTCAGGTTTTCCAGCGAGAACACGCGCTGGACGAAAATGCCGGGGGTGATGATGTGTTCCGGGTCGAGGTCGCCCAGCGACACCAGCTGCGAGACTTCAACGATGGTGGTTTTCGCCGCCGTCGCCATAATCGGGCCAAAGTTTCGCGCTGCTTTGCGATACACCAGGTTGCCCCAGCGGTCGCCCTGGTGGGCTTTAATCAGCGCGAAATCGGCTTTGATCGGATACTCCAGCACATAGTGGCGGCCGTCGATTTCCCGTGTCTCCTTGCCTTCCGCCAGCGGCGTGCCGTAGCCGGTGGGGGTAAACACCGCGCCCAGCCCGGCGCCGGCGGCCTGGATCCGCGCCGCGAGGTTGCCCTGCGGCACCAGCTCCAGCTCCACTTTGCCGCGGCGATAGAGGTCATCGAAAATCTGGGAATCGACCTGGCGCGGGAAGGAGCAGATCATTTTGCGCACCCGGCCAGCCTTAAGCAGCGCCGCGAGCCCCACTTCGCCGTTGCCGGCGTTGTTGTTAATGATGGTCAGGTCGCGGGCGCCCTGGTCAATCAGGGCGTCAATCAGAAAGGTCGGCTGGCCGGCGGGACCAAAGCCGCCGATCATAATAGTCGCCCCGTCGTGGATCCCGGCGATGGCCTCGCTCAGCGTCGATACGCTTTTATCAATCATCAGGTCGCTCCAGTGATGTGCGGTAATCGCACTTTTATTCGTTGTTCGCACAAAATGTGACCCGCTTAACGATGTCGGTCAAGGGCGATAATCGAAATATGGTGCGATAATCGAACATCGGTTATCTTTAGCGAAAGAATGTGATCGATGGCAAATATGGGGAACAGAAATGGACAAGCATCCAGACGATTTACTGACCGGCGACGGCGATCCGTTTAAGGGCGATCCTAACTTCATGGCCTCGCTGGCGCGCGGCCTGGAGGTGATTCAGGCATTCACGCCGCAGCGGCCCCTGCTGTCTATCTCACAGATCAGTCAGAAGACCGGCATTCCGCGCGCAGCGGTGCGCCGCTGCCTGTATACCCTGAGCAAGCTGGGGTTCGTTTATGCCGAAGACGGTAAGCATTTTCAGCTGCGGCCGCGGATCCTGGCCCTGGGTCACGCCTGGCTGGCCTCGACGCCGCTGGCGCGTTCGGCGCAGCCGGTGCTGCGGCATCTGAGCGAAATGCTCAATGAATCCTGCTCCATCGCCACCCTCGACGGGGACGATATCCTCTATATCGCCCGCGCTTCCAGTTCGCGGATCATGACCATCGACCTCGATATCGGCAGCCGCCTTCCGGCGTGGGCGACCTCGATGGGTCGGGTGCTGCTCAGCCATCAGCCGGAGGAGAAGCTCAACGACATGCTGGCCCGGGTAACCATGATCCGCTATACCCCGCAGACGGTGGATTCGGTGGCGAAGCTGCGCGCCGAGCTGAAACGGGTGCATCAGCAGGGGTATGCCCTCAACGATCAGGAGCTGGAGATGGGCCTGCGCTCCCTCGCGGTACCGCTGTTTAACGCCCAGGGGCAGGCGCAGGCGGCGCTGAACGTCGGGGTGCATGCGGGCCAGATGTCGGCCCGCGAGATGATCGACCGCGTGCTGCCGGAGCTGCAAAAAGCCGCCCGCGAGCTAACGCTGCTGCTGCGCTAACGGCTGCGCTTGGCGTGCCGCTCCCAGGTCTCCTGCTTCGCTTCGGCCGATTTACGCAGCGCGACATAGCAGGCGCCGCTACCGCCATGATGTGGTAGCGCGGCGCAGAAGGCCTGCACCTCCGGCAGCTCTTCCAGCCAACGCGCCAGATAGCTGCGGATGATATTGGCATGGGACTGGTCGTCGCGGCCTTTGCCGTGAACGATCAGCACATTGCGTAACCCCTCTTTCTGCGCCTGCACCATAAAGGCGAAGAGCATCTGCCGGCACTGTTCCACCGGCTGGCGCAGCAGGGAGAGGCTCGCCTGCTGGCTGTATTTCCCCCGCCGTAGCTTATCCAGCACACCGCTCTGCAGCCCTTCGCGCTTAAACTCCAGCGGCGTGGCGAGCGGTACGATATCGAGATAGCCGGTAGTGAGAAAATTATCCAGTTGCAGGGTGTCGACGCGCTGCGGGGCGCGATTGTTGCGCCCGGGATGCCAGTGCACGTCATTGTTACGTTTCAGGGGCTGGACATCTTCCATGGCGTCAAGAAACAGGGATTTGTCATCAAGGTTCATGGTCTCTCCTCCAGCGGCTGTCGCCAGCTACTATAGCCGCCTCGCGCTCCCCCCTCAACGCGTTTAGCCCCGTCTGTTGGCAAAGTGAGCGCGACGGGCGATTAAGGAAACAATTGTCGACTCTGGCGGCGAAACAGGGTGATTAATGACGCCGTTAGCGGCGTCTGCCGGGTGTCGCGCCGCTGGATCAGAAAATAGGCCGCCGTCGGCAACGCTTCACGGACGGGGATCATCATCAGTTTGTCCGCCATCATCGGATCGTTGCCGAGCTCCACCGGCAGGATACTGAGAAAATCGCTTTTCACCACCAGGCTGATGCACGACGAGAAGGTCTCGCACACAATATCCACCTTTGGCGCCAGTCCGGCCTGATTAAACCGGTCCTGCAGCTGTTTAAAGTAGCTGCCGCGCGGCGTCGGCATGGTCCAGTGGTGATCCATCAGCTCCACCAGCGAGGTGGCCTGCGCCGCCGGATGCCCCGCGCGGGCGAAGACCGCGAACGGTTTCTCAAACAGTTTTTCAAAGCTGAACTCATGGTCGTACGGCCCGGGATAGTAGGTGTTGATGGTGAAATCCAGCTCCCCCTGGCGCAGCTCATTGATCATCGCCAGCAGCTGGCCCTCCATGATCCGCACCTTCACCTGCGGATGCTGCTGATGAAAGCGGCAGATCACCGACGGCATCAGCGACCGGGCGACGCTGGCGCCAAGGCCAATATTGATCTGCCCGGCCTGCTCTCCCTGGCGCTGCAGCAGTTCATCCTGCGCCGCCCGCAGCTCCTCGAGGATCAGGCTCGCATGTTGATAAAAACTTTCGCCATCGTCAGTCAGCGCCACCCCCTGGCGGCGGCGGACGAACAGCTGAGCGGAAAGCCCCTCCTCCAGCTCTTTAATCGCTTTGGTCAGGGCCGGCTGCGAGACCGCCAGCGAGCGGCTGGCGCCGCGAATACTCCCTTCCCGGGCCACCTCGACGAAGGCGCGAATTTGATGAAATTTAATCTGAAATGCCATGTTTTTGGTGATAACTGTTGTTTATCAGACGGAAGAAAATGACATCTACTGTAATCCATCAGGCTGTGGCAGGTTAAGAGCGTTAAGGCCTGTAGCGCGTCAGTGATAAACAAAAGCTATCACATCGTGAACGCCGTCACATTTTTTACTTATGACAGGATAAGCTATGCCGCAACTTGATGAATACCTGCGCCAGCTGGCGCCAGCCATGACCCAATGGCGCCGCGATTTTCACCTGCACGCTGAATCCGGCTGGCTGGAGTTTCGCACCGCCAGCAAGGTGGCGGAGATCCTCGACGGACTCGGCTACCAGCTGGCGCTGGGGCGTGACGTCATCGATGCCGACAGCCGGATGGGGCTGCCGGATGAGGAGACCCTGACCCAGGCTTTCGAGCGCGCCCGCGAGCAAGGGGCGCCGGAACGCTGGTTGCCGGCGTTTGAAGGCGGGTTCGCCGGCGTGGTGGCGACGCTCGACACCGGTCGTCCCGGCCCAACCCTGGCCTTTCGCGTCGACATGGATGCCCTCGACCTCAATGAGCAGCACGATGACAGCCACCGCCCCCATCGCGACCATTTTGCCTCCTGCAACGCCGGCATGATGCACGCCTGCGGCCACGATGGGCATACCGCCATCGGGCTGGGTCTGGCGCATGTGCTCAAGCAGTATGCCGCCCAGCTCAACGGGGTCATTAAACTGATTTTCCAGCCTGCTGAAGAGGGTACCCGCGGCGCCCGCGCGATGGTGGCCGCCGGCGTGGTGGACGAGGTGGACTATTTCACCGCCATCCATATCGGCACCGGCGTTCCGGTCGGCACCGTGGTGTGCGGTGGGGACAACTTTATGGCCACCACCAAATTCGATGTGCAGTTTAGCGGCGTGGCCGCCCATGCCGGCGGTAAGCCTGAAGATGGGCACAACGCGCTGCTCGCCGCCGCCCAGGCCGCCCTTGCTCTGCACGCCATCCCACCGCACAGCGCCGGCGCGTCGCGGGTCAACGTTGGGGTGATGCAGGCTGGCACCGGACGCAACGTGGTGCCCTCTTCGGCCCTGTTAAAAGTGGAAACCCGCGGCGAAAGCGAAGCCATCAATCAGTATGTTTTTGATCGGGCGCAGCACGTCATCGCCGGGGCCGCGGCGATGCATCAAGCCGGGTACGAGTTACGCATGATGGGCGCGGCCACCGCCAGCGCCCCGTCGCCGGCGTGGGTGGCGTACCTGCGCGAACAGGCCGCCCTTGTGTCCGGCGTGCAGCAGGCGGTGGATCGCATCGCCGCCCCGGCGGGATCGGAAGACGCCACCCTGATGATGGCCCGGGTCCAGGCGCGCGGCGGCCTCGCCTCGTACATGATATTCGGCACCGAACTGAGCGCCGGTCACCACAACGAGAAGTTTGACTTCGACGAGAGCGTAATGACGGTCGCGGTCGACACCCTGGCGCGCGTCGCGCTTAACTTTCCCTGGCAGCGGGGGGTGTGATGGAACCCATCTTTCAGTTTGTGGACGAGGTGATTGAGGCAAGCCGCGAGACATATTGCGCTATCGCCGATGACATCTGGGATCACCCGGAGACGCGCTTTGAGGAGTTCTGGTCCGCCCGCCGGCTGGCGGACGCCCTGGAAGCGGAAGGTTTTCAGCTTACCCGGGATGCCGGCGGGATCCCCAATGCTTTTATCGCCAGCGTCGGCGAGGGCCAACCGGTTATTGCCCTGCTGGGCGAGTTTGACGCCCTGGCGGGTCTTAGCCAGCAGGCCCACTGCGCGGAGCCGACATCGTCGACGCCGGGGGGCAACGGTCACGGCTGCGGGCACAATCTGCTCGGGACGGCGGCTTTCGCCGCGGCGGTGGACGCTAAAAAATGGCTGCAGCAGCACGGCGGCGCAGGCACCCTGCGCTTCTACGGTTGCCCGGGAGAAGAAGGCGGCTCGGGCAAAACCTTTATGGTGCGTGAAGGGCTGTTTGATGACGTCGATGCGGCCCTCACCTGGCATCCGGAGGCCTGGGCCGGGATGTTCAGCACCCGCACCCTCGCCAACATTCAGGCGGCGTGGCGCTTTACCGGCACCGCCGCCCACGCCGCCAATTCGCCGCACCTGGGGCGAAGCGCCCTGGACGCGGTCACCCTGATGACCACCGGCAGCAACTTCCTGAATGAACATATTATCGAGAAGGCGCGGGTTCATTACGCCATTACCGATACCGGCGGCGTCTCGCCCAACGTCGTCCAGGCCCAGGCGGAAGTGCTGTATCTGATCCGCGCGCCGGAGATGGCCGACGTGGAACAGATTTTCGCCCGCATTGAGAAGATTGCCCAGGGGGCCGCGCTGATGACCGAGACCCACGTCAGCTGCCGCTTTGAAAAAGCCTGCTCGGGCTATCTGCCCAACCGCACGCTCGAAGCGGCGATGTACCAGGCGGTATGCCATTACGGCACGCCGGCATGGAGCGACGACGAGCGCGCCTTTGCCGCGGCGATCCGCGCCTCGCTCAGCGACAACGATATCAACAACAGCCTGAACAATATCGCCGGCACCGGCGGCGAGGCGGGGAAAACCTTCGCTCGTCGCCACCGCGACACGCTGTTGATTGATGAGGTGGCGCCGTGGGCGGCCACGGATACGCTCCTCGCCGGCTCCACCGACGTCGGCGACGTTAGCTGGAAAGCGCCGGTGGCCCAGTGCTTCAGCCCCTGCTTCGCGGTGGGTACCCCGCTGCACAGCTGGCAGCTGGTGAGCCAGGGACGCACCGCCATCGCCCATAAAGGGATGCTGCTGGCGGGGAAAGTCCTCGCGGCGACGGCGATCCGCTTATTCAGCGACCGCGCGCTGCTGGAGGCCAGTCAGCGAGAGCTCAGGCAAGCGCTGGCCGAACATCCCTACCGCTGCCCGATCCCGGCGGAGGTGAGTCCGTCGGTTTTACGCTAACCATACAGACCAGACCGCTCCTGACAGACGCTGACCGGCATCGCGGCACGCACCGACCATAATAACCGCCGGCAGTACGGGAGCAGGCCTGCCTAACACAACAACGACAACAGAGGAACGCCCATGAGTATGTCATCCATACCGTCGCCTTCCCCCGCCGGAAAGCGCTATGGCTGGGTAGAGAAGATCGGTAATAAGGTCCCGCACCCGTTTTTGCTGTTTATCTATCTTATCGTGGCGCTGATCGCCGCCACGGCGATACTCTCCGCCTTCAACGTCGGGGTCCAAAATCCTGCGGACGGGTCGCGGGTGGTGGTCAAAAACCTGCTCAGCGTGGAAGGGTTGCACTGGTTTCTACCGAACGTGATTAAAAACTTCAGCGGTTTCGCGCCGCTGGGGGCGATCCTCGCCCTGGTGCTGGGCGCCGGCTTTGCCGAGCGGGTGGGCCTGTTGCCCGCGCTGATGGTGAAGATGGCCTCCCACGTTAGCGCCCGTTATGCCAGCTATATGGTGCTGTTTATCGCCTTTTTCAGCCATATCTCCTCCGACGCCGCACTGGTGATCATGCCGCCGCTGGGGGCGCTGATGTTTCTCGCCGTCGGTCGGCATCCGGTCGCCGGCCTGCTGGCGGCCATTGCCGGGGTGGGCTGCGGCTTTACCGCCAATTTACTGATCGTCACCACCGACGTGCTGCTCTCCGGGATCAGCACCGAGGCGGCCAAATCCATCGATGCCTCTCTGCACGTCAGCGTGATCGACAACTGGTACTTTATGGCGACCTCGGTGATCCTCCTGACCCTCGTCGGCGGTTTGATCACTGACAAGCTGGTGGAGCCGCGGCTGGGCCAATGGCAAGGCAGTCGTGATGACAAGCTGCAGACGCTGACCGCCGAGGAGCGTTTCGGCCTGCGCATCGCCGGCGTGGCGACGCTGGCGTTCGTGGCGGTCATCGCCCTGATGGTGGTTCCCGAAAACGGCATTCTTCGCGATCCGGTTCAGCACACGGTCATGCCCTCGCCGTTTATCAAAGGCATCGTGCCGCTGATCATCTTTTTCTTCTTTGTCGTGTCGCTGGCTTACGGCATCGCCACCGGCAAAATTCGCCGCCAGGCCGATCTGCCGCAGCTGATGATTGAGCCGATGAAAGAGATGGCCGGATTTATCGTGATGGTCTTCCCGCTGGCGCAGTTCGTGGCGATGTTCAACTGGAGCAATATGGGTAAGTTTATGGCCGTTGGCCTGACGGACCTGCTGGAGAGCGCCGGCATGAACGGCGTCCCGGCGTTTGTCGGTCTGGCGCTACTGTCGGCTTTTCTGTGTATGTTTATCGCCAGCGGCTCGGCCATCTGGTCGATTCTGGCGCCGATCTTCGTGCCGATGTTTATGCTGCTGGGCTTCCACCCGGCGTTTGCGCAGATCCTGTTTCGCATCGCCGATTCATCGGTGCTGCCGCTGGCGCCGGTTTCACCGTTTGTGCCGCTGTTTCTCGGTTTTTTACAGCGCTACCGACCGGACGCCCGCCTCGGGACATACTATTCGCTGGTGCTCCCTTACCCGCTGATTTTTCTCGCCGTCTGGCTGCTGTTGCTGGTGGGCTGGTATCTGGCAGGACTGCCCATCGGCCCTGGCATCTATCCGCGGCTTCCTTAAGCCGTTGAAGCGCCAGGGACGGCGGCTTACGCTTAACGCGGCACCTTCACTTTGACCTTGCGGGGGAGATCCGCGGCTCCGGCGAAGATGCCGAAAAGCGCGCGATACCCGCGTTCGAGCAACAGCGTGAGGCCATGGATAACCAGGCCGCTGAAGATCAATACGATTACGCCAGTCAGTATATATTGCATAGCCCCACCTCTGAGTTATTAACCGCGCCGCGCCGACGCGGCGGCACCTTCCCGGGCGCGCAAAGCTGCGCGGAGGACCGGCGTCGTCAGCTTAAAAGTAGCAAAAACCATGCCCGATAACCCGTCAGGATCGATCCAAAAATAAATCAACGTAACGGCCGGTGGCTGCCGGTCGATGATGCGGGTTTATCTTTTGGGAGTATAGTTGACCGCCGCCGGCGCGTGGTATCGTGTGGCCCTCGTGTACGATGGTGGATGACCGAAACGATGTTGACCTTGCTGCAGGATAAAATGGATACCCCGCTGGGGGCGCTGTGGGTGCTCTGCGACGAACAGTTTAATTTGCGCGCCGTCGAGTGGGACGAGCACCGCGATCGGATGGAAACCCTGCTCGATGTACACTATCGCCGGGAAGGCTATCAGCGCGTCGACTGCCGCAATCCAGGCGGTCTCAGCAGTAAGCTGAACGACTATTTTGCCGGCGACCTGGCCGTCATCGAGACCCTGCCTACCGCCACCGCCGGCACCCCTTTCCAGCGCCAGGTCTGG
>OLFT01001180.1_pt1 | contig 28762 bp, 22 predicted proteins | sample 1604921 | NCBI WGS metagenome assembly OLFT01 (sample SAMEA3888897, study PRJEB22519) | human gut metagenome | biome: human gut; feature: human-associated habitat; material: faeces | place: Denmark | collected 2013 | reverse complement strand
AACACCGCCCGCAACGGACACAGCGGCATTGGTTTTCGTGTTCGCCTTAAGGTGGCGGTCCCAGATACCAGCACGCAGATCACTCAGGACCGAATAGGCGCACCCCAGCATAAAGATAAACCATTCTGCCGCCATCTCCCGCGGGGCAAAGCCCAGCAGACTTTCGATGATCAGCGCCGCCAGCAGCAGCCGGGCCAGCAGTCGACGGGCGCCGAGCATTTTCGCCAGCAGCGGCGCGAACAGGCCGATAAAGCCGATAATCCCGACCGCGTTGACCAGCAGCGCGCTCATCACGATCGCCAGCGTCAGGGCGCCGAGGCGCGCCAGAGACAGCGCCAGCCCCAGGTTGCGCGCCACCCCGTCATCGAGCCCCATCAGAGTCAGCGGACGCAGCAGCAGCAGGGTGAGTATCGCCCCGCCCAGCAGCTGCGGCCACAGGCGCTGCGCCACGCTCCAGTCGGTTTGCGTCAGCGTCCCGGTGCTCCACAGGAACATGCTCTGCAGCTGGTCGTGATGGAAAATCACCATCAGTTGGTTAAGCGCCCCGCAGTAGAGGCTGACCACCAGGCCCGCCAGGATCAGCGTTACCGGCGACAGACGCTTGCCCCAGGAGACGCCAAACACCAGCGCACCCACCAGACAGGCCCCGGCCAGCGCGGCAAACTGCGACGCCAGCACGCCGGGGATGGCCCACAGCGTGGTGACCGTTATCCCCAGCTGCGCGCCGGTGGCGACGCCAAGGGTGGTCGGCTCCGCCAGCGGATTGCGCAGCACCTGCTGGAACAGTACGCCGACCAGTCCCAGCCCGGCCCCCACCAGCAGTGAAACGGCCACCCGCGGCAGCAGGCTGTAATGAAACAGCATCTGGGCAATCTGATCGCTATCCGGCTGCCGCAGCGCCTGCCGCCATTGCGCATAGGGCAAGGCGACATTGAGATTGACGATACTCAACGCGAAGGCGGCGACCAGCAGCGCGGCCAGCAGGATACTGGCTAACGGTGAAATACGCATATTCATGCCGGACTCCCCTAGGCCTCGGCCAGCACGCGGGCAAAATGCATCGCCGACAGCGTCGCGCCATAGAACCACACCGCCGGAACGCGCTGGAAGCGCCCCGCGCGCACGAACGGCATCGCCTGCCACAGCGGGGTCGCCAGCAGCTGGGTCATCTCCCGCTCGTTACCATGATCAAAACAGATCACATCGGCCTCGTTAAACGCCGCCAGCCGGTCGATGCCAACGCTGACGCTGCCCCAGAACGCCGCTTCGCCGCGCCAGGCGTTTTTAATACCAAAGCGGTCAAGCACCTCCTGGAACAGGCAGTTTTCGCCAAACACCAGAACGTGGCGCGGATCGAGCAGGGAGATCATCAGCAGCGGACGGTCGCCGCGCCCGGCAAAACGCGGCTTCAGGCTCGCCATCAGCGCCTCAAACTCCGCCAGGTGGCGCTGAGCCTGCTGCGGTTTGCCCAGCAGGTCAGCCATCTCCAGCAGCGAGCGCTGAGCCATCGCCAGCGGGCGTTTGCCGTCGCTAAAGGTGAATCCGCGGCCGGGGGCGATACGCGCCAGCTTCTCCGGCGACGGGCCGTAGCCTGCTGACCAGACGATAAACGACGGTTTCATCTGCGTCAGCAGCTCAAGATTGGGTTCAGTGCGCAGACCGACATCGATCACCGAGTCGGGCAGCGCGGGCTCGTTCACCCACAGGCGATAGTTAGGGATATCGGCCACGCCGTAAGGCGTGACGCCCAGCGCCAGCAGCAGCTCCGCCGGCAGCCACTCCAGGGCGACCACACGCTGCGGGTCAACGTTCGCCGCCTGCGCGCCGCGCATCTGCCACAGCAGCGGCGAGAGCGCCATCGCGGTCAGCAGGCGACGTCGGGTTATCTGAGTCGGGGTCATCATTAATAGACAAAGCTTACCGGCGCCGCGCCGGCCGGGTGCGGCAGGATCCCCATCGGGATGCCGTAGATTTGTTCCAGGGTGTCGCTGCGCATCAGTTCCGCCGGCGTCCCCTGGGCGATCATTTCCCCGCCGCGCAGGGCCACCAGATAGTCGCAGTAGCGGGCCGCCATATTAACGTCGTGCAGGACGGCGATCACCGTCAGGCCGCGCTGCTGGCTGAGACGATGCACCAGCGCGAGGACATCAACCTGATGGGCGATATCCAGCGCCGAGGTGGGTTCATCGAGCAGCAGACAGCGGCTATCCTGCGCCACCAGCATGGCGATCCACGCCCGCTGACGTTCGCCGCCGGAGAGGCTGTCCACCAGACGATGGGCGAGCGGCTTCAGCCCTACCAGCGCAATCGCCTCTTCCACTTTCTCGCGGTCCGCCGCGCCAAAGCGACCCAGCGCGCCGTGCCACGGATAGCGGCCGATCGCCACCAGCTCGCGCACCGTCATACCTTCGGCCGGCGGCAGCTGCTGCGGCAGATAGGCCACTTTGCGGGCAAAGGCTTTGCTGCCCCAGCTCTCCAGCGGCTGGCCGTCCAGCAGCACATCGCCTGCGGAAGGCGGCTGATGGCGGCCAAGCATTTTCAGTAACGTCGACTTGCCGGAGCCATTATGGCCGATCAGGCCTGTGACTTTTCCGGCCGGGAAGGTGAGCGAGAGCGGATGGAGCAACGTGCGGCCAGGCACACGGAAAGTGACGCGATCCAGCGCGAAGGTGGTTTCTGCGTGCGGAGTCTGTTCCTGCATAGCGATAACCTGATAAAGGGCGCGGCGAACCGCGCCCGTAGGTGGTTAGAAACGGAAGGTGGCGGTGGCGACGACCTGACGTCCGGCCCCCCAGTAGCAGGCGTATTCGCTGTAGCAACTGGAGACATATTCGCGGTCGAACAGGTTGTTGACGTTGACGCCGACCGACGAGCCCGGCAGGCCAAAGCGCGCCAGATCGTATTTCACCGTCGCATCCATCAGCGCATAACCGGCCACACTAAAGGCATCATTTTTCTTACCGGTGCTGGTGTCATTTTTGTAGTAGCTGACCGTTGAACCGATATAGCGCGCCCCGGCCCCAATCGTCAGACCGCTCAGCGCGGTTTCGTGGAAGGTATAATCCGCCCACAGGGAGGCCATGTTACGCGGCACTTCCGCCGGACGTTTGCCGTTGAACACCGTATCGTGAGTGTACTCCGCATCGGTGTAGCTGTAGGCTGCGGTGACGTTAATATTGGCGTTCACCGCCGCTTTCGCCTCCAGCTCAAGGCCGCGGGAGCGGATTTCGCCGGTCTGGATGCTGAACGCCTGGTTAGCCGGATCCGCCGTCAGGTTCTTGTCTTTGGTCAGCTGATAGACCGCCGCGGTGACCACCACCGGCATATCTTTCGGCACATATTTCACGCCGGCTTCATACTGCTTACCGCGCGACGGATCGAACGGCTTACCGCTGCTGCTGGCGCCCGATACCGGTTCAAACGATTCGCTGTAGCTGAAGTACGGAGAGATACCGTTATCGAACAGGTAGTTGATGCCGCCGCGCCAGCTGAACTGCTGGTCGTGGTTCTCCGCCAGGCTGTTGGTGGCGCGGGTTAACGTTGAGGTCGTGGCGTAATCGTAACGGCCGCCCAGGGTCATCACCCATTTATCCCACTCCATCTGATCCTGCGCGTACAGGCCAGTCTGCTCCATCCGGTTGAGCACCGCGTACGGGAAGGTGACCTGAATATTCGGGTTGCCGTACTGGGGATTGTTCATGCTGATGGGATCCGCCGTCCCGTAGTCGGCATCCACATCGTTACGCATCCGCGAGTAGTCCACGCCGGTCAGCAGGGTATGGCTAACCGCGCCGGTGGCGAAATCAGACTGCAGCTGAGTATCGACGGTGAAGGTGTTCAGGTGCTCGTCGGAGCGCACATAGGCGCGATTCATGTAGCCCGGCGCGACATAGCCGTTGCCGTACACCGAACGATAGAGCGTATGCACATCGGCATAGCGCAGGTTCTGCCGCACGGTAAAGATGTCATCGAACTGATGGGAGAAGCTGTAGCCCACCATCTTCTGGCGGCGGGAGATTTTATTATCCGCCTCGCCTTCGTTGAAATCGGTCGGCAGCTTATGCGCCTTACCGTTGGCGTCGTAATACGGCACCACGGTGCCTTCGCGCGGCAGCCAGCCGTAGTAGCCCGCATCCGGATCATTCTGGAAGTTGCTCAGGAAGGTGAAGTCGGTTTTATCGTCCGGACGCCAGCTAAAGGAGGGTGCCACCGCGTAGCGGGTCGATTTCGCCATCTGCTGCTGGGCATCCTGGCTGCGGCCCAGACCGGTCAGGCGGTAGGACCAGACGCCGGCATCATCAATGGCGTCGCTGAAGTCAAACCCGGTCTGCCATAGATTGTCGGTGCCCATCTTAAACTGCACTTCTTTCAGCGGCTCGGAGGTCGGGCGTTTGCTGACCATGCTGACGATACCGCCCGGGTTGCTGTTGCCGTACAGCACCGAGGTTGGTCCGCGCATCACTTCCACGCGCTCCAGGAAGTAAGGATCCATGGAGACTTCAGAGTAGTTATTCCCCTGCAGCTTCATGCCGTCCAGATACTGGTTGGTGTTGACGGTCGTCGAGGTGGTGAAGCCGCGAATGGTGACCACGTCATAGGTGGTCGAACTGCCGCGGGTGGAGAAGACGCTTGGCGTATAGGAGAGCGCCTCTTTTACCGTCGTCGGCTGGCGCATCTCCATCTCCTGGCGCGTCACCACCGACACAGACTGCGGCGTTTTTTCAATCGGGGTATCGGTTTTCGTCGCCGTGGCGGAACGTTTCGCCGCGATGGTCGGCGCCGGTCCCCAGGCGCTTTCCTGGGCGGCCGGGGCGGCAACGACGGTAATGGTTTCTTCTTGCTTCGGTTGTTCTGCTGCCTGTGCGTAGACAGACATGCCGCTAACCGCCGTGGCTACTACAGCTGCGACTTTACGCAGCGAGTGGTTTGGCTGAGCAGTTTTTGGACGCGCCATGGGTATATCTCTGATGAAAGTGAATGATAACGTAAACGAGAATTATTATTATGACGGGCGATATAATAGGCGAAACGTTGAAGGCAAGGCAAGCGATATGCCTGTCGCTGTGGGCTGAAGGCTGAATTAATAACCAGATAGTTATTATGGAGTTAAAGAGCCGTTAACTTTTTTACAGGCATAAAAAAACCCCTTAATACTTTCGTCTTAAGGGGTCTGGTCTTAGGGCTTAAATCAGTTACTGCCGAACATATCCTTGATCCAGCCCGCGACGCCGTCGCTCTTCTCCTGCTGCTTCGGCGGCTGCTGTTGCTGCTGCTGCTGTTGCTGCTGAGGCTGCTGCTGCCCGGACTGATTGAACGGGTTGTTCGCTTCCTGCTGCTGCAACTGCTGCTGCTGCATCATCTCGCCCTGGCGGCACAGCGCATCCGGCTGCGTCGTCCACACCGGCAGCGAACGCATACCGCCGCTGCAGACGAAGTTGCCGTTGCTGTCCACGCCCATGTCGACCACGTCTTCAGGCGCCGTCAGCACCAGCGGCGTTGGCGTCTGGTTCGCCAGATAACGCTGGTAAATCGACATCGCACCGCTGGCGCCGTACAGTTTGGTTGGCTGATTATTATCGCGACCCACCCAGGTGATGGTCACCTGACTACCGTCGATCCCGGCAAACCAGGTATCGACGTTATTGTTGGTGGTCCCGGTTTTCCCCGCCAGATGGAGGCCCGGATACTTCGCGCCCAGCTGACGCCCCGTCCCGCGCTGCACCACCTGCTGCATGGTCCACAGCGTCATGTAGGCCGCCTGGGCAGGCACCGCGCGCTCCGCCTGCGGGTAGCTCTGATACAGCACCGTGCCATCTTCCGCAATCACTGACCGCAGGGCGGAGAGTGGCGCACGGTTGCCGCCGCTGGCGATGGTCTGGAAGGCCTGGGCCACTTCAATTGGCGTCAGGTTCAGCGCGCCAAGCAGCATCGCCGGCACGGCGTTGAGCTGATTCTTCGGCGCCCCCAGTTTGGTCCAGGTATCGACCACCGCCGGCAAGCCCAGCGCCATCCCGAGGTTAACCGTCGGCACGTTCATCGAACGGGTCAGGGCATCCACCAGCATCACCTGGCCGCTGAAGCGACGATCGTCGTTCTGCGGCGACCAGGTCTGGCCGTTGGACAGGCGAATAGTCACTGGCGCATCGGCGATCCACGTATTCAGGCGATACTGGTTCGGCTGGCTCAGCGCGGTCAGATAGGTCGCCGGCTTGGCCAGAGAACCAATCGACCGGCGGGCCTGCATCGCACGGTTGTAGCCGGCGAACTGCGGCTCCGCGCCGCCGACCATCGCCCGCACTTCACCGGTAAAGCGGTCCACCACCACCATGGCGGTTTCCAGATCTGCCAGCTTGCGCTGTTTCTTCAGTACCGGGATCCCTTCGGTGGCCGCTTTTTCCGCGGCATCCTGCGCCACCGAGTCGAAGGTCGTGAAGATCTTCACGCCGGAGAGATCTTTCACTTTATCGCCCAGCTTCGCCTGCAGCTCCTGACGCACCATCTGCATAAACGCCGGCTGTGGTGAAATCACCCCGCCGCGCGGCTGCACGCCCAGCGGTCGCGCGCTCAGCATGTCGTACAGCTCCTGGTCGATGACCTGCTGCTGCTGCAGCAGACGCAGCACCAGATTGCGTCGCTCAAGGGCCAGTTTCGGGTTGCGCCACGGGTTATAGACCGAGGCCCCTTTCACCATCCCCACCAGCAGCGCCTGCTGGTCGAGGCTCAGCTCTTCCACCGGACGGCCAAAGTAGTACAGGCTGGCCAGCGGGAAGCCGCGAATTTCGTTATCGCCGCTCTGACCGAGGTACACCTCGTTCATATACAGCTCAAGGATACGATCCTTGCTGTAGCGGGCGTCGACGATCAGCGCCATGTACGCTTCGTTGGCTTTACGCCAGTAGGAGCGTTCACTGGAGAGGAACAGGTTTTTCACCAGCTGCTGGGTCAGGGTACTTGCCCCCTGCACCGTCCGGCCTGCCGTCAGGTTCGCCAGCACCGCACGGCCGATGGAATAGAGGCTGATACCATCGTGCTCGTAGAAGTGGCGGTCTTCGGTCGCCAGCAGCGTATCCACCAGCAGGTCGGGGAAGCCGCTGCGCTTCACGAACAGACGCTGCTCGCCGTTCGGCGACTGCAGCATAGTGATAAGTCGCGGATCGAGGCGGAAGAAACCGAACTGGCGGTTGTTATCCATATTCTCGATGGTTTCCAGATGGTCGCCATCGAAGGTCAGACGCGCGCGCACCTGCCCTTCTTTACTGTCCGGGAAATCGAACGGACGGCGGATCATTTCGATGCTGTTGGCCTGCACCGTATATTCGCCGGGACGCGTCATCGCGCTGACCTGACGATACTGGGTGGCGTTCAGCAGACGCACCATCTCGTTTTTGCTGATCTGCATGTCCGGCTCAAGGTTCACCATTCGGCCATAGACCGCGGCCGGCAGCTCCCAGACTTTACCGTCAATGCGGCTGCGGATTTTCTGGTCGAGGTAGACGCCATAGGCGGCAATCAGCACCGCGAAGACAATCCCCAGCTTGACCAGCAGCCACAGCCAGCTGCGCTTACGACGAGGCTTGCCACCTTTGCCTTTGCCTTTTCTCGGCACCGGTTTCTCATCCTCATAATCATCGTCATCATACTCGTCGTCGTAGTCCTCTTCCCGGACCCGGCGACGGGTGACTTTCTGTTTTGTCGGACGTGAGGGTCTTCCCTTACGTCCGATAGGCTCGCGGTCATCTCCCGCCATGCTTTTTCTCCGCAACGTTCAGGCGCAAAGGCCTGATTCTCAATACTTCCCCTGTTCAGAGGAAGAAGAAATCTCTCAAATTAACGTCCTGGCTGCTTACCCTCGGGACGACAACCTGCTGGCGGGCAGAACGCGCCGCCCACCTTTCAAAGGGTTGGTTTGCTTCGTTTCACATGATACTAACAATAAAAATTCACCATAAAATCATTGTGTTAAACGCATCACTGGCAGAATGAGTCAGAACATAGCACGTAATGTTCAGGGCATACAGGATAGCACTAAAATGCGACATTCTTAACCAGCATTTTACCTCGTGCTCACGTAACAAGATGGGAAAGAGTATGTTTTTTAATAACATAAAAAATGACGCTCGCCCTGATGCCAAATGCGGCGACATCATCTGCCGCAGAAAATATATTTTCCGGCCGCCAATATTTATTACTGAAAGAAGTAAAGGGGATTAATCGAGTTTCTGCCAATAAAAATGAGAGCCTGTTAACATTTATGCAGAATCATATTTTATGATGACACCAGGGAAATATTTGTTAAACTAGCGGCCAGTGATTCATTATTTTGATTACTCTACTATGCGCATTCCGCTTATATTTCCGCTTTGCGTGGTGGCCGTGCTCTCTGGCTGCCAACAGAAACCCGCCTCAACGCTCAGTCCGGCCATCAGTAGCCAGGCACAGCTCGAGCAGCTCTCGTCCGTGGCGGCAGGAACGCGCTATCTCAAGAATAAATGTAATCGTAGCGATCTGCCCGCCGATGAAGCTATTTATCGCGCGGCGGTGAATGTCGGCAAAGCGCGCGGCTGGGGAAATATTGACCCGGCAACGTTAAGCCAAAATAGCGACCGGCTTTACCAACAGCTTTTACAGGACAGCACCCCGGAAGCCGCGCAGTGCAGTCAATTTAATCGCCAGCTTGCTCCCTTTATTGCCAGCCTGCGCGGCGACTAAGCAAAATATCTTCAACGCGCATTTTATTGCGCGTGCCCCTTATTCGCCTTTCGGCTCCTCGCCAATTTTCCCGCCGGGCCAGTCCTCCAGCGCCGCGAGAGTAAAGGTCGTGCCGTTGAAGCTAAAGATCGTCACATCCTGCTGGATCTGCTCCACCACCAGATTGGGCAGCGGGGAGTCGCCCTCCGTCCACGCTTTGCCATTTAACACAATGCTGCGCTTTTCCGCTAACGAGGCGTAGACATGCGCGCTATAGCGCAGAGGCGGCAGCGTATCGCTGTCCACCACCGGCGCGGCGGGCGCACTGGGTTTTGTCGCCGGCGGCGGCGTCTTTGGCGCGGCCTCTCCGGCAGCGGTTAACGGCAGAAGCGCCGCATGCGCCACCGGCAAGGGCAGCGTTTGCGGCGGTGCCGGATGACGCCACTGCTCACCGCCAAACCAGCCGAGCGCGAATAATAATCCGGCGTACAGCGGGATAATCCAGCCTGGGATCTGCACCATCCGGCCGAGGATCACCGGCGCGTCCGCCTGCGCGGAAGGCGGCTGATGCGCCACCAGCGGGGGGATCCCTCTTTCACTGTCATCACGAACAATCACCACGATCTCCTGTTCCCTCACGATAACGAGAAGGCGCCCTTACGGGCGCCCCAAACGGCTGACAAAGCGCAATCTTCAGGGATTGCCCGGCGGCGCTGCGCTTGCGCGGGCCTACAGCTAACTGCATAACGGTTTGATATTGCAGTCCTTCACAGGCCGGGTAAGGCGAAAGCCGCCACCCGGCAGAAAGGCGGCACAGCATCAAACCAGGTTTGTCATCAGCCAGAGGCGCCCTTACGGGCGCCCCACGTCACGTTATTTACTGCTCACCGGCAGGCCGGCGCCCTGCGATTCGCCCTGCGGCAATTCGAGAACGGCAACCGACCAGGCCGGCAGCGTGACCGAGCCGTCAGCGGCAATCTGCACGCCGCTGGCCAGCGAACGGTCGCCCGCCGCCTGCTGGATGGCGCTCAGCTGGAGCGATGTGCCGGCGAAATCCTGCAGCGTCCGGCTTTCCGGGGCGGCGTTAATCGCCACCACGATGCCGTCGACGCGGCTGTCCAGACTGGCGCCAGCCTGCATCCCGTCATCGATGGTCATCACCAGCAGACCGGTCTGCTGATCGGCGCCGGTATTGCGGAAGTCCACACGCTGCATCACCGTCGCGCCGTCGCCGAGGGTAAACAGCGGAGATGACTTACGCAGCGCGGTCAGCTCCTGATAAAACGCGGTCATCTGCTTGAGCTCGGCTTCACCCGGGGTGGCCACCCAGTCCTTCACGCGGGCGATGATGTCATAGTTGCTGCCATCATCGCTGCTGCGCGGCATACCGACGTTGTAGTTGTTGTCCTGCAGGGAGTAATCCACGCGGTTAAACCAGTCGCCGGAATCATACGAGTCGCGGGTAAAGGATTTGGAGCGCAGCAGCTCCGAGCCCTGCTGGTCAAAGGCGATCCCCTGGCCGAGCATGACCGTGGCCAGCGACACCGCCTGCATCCGGACGCGGGTGTCGAGATCCGCCTCCTGAGCGGCTTTGTAGCTGATCATGTCCCACAGCGTCTGGTTGTCGTGTTTTGACACATAGTTCACGACTTCCGTCGGATCAGCCGCGTAGCCGCCAGGCGCGCCGTTATAGTCAATCTCGCTGCCTCTCTTCACCGCGCCGTCTTTGTCGATCAGCACGAAGTCCGCAAGGTTACCGGCCATGCCGAGACGGGTCAGATCGGCGAGATGGCGCGCCTGATCGTCGGTCAGGGTGGTCAGCTCATTCGGCAGAACGCCGGCCCCGCTGCCCACGCCCTGGTTCTGGCGCAATGCATCGCCGGAGTCGAACGGTCCGCCGCCGCGCACGGCGTCGCGCAGACGATCGGAGAACGTGCCGATCCCGGTGCCTTTGAGATTGATTTGCGAGGCAATTTCAAAGCGATCGCTCTGGTTGGAATCCCAGCCTTCGCCAAAGAAGTAGATATCCGGGTTCAGCGCTTTAATGCGCTCCCAGGCCGAGAGGATCTGCGCTTTCGGGTGGTAGCCCATCAGGTCGAAGCGGAAGCCATCGATCTTATAATCGGTGGTCCATACCGCCAGTGAATCGGCGATAAGCTTGGCGAACATCCGGTGCTCTGGCGCCGAGTCGGAGCAACAGGTGGCCGATTCCACGCTGCCGGTGGTTTCGTTCAGACGCTGATAGTACCAGGGGACGATCTTATCCAGCACCGAGGTGCGGTCGGTCGGGCCGGCGGCGTTGGTGTGGTTGTACACCACGTCCATAATGACGTTCATTCCCAGATCCTGCTTGATCGCCTGAATCATGGTGCGGAACTCTTTAATGCGCGCCGTGCCTTCCGGGTCGGTGGCGTAGGATCCTTCCGGTACTGTGTAGTGGAACGGATCGTAGCCCCAGTTATAGGAGTCGGTCTGCGCCACCAGCGTATTCAACGCTTGCACCTGCGGGTTATCCTTACTATCGTTCTGCTTCAGCTGAGTCAGCACCTCTTCAACCGTCGAACCGCTGTCGCAATAGCCCGCGAACTCGCTGCTCTTCACCGCGCTGTTGACCTCGCACAGGCGACTGAACGGCTGCTGAATATCGGCGACTTTGTCGCTGAACTCATTGACCGTCGCCAGATCGAAGACCGGCAGCAGCTCAATATGGGTCACGCCCGAGGCCGACAGCTGCTTCAGATGCTGAACCATATTGCTCTCCTGGGCGGTGAGCGCCAGATACTTACCGCGCAGCTCCGCAGGAACGGTTTGATCCCAGGCGGAGAGATCGCGAATATGCGATTCGTGGATCGTCATCTTCGCCAGGTCAGCTTTGGTTTTCTGCGCGTGCGGCATCGTCAGCCCGTCCCAGCCTTCCGGCTTCAGCGCGCTGTCGTTCAGATCGACCACCTGGCTGTACTCCGAGTTGGTCGACAAACTGTGGGCGTAGGGATCGGTCACTTCGTACTGCTCGACTTTGCGCGACTGCGGGTGGTAGACCGTCATCGCGTAGCGGTAGAACGCGCCTTTCAGGTCGCTCCCTCCCTGCCAGGACCAGGCGCCGGAGGCGCTGTCGCGGGTCATCGGGTGGCTGGCAACCACTTTCTTGTCCGCACTGTAGAGCACCAGCTCGACCTGCTGCGCCGTGGGCGCCCAGACGCGGAAGGTCACGCCGCTATCGGTTAGCTGGGCGCCATAGCTCAGCGCCTCAGCGGCGGCGGCATAGGTATCATCCAGCACGCCGGCGGTCTGCACCTGGGTGGCGGAGCTCAGTATCCCGTCGCTTTCGGCGGATATCGCCACCGTCTCGCCCTGCAGCAATTCCTCGACGTTGACGTCATCCGGCAGCTTAAAGGCAGGATAGCTGGCGAGATGCGGGAAGCGCATGCTCACCTGCTGGCTGACGGTGGTCGGGGTCAGCTTGACATACTTATCGGTAAATTCGCCGTTACTGTCGGCGGCCACCTTACTGCTGTGGCTGTAATAGAGACGCACAATGGGTTTATTTTCCCCGCCCGGCCACAGCAGAGTGGTCTTATCGACCCAGTGCGCATCGGCCAGCGCCACGCCAAAGGCGGCGCGGAAGGCGTCGGCGCGGGAGTCATAGACCGCGCTGTTGCCGGCGATGACCGATACCGTCCGATCGGTGAAATCACTGAAAGAGACGCGCAGGTCGCTGTCGATAAGCTTATTGGTGCCATCGCGGACGATCACGTTGATACACCCGCTCTCTTTAGTCAGCGGGATCACCCAATAAGGGCCATATTTGTCGCTGCCGGTCGGCGTGGTGCTGACATCATTCCAGTCCGCCACCGGCGCGCTCAGCGCATCACAGGTTTCGTTATTCCACAGATAGAGGTTTTTGCTGGCATAGTCGGCCGGCGTGCTGCTGGTGATGCCGGCGATATCGACGAGGTGAATGACAGCCTGGTTGGCAGAGGCCTGTACCGCTTCGCCAGGGACGGCAACGTCCGGTAAACGGACGACGACATCCTGCGGGTCGGGCGTGCCAGGATTACCGGGTTCGCCAGGTGAGCCAGAGGAAGAGGAGGAAGAGCTGTTATCACAGCCACTCAATAATACTAACGATCCAAGAAATAGGGCATGACAGGTATATCTGAGCATTCGATAGTCCCTAATATGCTTATTAAATTATAAAAGGTAAGAAAGGATGAATATCTTTACAGCGCGCTAATTAGATATTTTTGCTTTCTCAGGCGCAATCATCCCCCACAAATGAGAGGGGGGCGTAGGAAGCCGGGGGAGTAAATGAATAAAGGGAATGACGACCGCAAACCGCAAACTGATTATGATTCGCCACGCTTATCGCCATTCTCCGGCAATAATTCATTCAAAAGCCAATAATCACCTACCTGTTTCGGTAGGGTATTACGCCAGCGTGCAGAAAAATAAATTAGCAAAGGGATTAAAATGCCAATTTCTGTGATGGGGTTAACAAATATAAATAAAGGGATAATTAAATTATTACCCCGAATTGTGACGCTCATCATATTAATAACCGCCATTCCGCAGCTGGCGAAATTAACCTGGCGAGTGGTATTCCCTGTCAGTTCTGAGGATATTTCCGCCCTGCCGTTAACTGCGCCTCCGGCAGCGGAACCGGAATTAAAAAACGTGCGGCCCGCGTTTACCCTGTTTGGCCTGGCGACGAAAAATCCCCCCGCGCCAGCGGAGGCCACCAGCCTCGATCAGGTGCCGGTTTCCAGCCTGAAGCTACGCCTGGCCGGGCTGCTCGCCAGCAGCAACCCGGCGCGTTCCATCGCGATTATTGAAAAAGGAAATCAGCAGGTTAGCCTTAGCGTCGGCGATACCACCCCGGGATACGATGCACAGATCGCTGCCATCCTGCCAGACCGGATCATCGTCAACTATCAGGGGCGCCAGGAGGCCATTTTATTATTTAACGATACCCGCGCGTCGTCGTCATCGCCCGCCGCCGCGCCCCGTCCGCCCCTTATGAAGCGACTCCGTGAGCAGCCGCAAAATATCCTCACTTATTTAACGATTTCGCCGGTACTCAGCGGCGACAAACTGCAGGGCTACCGACTTAACCCTGGCAAAGACGCCTCGCTGTTTCGCCAGGCCGGCCTGCAGGCAAATGATTTGGCGATCGCCTTAAATGGCATCGATTTACGCGATCAGGAACAAGCGCAACAGGCGCTGCAGAATCTGGTCGATATGACCGAAATAACGCTAACCGTTGAGCGGGAAGGCCAACGACACGATATTGCTTTCTCCCTGGGGGATGAATAATTGCCAACCATGAAACGCCTGCGAAAAATGCTTCCTGCGCTGCTGATATTAACCCCGCTGCTATTTTTCCCGGCCGCCGCGGAGGAATTTTCCGCCAGTTTTAAAGGCACCGATATCCAGGAATTTATCAATACCGTCAGCAAAAACCTGAATAAAACGGTGATTATCGATCCCAGCGTACGCGGCACTATCACCGTGCGCAGTTACGATATGCTCAATGAAGAGCAATATTATCAATTCTTCCTCAGCGTGCTGGATGTATATGGCTTCGCCGTGATTAATATGAATAACGGCGTGCTGAAGGTGGTCCGCGCCAAAGATGCCAAGACCTCGGCCGTTCCGGTCGCCAGCGAGGCCGCGCCGGGCGAAGGCGATGAGGTCGTCACCCGGGTGGTGCCCCTGACCAACGTCGCCGCTCGCGATCTCGCGCCGCTGCTCCGCCAGCTGAACGATAACGCTGGCGCCGGCAGCGTGGTCCATTATGAACCTTCCAACGTCCTGCTGATGACCGGCCGCGCGGCGGTGATCAAACGCCTGCTGACCATTGTCGAACGCGTCGACAACGCCGGGGATCGCAGCGTGGTGACCGTGCCTCTCTCCTGGGCCTCCGCCGCGGAGGTGGTCAAACTGGTTACCGAACTCAATAAAGACACCAGCAAGTCGGCGCTGCCGGGATCGATGGTGGCGAACGTGGTGGCCGATGAGCGCACCAACTCGGTGCTGGTGAGCGGCGAGCCAAACTCGCGCCAGCGCATTATCGCCATGATCAAACAGCTCGACCGCCAGCAGGCGGTGCAGGGCAACACCAAAGTGATCTACCTGAAGTACGCCAAAGCCGCCGATCTGGTGGAGGTCCTGACCGGGATCAGCAGCTCGCTGCAGAACGATAAGCAAAACGCCAAGCCGGTGGCCGCGATCGATAAAAATATTATTATCAAAGCCCACGGCCAGACCAACGCCCTGATCGTCACCGCGGCGCCGGACGTGATGAACGATCTGGAGCGGGTGATCGCCCAGCTGGATATCCGCCGCCCGCAGGTGCTGGTGGAGGCGATTATCGCCGAAGTGCAGGATGCCGACGGACTCAACCTCGGTATCCAGTGGGCCAATAAAAACGCCGGCATGACCCAGTTTACCAACAGCGGATTGCCGATCTCCACCGCGATCGCCGGCGCCAACCAGTACAACAAAGACGGTACCATCAGCAGCTCGCTGGCCAGCGCCCTCGGCTCGTTTAACGGTATCGCCGCCGGCTTCTACCAGGGGAACTGGGCGATGCTGCTCACCGCCCTCTCCAGCAGTACCAAGAACGATATTCTGGCCACCCCCAGCATCGTCACCCTCGACAATATGCAAGCCACCTTCAACGTCGGCCAGGAAGTCCCGGTGTTAACCGGCTCGCAAACCACCTCCGGCGACAACATCTTCAATACCGTCGAGCGCAAAACCGTGGGCATTAAACTGAAGGTGAAGCCGCAGATTAACGAAGGCGATGCCGTGCTGCTGGAGATTGAGCAGGAGGTATCGAGCGTCGCCGATTCGGCCTCCAGCACCAGCAGCGATCTCGGGGCGACCTTTAATACCCGGACGGTGAATAACGCCGTGCTGGTGGGCAGCGGCGAAACGGTGGTGGTTGGCGGGCTGCTGGATAAAAGCGTCACCGATAGCGCCGATAAAGTGCCGCTGCTCGGCGACATCCCGGTGATCGGCGCGCTGTTCCGCTCCGACAGCAAGAAAGTGTCGAAACGCAACCTGATGCTGTTTATCCGCCCGACCATTATTCGCGACCGCGATGAGTACCGCCGGGCCTCCTCCGGCCAGTACACCGCCTTCAACGATGCGCAAACCAAACAGCGGGGCAAAGAGAGCAGCGAAGCATCGCTCAGCAACGATCTGCTGCACATCTATCCGCAGCAGGAGACCCAGGCCTTCCGCCAGGTTAGCGCCGCCATTGACGCCTTTAACCTCGGAGGCCGCCCATGACGCCAGCCGCCGAACGCCGTCCGCTGTTGCCCTTCGCGTGGGCCCGCGCGCACCATCTGGTGCTGCTCAGCGACGGCGAACGCTGCGAAGCGCTGTGCCGCGCTGATACCGCCGCCCGGGCGCTGCTGGAAGCGCGCCGCCTGGCGGACGGGCCGATGAGCGTCAGCCGTCTGGCGCCGGAAGCGTTCGAGAAAGTGCTGGTGCTCAGCTATCAGCGCGACTCGGCGGAAGCGCACCGGATGATGGCCGACATCGGCAATGAGCTTGACCTCTATACCCTCGCCGAAGAACTGCCGGATACCGACGATCTGCTCGACAGCGAAGACGATGCGCCGATTATCCGTCTGATCAACGCCATGCTCACCGAGGCCATCAAAGAGAAAGCCTCCGATATCCATATCGAAACCTATGAGCGCCATTTGCAAATTCGCTTTCGCGTCGACGGCGTGCTGCGGGAAATTCTGCGCCCGCAGCGGCGGCTGGCCGCGCTGCTCATTTCGCGCATCAAGGTGATGGCGAGCCTGGACATTGCCGAAAAACGGGTGCCCCAGGATGGCCGCATGGCGCTGCGTATCGGCGGGCGGGCGATAGACGTGCGCGTCTCCACCCTGCCCTCCAGCCACGGCGAACGCGTGGTGCTGCGCCTGCTGGACAAAAACAGCGTCAACCTGGATCTGCAGACGCTGGGCATGCCCCCCGCCCTGCTTGACCAGGTCGACGCGCTGATCGCCCGGCCACACGGCATCATTCTGGTCACCGGACCGACCGGTTCCGGGAAAAGCACAACGCTCTACGCCGCCCTCAGCCGCCTCGACGCCCGGGAGCGCAACATCATGACCATTGAAGATCCGGTGGAATATGAGCTGGAAGGTATCGGCCAGACCCAGGTCAACGCCAAAGTCGAGATGACCTTCGCCCGCGGCCTGCGCGCCATACTGCGCCAGGATCCGGACGTGGTGCTGGTGGGCGAAATCCGCGATGGCGAAACCGCCCAGATCGCCGTCCAGGCCTCGCTGACCGGCCACCTGGTGCTGTCGACGCTGCACACCAACAGCGCGCTGGGGGCCGTTTCCCGCCTGCAGGATATGGGGGTGGAGCCCTTTTTACTCTCTACTTCGCTGCTGGCGGTGATGTCGCAGCGGCTGGTGCGTCGGCTGTGCCCGCACTGTCGTCAGCCCTGGCAGGCGGATGCTGACGCCGCCCGGCAGATGGCGGTCCCGGCCGGTACGCCGCTGTGGCAGCCAAAAGGCTGCGCCCGGTGTAATTTCACCGGCTATCGCGGACGCACCGGCATTCACGAGCTGCTGCTCATTGACGACCGCGTCCGCGCCGCCATTCATCGCGGCGAAAATGAGATCACCCTGATCCAGCTGCTGGGGCCAGCCTGGCAGACCCTGCGCCATGCCGGGCGCGATAAAGCGCTGGCGGGGATCACCAGCTGGGAGGAGGTGATGCGGGTCACCGAACAGCAAACGGCGGACAGCGTCTGAGATGGCCCTCTTTCGCTATCAGGCGCTGGACGCGCAGGGCAAAACCCGCCGCGGCGTTCAACAAGCAGACTCCGCCCGCCACGCCCGCCAGCTGCTGCGGGACAAGGGCTGGCTGGCGCTGGAAGTGGCCGCCGCCGACCCGGCGAGCCGGCTGTGGCGCGGCGGGCTGATCGCCCGGCGCACCAGCGCCGGTGATTTAGCCCTGCTCACTCGCCAGCTGGCCACCCTGGTCGCCGCCGGCATTCCGCTGGAAAAAGCGCTCGATGCCGTCGCCCAGCAGTGCGAAAAGGCGTCGCTGAGAACGTTAATGGCCGGGGTGCGCAGCAAAGTGCTTGAAGGCCATTCGCTGGCGGAGGCGATGCGCGCCTATCCCGCCTGCTTCGATGGCCTGTTCTGCGCCATGGTGGCGGCCGGCGAAACCTCCGGCCATCTCGACGGCGTGCTGAACCGGCTGGCGGACTATACCGAGCAGCGCCAGCAGCTTCGCGCCCGCCTGCTACAGGCGATGATCTACCCCATCGTGCTGACGCTGGTCGCCATCAGCGTGATCGCCATTCTGCTCTCCACCGTGGTGCCGAAAGTCGTCGAGCAGTTTGTCCACCTAAAACAGGCCCTGCCCTTCTCTACCCGGCTGCTGATGAGCCTGAGCGACATTGTGCGCAGCGCGGGCCCCTGGCTGGTGCTGCTGTCATTCCTGGCGCTGCTGGGGCTGCGCTATCTGCTGCGCCAGCCCGCCCGGCGGCTCGCCTGGGACCGGGCGCTGCTGCGTCTGCCGGTCATCGGCCGCGTGACGCGCAGCGTCAACAGCGCGCGCTACGCCCGCACCTTAAGCATTCTCAACGCCAGCGCGGTGCCGCTGCTGCTGTCGATGCGCATCAGCGCCGGCGTCCTCAGCAATGCCTGGGCGCGCAGCCAGCTGGAGACCGCCAGCGAATCGGTGCGCGAGGGCGTCAGCCTGCATCGTGCGCTGGAGGCCACGGCGCTGTTTCCGCCGATGATGCGCTACATGATCGCCAGCGGCGAGCAGAGCGGTGAGCTGACCGCCATGCTGGAGCGCGCGGCGGAGAACCAGGACCGGGAGCTGAGCGCACAGATCCAGATGTCCCTCAGCCTGTTTGAACCCCTGCTGGTGGTCACCATGGCCGGCATGGTGCTGTTTATCGTGCTGGCCATCCTGCAGCCGATCCTGCAACTGAATACCCTTATGAGTATGTGACTGTATTAATGGAGAAAACTATGCAACGGCAACGCGGCTTCACGTTACTGGAAATTATGGTGGTGATCGTCATTCTCGGCATCCTCGCCAGCCTGGTGGTACCTAACCTGATGGGCAACAAGGAGAAAGCGGACCGCCAGAAGGTGGTCAGCGATCTGGTGGCGCTCGAGGGGGCGCTGGACATGTATAAGCTGGACAACAGCCGCTACCCGAATACCGAACAGGGACTGCAGGCACTGGTGACCGCCCCGGCCGCCGAGCCGCATGCCCGCAACTACCCGGAAGGGGGCTATATCCGCCGCCTGCCGCAGGACCCGTGGGGAAATGAGTATCAGCTGTTAAGCCCCGGTCAGCATGGCGCCATCGACGTCTTCAGCGTCGGCCCGGACGGGATGCCCGACACCAATGACGACATCGGCAACTGGACCCTCGGGAAGAAATAGTGTCTCAGCGCGGTTTCACCCTCCTGGAAATGATGCTGGTCCTGCTGCTGATCGGCGTCAGCGCCAGCATGGTGCTGCTGGCGTTTCCCTCCGCCCGTACCCAGGAGGCCGCGCAGATCCTGGCGCGCTTTCAGGCGCAGCTGGACTTTGTCCGCGAGCGCGGGCAGCAAACCGGCCAGCTCTTCGGGATCGTCATCCACCCTGACCGCTGGCAGTTTATGCGCCTGCAGCCTGCAGACGAAGGCGCCCCGGCGGCGGCTGACGACCGCTGGGGCAACGCGCAGTGGCTGCCGCTGCAGGCCGGGCGCGCCACCACGGCGGAAACCCTCCCGCAGGCCAGGCTGATGCTGCGCTTTCCCGACGGCCAGGCGTGGACGCCGGGCGAGCAGCCCGACGTGATCATCTTCCCCGGCGGCGAAGTCACGCCGTTTCAGCTGCGGATTGACACCGCGACGGGCATCAACATCGACGCCCAGGGCGACAGTCAGCCGCTGGCGGCGCGGGAGCAGCCATGAAACGCGAGAGCGGAATGACGCTTATCGAAGTGATGGTCGCGCTGGTGATTTTCGCCCTCGCCGGCCTGGCGGTGATGCAGTCCACCCTGCAGCAGACGCGCCAGCTTGGGCGTATGGAAGAGAAAATCCTCGCCAGCTGGCTGGCGGATAATCAGCTGGTGCAGCTGCGGCTGGAGAAACGCTGGCCCGCCCTCAGCTGGTCCGAAACCACCGTGGAGGCCGCCGGGACGCGCTGGTTCGTCCGCTGGCAGGGGGTGGAAACCGCGCTGCCGCAGCTGCGGGCGCTGGACGTGGAGGTCCGGCGGCAAAAAAGCGATCCCGCGCCGCTGGCGACGCTGCGCACCTGGGTGACGTCGCCATGATAACGAAAATGCGCGGTTTCACCCTGATTGAAACGCTGCTGGCGCTGGCTATCCTCGCCGTCCTCAGCGCCGCCGCCGTGATGGTGCTGCAGAACGTCATCCGCGCCGATGGCCTGACCCGCGAGAAGAGCCAGCAGATCGCCGCCCTCCAGCGCGCCTTTCGCCAGATCGCCGATGATGTCACGCACATCATTCCCCGTCGCGCCAGAAACAGCGACACGCTTTTCTTCGCCGGACGTTTCCAGTTGCAGAGCGACGACTGGGGGCTGGCCTTCAGCCGCAGCGGCTGGCCGAATCCGCTGGGGATCCTCCCGCGCTCGGAGATCCAGAACGTCAGCTACCGCCTGCGCCAGCAGCAGCTTGAACGACTCAGCTTCGATCAGCAGGATCCGCTGACCGGCAGCCAGCCGACGGTCCGGGTGCTGCTGCGCGAGGTGACGGCGTTTCGCCTGCGGTTTTATGCCGACGGGCGCTGGCAGGAGACCTGGGACCGCTCGCAGTCGCTGCCGCAGGGGCTGGAGATCACCCTGACGCTGGCGAACAGCGGGGAGATAACCCGCCTGTTTTTACTCACCCCGGGAGGCGGCCAGTGAAAAATCGGCAACGCGGCGTCGCGCTCCTGATGGTGCTGTTCATCCTCGCCCTGATGATGATCCTCGCCAGCGCCATGACCGAACGCACCTCGGTCATGTATCAACACACCGCCGTGACCCTCGATAATCTGCAGGCCAGATGGTACGCCCTGGCGGCGGAAAACATGGCCGCCGCGCTACTGCAACGCGACGCGCTGGACTCGCCCAGTCAAACGAACCTGGCGCAAACCTGGGCGCAGGAGGGGCGCCGCTTTACCCTCGACGATGGCGAAATCCTCGCCACGATCCGCGACGGGCACGCCTGCTTTAATCTCAATGCCATCAACCATCGCGCGGATGAGACCAGCGGCGGTACGCCCTACCCGACCGACGTCTTCGCCCGGCTGCTGGCGCTGCTCGGCGAGTCGCCGCTGCGCGCCAGCCAGATCGCCGCCGCCCTCGGCGACTGGACGGACAGCGACGGCCAGCCGCGGCTGAACGGCGCGGAAGACGAGGTCTATATGGCGCAAACCCCGGGCTATCTCGCCGCCAACCAGCCGATGCAGGATGTCAGCGAGCTGCGCCTGCTGGCCGGAATGGACGCCGCGCTCTATCAGCGCCTGCTCCCCTTCGTCTGCGTCCAGCCGGATGATGCGCTGCAGGTCAATGTCAACACCCTGCGCCCCTCCCAGGCCGCCCTGCTGGCGGCCCTCTTTCCCGGCGATCTGACGCTGCAGGAGGCGCAACAGCTGCTGCACAACCGCCCGCGAACCGGGTGGAGCAGCGTCGCCGCCTTTCTCGCGCAGCCGACGCTGCAGAAAACCGATACCACGCTCGCCCGTCCCTGGCTGACGGTGCACAGCACACGCTTTATCGCCGCCTTCACCGTGGTGACCGGCAACCTTCGCTTTCAGCTGCACAGCGTCCTGCAACAGGAGGGGCGCGCCTTTACCGTCGTCCAGCGGCGATACGGACTTTCTATGGTGGTTGATGAATAAGTTTAACGCTTCCCCCCAGGCCATGCTGATCGTGCGCTTCGCCCCCGGGCAGGCGCCGCTGCACTGGCAACTCTTCGCCCCCGGCGAGCCGCACCACGAAGCCAGCGGCCGGTGGCCGGCTGACGACGCCAGCCCTTTCCCGACGCTGGCGGCGCATTACCCGGCCTGGGTGCTGATCCCGGCCAGCGACTGCGCGTTTCACACCCTCACCCTGCCGGCGGGCCTGCGTAAACCGCCGCTGCAGGTGGCCCCCTTCCTGCTGGAAGAGCAGCTGGCCGACGAGGTGGAAGCCACCCATTTTGCCCTGCTCCACCGCCAGCAGGCCCAGTGCGAGATCGTCGCCGTGCAGCGGCAAAAAATGCGCGACTGGCTGGCGCGCTGCGAGTCGCTCTCGCTACGGCCCCTGGCGTTGACGCCCGATGTGCTGGCCCTGCCCTGGCAACCGCCGGCGTGGAGCGCGGTGCAGGCGGACGACCAGTGGCTGATCCGCCACCAGCCATGGGCCGGCATGGCGGCGGAAAGCCCCTGGCTGGCGGAGCTGCTGCAGGGCGAGGCGGAAGCGCACGTCATCGACAGCTATTCGCCGCCCCCCGCGGCGCCGGGAGAATGGCGGGCGCAGCCTGCGCAGACGCTGCTCTCCCTCGCCGCAAGTCATCCGGCGGCGCAGAAGCTCAGTCTGCTGCAGGGGGAGTTCGCCGTCCGCCGTCGGCGGCCTGATCAGACGAGCTGGCGTCCGGCGCGGTATGCCGCGCTGGCCCTGGCGCTGCTGCTGGCGGTGAACAGCGTGCTGGATCATCGCGATCTGGCGCGTCAGGCCGAGGCCGCCCGGCAGGCCAGCCGGGCCTACTATCATCGCTGGTTTCCAACGGAGAAAAAGGTGATTAACCCGCGACTGCAGATGCAGCAGCATCTGCAAACCCTTGCCCGTCAGGCGCAGCATGCCCCCCTCGTCGACCGCCTCAGCGCGTTGCAAAACATCATCAGCGAAACGCCGGGGATCCGCCTGCGGGCGCTGAGCTGGGATGCCGCAGGCAACCGTCTGCAGCTGGATATCGCCGCGGCCTCTTCCCGGGCGCTGGAGCAGTTTACCCAGCGAGCGCAGCCGCGGTTTCGCGTCCGGCCAGGCGACATGACCACCAGGCCGGATGGCATTGAGGGACAGCTGACGCTGGAGGAAAACGATGGCTAATCTGCTCATCTGGTGGCGGCAGCGCACGCTATCCGAGCAGCGCCTGCTGCTCGGCCTGGCGGGATTGCTGACAGCCTGCGCCCTCTGGTACGGGCTGTGGCAGCCCTGGCGGGCCCGCGAGGCGCAGTGGCGGCAAACCCTGGTGAAAGAGCAGGCCAGCCTGCGCTGGATGACGCAGCAGGGTCCGCGCCTGCAGCAGCTCAGCCAGCAGCCCGCGCCGGCGGCAAAAGAGGCGCTCACCGCGCTGGTGATGCGCGAGGCGGCGAGCCACGGGCTGGAAGTCGTTCGTCTGCAGCCGCAGGGGAAACGTCTGCAGGTCACCCTTCAGCCCTGCGCCTTCCAGGCGCTAATGGACTGGCTGGACGCCCCGGCGATGCGCGGCGTCAACGCGGTCTCGCTGTCCGTAACCGGGCAGCCGTCGCGGCCGGGCTGGGTCACGGTCAACCATCTGCTGCTGGAGCGCGACGATGAAAGCTAACGGGCTCGCAGGTGGGCTACTGCTGGCGCTCTATCTGCTGTGGTTGACCGCCACCGCCCCGGCGCGTCTGTTAGTCCCGATGCTGCCGCCCGAGGTACAGGTGGCCAACCTTAGCGGCAGCATCTGGCGCGGCGCGGCGCAGTCGGTCTCCTGGCGCGGCGTGCGGCTTGAGCGGCTGACGTGGTCGCTCACCCTGGCTGGCTGGCAGGTCGCGCTCAGCGATCCCCGCGGCGTGGAGGGCCAGGCCCGGCTGTGGGGCATCCGCGATCTGCGTCTGCAGGAGGGGCGGCTCACCGCCCCCGCCAGCCTGCTTGGACGCTGGCTAACGCCGACTATGCCCGTCAGCGCCGAGGGAGAGGTCACGTTCAGCCTGGCCGAAGCGCACTTCAGCGAGGGGCGCTGCCGGCAAATCACCGCCGGACGCGCGCAGTGGCGTCAGGCCCGGCTGCACTCTCCGGTCGGTAGCCTGGAGCTGGCCCAGGTCAGTGGCGCCTTAAGCTGTACGGCGAACGGCGCCGTGGCGCTGGCCATCCGCCAGGATTCTCATCAGTTGAGCCTCAGCGGCCAGGGAACCCTGTCGCCCGATGGCCGCTATCTGTTTCGCGGTACGCTACAGCCCCGTCAGGGGATGCCGCCCCTGCTGGCGCTGCTGGTCACCCGCCCGATGGCGAAAAACGCCCCGGGCCCGACGCCGTGGCAGCTGCAGGGAAAATGGTGATTAAAGGAGCAAAAATGACGACATTAGCCGCATTATCGCTGCATTTTCCCCTTGTCTGGTATGGTTTCCTGCTGCTGTTCGGCCTGGCGCTGGGCAGCTTTTACAACGTGGTGATCTACCGTCTGCCGCGCATGCTGACCCAAACCGCGGACGACGAGCCGATAACCCTCAGCACGCCGGGCTCATCCTGCCCGCAGTGTCGCCAGCCGATAGCCTGGCGGGACAATATCCCGCTGCTCAGCTTCCTCTGGCTAGGCCGTCGCGCCCGCTGCTGTCAGGCGCGCATCTCGTGGAGCTATCCGCTGACCGAGCTGGCTACCGGCCTGCTGTTTATCCTCGCCGGGGCGCTGCTCGCGCCGGGCCTGGCGCTGGCGGGCGGCCTGGTGCTGCTCTCCTTCCTGCTGATACTGGCGCGGATTGACGCCCGGACCCAGCTGCTGCCCGATCGCCTGACCCTGCCACTGCTGTGGGCCGGACTGCTGTTTAATCTTAACGAGGTGTACATTGCGCTGCCGGACGCGGTCGCCGGGGCGATGGCCGGTTATCTGGCGCTGTGGTCGGTCTACTGGCTGTTCCGCCTGCTGACCGGCAAAGAGGCCCTGGGCTATGGCGATTTTAAGCTGCTGGCGGCGCTTGGCGCCTGGTGCGGCTGGCAGGCTCTGCCGCAGGTGCTGTTGCTCGCCTCGGCCAGCGGGCTGGCGTGGACCCTGCTGCAACGCCTGTGGACCCGGCAGTCGCTGCAGCAGCCGCTGGCCTTCGGCCCCTGGCTGGCGCTGGCGGGAGGGGGCGTTTTTCTCTGGCAGCAGATGGTCTAGCGTGAGTGGTTCGCCTGGCCGGGCAGAATGCCGCCCGGCGCCTGGGGCTACGAATATTTTTTGCTGCGCCGGGTCGGGGCGGCGTTGGCCGGATCGTCCGGCCAGACGTGTTTCGGATAACGTCCCTTCATCTCTTTTTGCACCTCGCGGTAGCTTCCCTGCCAGAAGGCGCTGAGATCGCGAGTGATCTGCAGAGGACGCTGGGCGGGCGACAGCAGCTCCAGCACCAGCGGCACCCGCCCCTCGGCGATAACCGGCGTCGTGGCCTCGCCGAACATCTCCTGCATACGCACCGCCAGCGCCGGCGGGTTCTCCGCATGGTATCGGATCGCCAGACGGCTGCCGGTCGGCACGGTATAGTGCGTCGGCAGCTCGCGATCCAGCTTCTGGCGCAGCGGCCACGGCAGCCAGTCCTGTAGCGCCTGACGCAGATCCAACGCCTTCAGCGCCCGCAGCGAGTGAACGCCGTTCATCTGCGGCAGCAGCCATGCCTCCAGCGAGGCCAGCAGCGAAGCGTCATCCACCGTGGGCCATGCCTCTTCCGGCAGCCACTGCGCCGCACACTGCAGCCGCAGTCGCAGCTGCTCGGCCTCTGGCGTCCAGTTGAGCACCGCAAGGCCTTTCTCACGAATACCGTTGAGCATCGCCTGATGCAGCTCCGCCTCAGATGGCTTCGCCAGCGGCTGGGTCTTGATCACCAATTGGCCCGTCACGGTCCGCCGCCAGGCTTTCAGCGTCCCCTGCGCTTCATCCCACTCCACCGTGTCGGAACGCTGCGCCAGCTCGGGACGGGCGGCGATCAGCTCGCCGATATCCACCGGCAGAGCCAGCAGCATGCGGGCATCCGGCGAGGCGCTGCCCTGCAGCAGCAGCGGGGCGATCAGCCACTCATGGCGGCCCAGCGCGTCGTCGGCATCAAGCATCGCGCCCATGCCGTTCGCCAGCTGATAGCGTCCCTCCTGACCGCGGCGACGGGCGATGCGGTCGGCGAAGGCCGACGCCAGTAGCGCGGCCATTCGTCCGGCGTCGGGCTGTCCGCTGCGGCAGGCCAGACGCTTCATCAGCTGCTGCGCCCGCTGCTGCCAGTTGGCCTGCTGACGGGAAAAAACGGCGGCCAAATCCACCAGTCCGCCGCGCGGCGGCTCCTCGAGGATCGCCGCCAGCCTGGCCGCCGTCGCCACCTCGTCATCGGTCTGCGCAGCGGCCAGCATCGCCGCCAGCCGGGGCTCGTTGCCGAGGGTCGCCATTTTGCGGCCAAACGCCGACAGCCGCTCGCCGTCCAGCGCCGAGAGCGCCTCCAGCAGGCGGCGCGCGGCGGCCAGGTTCACCGCCGGCGGCTGATCCAGCCAGGCCAGCGCAGCCGGATCGTGGCACCCCCACTGCAGCAGCTCCAGCAACAGCGCCGACAGATCGCTGTGCAGGATCTCCGGTTCGCTCTGCGCCGCCGCTCGTTCGGCCTGTTCTTTGCCAAGCAAATGCAGGCAGATCCCCGGGGAGAGACGACCGGCGCGTCCGGCGCGCTGCGTCATCGATGCCTGGCTGATGCGCTGCGTCACCAGCCGGGTCAGGCCGGTGCGCGGGTCAAAGCGGGCAACCCGCTCCTGGGCGCTGTCGACCACCAGGCGGATGCCCTCGATGGTCAAACTGGTCTCGGCAATGTTGGTGGCCAGCACCACTTTGCGCTTCCCGGCCGGCGCCGGGAGGATCGCTTTGCGCTGCTCGCTCAGGGGCAGCGCGCCATACAGCGGACAGAGGATGACATCCTCCGCCACGCGCTCCGTCAGCTGGTCGAGAACGCGCTGGATCTCGCCGACGCCGGGCAGAAACAGCAGCATCGACCCTTGTTCATGCCGCAGGAGCTCCGCCGCCGCTACCGCCACCGCCTCATCAAAACGCTGGTGCGCGGAGAGCGGGCTGAAGCGACGCTCCACCGGATAAGCGCGCCCCTCCGAGACCACCACCGGCGCCTCCGGCAGCAGACGCTGCAGGCGCTCGTTATCGAGGGTCGCCGACATAATCAGCAGTTTGAGATCGTCACGTAACCCCTGCTGGACATCAAGCAGCAGGGCCAGCGCCAGATCCGCCTGCAGGCTGCGCTCGTGAAACTCATCGAGGATCACCAGCCCCACGCCCGTCAGCTCGGGATCGCGCTGGATCATGCGCGTCAGGATCCCCTCCGTGACCACCTCCAGGCGGGTCTGCGGTCCGACGCAGGTTTCGGCGCGCATGCGGTAACCCACGGTCTCCCCCGGCTTTTCGCCGAGCAGTTCAGCCAGCCGCTGCGCGACATTGCGCGCCGCCAGACGCCTCGGCTCCAGCAGGATAATGCGTCCCGTGATGTTGCCCTCGGCAAGGATCTGCAGCGGCAGCCAGGTCGACTTCCCGGCGCCGGTCGGCGCATTGAGCAAAACCTGCGGCGCATGCTGCAGGGCGGATAACAATTCTGGGAGGACGGCGGCAACCGGCAATGAGGACACAAAAGGCTCCGGGGGTTAACATTCAGGGGCTCGCATTGTAGCATCCCCCTAATTCATTACCGAGTCTCTATCATGTCTGAGCCGAAAAGGCTGTTTTTTGCGATTGAACTGCCGCCTGCCATCCGCAAACAGATTGTCCAGTGGCGGGCAACGCACTTCCCGGAGGATGCCGGCAGGCCCGTCGCGGCGGATAACCTTCACCTCACGCTGGCGTTTCTCGGCGAGGTGAGCGCGGAAAAACAGCGGGCGCTGACCGCCCTCGCCGGCCGCCTCCAGCCGCCGGGCTTTACCCTGACGCTGGACGATGCCGGACAGTGGCTGCGCTCGCGGGTGGTCTGGCTCGGGACCCGTCAGCCGCCGCGCGGCCTGCTGCAGCTCGCCAGCATGCTGCGCGCTCAGGCGGCGCGCAGCGGCTGCTATCAGAGTCCGCAGCCGTTTCATCCGCATATTACCCTGTGGCGCGACGCCCGCCAGGCGGTGCCGATCCCGCCGCCCGGCTTTCGCTGGACGTTTCCGGTGAACGAGTTCGTGCTCTATGAATCCAGCTTTAGCCGGGGGCGCACGCGCTACACGGCGCTGGAACATTATCCGTTTGATAAGGAAAGTTGATGCAGTTTGATCCGCCGTTGCAGCCCGCCATTTTGCTTAAACGTTACAAACGATTTCTTGCCGACGTGGTGACCCCCGATGGCCGCGAGCTGACGCTCCACTGCCCGAATACCGGGGCGATGACCGGCTGCGCCGCCCCGGGCGACACCGTCTGGTATTCCACCTCTGACAATGTGAAGCGCAAATATGCCCACACCTGGGAATTAACTGAAACGCAGCAGGGCGCCGTTATTTGCGTCAATACGCTGCGCGCGAATACGCTGGCGAAAGAGGCGATTTCCGCCGGAATAATCCCTGAACTTTCAGGCTATAACCAGCTGAAAAGCGAAGTGAAATATGGCGCAGAGAATAGCCGTATCGATATTATGTTACAGGCAGATGATCGCCAAAACTGCTATATTGAAGTGAAATCGGTTACGTTGGCGGAGAAAGAATACGGTTATTTTCCCGATGCGGTGACCACGCGCGGTCAGAAGCACCTGCGGGAGCTGATGGCCGTCGCGGCAAATGGCGACCGCGCGGTGATTTTATTTGCCGTCCTGCATTCGGCAATTGACCGTTTCTCTCCCGCGCATCATATTGATGCCAGATACGCACAGCTGTTAACAGAAGCCCGCGACAAGGGGGTGGAAATTCTCGCCTGGAAAGCGGAACTTTCTACGACGAGGATGACTCTGAATAAGCCGATCGCCGTGGTGTTAAACCCCGGTAAATAAGTGGCTAAATAGTGTTCGGGTCGCAAGCGCGAATACGCTTTTCTTCACAGGGTTGTCAAGTGTAACGTTTAGATAATTGCTATCCGGAAAAGCATCTGCTATTTATAGCGGCCTGATTTTCCCCCACATGGGGATCGATAGTGCGTGTTAAGGAGAAGCAACATGCAAGAAGGGCAAAAC
>OLFT01001176.1_pt1 | contig 28827 bp, 23 predicted proteins | sample 1604921 | NCBI WGS metagenome assembly OLFT01 (sample SAMEA3888897, study PRJEB22519) | human gut metagenome | biome: human gut; feature: human-associated habitat; material: faeces | place: Denmark | collected 2013 | reverse complement strand
AAAAGGAACTTTGCCCGGGTGATGAACCCGGCGCATTTCAGCTGGTCTTCGCATGCCGTCATGGCCTTTTTAAAGTCGCCGCTGTGCCCAGCGAAGAAGATGGGGACGTATTCCGCACCTGGGGCCGCATAGCAGGCGGCGGCCCGGTCCGGGAAGCCATCCAGACTTACAGCGCACGCGCCGTCAGGATGCGCGTCTTCCAACTCACGAAGCGTTTTGCCCAGGTCATCGAGAAAAGCTGGCGCGCCTGTTTCAACAGGGCCGAGGTCCGTTGACATCTGACCATCAGAAGCAGCGGAGGAGCAGGCAGAACACGTGAGAGATGCAAGCAGACACAGAGCGGGAATGAGGGCAGTTCGTTTCATGGTGACCTCCATTCTGACAGGATGATCCTGGTCAATCAAGTTTTATGAAAGGCGATTTGATACATTAGCTCTTTGTATGCGATCATTCTCTTGCTGGTTTAAATTAGATCAGAGAGAAGTTCATCGTAATACGGATACTGCTTCTGGATATCCTGCGGGGAAAGTTTGGCGTCGCTCTCTTTTACGCTGCTCTCATACCATTTGCGATAACGTGCTTGCCACTTTGTTAAATGTGGACGCAGACCTTGATTGAGGACCTTTGTTGCCAACTCTATCAATTCTGATGCACATTCGATCTTCTCAATCGGCAGGTCTTTTATCAATTCTCTGGCGACGCGGAAATACTCATACCACGAATCATACACTTCCACGATCACATCATTTTCCTGGTCAAATTCCAATCCGATTTTCCGTGTGTTGAGTTCGACCCACAATTTATATGCAATAGCCCGGTCACGATTATCATAATGTACCGTAATGCTGCTGTTTCCAATCCCGAGCGTTATCTCTTGGACGGAGATGGCGTGTTTTCTTGAGACTGGAATGACTTTTTTGATCAGATAGCTGATACCGACCAGCGCTGCACACAGGACAAGGAGCGCCAGCCAATTTAGCTTGATCGAAATATAGTAAGTAGGCTCAAGAGTTATATCGATAATATTCATATTCCCTCCTAAAACTTAGACTCTCAAATACTTCCGTATCAAAAGAATCAGCTTTGGTGCGTCCAGGGGCTTGGGCAGGTGCTCGTTCATGCCGGCTTTGCGGCTGCGGACCTGGTCGTCTACGAAGGCGTTGGCGGTGAGGGCGAAGATGGGGACGGTCTTGGCGTCGGGGCGGTCCATGGAGCGGATGCGGCGGGTGGCCTCCAGGCCGTCCATCACGGGCATCATCACGTCCATCAGCACCACGTCAAAGCTGCCGGGGGCGGACTGGGCGAAGGCCTCCACCGCCTGCCGGCCGTCCAGGGCCTCCACCACCTGGACGCCCTGCTTTTCCAGGACGAAGCGGGTGATCTCCCGGTTCATGTCGTTGTCCTCCGCCAGCAGCACCCGGGCCCCGGCGATGGAGGGCAGCTCCTCCACCGGGACGGGGGCGGCGGGAGCGGCGCTGTCCGGGTCGGGCAGGAAAGGCAGGACGATGGTAAAGGTGGTCCCCTTGCCCTGCTGGCTGACAAAGGAGATGGAGCCGCCGATGTGCTCCACCAGCTCCTTGGCGATGGGCAGGCCTAAGCCGGTGCCGCTGTAGGTGGAGTGGACGGTGGTGTCCTCCTGGGCGAAGGGCTCGAAGGCCCGGGTCTGGAACTCCTGGCTCATGCCCACACCGGTGTCGGCGCAGGTGAAGGTGAAGGTCACCGGCCCCCGGACCGCCGGGTCAGCGGGGGGCAGCTCCCGGCAGGAGATGGCCACGGAGCCGCCGGGGTGGTTATACTTCACCGCGTTGCTGGAGATGTTCAGCAGGATCTGACGCAGATGGAGGGGGCTGCCGATGAGCCTGTCGTGGACCACATCCATGACCTCACGGTGGAGGGCCACGCCCCGCTCGCCCGCCCGGACCTGGACAATGGACAGGACGCTGTCTATCACCTCGCTCAGGGAGAAGGGGCGCTCCTCCAGCTGGATGGAGCCGGACTCCAGCTTGTTCATATCCAGCACATCGTTGACCAGGTCCAGCAGGAAGCCGGAGGCGGAGAGGATATTCTCCCGGCACTCCTCCTGCTTGGCCTCGTCCCCAGCGTAGTGCCGGCTGATGGCCACCATGCCCCGGATGCCGTTGATGGGGGTGCGCACGTCGTGGCTCATGCGGCGGAGAAAGTCGGTCTTGGCCAGGTTGGCCCGCTCGGCCTGCTGGGCCGCCTGACGCAGCTGCTCCTGATAGTCCAGCTCCCGGCGCTTCTCGGCCGACGTGTCCCGCAGCAGCAGCAGCACCGACTGGATGCCGCCGCCATCGTCGTATTCCTGGGGGATCAGCACCGCCGACATCCACCGGCCGGACAGGTCCTCAAAGGGGCAGGAGAGGGAGGAGACCCCCGTCAGGCGGCGCTCCACGCTGGACAGATCGGTGAAGGCCAGAAAACTCTGACGATAGGCGGGGGTGACATGGTTTTGAACCAGCAGATCGACCACCTGTTGGGGCCGGGTGAGCTGATCCAGCTGGGGGCGCATATCCTCCTGGGCCCGGATGACCTCTACCGACTGCCCATCCAAGGAGAACAGAAAGCAGGAGGAGTAGATGCTGCTCACGGCGCTGATGATCCGGTATTGCTTTTCCAGCTGGTGGAGCGTTGCCCGGGAGGAGCGGTGGCGCAGGACAGTAAACACGGTCAGCAGCAGGATATAGGCCGCCAGGGTATACCCCAGGGCGCCGGTGCGGGTGGCGAAGACCGCCGAGGCGGGGAAGAAGGCGTATAGACGATAGCTCCCGCTGCTGGTGCGGGCGCCGTACCAGTCCTTTCCTTGATAGGACAGGTGGATGAGCCCCGAGCGGTCCGGCGTCAGCTGGTGGTCGAAATAGGCCAGAAACTGGTCAGAGGGGGTCCCTTGCAGGTCGCTGACGTTAGAGGCCAGGATAGACGTGCCGTTGGACACCACCACCACGCCCTCCAGATTATAGTTGTCCCCTTCAAACATGGTGTCCAGGGAGATGTCGTCCTCGCTGAACTCGTCGGTCTCCTTGCGCACATAGGCGACCACCACGCCGGGGCCGTCCTGCCGGGCCACGGCGGCAAAGTCGAAGGTCCCGCCGGAGGTGGTCAGGCGGGTGAGATAGGTCTTTTTGGGATGCTGGACCACCGATTCCACCTGGGCGCGGACGTTGGTCTGGTCCAGGCCGGAGAGGGGAATGGGGTCCTCTGGAAAGCGGGTCTCCATATGGACCTGGCCGTCCAGCAGGATCACGCCGGTGAGGCGCTGCTGGTGGACATAGTCGGCCAAAAATCCGCTCCGGTCCGCTGTTTCCTGGGCCAGACAGCGGCTGAGCTCGTTGGCCTTGTCCAGCAGGCGGATCAGGCTTTTGGACTTTTCATTGGCCATATAGTTCTCATACCGCTGCAGACGGCCAGACACGGAGGACAGGGTCTGCTGGGCCACCCGGCGCACGTCGGCCTTGTCCAGGGCGGTGTGGGCGCTGTAGCCCAGCAGGACCAGGACCAGTCCGGCCAGCAGGGACAGCCAGAAGAGCTTAGAGGCCAAAAAGCTGCACGCGGCGTCTAGGTGTTTTTTCATGGTGCTCATGGTGTCACCCCCAGGGCCCGGTCAGCGTCCAGGCCATAGCGCTCTAAAATGGCCCGGGTGGTCCCGTCGGCCTCCATCTCCGCCAGGGTCTGGGTGAGGGCCTGGGCCAGTTCCTGATGGGTGTCCTTTTGAAAGGCCACCCCCAGCTGGGACACGTCCAGGGTCTCGTCCAGCATCCGATAGGAGCCGGGGGAGGAGGCGAGGAACAGCCCCAGGGCGTTTTCGTGCCCGGCGATGGCGTCGGCATAGCCCTTGCGCAGACAGGCATATACCTCGTCCATGGTGGAGAAGGAGTACACCGCCTCCACCTGAGCGATGCCGGGGGCGTCAGAGGTGAGGAAGATGCTCTCCGGCTTGCCCGTGGCCTGCACCGCCACCCGGCGGCCCGCCAGGTCGGCCAAGGTCTGGATACCGCTGTCCGTCCGCACCGCCACCACCTGGCGGCTGTAGAGATAGGGCCCGGCCCACTGATACAGGTCCTCCCGTCCGGTCATGGTAAAGCTGCCCCACAGGCAGTCCACCTGGCCGATGGACAGATAGACGTCCTTGTTTTCCCACACGATCTGGCGGAACTCCGGGGCGTAGCCCAGACGGCGGCAGGCCTCGGTAGCCAGGTCCACGTCCACGCCAATCAAATTGCCGTTGGGGCCCACATAGCTGTATGGCTCATAGTTGTCGCTGGCGATGACCAGCCGGGGCAGGTCCTCCTGCCCGGAGCCGTCGGTTCCGGTTCCCCCACAGGCGGTCAGGGTCGATAGAGTCAAGATCGCAGCCAGGGCAGCGGCCAGCAGGCCCTTTTTCATGGAAACACCTCCACATCAGGATACATGCTGCATTTAAAATAGCATTTCGTGGAAATCTTGTCAATCATGAAGAAACGCCGGACCCTCCCATGGGCGGGAGAGTTCGGCGTTTTCCGTCAGCTTTCGATCAGGCCCTCCGCCCGGTAGAAGTCGGCGGCCCCCTGGTGGAGGGGGATGGGCAGGTCCTCATACAGAAATTCCGGCCGGGCCATCTCCGCCAGGGCGGGGGTGGACTGGGCCAGCTCCTCCGCCCCGTGATACAGGGTCTGGGTCAGCTGATAGACCAGCTCGTCCGGTGCGTCGGCCCGGACGCACAGCAGACACTTGGCCCCAAAGGTGTTCAGGTCCTCCGTCTGGCCGGAATAGGTCCCGGCGGGGATGCAGGCGGCATAGTAGGACTGATTCTGGTCCAGAATGCTGGCAAGCTCCTCGTCGGTGAAGCGCAGCAGGCGGCAGGGCTCCTGCTGGGCCAGCCAGGTCAGACTGCGGGCGGGCACCCCGGCAAAGGCATGGAGGGCGTCCAAACTGCCGTCGGCGACCTGGCGCGCCCCGTCCTCCAGGCTGCAATTCACCAGCTGTGCCCCCTGGTCCTCCAGCCCCAACAGCTCCACCGCCGCCCGGGCGGACAGCTCGGTGGTGGAGTCCTGGGGGCCGACCCCCAGGCGCAGGCCGCCCAGGTCGTGGACATATTCCGTCGCCCCCGCCGCCGGGGCGATCCAGCAGGAGACGCTGGAGTATACCGCCGCCACCGCCCGCAGGGGCTGGGGCTGGCCGTCGAACTCCTCCGCGCCCACATAGGCGGCATAGGCCACGTCGCCGGACACCAGTCCCAGGTCGATGTCCCCGGCGGCCAGACTCTGCACGTTCATCGTGGAGCCGCTGGACACGCTGACGCTGACCTTTCTCTCCTCACCGTCAGACAGCACGGCGGCGATGGCGCTGCCCGCGGGGGCCATGGTCCCGCCCCGGTCCGCCGTGCCGATGGTTAGCAGGGTCGGCTCCGCCTTGGGCGCGGCGCAGCCGGGCAGGACCAGAGCCAGAGAGAGGAGAAGGGCGAGGGGGGCGGTATTCCGAAATTTCATGGCGGGCTCCTTTTTTCAAGCGGAATAGAGGGGCGGCGGGTCCGCCGCCATTCCCGGGCATTATACCACAGAAAAACGCCCCTCCGCAAGAGGGAGGCCGCTAAGACGGCAAAAGGCCCGGAGCGGGATGCTCCGGGCCGCGCTGCTTTTCGCTGGAGATCAACCGGCGAAGAAGCTGCCGAAGAGGGAAAGGAAAATGGGGTTATAGATGTCATCGATGATGACGGCAAAGGAGGGATACAGGATCCAGGCCACATTGTGCCAGCCGTACTGGTCCATCACGGCCTTCTCATTGGCCACCGCGTTGGGCCCGGAGCCGCAGCCCCAGCCGCAGTTACCGGCGGCCATGACCGCCGCGCCATAGTCGTGGCCAAAGGCGGGGAAGGAGATGAAGATGGCAAACAGGACGATCAGGACGGCCTGGGCCAGCAGGATGATGCCCATCTGACCGGCCACGGTAGACAGGGCGGTGATGTCCACCGTCATCAGCACCAGGGCCAGATACAGCTCCAGGAACATGTGCTCGATGGCGTCCATCTCGGGGACATAGGTCTCCACGTGGAGGGTCTCCAGAATGTTGCGGACGATGCTGCCGGCGAACAGGCAGCCGATGAACTTGGGCATCTCAATGGTGGGGATGTTGTCCAGCAGGCAATAGATGGGCATACCCAGGGCGCAGATCAGCAGCACCAGGCCGAAGCAGGAGACCATGCGGCTGTTCTCCAGGGGATTGACGTTGCCGGTCTTCACGGCGTCGGGCTTGTCGTTGGGGTCGGCCTTCAGGTGGTGGCGGGTGATAAGGAAGGCGGCCACAGGTCCGCCGATGAGAGAGCCCATGATGTTGCCGATGGTACCGGCGGCCACGCCCACCTCAGTGGCGTTTTCCGGCGCGCCCAGCTTGGTGAAGATGGGACCGAAGGCGGAGGCGGTGCCCACGCCGCCGGACATGGCGGCGGAGGAGCATTGCAGACCCAGCAGAGGGTGCATCCCGATGAACTTGGCCACCACAACGCCCAGCACATCCTGCATGGTGATGAGCAGACAGGCGGCCAGGGCGATCTTCACGCACAGCTTGCCGCCGGCGTTTTTCAGCAGCTTGGCGCTGAAGCCATAGCCCACGCACATGAAGAAGATGTTCTGGCACAGGTCCTTGATGGTGCCCACATTAAAGGACAGGGCGATGACGCCGGAGCCTTTGATGGCGGCCACCAAAATCGAGAACAGCAGGCCGGAGACCACGGGGGCGGGGATGGCGAACTTTCGCAGGGGGGTGGAGTGGTCGATGATGAACCGCCCCAGGAACATGACGATGGCGGCAAAGCCCAGGCTGGTCAGGTATTCAAACTGAAACCCGGCGATGGCTCCGTCCGCTGCCGGCGTGTAAGTGCCGAAGTAGCTTAAGATGGTTTCCATATGCGTTTCCTCCTACCGCAGGGCCCTTCTCCCGGGGCCTTGCTCTTTCTGGCTTTACTATACAAAAGCGGGGGAGGAAAATCAATTTTTTGTACTTATAGAACTGGATTTGTAACTAAAGTAAATAAGAGAACAAAAAAAGAGAGAACGAGGCCCTTATTTTCCCACGAACCGATACTGAATGGAGGGCCGCCCGCCGGTGCGGTAGTCGATGGAGCTTTCCAGCTCGTGGGTCTCCACCATGTGGCTGACATAGCGGCGCACGGTGATGCGGGACAGGTGGACCTGGGCGGCGATCTGCTCGCTGGTAAAGCTCTCCCCCGGGTGGGCGGACAGAAACTCCCGGATCATGGACAGGGTGGACAGGTTCAGCCCCTTGCTCAGCTCGGGGGCCGGGGGCGGGGTCTCGGGCAGCTGGATGAGCCGGTCAATGGTCTGCTGGTCCACCCCGGCGGCGTGCTGGGTCAGCAGGCTCTGCCGCTGGAGAAAGCGGTCCATGGCCTGGCGGAACCGGGGCAGGACAAAGGGCTTGATGAGATAGTCCAGCACCCCCCGCTGAAGCAGGGCCTGGACGATGTCCGGGTCGTTGGCAGAGGTGACGGCGATGACGGCGGGGGCGGGACCGGGCAGGGTCAGCAGCCGGTCCAGAAACTCCTGGCCGTTCATCTGGGGGGTGTAGTAGTCCAGGATGACTAAATCGGCCCGGTGGTCGGCTAAGTAATCTAAGGCGGGCAGGCCGCTTTTAAAAATTTGGTCCACCTGGAACCGGTGGTCAGACTCCACATATTGCCGGTCGATGGCGGCCACCATGGAGTCGTCCTCGATGATCAGCACGTGATAGGGCACGGTCAGGACCTCTCTTTCGTAAATGTCAGGGTGAAGCAGGTGCCGGTGTGGGGCTCGGTGTCCAGGTCGATGGTCCCCCCGTGGCGCAGGGTGATGTCCCGCACCATGGCCAGGCCCAGCCCCCGGCCCGGGCCCTTAGAGGAGAAGCCCCGCTGAAAGACCCGCTCCCGGATGTCCTCGGGCACCCCGTCCCCCGTGTCCTCGCAGGTGATGATGTTGCAGTCGGAGCGGGTGTAGAACCCCAGGCGGATCTCCCGCACCTTGGGGCTGCTGCGGGAGAGTTCCTCAATGGCGTTTTCCAGCAGATTGCCCACGATGGAGGTGCACTCCGTCTCGGTGAGCAGCAGGTCCTCCGGGCGGCACCGGCTGTCCGGCGTGACGGTGAGGCAGATGCCGTATTCCGCCGCGTGCATCATCTTTCCGATGACCAGGGCGCAGATGGAGGACACCCGGATGCAGTCCGCCGTCTCCCGGATGGCCTGGCTGGAGACCAGGCTGCTGTTGATGATAAGATGCTTGGCCTGGTCGATCTGGCCGGACTGGAGATAGCCCAGGATCACGTGGAGCTTGTTCATAAACTCGTGGTTAAAGGCCCGCAGGGTGTCCAGGGTGTTCTGGGTGCCGGACAGCTTGTCCGACAGGCGGAGCATCTCTGTCTTGTCGTGGAAGACGGTGAGCACGCCGCCGCCCTCCTCGCCCCGGATGGGCAGCTCGGTGGTCAGCACCTGGCGGTTGCCCAGGGTGCAGGAGCGGTTATAGCTGCCCATTTCAGCCCGGGCTGTCTCCCGGCAGCGGGAGTCTGGAAACAGCTGGGGCAGGGGGCGGCCCGCCGGGTCGTCCTCCGTCTGGAGCAGGCCCCGGGCGGCCCGGTTGCAGAAGACGATGGCGCCCGCCGGGTCGGTGGCCACCACGCCGTCTTCAATGGCGTTGAGCACGTCGGCCTGGCGGAGATACAGGTCCAGCAGCTCGGCGGGGTGGTGGCCCCGCAGACTGTTTTTCAGCAGGGCCACGATGCCGTGGGACAGGGACAGGGCCACCGCCAGCATGACGCACAGCAGCACCAGACTGTAGACCGCCAGGCGCAGACTGCCCCGCAGAATGTCAGAGGTGAAGACCGAGACCATCACAAAGCCCACCAGCGCCCCCTGGTCGTCATACACGGCGTGAAAGGCCCGGCGCTGCTCCCCCCGGGTGCTGTAGCCGGTGGCGATATAGCTGTCCCGGTCCTGGAGCAGGGCGGTCTCGTCCCCGGTGAGCTCCGTCTCGCCGCCGGACTGGCGGCTGGTGTGGTAAAAGCGCATCCCGCTGGCGTCGCACACCAGGATCACGTCAAGGTCAGACATGGTCCGGCTCATGGCGTCCAGCTCCTGGCGGACCTGGGGGTCGGGATAGCCCTGCTCCAGCATGTCGGCCACCGGGCGGAGGGAGGCCACATAGGCGGCGGTGTTGGAGATGGTGCTGTCCAATGCCTGGCGCTGGCGGGAGATGTCCAGCCACAGTGTGGTGCCGGTGAACAGCAGCAGCAAAACAGTACACAGGGAGAAGAAGCTGAGAAACAGCTGGCGCTCTAAGCTCAGCCGTTGAAATCGTCGGATCAAAGAAGATCGCCTCCCGGGGGAAGATGGGGATGTTTTCCGAAAAAATCATATCAGCGGCTGGGGGAAAAGTCAACTGCGCCCGCCCTCTTGTCTTGGACGGTGAAATGTGATACCATCAGACGACAGCGCTCGGCGCTGTCTGACATTTGACAAAGGAGTATCAGTATGCCGATTTACAAGACAGACAGAAACCCCACCGGCACCGGCGGCTTTGACATCAGCGCGGCGGCCCTTCATATCATCGCCATGGCGCTTATGCTGATGGACCACCTTTGGGCGACGATCTTCCCCGCCCAGGAGTGGCTGACCTGTGCGGGGCGGCTGGCCTTTCCCATCTTTGCCTTCATGGCGGTGGAGGGATATTTCCACACCCACAGCTTTCAAAAATATGCGCTGCGGCTGCTGCTGTTTGCGGTGCTGTCTGAGGTGCCCTTCGACCTGATGTACGGCGGGACGTGGTTTTATCCGGTCCACCAGAATGTGATCTGGACGCTGCTGATGGGCCTTTTGGGCATCCGCCTGATGGAGACGGTGCGGGCGAAGGGGAAGACCTGGCGATACATCCTGGCATCCGCTGCCGTGGTCCTGGCCGGAGTGGTGCTGGGGACCCTGTGCATGGTGGATTACTACGGCGCCGGGGTGCTGACGGTGTTCCTGTTCTACTTTTTCCGGGGGAAGAAGTGGTGGTGCCTGCTGGGGCAGCTCCTTGGGCTTTACTGGGTGAATGTGGAGCTGCTGGGCGGTCTGGTGTACCCCATCCGGCTGTTTGGCATGGAGCTTGAGCTGTGCCAGCAGGGGCTTGCGCTGCTGGCGCTGATCCCCATCTGGCTGTATCACGGCCGGCAGGGATACCACAGCAAGCCGTTCCAGTATGTGTGCTATGGGTTTTATCCGGTCCACATGCTGGTGATCGTGCTGATCCTGAATGTTATGACCCGGTGAGCACAAAGCCGGAGGGCAAACCCAAAGCCCGGAGCGCCGCACAGCGCTCCGGGCTTTGGGTTTTACATAGAATTTGACTCGAAACTAGTATTTTTCTGGATTGTAAAGATTTTGAAAATTTGCTTCCTGTGATTGTAAGACGCCGGAAAATCTGCTATACTTTTAAGAAAAGAGAAATTTGATATAAAAGGGAAAGGGAGGGAGCAGATGAGATCGTCCCGTTTTATCAATGACATCAAGGATAACCGTGTGGTGACCGAGCTGCTGCGGCACCGCCGGGTCTATCTGTTTGAATATTTTGCAAGCACCGACACCATGGTGGTCTATGACCAGGAACTGAACGTTCAGCGGACCATCGACCAGTATCTGGCGGCCGGGCACGGCTATGTCTTGTCCGAGGACCGGTGGCAGCTGAGGGAGCTGCTCACCGGCCAGATGCACGGGCCGTTGGAGCTGCGGGAGAAGAAGGACGGCAAGCTCATCTATCTGGAGGTGGACGCCCTGCCTGTGGAAGACGCCCAACAGGGGGGCGTGTTCGCCGGATACGCCAAGGACGTGACCCCGGAAAAGGAGAAGGAGCGCAGCCTGCGCCAGCAGGCCCAGCACGACCCGCTGACCCAGCTGTATAACCGCCGGATGGCCAAGACCCTCATTGACCGGTATCTGGGGGAGAAGGACCCCTATGCCTCCTGCGGCCTGCTGGTCATTGACGTGGACTTTTTCAAAAACGTGAATGACCGCTACGGCCACCTGTTCGGGGACAAGGTCTTGCAGGAGTTTGCCCGTCTGCTGAACACCCTGTTCAAGCGGGAGGACGTGCTGGCCCGGATCGGCGGAGACGAGTTTTTGGTCTTTATGAAGGATGCCGGACACTCCGTGGTGCTGAAAAAGACCAGGCAGCTGTCTGAGGCGGTGCGGAAGCTGGTGTTCGAGGAGAACGACTACTGCATGACGTGCAGCATCGGGGCCTGCGTCCTGCCGGAGAACGTGGCGGGCTTTTCCTATGAGCAGCTGTTCGAAAACGCCGACTGGGCCCTGTATCAGGCCAAGGAGAACGGGCGCAACCAATATGCCTTCTGTGACAACCTCCACCGCTATGCCGAGACGGAGAGAGAACGGGAGAAAGAAAAGAAAGAGAAGGGGGAGAGCAAAGAGGTCAGAACTGAGGACATCGACGCCCGATACCTCCACAACGACCTCATCTCCACCGCTTTCGAGCTGTTTGAAAAGATGAACAGCTTCGAAGCGGCCATCCCCCTGTTTTTAAAGATCGTGGGCATCCGGCTCCAGCTGGACCGCATCACCGTCATCAACACGGATATCAAGGAGCACCGGACCACCCGGCAGTTCCAGTGGACCTCTCCCCGGGCACCGGAGGTGCTGGAGCAGGGGAGAGGCTTTACCAAGGAGGACTTCCTCACCCTGTTCCAGAGCTATGACGAGTATGGCACCACCGTTTTGCAGTATGACAACATGGACATGTATTCCCCCGACGGGGCCGCCCTGCTGATGCAGGGGGGCGCGAAGACGGTGGTCTATGCCGCCATGTACAGCGAGGGCGAGTATCTGGGGGCCATCTCCTATGTGGTGTGCGGCAGCAAGCGCTTTTGGACCAAGCAGAGCCGCAGAGAGCTGGGGGAGATCACCAAGATCATCAACGCCTATCTCACCAAGCACCTGGCCGCCAACGCCATCAACCGGGGCATGATGGCCGCCCCGGACTTTGACCGGCTCACCGGTCTGTTGAGCTTCAGCCGCTTCCGGGAGGAGATCGAGCACAAGATCGTGGGCGGCTATGCCGGGGGCCACATCATCGTGTACAGCGACTTTGAAAACTTTAAATACTTCAACGAGAAATATGGCTACGCCGTGGGCGACCAGGTGCTGAAGGAGTTCAGCAACTATCTGGTGGCCGGCGTGCAGGCCGTAGGGGACGTGTACATGACCCGGGTGGCCGGGGACCAGTTCGCCGTCTATCTGCCCTATCGCAAGCCGGAGGACAGCACGGTCTTTGTAGAGCGGATGAACCGGGTGTTCGAGCGGCAGCAGGCGGAGAAATACCCGGAGGCCAGCCTGCGCCTGCGCAGCGGCATCTATGAGATCGAGCCGGACTGCCTCAGCGCCTCCGCCGCCATCGACAAGGCCAACTTCGCCCGCAAGCAGCTCCGGCCCGACAGCCGGGTCTCCGTCCTGCGGTATGACCGGCAGATGGGGGAGCGGCAGACCCTGGCCAACGAGCTGACCAACGGTCTGAACCGGGCCATGGAGCGGGGGGAGTTCAAGCTGTATCTCCAGCCCAAGTTCTCATTGAAGGACTTTTCCGTCATCGGGGCGGAGGCCCTGGTCCGGTGGGAGCGGGAGGACGGCACGGTGCTCTATCCCGACCAGTTCATCCCCATTCTGGAGACCACGGGCCGCATCGTGGACCTGGACCTCTATATGTTCGAGCAGGTGGCGGAGTTTTTAAAGCGCGGCATTCAGGACGGCCTGAGGCTGTTCCCCATTGCGGTGAATGCCTCGGTGGCGCTGGCCAAGGACCCGGAGAACGCCCGGCGCTGCGAGAATATCCTCCAGCGCCATCAGGTCAGTGCCGAGCTGCTGGAGATCGAGCTTACCGAGACCGCCGCCGTGTCCGAGTTCGATTGCGTGAAAAAGCTCTTCGCCTGCTTCCAGGAGAAGAAGATGCAGACCTCCCTGGACGACTTCGGCGCGGGTTATTCCGTGCTCAACTCCGTGGTGGACATCCCCATCAACACCATAAAGCTGGACCGGGGCTTTATCGCCCGCTGCGCGGAGAACCAGCGGGGCATCTATTTTCTGCAGCAGGTGGTGAACATGGTGAAGAGCCTGGGCTATCAGGTCATCTGCGAGGGCATTGAGACCCGGGAACAGGTGGACATCATGCGCACCGTGGGCTGCGACAGCGCCCAGGGCTTCTGGTTCTCCAAGGCCATCCCGGCGGAGGAATTCCGGGAGAAATATATGAAGTGAACTTTGGCAGCTATACCGCCCAGGACGACAGCCTGACCTTTGACCAGGTGTTCCACCGGGCGGACCGGGCCATGTATGAAAACAAAAAAGAGATGCACCGCACACAGGTGCAATGAACCGCAAAGCAGCCGCCCGGCCGGGCGGCTGTTTTTGCGCGTTGGGGAACGGATTGCCACATCTTCACGTCCAGGGTGAGGATGCCGTCGCTGCGCGCCGCTAAACGCCGGCGGATGCGGGCGATCAGCTCGGCGGCCTGGTCCGAGGAGCACTTGGGGCAGAGGATGAGAAACTCGTCCCCGCCCACCCGCATGGCCACGGAGTTTTGGGGAATGCTGTCCTGAATACACCGGGCCACCCGCTGGAGCATCAGGTCGCCATATTCGTGGCCCAGGGTGTCGTTCACCCGTTTCAAATAGTTGCAGTCGGCCATAATAAGGCTGGCGGGGAAGTCGTCAGCGCGGACGTAGTGCCGCATCCGGGTCTCCAGATAGTTCCGGTTATACAGCCCCGTGAGCTTGTCCCGGAAGGAGAGCTCTTTCAGCTCCCGCTCCTGGGTCACCCGCTGGGTGATGTCGTTGATGACCCCGATGATGCCGATGACCGCCCCGCGGAGCACCACCGGGTTCTTTTTGATCTCCAGATACACCGGGCCGGTGGGGAGGGAGAGGCGGCTGACCCGCTGGCTGCCCTGGCCCGTGGCCAGGACGTGCAGGTCATCCTCGTAGTACTCCCGGCCCAGGGCGGGGTCGGCCTGGATCTCCAAATCGGTCCTGCCCAGAATGCCGTCCGTCGTGCCGCCGTGGGCCAGGCCGCACAGGTTGGAGACAAAGCGATATTTGCACTGGGTGTCTTTCAAGAAAATGCTGGCCGGGGCGCTGCGCATAAAGCACAGCAGCTCCTCATAGCTCAGACTTTTCAGTTCGTTCATGCCTGCGTCCTCTTTTTCCATTCGTTCTTGTGGTCCCGGTCAGAGTCCGGTTACATTTTGCACTCTGAAATTTCCAGAGTTATTATAACTCTATCATAACTCCATTTTCAATATTTTGCAAGGATTAACGCTATTATAAGTCCATAATAGCGTTATACGGAGGCAAAGAGGATGAACAAGATCAATGAAAAGCACTTCGGGCTGCGGGTGGATGGAGACATTCTGGCAAAGTTCCGCTATGTCTGCGGGTTCAAAGGCCGCTCGGCCAACGCCCAGATCATCCAGCTGATGCTGAAATGCATCGCGGAGTATGAAAAAGAGCACGGAAAGATCACGTTGGAATAAAAAAACCGGGCTGGCCGTTAATTAGGGGAACGGCCAGTCCGGTTGAATTTTTGGGGGAGGCCCTCTCAGTCACGGCTTCGCCGTGCCAGCTCCCCCGGAGGGGGAGCCAAGGGCGTGCCCTGTCATTGCGAGGAGGGCATAGCCCGACGTGGCAATCTGTCTTACTTGCCTCCCCCATTGGGGGAGGTGCCCCCGCAGGGGGCGGAGAGGGCTGCGGGCGGACACAGAGGTCCGCCCCTACCCGTATTTCGTCGGCGTTTCGTAGGGGCGGATGTCCCCATCCGCCCGAACGATGCGCCGCTCAGATCACCTCATAAGCCTTCAGCAGCTTCTCCAGATCGGTCCCCTGGATCTTGCCCAGGGCCATTTTCAGGGCCATGCGCTCCATCCAGCCCAGGTCCATGTCGGTGGCCTTTTTGCCGTCCCGGAGCTTTACGGTGGCATCCAGCAGGCAGCGCAGGTCGAACACGCTGCCCCACACCTCGGGCACGCCCCGGTCCACGTTCAGCAGGGTATACACCGCCTCCATGCCCGTGCGCATAGAATATTCCGTGGTGAAGATGGTGTCCCGGGCGGTCTCGGCAAACTGGCCCAAAAACGCGAAGTTGACTGCACCCTGGGGGACCACGGCGGGCCGGTCCCCATAAGCCCGGGGCATGAAGAAGGCGTCGATATAGGGCATCATCACGGGGACGGTGTTGGCGCTGTGGGCGGCCATGTCCTCGATCTGGTCGGTGGGGACGCCCAGGTGATAGAGCCACTCCATGCAGATCTCTTTGCCGGTGCAGTCCCGCATGGGCTTTTTGATGAAGTCGCCGGGCTTGTCGGTGAACAGGGAGTACAGCCACACCAGGCAGTGGCCCTTGGGCTGGTCCCGGAACTGGGGCTGGCGGTTGATGGTCCAGCTGAGCAGCCAGGAGGAGTCCTTCACGGTGACGATGCCGCCGGTGACTACGCCGCCGGTGAAGGGGTCCCGCTTGCAGATCTTTTTGATATAGGGGATGATGCGGTCATCCAGCGTCTCCACGGTGGCGCTCATCCAGTTGGTCTGCTCCGGGGTGGAGCAGAACTTCTCCGGGTGGCCGAAGGAGGGGTCCTGGGCGGCGATCTTTTTCCACAGGTCCCAGCCGCCGCCGGGGCGCAGCTCGGTATTGAAGGGGGCGGGCTTGTCCTGGCTGCCGGTGGCGGAGTTCTCCACGCAGCCGCCGTGGGTGATGAACACCAGGTCGTTCTCCGTCAGGGCGATGGCGTCGGGCTTGCCGTCCCGCAGCACGTCGATGCGGGTGGCCAGCTTGCGGGCCTTGTTGCAGTCGAACTGCACGTTGGTCACCTGAACGCCATAGTGGAACTGAACGCCGAAGCCCTCCAGGTATTTCACCATGGGCAGGATCATAGACTCATACTGGTTATACCGGGTAAAGCGCAGGGCCTTAAAGTCGGGCAGACCGCCGATGTGGTGGATATACCGCTGGAGATAGAGCTTCATCTCCAGAGCGCTGTGCCAATTTTCAAAGGCGAACATGGTCCGCCAATACAGCCAGAAGTTGCTGTTGAACACCTCGTCGTCAAAGATGTCGGTGATGCGCTTGTTCTGCAGATCCTCGTTGGGGGTGAAGAACAGCTTTAAGATCTCTTTGGCGCCCTTGTCAGACAGGCCGAACTTGCCGTCGGTGTGGGCGTCCTGGCCCCGATTCACCGTGGCCCGGCACAGGGAGTAGTTGGGGTCGGCCTTGTTCAGCCAGTAATACTCGTCCAGCACGCTGACGCCCTCGGTCTCGATGGAGGGGATGGAGCGGAACAGGTCCCACATCACCTCGAAATGGTTGTCCATCTCCCGGCCGCCCCGCATGACGTAGCCCAGGTTCTCGAACTTATAGCCGTCGCAGGCCCCGCCGGGCAGGTCGCCCTTCTCCAGAATGTGGACGTTCTCGCCCTTCATCTGGCCGTCCCGCACCAGATAACAGGCGGCGGCCAGGGCGGCCAGGCCGCTGCCCACCAGATAGGCGGACTTTTGGTCCACCCCCTCAGGCTTTTTGGGGCGGGCGAACGCCTCGTAATTTCCGCTGGCATAATACATGGGAATGACCTCCTATAAATAAAACGTGGTTTTGATTAGCATGGCCCGCTGGCCGGAAAATAGTCAAAAATAAACGCCAGACAAATCTGGTTTTTAAAATCATATCACAAAATATTTTGAATGTCTATAGCTGTACGAATGAAAACTGAATAAACTAAATAAATGAAAGGAGAGGGGCGCAAAATCCAGAAAGATAAAACAATACCAATTTACCTGTTGACAAACTAGGTTGAAAGGAGTACCATAGCAACATCAAATTTGGCTCTGACGCCGGGAAGGAGAGAGAAGCTATGATGAACATGATGTGCTGTTGTTGTCGCGGAATGTCTGTCTCTCGGTCCTCTCTCACGGCCAGCTTGCGCAGGGGCGCGGCGGGGCTGTCTGCATCCTGCGTCTGCGGGCGCGGCTGTTGAGGTTGGTTGACCGGGAGCGATGAGCTCCCGTTTTTTTATGCCAAAACGCCGGGGGAGAGCCCCGAAGAAAGGCGATGACCATTCTGAACTGGGAATTTATCCAACAATACTTGCCCCTGTACGAAAAGGCGGCCTGGCTGACACTGCGGCTGGGCGTGATGGGCATTCTGATGTCCATCGCCGTGGGCCTGGCCTGCGCGGTGATCCAGTATGAAAAGATCCCCGTGCTGCGCCGGGTGGTGGCGGTGTATATCGAGATCAGCCGGAACACCCCGCTGCTGATCCAGCTGTTCTTCCTCTATTATGGCCTGCCTAAGATCGGCATCCGCACCAGCCCCGCCATGTGCGGCGTGGCCGGACTGGCCTTTCTGGGGGGCAGCTACATGGCCGAGGCGTTTCGAAGCGGCCTGGAGGCGGTGGAGCCCATCCAGCGGGAGAGCGCCTTCAGCCTAGGCATGACCCGCACCCAGGCCATGGCCTATGTGGTGCTGCCCCAGGCGGTGTCCATCAGCGTGCCCGCCTTTGTGGCCAACGTCATCTTCCTGCTGAAGGAGACCAGCGTGTTCAGCGCCGTCAGCCTGATGGACCTGATGTTCACCGCCAAGGACCTGATCGGCATGTACGCCAAGACCACCGAGAGCCTGTTTCTGCTGGTGGTGTTCTATCTCATTATCCTGCTGCCCGTGTCGGTGGTGGGGACCCTGATCGAGAGGAGGGTGCGCTATGCCGGATTTGGGTCTTGAAGTCCTGCTGAAGGGCAAGAACATGGTCCGCCTGCTGGGCGGCCTGTGGGTGGCCCTGCGGGTCAGTCTCATCGCCGTGGCCATCAGCATCCCCCTGGGTCTGCTGCTGGGCGTGCTGATGACCCGGAAAAACATCGTCCTGCGGGCGGTGCTGCGGCTGTATCTGGAGTTTATCCGCATCATGCCCCAGATGGTCCTGCTGTTCCTGGTGTTCTTCGGGACCACCCGGGCCCTGGGCTGGGACCTGTCCGGGGAGCTGTCCGCCATCATCGTCTTCTCCCTGTGGGGCACGGCGGAGATGGGGGACCTGGTCCGGGGGGCGCTCATCTCCATCCCCAAGCACCAGTATGAGAGCGCCGAGGCCTTAGGCCTGAGCAAGCTCCAGACCTATTACTACATTATCATTCCCCAGACCCTGCGCCGTCTGCTGCCCCTGTCCATCAATCTCATCACCCGCATGATCAAGACCACCAGCCTGATCCTGATGATCGGCGTGGTGGAGGTGCTGAAGGTGGCCCAGCAGATCATCGAGGCCAACCGCTCCGCCAGCCCCAACGCGGCCTTCGGCATCTATCTGACTGTGCTGCTGCTCTATTTCCTGGTCTGCTGGCCCATCAGCCTGCTGGCCCGGCACCTGGAAGAAAAATGGAGGTAAGTCCCAATGAATGAGCCCCTTTTGCAAATCGACCACCTGACCAAGGCCTATGGCCAGAACACCATCTTAAAGGACGTGAGCTTCTCTGTGGGCCAGGGGGAGGTGGTGGTCATCATCGGCCCCAGCGGCTGCGGCAAGAGTACCCTGCTGCGGTGTATCAACGCCCTGGAGCCCATCCAGGGCGGCCAGGTCCGCTTAAACGGCCAGGTCATCGGCCAGGGGGCCAAAGATCTGCCCGCCCTGCGCCGCCGCATCGGCATGGTGTTCCAGAGCTATGAGCTCTTTCCCCACCTGACGGTGATGGACAACATTCTCCTGGCCCCCTGTAAAGTCCTGAAGAAGCCCCGGGAAGAGGTGCGGGAGGAGGCCCGGGCCCTGCTGGGCCGGGTGGGTCTGCTGGAGAAGCAGGACCAGTATCCCCGCCAGCTCTCCGGCGGCCAGAAGCAGCGTGTGGCCATTGTCCGCGCCCTGTGTATGCACCCGGAGATCCTGCTCTTTGACGAGGTGACGGCGGCCCTGGACCCGGAGATGGTCCGGGAGGTGCTGGACGTGATGCTGGGCCTGGCCCGGGAGGGCAAGACCATGGTCATCGTCACCCACGAGATGCAGTTTGCCCGGGCCATCGCTGACCGGGTGCTGTTTTTGGATGGCGGCGTGGTGGCCGAGGAGGCCCCGCCGGAGCAGTTCTTCCAGCACCCCCAGACCCAGCGGGCCAAGCAGTTCCTGAACATGTTCGAGTTTGACGCAGTCAAGGCTCCCAAGGCTTAAATGGCCGGGAGTTTGACATAAATAGAATTTGAAAGGAAGTTTTTGCAATGAAAAACCTGAAAAGAGTCCTGTCCGCCGCACTTTCCGCCGCCATGCTGATGGCTCTGGCCGCCTGCGGCAACGGGAACAGCGCCACTTCCAGCGCCGGTTCCGTCTCTGGCAGCGCCTCCGGCAGCGGGGACGGCAAGACCGTCTACCGCACCCTGGACCAGATCAAGGACAGCGGCACCATCAACATCGGCGTGTTCTCTGACAAGAACCCCTTCGGCTATGTGGACGAGAACGGCGACTATCAGGGCTATGACGTGTACTTCGCCAACCGCATCGGGGAGGACCTGGGCGTGGAGGTGAACTTCGTCTCCACCGAGGCCGCCAACCGCATCGAGTATCTCCAGACCGGCAAAGTGGACGTGATCCTGGCCAACTTCACTGTGACCCCCCAGCGTGCCGAGGAGGTGGACTTCGCTCTGCCCTATATGAACGTGGCTCTGGGCGTGGTCTCCCCGGACAGCCGGGTCATTGACAGCCTGGACAACTGGGACGCCAATGACCAGATGATCGTCATCTCCGGCACCACCGCCGAGACCTATCTCACCGAGAACTATCCCGATATCCCTCTCCAGAAGTACGATACCTATGCCAACGCCAAGAACGCCATTGAAAACGGCAACGGCGTGGCCTGGGCCAACGACAACACCGAGGTCATCGCTTTTGCCAGCCAGAACACCGGCTACACCGTGGGCATCCCCTCTCTGGGCAGCAAGGACACCATCGCCCCCGCCGTGTCCCAGGGCAACCAGACCCTGCTGGATTGGCTGAACGAGGAGATCAAGACCCTGGGCGAGGAGAACTTCTTCCACAAGGACTATGAGGCCACCCTGGTGGACACCTACGGCGCCGACTACGAGGACGAGCTGGTCGTCGAAGGCGGCGTGGTGGAGGGCTGAACCTGACCCCCGCAGTAATAGAATCAGATAGAGTAAGACCCCCGTCCCTGAGTCGTGAGAACGGCTTGGGGGCGGGGGTTTCTGCGTTGAAAACATCTTAACACTATTTTCAATCCACAGCTCTATACATAGAACTGACTTTCTTAGTCTACCACAGAAAATAGGATCATGCAAATACTATCTCACTCAATAAAATTAAAACATCTTATCACTAGAAATAAAGATGTTGCTTTTAAGATAAAGGTTAAGTCGCCCCCCGCGAGGGGGGCGTGGATCAAAATAACAGACGGCGTCTGTTAAATTGTTGTGGTCACATTGTCGCTCCCTGCAAAGAAGGCGTGAATTGAAATTCCAGACACTGTCTGGGATTTTTGATAGTGTATGTCGCTTCTCACACGGAGCGCACAATTTGAACCTCTACGCGATGCGTGGTATACTACTAAGACCATCAAGAGGAACCACTCGTGAATTACGCAGGGGAGAGGGGGGTGACCATGGCGCTGGAGAATAAGCCGGGGATACTGGACTCTGCAAAACTGGTCCGGGCGGGTGTTCGCTGCCGATTGTCGGCAAGGAAACCGCTTCGAAACTCTTTCAAGGTTTGCGGGTGCTTCATCGAGCAATCATTCGGCTTTCTCAGCGAAGCAAGGTAAAGGAGCGGGTACCAAACCGAGTTGCTAAGTATATCCGCCCAAATTATATAGGTCAAGAGGGCAGAAACAGTTCAGTCTGTTCCTGCCCTCTCCGCTTGTTTAAAATCAATAGATGCCCTTCCCGCCGTTCCACTTCCAGTCCCGCACCTCGGGCATGTCCTGGCCGTGGGTGGTGATGTATTGGCGGTGCTCCACCAGCTTGTCCTTCATCTCCTGGATGAGGTAGGCGGCGCTGTTGCCCAGCTGGGGCAGGCGCTTCACCGTGTCCATGACCAGGTGGAAGCGGTCAATGTCGTTGCGCACCCGCATGTCGAAGGGGGTGGTGATGGTGCCCTCCTCCTTATAACCCCGGACGTGGAGCTTTTTGTTGTGGCGGCGATAGGTCAGCTCGTGGACCAGGGTGGGGTAGCCGTGAAAGGCGAAGATGATGGGGGCGTCGGTGGTGAACAGGGCGTCATAGTCCTCGTCGGTGAGACCGTGGGGGTGCTCGGTGTGGGGCTGGAGCTTCATCAGGTCCACCACATTCACCACCCGGATCTTCAAATCGGGCAGATGGTGGCGCAGGATGGTCACGGCGGCCAGGGTCTCCAGGGTGGGGGTGTCGCCGCAGCAGGCCAGCACTGCGTCCGGCTCATAGCCCTGGTCGTTGGAGGCCCACTGCCAGATGCCGATGCCGTGGGTGCAGTGCTTGATGGCCTCCTCCATGTTCAGCCACTGGGGCCGGGGGAGTTTAGAGGCAATCATCACGTTGATCTGGTTCCGGCTCTGGATGCAGTGGTCAAAGCAGGACAGCAGGCAGTTGGCGTCGGGGGGGAGGTAGAGCCGCACCACGTCCGCCTTTTTGTTGGCCACGTGGTCCAAAAAGCCAGGGTCCTGGTGGGTAAAGCCGTTGTGGTCCTGCTGCCACACGTTAGAGGCCAGCACATAGTTCAGCGACGCGATGGACTGCCGCCAAGGCAGCTGACGGCACACCTTCAGCCACTTGGCGTGCTGAGAGACCATGGAGTCCACGATGCGGATAAAGGCCTCGTAGCTGTTGAAAAAGCCGTGCCGCCCGGTGAGGAGGTAGCCCTCCAGCCAGCCCTGGCACAAGTGCTCGGACAGGGCGGCGTCCATGACCCGCCCGTCGTGGGACAGACCCTCGTCTGTTTCAGGGTCGATCTCATCGGCCCAGCGGCGGCCGCTGGCCTGGAACACCTGGTCCAGGCGGTTAGACGCCGTCTCATCCGGCCCGAAGATGCGGAAATTCCGCCCGGACAGGTTCCGGGACATCAGATCCCGCACATAGCCCCCCAGAACGGCCATGTCCTCCGCCTCCACCGCCCCCGGCTGGGGGACCTCCAGGGCGTACTCCCGGAAGTCGGGGATGCGCAGGTCCCGCAGCAGCAGGCCGCCGTTGGCGTGGGGATTGGCCCCCATGCGCCGCTCCCCCTTGGGGGCGAAGTCCTGAAGGGAGGAGACGAGGATGCCGTTCTCGTCAAACAGCTCCTCCGGGTGATAGCTGCGCAGCCAGGCCTCCAGCTGCTCCAGCCGCCCCGGCCGGCCGTCGTGGACGGGGATGGGGGCCTGGTGAGAGCGCCAGGAGCCCTCCACCACTTTGCCATCTACCTCTTTTGGGCCGGTCCAGCCCTTGGGGGTGCGCAGGACGATCATGGGCCAGCGGGGCCGGGCGGCATCTCCGCTGGACCGGGCGTACTCCTGAATGCGCTGGATCTCCCGCACCGCCCAGTCCAGGGCGGCGGCCATCTTCTGGTGCATGGACTGGGGCTCGTCCCCCTCCACAAAGCGGGGCTCCCAGCCGCAGCCCTTGAAGAACATCTCGGTCTCCTCGTGGGAGATGCGGGCGAAAATCGTCGGGTTGGAGACTTTAAAGCCGTTTAGGTGCAGGATGGGCAGCACTGCCCCGTCGGTGATGGGGTTCAGGAACTTGTTGGAGTGCCACGCGGCGGCCAGGGGGCCGGTCTCCGCCTCGCCGTCCCCCACCACGCAGGCGGCGATGAGGCCGGGGTTGTCCATCACGGCGCCGAAGGCGTGGGCCAGGGAATAGCCCAGCTCGCCCCCCTCGTTGATGGAGCCGGGGGTCTCCGGTGCGGTGTGGCAGGGGATGCCGCCGGGGAAGGAGAACTGGCGGAACAGCCGCTTCATCCCCGCCTCGTCCTGGCTGATGTTGGGGTATACCTCGCTGTAGGAGCCGTCCAGATAGTCCTGGGCCACCACCGCGTTGCCCCCGTGGCCGGGACCGCAGATGTAGATCATGTCCAGGTCATATCTCACAATGGCCCGGTTTAGATGGGTGTAAATAAAATTCTGGCCGGGACAGGTGCCCCAGTGGCCCACGATGTGCTGCTTCAGGTGCTCGGGCCGCAGGGGCTGGCGCAGCAGGGGGTTGTCCAGCAGATAGAGCTGACAGGCGGACAGATAGTTGGCCGCCCGCCACCAGGCGTCCACCGCCCGGAGCTGGTCCTTGGTGAGAGAGTCCTTTTTCGACATGCGGGCAGGGGCCTTGGCCGCCGCCTTTGGGATGTTGTCCGCCGCTTTTGCCATGGAAGCGCCTCCTTAAAAGAAAGCCGACCCGTCTCTGTTCTTCTTACAAGAACCCTGTATGCAAAAAACAGCCCCAACTGGGCAGAGACAGGCGGAATAGATCAAATAAGAACAAAGTTAAGTATACTCTAAAGCGGCGAAAAGTCAATTGATATCGAAAGTCCTCCCGCAAAATCGGGATATCTCACAGATAAAACAAAAATAAACCGGGAAAATAGAGAAAGAAAGGCGGACTAATTTGGGCGGGGGAGGGGGGAAGAGATGTAATCAGGGAGGCGGTTCTTCTGATTAGGTGCTAATCACAAGAACCGTCCCCCTGATTACCGAATCGTCTCCTGCATGGCCTTTAGTACATCTGCGGAGGTGTATCGTTTGTCTGTCGATTTTGCTTCCTGTTCCGCCTCTATGAGTTTGGAATAGATCTCGCTATCAAAGTTGTTCCGCAGGTCAGAAACCGAACTGCTTATATTCATCGTGTACCCTCCTTTAGAAGCAATTTTAATATAATCGGACTAAAATATCAAATCTAATCTGGAGTATTTATGACAGACCGCGTATAATGAAATCAAAACCACAAAAGGGGAGAGAAGGGGATTATGGCGTCCAGAAAAGAATATCTGAATTACATATTAGAGCAGCTGTCCGGTTTGGAGGAAATAAGCCATCGGGCCATGATGGGTGAGTTCATCCTGTATTACCGGGGCAAGATCGTGGGCGGTATCTATGATGACCGGCTGTTGGTAAAGCCCGTAAAGTCGGCTGTGGCCTATATGCCCGCAGCGCGGTATGAGCTGCCCTATGAGGGCGCGAAGGAGATGCTGCTGGTGGACGAGGTGGATAACAAGGAGTTCCTGACAGGCCTGTTCAACGCCATGTACGACGAACTGCCTGCACCCAAGCCGAAGAAACGGAAATAATCAAAGGCCGGTCCCCGGAGGGACCGGCCTTTGCCGTTAGACAGATCAGGATGAACTTACTCGTGGTGCCCGGCGCGCTTGGCGCGGTTGATGGCGGAGAGGATGCCGCGCAGGGGGGCCAGGTTGATGTTGTGGGACAGGCCCACACCCCAATACTTCTTGCCGTCCCGCTGATCCTGAAGGAGGATATAGGCCACGCCCTGGGAGTCGGAGCCGTCGGTGATGGCGTGGGAGGCGTAGTCCAGGAAGGAGAAGCGGGCCATTTTCTCGCCCTTGATGGCGTTGAAGAAGGCGTCGATGGGGCCGTTGCCCTCTCCGGACACCTGGAAGATGGTGTCGGTGTGCTGGATGGTGCCTTGGAAGGCCACATGGGAGTGGCCCTCGCCGTCGATGGTCTCCTGGAAGGAATGCTTGAGCAGCTTGTAGGGGCCGTCCACGTCGATATAGGTCTGGTGGAACAGCTGGTTGATGCGCTCCGGGGTGATCTCGGTGCCCACGGCGTCGGTCTCGTGCTGGACCACCGCGCCAAACTCCGGGTGCATGGCCTTGGGCAGATCAAAGCCGAAGTTGTGCTCCATGATATAGGCCGCGCCGCCCTTGCCGGACTGGGAGTTGATGCGGATGATGGGCTCGTACTCCCGGCCCACGTCGGCGGGGTCGATGGGCAGATAGGGGATCTCCCAATACTCGGTGCCGGAGTCCTTCATATACTGGCTGCCCTTGTTGATGGCGTCCTGGTGGCTGCCGGAGAAGGCGGTGAACACCAGCTTGCCGGCATAGGGCTGGCGGTCGCCCACGGGCATCTTGGTGCAGCGCTCGAACATCTCTTTGATCTTGTTGATGTCGTGGAAGTCCAGCTCCGGGTCGATGCCCTGGGTCCACATATTCATGGCCAGGGTGACCATGTCCACGTTGCCGGTGCGCTCGCCGTTGCCGAACAGAGTGGCTTCCACACGGTCGGCCCCGGCCAGCAGGCCCATCTCGGTGGTGGCCACGCCGGTGCCCCGGTCATTGTGGGGATGGAGGGAGATGATGGCGCTGTCCCGTCCGGGGATCTTGCGGCAGAAATACTCCAGCATGTCGGCAAACTGGTTGGGCATGCAGTTCTCCACGGTGGTGGGCAGGTTCAGGATGACCTTGCGCTCCGGGGTGGCGTGGAGGTGGTCCAGCACCGCCTGGCAGATCTCCACGGCATAGTCCATTTCGGTGCCCATGAAGGACTCGGGGGAATACTCAAAGCGCAGGTTCATGCCCTGGTCGATGAGGGGCTTGCTCATCTCATAGATCAGGTCGGCGGCGTCGGTGGCGATCTTGGTGATGCCGTCGGTGTCCATGTGGAACACCACCTTGCGCTGGAGGGTGGAGGTGGAGTTATAGAAGTGGAGGATGACGTTCTTGGCACCGCGAATGGCCTCGAAGGTCTTCTTGATCAGGTGCTCCCGGGCCTGGACCAGCACCTGGATGGTCACGTCATCGGGGATGTGCCCCCCCTCGATGAGCTCCCGGCAGATCTCGTACTCCGTCTCACTGGCGGAGGGGAAGCCGATCTCGATCTCCTTCACGCCGATGTCCACCAGCGTGTGGAAATACTCCAGCTTCTCCTGAAGATTCATGGGGTCCACCAGGGCCTGGTTGCCGTCCCGCAGGTCCACAGAGCACCACACGGGAGCCTTGGAGATGACCTTGTCGGGCCAGGTGCGGCCCACGATCTTCTGGGGCTGGAAGGGAATGTATTTTTTGTAGCCTGGATTCATGGTCGTCGTCCTCCTAAAATGACTTGCTCCGCCGAGGTTGGCGGCGGGCCGGATCGAATCAGGGGAATGAAAAAACGCCCCTGACTTTCTCAAGTCAGGGGCGTGAAGCGTTCACGCGGTACCACCCTGGTTCGGCAACCGGTCACCCGGACAGCCCTCATAGCCTCCAACAAGGCCGCGGCCGGTAACGGGGCCAGACGTCCTGACCTACTTTATGCCTTCGGCCAGGCAGCTCGGGGACCAGTTATCCACAGGGAGGCCGCACACCGATTCGCACCAACCACCGGCTCTCTGAGGGGGACTCAGCCTGTCTTTTTTCCCGTCGTCGCTTTTATTGGTTGCTATTGTAGCGGAGAAGCCCGGGTTTGTCAAGCGGAAATTTGACTGGAGCTCCGGCTCAGTTTTTGGGGGAGCGGGGGATTAGATGGACGTCCAGCTGACTGTATGGCATCTCCACCCCGTGGCGGGCAAAGGCGGGACGGATGGCCTCCAGCAGGCGGTAATATACATCCCAGTAGTCCCCGGAGGTGGTCCAGGCCCGCAGGAGATAGTCGATGCCGCTTGCGCCATAGCCGGACAGGCGGATCTCCGGCGCGGGGTCGGGGAGGATCTGGGGGAACTGGGAGACAGCCTCGTGCAGGGCGGCCTTCACCGCATCTGTGGGCGCGTCATAGGAGGCGGAGATCGTGATCTCCATCCGCCGGCGGCCCAGCCGGGTGTAGTTGATAATGGTGGCGGAGGAGAGCTGGCTGTTGGGGATGTAGATCTCCTTGTTTTCCACGGTGACCAGCGTGGTATAGGCCAGTCCCACCAGGGATACTGTGCCGGATACGGAGCCGATCTCCACATAGTCCCCCACGGTGAAGGGCTTGGAGGCCAGCAGGGTGATCCCGCCCGCTAGATTGGACAGGGTGTTCTGAAGGGCCAGGGAGACGGCCAGGCCGGCAACGCTGAGCAGAGCGATGATGGAGGTCATCTCCACGCCCACAGAGCCCAGCACCACCAGAATGAGCACCAGCCAGAGCAGGACAGACAGGGCGGAGCGGAGGTAGCGCTGGATGGGAGCCAGAGAGGCGCTGCGCAGCAGCAGGCGGTCCACCGTCCGCAGCAGCAGCTTGTTGAAAATGATCCCAACCAGCAGGATGAGAAGGGCCCGGAGCAGGATCTCCCAGGATAGGGAGCTCCAGTTCAGGCCGCCGGTGACCTGGGATAAAATGGCGTCGATGGACATGGGGGATCTCCTTTCTTGAACTGATGGGGGAGGTGGACAGCGGAAGGGCGGGGCCGCTGAAACGGCTCCGCCCACAGTGGGTGCAGGCGCCTGGACCGGCGTCCGCGCCGTGGCTATGTGTCCTTTTGACTGGCGTGGCGCTTGAGGCAGGCGAAGGTCTCGGCACTCATATCGTGCTCCATGCGGCAGGCGTCCGCAGCGGCGACCTCAGGGGAGACGCCCAGCCGGATCAGCCAGTCGGTGAGCATCCGGTGACGCTCATAGACCCGCTGGGCGTTTTGCTCACCCTCCGGGGTCAGCTCCAGCCGGCCGTCCTTCTCCATGGTAAGGTAGCCGCTGGCCTTCAGAATGGAGACCGCACGGCTGACAGAGGGCTTGGAGAAGCCCAGATGCTGCGCTACGTCAGTGGAACGGACGATCCCGCGCTCCTGCCGGAGCACCAGGACCGCCTCCAAATAGTCCTCGCCGGATTCATGGAGGGCCATTTTGTCACGCTCCTTTTTTGATGATGATGGTACTATTGTAGCATACCGGAGGGGGACTTTCAACCGGAAAGCGGGCTCAGAGGCGGGGAGAGGGGGAATTTCGGCGGAGGAAGGCAAACTTGGTCTCAGAGCACAGCACCGCAATGAAAATCAGCCCGAAGCCGGCCAGCAGCCGGGGCGTGACGGGATCTCCATAGAACAGCACGGAGAACAGTACGCCGAACACCGACTCCAGAGACAGGATCACCGAGGCGGAGGAGGGATCGGACCACACTTGCCCCACGTTCTGGCAGAGCAGAGCGACGGTGGTGGACACCACACACAGGTAAGCCAAGGGCCAGAATACGCCGGGCTGAGAGAGAGCCTGGGCGGGGAAGGGCTGGAGAAGCAGGCCGCCGATGACCGCCAGCAGGGCGGTGAAGGCGAACTGGAGGGAGGTCAGCAGATAGATGTCCCGCCGGTCGGACAGCTTGTTGACTGCTACGATGTGCAGGGCGTAGAACAGAGCGCTGCCCAGGCTGAGCAGGTCGCCCCAGGTGATGGTGAGGGACCCATTGAGGGAGACCAGGCCCACGCCGGTGATGCACAGGAAGGCGGCCAGCAGATGGAAGCGGTCAGGCCGCTGGCGGGAGACCGCCCAGTGAAGGAAGGGGACCAGCACACAGTAGGTGGCGGTGAGAAAGGCGTTCTTGGAAGGGGTGGTCCCCACCAGGCCGAAGGTCTGTACCGCATAGGCGGCAAAGAGCAGGGAGCCCAGAACCGCTCCCCGCCACACATAGTCCGGGGTGAAGCGGGTGCGCCCCTTCCTGCCGCAGAGCAGCCCCACCAGGACGGCGCCGGTGGTGAAGCGGAAGGTGAGCAGCCACAGCACCGGGACCGCGTCCAGGGTGTTCTTCATAATAAAGAAGGAGGTTCCCCAAATGAATGCGGCCAAAAACAGAAGCGGCTTGGACAGCCTGCACATCAAAACGGGATCCATGTTCGATCAGCTCCTATGTTCGTTCAAGGGCGGCCCTCCGGCGGCGCGCCCCGGCTGTGCGGATTGCGCCGGGAGGGAAAGTGTGATATGATACCGGTGGTTCCGGCCCGGGCTG
>OLFT01001169.1_pt1 | contig 28932 bp, 17 predicted proteins | sample 1604921 | NCBI WGS metagenome assembly OLFT01 (sample SAMEA3888897, study PRJEB22519) | human gut metagenome | biome: human gut; feature: human-associated habitat; material: faeces | place: Denmark | collected 2013 | reverse complement strand
CGGAAAAGTAGGAGAAGACTTCCTGGGTGATTTCTTAAAGGAAACACTGGATAAAAGTGGTGTGTCAACTGAAGGGTTAATAAGTGATGCAGACTATTTTACAACACTTGCTTTTGTCGGTATAGACAAAAATGGAGAAAGAAACTTTTCATTTTCCAGAAAGCCTGGAGCTGATACACAGCTGTCAGCAGCAGATCTGGATAGAGAATTGCTGCAAAATTGCCGGATTTTTCATTTTGGCTCATTATCGCTTACCGATGAACCAGCCAAAACGGCCACACTTGAAGCAGTACAGATTGCCAGACGGGCAGGGTCACTCATATCATATGACCCAAATTACAGGGCAACACTCTGGGAGAACAAGGAATCAGCTGTAGAGACAATGAAATCGGTTATTCCTCTTGTTGATTTTATGAAGGTATCAGATGAGGAAAGCCTTCTTCTTACAAACACCTCGGATTACATGAGTGCGGCACAGAGTCTGCTCAACAATGGTCCAAAGCTTGTTGCAATCACGCTTGGCGAGGATGGTGTGCTTATTGCAACAGCCGATCAGAAGAGCGTTGTGCCAGGCTTTAAGATTGAAGCAATTGACACAACAGGTGCAGGTGATTCATTTTGGGGAGGCTTTTTAAGTAAATACCTTTCATATGGCAAAAGCCTCGAAGAGCTTGAATGGGAAGAAATATATGAATGCGCGGTTACAGGGAATGCTGTTGCGGCTCTTTGCGTACAAAAGAGAGGCGGCATACCTGCAATTCCCACTAAATTTGAGGTTGCATCGTTTTTGAATAGAAAATTGTAGTATAAAAGCTGCTGACGTTTTTGTATATGTTATTTGTAGTCAAGCCAGTTTGGTTTTGGAAGATTATTTTCAATAGCTTTTTTAATATCTGTATAGAAACGTATTTTTTTCTGCACGTGGTCATAGTCCGCGTGCAGTTCTTTTAATTTATCCTCGACAGACTTTTTCTGACACTCTAACAGGGCTATCATGTCATCAATAGAATTATCCTCATCTGATTCAAAATTGAAGAAATCCCTAAGCTGGGATATAGACATTCCAGTACGCTTGAAACAGCATATGGACCTGAGTCTGTTTATATGCATTTCATAGTATATACGCTGGTTAGTGGATGACCGGCCGACATTTGTAAGTAGTCCTTCGTCCTCGTAGTACCTAAGAGTAGACACTGGAATATTGAACATTTCAGAAACTTCCCGTATGGTGTATACCTTATCTGTTTCCATAAAATTCTCCTTGATCAAATATATTAGTCACTTAAACTTCCCGGTAAATACAGCTTTACACGGTAATGTCGATTTGTTTTAGCATATTATATATGTTTTGTGTATTGCGTTCAAGTATACTTTAGGTGCTACAATGACATTAACATAAATCATTTGGTATAAATGGGAGGTAAATATGTATACAGCAAATGAAAAAAGATATGACACAATGAAGTACAACAGATGCGGAAATAGTGGCCTTAAGCTTCCGGTAGTATCGCTTGGATTCTGGCACAATTTCGGAGATTTTTCATCATATGACAATATGAAGCAGATGTGTTTTACTGCATTTGACAATGGTATAACACATTTTGATCTGGCAAACAATTACGGACCTGAGTATGGCAGCGCAGAAAAGCATCTTGGAATGATACTAAAAGAGAATTTTGGCGGATACAGAGATGAACTGCTTATAAGCACAAAGGCAGGATTTGATATGTGGAAAGGTCCATATGGTAATTGGGGAAGCCGCAAATATCTGATAGCAAGCCTTGACCAGAGTCTAAAACGTCTGGGATTAGACTATGTTGATATATTTTATCATCACAGGATGGATCCAGAGACTCCGCTTGAGGAAACTATGGGGGCACTTGACCAGATAGTAAGAAGTGGTAAGGCATTGTATGTGGGACTTTCAAATTATGACGGAGAGAATATGAAAAAAGCCTGCCGTATACTTGATGAGCTGAAATGTCCATACATCATTAACCAGAATTCTTACAATATATTTAACCGTACTATAGAGAATAATGGTTTGAAACAGGCTGCAAGAGAGTGCAAAAAGGGTATTATATCTTTCAGTCCTTTGGCACAGGGAATGCTTACAGACCGCTACCTTAATGGAATTCCTGATGACAGCAGGATCATGACTGATGGAAGATTTTTACATAAGGATCAGCTTGAAGCCTGTCTGGATCAGATCAGACGTTTGAATGAGCTTGCGGCTCAAAGAGGGGAGACTCTTGCGCAGATGGCACTCAAATGGGTGGTAAAGGATGATGACGTGACAAGTGTGCTTATCGGTGCATCAAAACCACAGCAGATACTCGAAAATCTTAAAGTCATGCAGGCTGCGGATTTTACGGAAGAAGAGCTTAAGCTTATTGATGAAATTTCACTTTAAAAAAATATAAAACATTAAAAAAGTATAAAGTTGTTGAATTACCATGGGTTTTGCAGTATATTACTCTTCGCTTTATTTAAGATGTACTCTCGGAATCTTCTTTAAACGAATAATTCTGGCTATATTTCCGATATACTGCTTCCATTTTCTCGTCGTACACACCGTGTACGCACTGCGAAAATGTCATTGTATATCAAAAATCTATCTCAGAATTCTTCATTTAGAAGATTTCGAGAGTACATTAAGGGCGAAAGGAGAATTTACATGACATTTTATCAGGAATTACAGCTTAGTTCGACCGGCTCAAAGCAGCTGATAAAGAACACAACAGACAAAAAGGAAAGAAGGCGGCATATACTTATATACAATTTTAAAGTATACCTTGTTATGGCATTTTGTGTTGCGGTTGTCACAATATACAGCAAACTTACAGGAAATGGCAACAGTGTTGCCGGGGTTACAGTGCTTCTTGCACTTTTAGTACTGCGCCAGGCTGATTTTGGAATAAGGACAAGCCATGGGCTTATATGTATAGCGGGGATTTTTGCGATACTTATGGCAGGTCCGAGGCTTTCGAATATGCTTCCACCGGCAGGAGCATTTGTTGTTAATTCTGTGTGCATAATGCTCCTTATGATTTTAGGATGCCATAATGTTATCATGTATAATCACTCTACATTTGTTCTTGGATACCTTCTTCTTTACGGATATGATGTCAGTGGGAAAGATTATATCTTAAGAATTGCCGGGCTTGCGGCAGGAATGATCATATGCATGGCTGTTTTCTATAAGAATCAGAAAAACCGTCCATATCGCAGAACATTTATGGATTTATTCCGTGAATTTGATATACATTCAGCGAGAAATATATGGTACATAAGGCTGACTGTCATTGTTTCAAGTGCTATGTTTATCGTTTCAGCGCTTGGACTTCCAAGGGCTATGTGGGCAGGAATTGCATGTATGTCAGTATGTCTGCCGTTTACAGAGGACTGCACAGGCCGTGCACAGGACAGGGGACTTTTTAATGTAGTAGGAGCAGCATTATTTATCGTGCTTTATCTGGTGCTGCCAGAATCAATGTACAGTCTGATCGGAATAATAGGCGGTATAGGAGTAGGATATTCGGCAGGATACAGATGGCAGACTGCGTTTAATACGTTTGGCGCCTTATCAATAGCTTCAGCATTATTCGGAATGCCAATGGCGGTAGCACTCAGAGTAGGGATAAATGTTATATCATCGGTATACACCTTAGTCTGTAATAAAATCATTGACGGGATACGTATCAGGAATTTTGCACATTAAAAATAGTGTTATTCTTTTTTAAATGTGATACAATCTAAATATCAATTAATAAATTAGATATAATAACGAGGTGCAGAGGTTATGAAAGAAAATATGGATGAATCTATGAAGGAAAATACACCGGCAACAGAACAGCAGACACCACCGGTTTACGGAGAACCGCAGATGCAGGGACAGCAGACACCACCGGTTTATGGAGAACCGCAGATGCAGGGTCAGAAGACACCACCATTTTACGGAGAACCGCAGATGCAGGGTCAGCAGATACCACCATTTTATGGGAATCCACAGATGCAGTATCAGCAGGTGCCGCCAGTGTATCAGAATCAGTATGCACGAAAAGAAAAAGGCGATGAGATAGCACTTGGGATTGCATCTATGTGTCTTGGGATTGCGTCACTGCTGTTATTTTGTACATGTGTTAATGTCGCAATGGCTATAGCGAGTGTAATTCTTGGAATACTTCAGATCGTAAAAAATAAAAATAAAGTATTTTCAATAGTAGGTTTTGTGACATCAGGAATAGCGTTTATACTTACGATATTATTTGTGATCGGTATTATCGCATTTTCGTCAGAGGAAATGAACAATAATTCAACATACTACCATATGTATGATGATATTTATAATGAAATGTATGACGACTATGATTTTAATAGTTATGACGACATTTACTAAACAAAAACTTCCCATATTTGGGGAGTTTTTTTATATGATCATTCTTACAGTAAATAATTTGTCAGTAACATAAAACTGGCAGCTGCCATTTAGCTTTTCGACAGTCTGACGGATACTGTGTGTACCGAGTCCGTGTCCTTTTTGGTCTGTGACAGGCATGCCGTTTTCAATTCTGGGGCGCATGTCATATGGATTTTCCACACAGATTAAAAGTTTATCGTTTTTGCATTTCATTGAGAGATTGATAAATCGTTTATCAGGCTCAAGAGCTAATACAGCATTATATGCATTTTCGAGTGCATTTTGCAATATGGACGTCATGTCTATATCGGAAATTCCGAGTCTTTTGGGAACAGCTATTGAATGATTGAAAGCTATATGTTTTTCATTGAAAATATCAGCATTAGACATGAGTATTACATTTATGATATCATTTGTACAATATCTTTTATTGATAGTTTTTTCTGTTGTTTTTACGATTTCATGTATGTAATCTAAAGCTTTTGCTGATTCTTCATTTTCAATCATTGTGGCAATATTAGTCAGAAAATGCCGCATATCATGCCGCAGCAGGGAAACATTTTTCTCATTCCTCTGCATATTTTCCATTTCTTTTTGAAGCTGTGCTTGTTTGATCTGCATCAGGTAATTTTGTGTGGATATATGCTGCTGACGTTCAGACTGGCGGCAGTAGACAACACAGAATATCAAAAAACAGATGCACATGAGAAATGGCACAAACTCGACTATGAGGTGGTTTCCCGTGTATAGAAGTTTAGTATACACAGTTGTGGCATAGTCAAAAATATAATAGAAAAATGGCATGATACATATTGGGATAAGCTCTGGATCGGGCTTTATAAATATGTCTGACATGGCAGGGGCAATGAATTTATGTACTACAAAATATGTAAGGAAGATGCCTGCAATATATGTTAAATCGACTATCCATGCGTCACATCCGAGTGATTCGGGAATGATCGATAGCCAGTTGCAGAGATGGCAGCATAAATAAGCAAAGGATCAGATAATACTTAAACAGTTGTATAGGTTTCAACGAAAAATGCTGCAAGGTGACGGACTATAAAATGTGAATCAGCCTTGACTAACTGACAAACAACGGCTTAATGACAATTTCTGTCATTAAGCCGTATCAATTATCATAGAAGATCTAAATTGACATAAATTATTTAACTTTCACTGATATCCAGATTTTCACCTGTAAGTCCTATGTATGATCCCTCAGGAAGTCCACCTTCAGGATGTCCGATAAGCCATTTGTTTTTAGCTGCAAGAAGAGCATCTTCTCCGCCGGTGTGTGGATGTTCCAGAACTTCATTTGTGCCTTTTGGAAGTACAACGGCTACCAGAAATCCGCCATCAGATGCATTACATGGTGCATAGTGCAGTGTTGTGGCATAAAGCTCGACTGCTGTTCCGGAAGGAATTCTGAAAGCTTCCATCAAAGAGGTATCATATGTATTTTCCACAGAGATATCCTGCTGTCGGCCGAGTATCAGTATGGCATCAGTTGCGGCAATATTGACCTCAGAGCATCTGTGATACTCAACAGCATTGAGCTTATGATTGTTGCCTATGCACCAGCCTATCTGTATAGGAAGCTCGCCATATGTTTTCTGTTGTAATTCTGTGGCACATTTTAGATCTTCGAGTGCAGAAATGGATGGCTCATAAACCACATCAGCAGGAATTTCTACTGTCTGCATTGTGCTGACCAGCTCTGTAAGATCTATTGAGTCGATCACCTTTCCATATTTCTTAAAACATTCTTCTGTTATTTCATGTATGATCATTATATGGTCCTCCTGATTTTTAAAATTGTAGAAATTATAATATATGACAGAGAAAATGTCAGCAGGATAAATTATTGTTTTATACCCTAGTTATTAGATATATTTATTTTTGGATTTGTAAAAACATTTTTTATGGGATATAATGACTATTATGCAATTTTATAGCTGAGGCTGGACAAAAGATTCCGAGAGTACATAAAGATAATAGGGAGAAAACATGGTATGAAAAAAAGATTGGTTTCCGCAGCGGTTACAGTGGCATTGTTTATCGGACTTATAGCCGGTGTTACTTTTAAAGCGTCAGATCAAAAAGAAATAAAGCATTTTACGGCATTTTTTTCTGTAGAAGGAGATAATATAGATCCGGATAATGACATAAAGAAGCTCATAGCAAGTCAGATCGGTGCAGAATGTGAGGAGACCTGGCTTGTCGGACAGGATAAAGACGATGCCATAAATTCTCTCATAGCAACCGGGGAATATCCTGATTTTATATCAGGAGAGACTGCACTGTATGATGCGCAGGCTCTCATTCCGATAGATGAATACTGGGACGATTATCCGAACATAAAAGAATATCTCAGTGATGAACAATGGGAAAAGTTCAGACAGCCGGATGGACACATATATTGGATTCCACAGTTTAGAGTATCACATGGGGATGAGGTGGAGGTGCTGCATAATGGTGAAGCCTTCTGGATTCAGACAAGAGTATTAAAATGGGCGGGATATCCAAAGATTACAACGGTAGAGCAGTACTTTGACCTGATAGAAAGCTATGCACAGGCAAATCCCACAATGCCGGATGGAACAGAAAATATACCATTTACGATACTTTGTGATGACTGGCGGTATTTTTGCCTTGAAAATGTGCCGCAGTTTCTGGACGGATTTCCAAACGATGGAAGCTGTATGGTAGACACGGAAACCAAAAAAGTGATGGATTACAATGTGACCGACACAGCCAAAAGATATTTCGGAAAGCTTAACGAAGAGTTCCATAAGGGAATAATGGATCCCGGGGCGTTTAATGCCACCTATGATCAATATCTGGATAAGCTGTCAACAGGAGCAGTGCTTGGGATGGTCGACCAGTGGTGGCAGTTTTATTATGTAATAGATCCTGTATTCAAAAAACAGAATCTGGCACAGCTTGGATGTGATTATGTTCCTCTTCCTGTCACGATTGATGATGGTATTCACAACAGATGGCATACAAACAGGATGGCAGAAATAGATTATTCTTCAGGAGTGTCCATTACCACCTCCTGTAAAGATATTGAAGGTGCGATGAAGTTTATCAGTGATCTTCTGGAACCTGATATCATAAGAGAAAGGTTCTGGGGAGAGGAGGGCAAGGACTATTCAGTCGATGAAAACGGTTTGTTTTACCTTACCAATGAGCAGGCAGAGAAAAAAAGTGACAGCTCATATCGGACAGCGCATATGTGTTCGTACTCATACTTTCCAAGAGTGGAGGGAATGCTTGATGATGGTATAAATGCGTTTTCAATGGAGTTTCAGCAGGACGAGTTTTTCAGAAATCAGCCTGTGGATATTCAGGAATGTTTTGATGCATACGGAGTGGAAAATTATGTGGAACTGCTCGGTAAAAACGATGCTCCAGGTTCATGGTATCCGATGTACTCATATTCAGATTCGATTCCTACGACATCCGAATGTGGAAAAGTAAAAAATAATCTTGAGGCAGTTAAGAAGAGGTGGCTGCCACAGGTGATAATGGCAGATGATTTTAATGCTGTCTGGGATCAGTATATGGAGGAGTACAATGCCTGTGATCCACAGATATATTTTGATTATTTGCAGCAAAAGATAAATGAAAATTAGCAATTTTTGAATACTGTTTGGCAATTTATTAATAGAATAACAAGCCCCCGTTCGTTTACACTTGTATATACCAATAAACGAATGGGGGGATTTTATTTTGGTTGATTTAAAAAACGGTGCTTTGTATATAGGCACGATACCATCATCAATGGACAATAACAGGTGCTCGGTCACGCTTGAGGATGATGGAAGTGTTACCTTTTATATGTATGCGCCAAATGCCAATAAAGTAGAAGTAGCCGGAATGGGAGGCTATTTCAGCTCAGAACGCATACGGTTAAAGCCTGATATGCAGGGGGGCTTTTCGGCAAATATTAAAGATTTCCACTGGGCAATGCATTACTATTTCTGGTATGTAGATGATGTCTGCATAACAAATCCTCATGCGGCTATATCATATGGCTGTTTTGCTGCAATAAACACATTTGAAGTGCCGGAAGAGGGCGAGGATTTCTATTTTGTCAGGGATGTGCCGCATGGAACGGTAAGTCTGTGCAAATATACCTCACAGGTAAACGGTCACATAAAGGAGAGCTATGTGTATACTCCACCTGGATATGAGAGCGGAGATGGAAGGTATCCTGTATTGTATTTACAGCATGGTGTCGGGGAGAATGAGACCGGATGGGTATGGCAGGGTAAGATGAATTTCATCATGGACAATCTGATAGCAGACAAAAAATGTGTGCCGATGATCATAGTTGCAAGCAGTGGCTACGCATTTAAGGATAACGAATACCCTGTATTTTTTCCGGGAGATTTTGACAGTGAGCTTGTAAACAGCATAATTCCTTATATAGAGGAAAATTTTAAGGTCAAAAAAGGAAGAAACAACCGTGCTGTGGCAGGACTTTCACTTGGTTCAGGACAGGCTACGGATATAGCGGCAAGACACCCGGAGCTGTTTTCAGCAGTTGGAGTATTTTCAGGTGTTGCAATACATCTCATGAAAAAAATCATCGACAGCCCATATCGGTTTGAAGCTGTCTTTATGTCGGCAGGAGATGAAGAAAAAGAGATATTGCTTGGAATCAATGAGATGGTAAAGGAATTTTCACGACAGGGGAAAAACAGTACACAAAAAGTATATGAGGGCTATCATGAATGGCATGTATGGAGAAAGAGCTTTAAGGATTTCGCACAGATGCTTTTTACATGGGATGACGCAGAACTTGATGATATTAATAAAGCTGTCCCGGTCAGATCAAAGAATATTGATTTTACCACACCGGTACAGGCGGATGAGAGCATGGTGTTTTTTGATCCGGTGTACAGGCAGATACAGTTCGAAAATGACGAGGATGGAAAACCGGCTGGCAAATATCCGGATGTCATACATGGTATCCGTGTGACGGAGGATAACAGCATTGAAGTAAATCTTTTTGCACCTGATGCAAAAAGCGTGAGCGTAGTTCTTGAAAATGGCACGGAGGAGCTTCTTTACAGATCAAAGAAAAATGATGGTTACTGGGAAAAAACAATAGGCAATCCGGCAGAGGGATTTAACTATGTGACATTTATGGTAAATGGAACAGCTGTAGTAAACCCTGCGGCACCTGTCGGGTTCGGATATAACAGGGCTGTAAACTTCGCTGAGGTACCTGAGAGGAACTTTAGCTGGCATGAACTTAAGAAAACAGATCATGGTCAGATACATATCCATTATTCGTGTGATGGAGACGGACAGGTCAGGATGAATTATGTTTATACACCAGCCGGTTATGGAGAGGATAGCTGTGACACCGGCAGAGTAGGTGTGCTTGAGTGTGCTTCGGACGAAAGAGATTTTTGCTGGATACATCAGGGAAAGATAGCAAATATCATGGATAATCTGTCCGGCGAAGGCAGGATAAAAGGAATTATGATAATAATGGCAGACAGCACGATATCTGATGATATCATCGGGAACATAACAGACATATACGGAATTAGGAACAGTACACAGAAAGAATGGTTCAAAAAAGGATATAATGAATCCTGGACATCATGCAGACACAGATTTGTAAATTTCATGTGCGGGATACAGTAAAACAGGGACAAAAAGGAGAGAAAAATGGCAGGAGCATATAAGACAGGCAAATACAGAAATGTGTTCAAAGAATGTGGATATTCTGAAGAAGAGATACAAAAAAGGGTAGAGGATACTTTTAATACGATATTCTATGGTAATGATGATGAGCGTTTTTATCATGAAGCCGGTGATGATATGGGATATATGGAGGATACCGGCAATCATGATGTAAGAACCGAAGGAATGTCATATGGCATGATGGTATGTGTACAGATGGATAAAAAGGCAGAGTTTGACAGACTGTGGAAATGGGTGCGCACATATATGTACATAGAAGATGGTCCGGCAAAAAATTATTTTGCGTGGTCATGTCAGACAAACGGAAAGCGAAATGCCGAAGGACCGGCACCTGATGGTGAAGAGTATTTTGCAATGGCATTGTTTTTCGCTTCCAAAAGATGGGGAGATGGCGATGGTATATTCTGCTACAGCAAAGAGGCACAAAATATCTTAAGGGAGTGTGTACACAAGGGTGAGCCGGGACACAGCGGAGAGCCAATGTGGGAGCCTTCCAACAAGCTGATAAAGTTTGTCACAAATATGGATTTCAGTGATCCTTCATACCATCTGCCACATTTTTATGAACTTTTTGCCCAAAGGGCTTATGAGGAGGACCGGGACTTCTGGAAAGAAGCAGCAGCTGCCAGCAGAGCATATCTGCACAGTGCATGCCATGAAAAGACAGGACTTAGCGCAGAATATGCAGATTATGACGGAAAGCCTCATACGGGTCATAAGGAAATATTTGGAAGACATGACTGGTATTACAGTGATGCATACCGCACGATCGCCAATATAGCGATGGATCATCTGTGGTTTGATGCAGATCCGTGGCAGATTAAAACGGCAGAAAACCTTCAGAAGTTTTATTGTGAGGATCAGAAGGACAATTGGGATGGTGTATTCCTTATAGATGGTACACCGCTTGATGAGAAGGCACTTCACCCTGTAGCGATCATTGCTGTTAATGCAGAAGCTTCACTCGCAGCAGATGGAAAATATGCAAAGCAATGTGTTGAAAAGTTCTGGAATACTCCACTTAGGACAGGGGACAGGAGATACTATGACAATTTCCTTTACATGTTTGCAATGTTAGCACTTTCAGGAAATTACAGGATTTATTGATTTTTATATACAATGGATCTGGTACCGCAGACTTACTATTATTTGAATTTATTTAGGGCAGATATAATTTGGCTTGTTATATTCTATAATTTGCCCCATATCTTAAAATCTTTCTTATGGTAGAGTGTTTTTGTAATTACAAATACACATGTAAGGAGGACATGGGGTGAAAAGAAAAAAAATATTGAAACAGGGAGTATGTATTGCGGTGTGCAGTACTATGCTTGCCACAGGGGGCACACCGCTTATACCTGCGTATCAGGCGCAGTCGTTAGTATTCGCTGATGAAGTTCAGCAGAATATAAAGAAAACGACATACACAGCTGATAAATTGACAGTAGACTGGGGAAATGCCGGCTATGAGCTGACAGATGGTGTGTGGAAAGTGACATTTAACAATCAGTACGATCAGGTTAAATGGAGACTGCCGGAGACTGTTGATATGTCAACTGTAAAATCTGTGACCTTTAAGGTGAAGGATCAGAAAGGATCAGTTTCGCTAAAGGTCTACAAGAGTGGACAGGAAGATGCTGATCCCGAAAATACGCAGTATGAACTTACAGGCAAAGAAGAATACTCGATAAGTCCGACAGGTGAAGGTGATATGGAAGCAGTTGGTCTTATGACTACTGATAATGCCGGTTCGGGATCAGCTATCAGCCTTGTAAGTGTGACGGTGGAAACTGATACAACACCACAGGCACCGCCTGAGATAGAGCAGGATATTGAGGACTGGAAAGACTCTGTCATAAGCAATGATGCTCTTGGAAAAGATGCAATCGCAGGAACGGGTATCATGTTAAGTGAGATCACTGATGATACGCTCATGGAACTTGTGGAGAAGCATTTTAATGCAGTTACATTTGGAAATGAATTAAAACCGGATGCACTTTTTAATTATAAGCTTGAGAATTCGATTGCTACAAAAACAGTTCAGTTTGATGGGCAGGATCTTTTGGTACCGGTGGTAAATGACGCAGGGGACAGCCTTGATTTCTCAAGAGCTGATGCGATGGTGGATAAGATTTTGGAGTGGAATGAGGCAAATCCTGACAGGAAGATACGCATAAGAGGTCATGTGCTCGTATGGCATTCACAGACTCAGGAATGGTTCTTCCATGAGAACTATGATATCAGTCAGCCATATGTAGATAAAGAGACTATGAACCGCAGACTTGAGTGGTATATCTCAAGTGTATTCGACCACTACTTCGGAGAGGCGGCAAATGGAAAATATGATGGACTTTTCTATGGCTGGGATGTAGTAAATGAGGCCGTTATCGGCAATACATACCGTACAGATACGGTAAGCCCGGCAGAAAGCCTTGATGAGATACGTCATGGGAACAATTCGAGCTGGTGGCATGTATACAAGAGCAATGAGTTCATAATCAATGCATTTAAGTATGCGAATAAATATGCGCCTAAGGATGTAGAACTTTACTACAATGATTTCGGAGAGACAGACAATATCAAGTCAGAAGGAATCATAAAGCTCATAAGTGACGTAAAATCAGCAGAGGGAACACGACTTGATGCATTTGGTATGCAGGCACATTACAGTGTGGACAGCTTCTCAGCAGCACAGTTTAAGAAGGTCGCACAAAAATATGCCGAAGCAGCAGGAAAGGTTCAGCTTACAGAGCTGGATTTCCAGGCAAGCGCAGCTTACAAATCAGGAGCAGCTTCAAAAGATAGCGAGTATACAAAGATGGCATACTGTCACAAACAACTTTTTGATGCTGCAAAGGACTTAAAGAAAAACGGTACAAATGTAGCAGGAATCACTGTGTGGGGAGTTATTGAGCCAAATTCATGGCTTCATTCACAGTCAAATGTTGGTGGCGGAGCTGACGGATCAAAGCAGTGCCCACTGCTTTTTGATGGAAAATACAAGGCAAAGCCTGCATACTGGGCTTATGTAGATGCCACAAAGCTTGAGCCGTCAATACAGGATATCGTTGTAGCTGAGCAGAAAGGTGATACAATATCCGGAACAGAATACAGTTTTTCGGATGATGATACACAGGCAGCTTTTATTCCAACATGGGATAAGGATGGATTAAATGTACTTGTAAGCGTAAAGGATGCCACAATAGATGATACGGATGCAGTTACAGTATATGTGGATGAGACAAACTCAGCAGGAGATGTGACACCGGTAAAGAGGACAGTTAAGCGTTCTGAGGCACAGGCTGTTGATGGTGGATACCGTGCAACCATCAAAGTACCTATGACAGATTTAAAAGTTGCAAAGACTATCGGCATGGATGTAAAAGTTATGAATAAAGATAAAGCTGTAAACTTCAACGACCTTACAGGAAAGCAGGAGACAAGCAGCAAATATTATGCAAAGGCTACTCTCAAGCCTGGCATTGAAAGAGTGACAAAAGGAACTGTAAAGATTGACGGAGAAGCCGACAGTGCATGGGATAAGGCTGTGGCTATTCCTCTTACAATAAACCTTAAAGCTTCTGTAACAGCAGATGCCAAGGTGTTGTGGGATGACGAAAACCTTTATGTATATGCAACAGTTAAAGATCCGGTGCTTAATAAAGACGGTGGAGATGCATATCAGCAGGATTCACTCGAGGTATTTATCGATGAGAATAATGCCAAGACAGAGTCATATGATGACGATGATAAGCAGTATAGGATCAATTATGAGAATGAGCATTCTTTCAATGGAAAGAAATGTCTCGAGGAAAATGTACAATCTTCCGCAAAAGTGACTGGGGATGGATATGTGATCGAGGCAGCATTTAAGTGGACAGATATACAGCCAAAAGAGGGTGACAGGATTGGTCTTGAATTCCAGATAAATGATGCTGATGCTTCTGGAACACGAATCGGAACCTTAAGCTGGAATGATGAAACTGGCATGGGCTGGTCTAAATCATCGGTATACGGAACAATAGAGCTTACAGCAGAGGCAAAGGATGAAGTGTCTGATGATAATAGTAAACCGGGTACAGATAAGCCATCAACAGGTAATCCAGAAAAACCGGGTACAGATAAGCCATCAACAGGTAATCCAGAAAAACCGGGTACAAATAAGCCATCAACAGGTAATATAGAAAAACCGGGTACAGACAAGCCGGATATAAATAAACCGTCAGCGGATAAACCGGCAACAGGCAGCACAAAATCTGATGTAAAACAGACAGCAGAAGGAGCTACAATCAGTCATAATATTTCTGAAACTGATAAAGCAAATGCAGGAATCACAGTAACAAATAACAAACCAGATATTGCTGACGCAAGTCTTGAGTCAGTAAAAGCTGACCTTAAAGTTAATGACGTTAAGGACATTAGTGTAATTGATGTATTTGATGTAAAGGCTCCAGCAAACTATGATGGTAATCCAATTTGGATCACATTAGATGCAAATTATTCAGCAGATTATAGTGTACTTCATTTTCAAGATGGAAAATGGGTAGTATTAGAGACCAGAAAATCTAGTGATGGAAAGCTTCAGGCTAAATTCACTAAATTCTCTCCAACAGCTATTGTTTCAACTGCACCTAAGGCTTCTCCAAAGCCAGCTGATACAACAGCAGCAGACAAGACAGCTAAAACAAAAACTGATGCAAAAAAAGCTGCAAATACATCAGATCAATCAGCAACGGCAGCATTTATCGTGTTGTTTCTTGCAGGAGTTTCGATGGCAGGGGCTTCAAGATTAAGAAGAAGCAGAAAGCAGTCATAAACTATAATAAACAGGACAAATATCTATAATTTCTCCCGGTGCAAAGCACCGGGAGTTTTTGTATCATATAGTCATTATAGCTGATAAAATCGACACAACAAGGAGGCAGAAAGATGGCAGGACCAAAAGCACCAAAGGATCCGGAAAGAAAAAGACCGTATTTCTACATCATGAAGGATAAGGATATATACGGCTCAGTACAGGAAGATGGAAGCATTATACATTTTATATATGAAAGCGACGGAAGACTGATAAACAGTGCGCAGATAGCCGGAAACATAGAGGACAACGAGGAGCTTGGACTGTTAGAGACAGTGGAAGGTTTTGGCAGGCTTGTACACAGCATAGGTGTATCTGTAGAGACAGATAACCCAAACGAACAGATCAAATTTGTATTTCAGATGTACGGAAAGAAAGATCTGTACGGAGGCGGCACCAATCTTAAGGTAAAGCTGACAGGCGATGGAATGGAGAGAAAGATATACCTGTCAGATTATAAGTGGACACCGGATGATGATATACCGGGACAGATAAAGTTCATATTTAATACACCGGATATCTTGGGAAAAGCGAGTGTCAGACTGTATCTGAATGACGGCTATGAGGCTCCGGCAGATATTGAGGAAACAGAGGTGGATATGAACTCTGATGAATACTGCAGCATGATAAGCCATTCGCTTATGAATATGGGAAATGCATACCGCATAAGAAAAGCCATCGAAAAGACTAGAGCCGGAAAAGAGGTAACACTTGCATACATCGGTGGATCTATCACACAGGGAGCAGGTGCGACACCTATAAATACAGAGTGCTACGCATACAAATCCTATCAGCTTTTCCAGAGGCGTTTTTCTGCAAAGAATAATGTGAAATTCATAAAAGCCGGTGTGGGTGGCACACCATCGGAGCTGGGAATGATCAGATTTGACAGGGATGTACTAAGAGACGGACAGCAGCCTGATATAGTAGTCATTGAATTTGCTGTAAATGATGAGGGGGATGAGACAAAGGGTGACTGCTATGAAAGCCTTGTACGTAAAGTACTTAATCTGCCATGGAAACCGGCAGTCATATTGCTTTTTTCCGTATTTGCAAATGACTGGAACCTTCAAGACCGCCTAAGCCCGGTTGGAAAGCTCTATGATCTGCCTATGGTAAGCGTGCTGGATGCGGTTTCCCCTCAGTTTGCATTAAAAAATGACGAGGGAAGGGTAATAACTAAAAATCAGTTTTTCTATGATATGTTTCATCCGGGCAATACAGGCCATTCCGTCATGGCAGACTGCATAGAGTATCTTTTTGAAAAAATAGATCAGGCAGGGCATGCAAGTTTGGATGCATTTGAACTGGGACTGACAGAGGAAAAAATCTTACAGGAAAAACTCAATCTTAAACCGGCAATAGGAAACAGCTTCGAAAATATAAAACTGCTCGACAAAAAGGATATGTATGAGAAAGCATACATTGATAAGGGTGGATTTGACGCAGTAGATACACAGCTGCAAAGTGTTGAGATGGATGATCAGCTTTCACTGACACCCGAATTCCCATATAACTGGATGTATGATGGTACAAAGAATACATTAAACAGGGCAAATGCGTATTTCGAGCTTGAGATGGAGTGCAGGGCACTTCTCCTCGTATTTAAGGATTCGGGAGAGGTAAACGTGGGAAAAGCAGAGGTGTATGTGGACGGAGAATACCGTTTTACGGCTGATCCTCATATCAATAACTGGCAGCACTGTAATGCAGCCATAGTATTTAACAATAAGACGAGTGAAAATCATGTTGTAAGAATTGAAATTGCAGAGGAAGACAGGGATAAGCAGTTTACGATCCTTGGCTTTGGATATGTACTATAGAAAAGAGAGGTAAAAAAGCATGGTAACAGCGAAAAATCCAATACTTTCAGGTTTTTATCCTGATCCATCAATATGTAGAGTAGGGGAAGATTATTATCTGGTGACATCAAGCTTTGTGTATGCACCAGGTGTTCCTATATTCCATAGTCGTGATCTGGCTCATTGGGAGCAGATTGGCAATATACTTGACAGACCATCGCAGCTATGCGTGGAAAATGAAGAAATATCGAGAGGTATTTTTGCACCGACCATAAGATATCATGAAGGAACTTTTTATATGATAACGACCAATGTATCGCATGGCGGCAATTTTATAGTGACAGCGCAGGATCCGGCAGGACCGTGGTCTGATCCGTATTATTTGGGAGAAGAAGCAGTAGGAATAGACCCAAGCCTTTTCTTTGATGATGACGGCAGATGTTATTACTGTGGTACACGCCCAAACCCTGAAGGAGTACGTTACAATGGAGACTGGGAGATATGGATACAGGAGCTTGATCTTGGAACCATGAAGCTTAAGGGCAGGAGCATGGCCATATGGAAAGGTGCTGTAAAGGGCTGCATATGGCCGGAAGGACCACATATCTACAAGATAAACGGATATTATTATCTGATGCATGCAGAGGGCGGCACTGGACCAGAGCACAGTATAACGATAGCAAGAAGCACGGAGCTTTTTAAATGGTTTGAAGGGTGTCCGAGAAATCCGATATTTACACACAGAAATCTGGGGATGGATTATCCGGTTATCTATGCAGGACATGGTGATCTGGTGGATGACATAAACGGAAACTGGTATGTGGTCATGCTTGCGTCAAGACCATGCAAAAAGCACAGCAGCATGGGCAGGGAAACCTTTATTGCAAAAACAATATGGGAAAACGAATGGCCGGTAATAGCACCCGGGATAGGACACCTTGAGGATACGGTAGATATACCGCTTGAAGAGTGCAGATTTATAGATGAGATATCAGAAAATGATTTTATAACTTTCTGCGAAGCCAAACTTGATAAGAGGCTGGTTGGAATAGGAAAACGCAACGAGTCTTTTTACTCCCTTAAGGAAAATCCGGGAGTACTGAGACTGTACACAAACAAAGAGCAGATCACTGATCTTGGCACAAGCGCATTTCTTGGACTAAGACAGAAAGGCTATGAGTTTACGGTAAAGACAGCAGTGCGTTTTATTCCACAGTCTGATAATGAGACCGCAGGACTTGTACTTTTCCAGAACAATGAGAATCATCTTCGCATGGAGATAACAATGGAAGATGGAAGGCTGGTATTTGTGGTGACTACACATATTAAGGGAACTGACAAAAAGATAGCAGTGGCAGATATTATGGAGTACAGCCGCACAGAAAAAAATCCACTGTGGAATATAAGTATGATCTGTAAGGAACAGGAAGCATCTATATGGATAGGTTCGGCCGAAAAGAGCGTAAAAGTCGCAGAAAAAATAAGCCTGCTGCCATATACCACAGAAGAAGCAGGTGGCTTTGTGGGCTGTACGGTTGGTATGTATGCATCATCAAATGGTATTGAGAGCGATAATCATGCAGATTTTTCATACATAATGCTTACACAGTAAACATTCTGCGGAATTCAGTAGGGGTGCAGCCTTTTTCAGCCTTGAACACCCTTATGAAGGTGGAAGGATTCGTAAAACCTGACTGTATTGCAGTCTCAGTGACGGATATTTCCGGGTCAGCCAGAAGAATGAGAGCAAGTTCTATCCTTTTCTGATTTAAGTATTTGTAAAAGGTATTATTAGTAAACTGCTTAAATAGCCGGGAGAAGTGATATTTACTGAATCCGGCTATTTTTGCGATTTCATCAAGCGTTAAGTCTTCAGTGCAATGTGCGTCAATATACTCGCAGATGGACAGAAAACGTTCCAGGTAGTCATGCTGTTTCTGTCTGCCGACATTAAAATGACAACTGCTGGCAGTGTGATGCCTTCCGATAAGGACAAGTACTTCAAGCATTTTGGAATAGATCACGGCTTCCGATAGAAAAGAGTCATGCTGATATTCGTCTGCTATATCTAACAGCATTTTATAAATATTGCTATGAATATTACCGGAAGATTCCGGTGTGAGTGTTATAGCAGGTGATATAAGTGTAAGTATGGAATTTAGCTCCCTGATTTTTGAGACAGCAGACCATTCAATCTGTATGATGAGTCTTTTTCCAGTATCCGGTGCGATAAGCCTGTGGGTTACACCGGAAGCTATAAAGATAATATCGCTTTTGTTAAGCTGCACCATGTTATCTCCGATCTGCACAGTATAGCTGCCTTCAAGCGGCATGATGATCTCCATGGGAGTGTGCCAGTGAATGGGATAATTTTCGGTTTCCGCATTTATAAAAAGCTTTACATTGCTGTTTTCTTTATATTTTACTGTCTCATGTATTCCATTCAGATTTTCGATCATATATACTTGTCTCCATACGGCTGATATTTATGCGCATTTGCGTTAATAAAGTAATTATAGCACAAATAGCAATTTTTGAACATTGTGGGGCAACAATTAGAAAGAAAATACTGCATGAATCTTGTAAAATCATTATATAAATTAAAGGAGAAGTCACTATGAGTAAAAAAACTATAGAATATGCAAAAAAACTTGTATCACAGATGACAATAGATGAGAAGATAAGTCAGATGCTGTATGAGTCACCGGCTATAGAAAGACTGGGGATACCGGAATATAACTGGTGGAATGAGGCTCTTCATGGAGTAGCAAGAGCCGGTGTTGCTACAGTATTTCCTCAGGCGATAGGTCTTGCAGCAGCTTTTGATGCTGACCTGATAGAAAAGATAGGAGATGTTGTATCAACGGAGGGACGTGGAAAGTTCAATGAATTTTCAAAAAAGGGTGATCACGGAATATATAAGGGACTTACCTTCTGGGCACCTAATGTAAATATATTCAGAGATCCAAGATGGGGCAGAGGACATGAGACATACGGGGAAGATCCGTACCTGACTGGTAAGCTTGGCTGCGCATATATAAGGGGATTGCAGGGAGATGATCCGGATCACTTAAAATCGGCAGCCTGTGCTAAGCATTTTGCGGTTCACAGCGGTCCGGAAGCCATAAGACATGAGTTTGATGCGAAAGCATCAAAGCATGATATGTATGATACATATCTGTATGCCTTCAAGCGATGTGTAAAGGATGCAAAGGTTGAGGCTGTCATGGGGGCTTACAACAGGGTAAATGGAGAACCTGCCTGCGGAAGCAGGACACTGCTTAAGGACATACTGCGTGACGAGTTTGGATTTGAAGGTCATGTGGTGTCAGACTGCTGGGCAATACTAGATTTCCACGAACACCATCATGTTACGGATACAGTTGAGGAATCAGCTGCTATGGCTGTAAACAACGGCTGTGACTTAAACTGTGGAAGTGCATTTTTACATCTTAAGGATGCTTATGACAGGGGACTGGTTTCAGACGAGGCGATCACGGCAGCAGTAGAAAGGCTGATGGAGGTGCGTATCCGTCTGGGCATGATGAAGGATTATCCTTCGCCATATGAGGACATATCGTATGATGTTGTAGAATGTAAGGAGCATGTGGAGCTTTCTGTGGAGGCTGCCAGAAGAAGCCTTGTACTTTTAAAGAATAAGGACAATTTCCTGCCTCTCGACAGAAAAAATGTTAAAACTATTGCGGTCATCGGACCAAATGCCAACTCCAGGGATGCGCTTATAGGAAATTATTATGGTACCTCATCAAGATATATCACTCCACTTGAGGGATTGCAGCAATATCTCGGAGAGGATACAAGAGTGCTTTATGCAGAGGGCTGCCATCTGTACAAGGACAAAGTACAGGGACTTGCAGAGGAAAAGGACAGATTTAAGGAAGCCCTCATAATGGCAGAACAGTCAGATGTGGTCGTAATGTGTCTTGGACTTGATGCAACTATAGAAGGTGAAGAGGGTGATGCCGGAAATGAATATGCAAGCGGTGACAAGCTGGGACTTATGCTTCCGGGACTTCAGGAGGAACTTTTAGAGGCTGTTGCAGCAGTAGGAAAGCCGGTAATACTTGTGCTGTCAGCAGGAAGTGCGATAGATCTTTCCTGGGCAGAAGAGCATGTGGATGCCATTATAGACAGCTGGTATCCGGGAGCCAGAGGCGGAAAGGCTGTTGCAGAAGCTATATTCGGAGAGTATAGTCCGAGTGGAAAACTGCCTGTTACATTTTATCAGGGCACCGAAAATCTCCCGGAGTTTACGGATTATTCAATGGCTCACAGGACATACCGCTATACAAATGAGAATGTGTTATATCCATTTGGATATGGACTGCATTATGGAGAGACAAACTATGATGGACTGTCAGTGGATAAAGCAGAAAGTGATGTAAACGAACCTGTCGAGGTGTTTGTAAATGTGACAAATGACAGCAGATATACTGTAAATGAGATAGTTCAGCTCTATATCAGGCACGTTGATGCTGCAGAGTATGAGCCGGGATATCAGCTAAAGGGGATTGAGGTTGTAAAGCTTGAGCCACATGAGACTAAGAAAGTAAAGCTGACTCTTTCGCCAAGGGACTTTGCTGTGATAGAAGAGGATGGAAGCTGTGTAGCTGTGCCGGGAATTTATGAGATATCCGCAGGAGGACAGCAGCCTGATGACAGAAGCACAAAGCTCACAGGCAAGCGTACAGAGCGCATTGAGATTGCAAGATGTGGAGAGAAAACAGGGGTAGATTATTAATAATAAATATGTTACTTTATAATTAATGACAAATTAAAACAGACTTTAGGAGCGGACATATGTCGGCTCCTTTAAGTGATTTCAGAGGAACTGTTTATGAGAAGATCAATATGGAATGCCCTTGAGATAAAGCTTGATAATTATTCACTCAGAAAAAAATTTTACATATTTTATGTACTGTGTGTCATGCTGCCGCTCATAGTGACTGATGCAGTGGTGCTTTCCATCGTAAATAATGCTGAAAAAGAAAGCAGTAGACATGAAATGTCGAGCATAGCAAGTGCTGTGGGATATAATCTGAGCAGCATGGTCAATAATGCAGGAGAGGCAGCTAAGAGTATCTATACCAGTAAGCGCATAGACGATTTTATATCAAAGGAATACCCAAGCTCTGCTGAGTATGTATCAGAGTATCAGAGCTTCTTTCAAGATACACTTTTTGAAAACACACTTGGAATGAGCAATATAGTATTTTTCCTGTATGCTGACAATCCTACAATAATAAATGGCGGAAAAGTAAATAATATGTCTTCTGTAAGAAATACGGATTCTTACAGACTTCTGGAGCAGAAGGGAAGCGGAGGACTCTTTTTTGTATATGAAAAAGGCGGAGCCGGATTGTCAGATGAAAGACGTATGATTTATATGCAAAAGCTGGATTTTTACTCATCTGATATCGAAAAGGTACTCAAGGTAGAGTTTAATTATGGCAGCATGATGCGTACTTTTAAGAATATGAATTATGATAATGAAGTGCTTATCTGCCATGGAGATGACATAGTGCTGTCAAATGGGGCCTACAGTGGAGTCAATAAACCATTTAAGACATTGGAGGAGATTGGGAAAATAAGCGACTCCGTATACAGGCAGAAGCTCTCTTTGTATGGCTGTGATCTTGATATATATGTGTTTAAGACACGCATTAATATATGGAGCATGCTTATGCACAATGCACCGATTATTGTTTTTCTGATGCTTATAAATGTATTCTTTCCACTTTGTCTGGTCAGTATCTTTAACCATTCCTTTACGAGCAGGATATTACAGCTTTCAAAGGTATTTAAGTCAGTTGACAGCGAAAAGCTTGTATCTATGACTGACAGGGAGAGCAAAGATGAGATCGGCAGCATGATAAAAAATTACAACCGGATGGTAAGCCGCACAAATGACTTGATCCAGACTGTATATAAGAATAAGATAAAAGAACAGGAGATGCTTGTAAGTCAGAAAAATGCAGAGCTTCTTGCACTGCACAGCCAGATAAATCCGCATTTTCTGTTTAATGCGCTTGAGAGCATACGAATGCACAGCCTGCTGAAAAAGGAAAATGAGACGGCTGATATGGTTGAAAAACTTGCAATCATGCAAAGGCAGTATGTGGAGTGGGGAAATGATGCTGTAACCGTTGCAAAGGAATGTGAATTTGTAAAAGCCTATCTGGCATTGCAGAAATACCGGTTTGGCGAGCGGCTGAACTATAACATAGATATAGAAGCAGACTGCATGGAATGTCAGGTGCCAAAGCTTACACTTGTAACTTTTGTTGAAAATGCCTGTGTGCATGGCATAGAAAGTAAAGCTGCTCCGGGCTGGATATTTGTGCGTATATTCAAAAAAGCCGGGTTCATGCATATAGAGGTTGAGGATACAGGCAGCGGAATTGATCCGGATACTCTTGAAAAAATGAAAAGTAACATGAAAAATGCAGATATCGATATGTTAAAGACCGGTGGCAGAGTGGGCGTGATAAATGCCTGCCTGCGTATCAAAATGGTAACGGAATCTAAAGCAGTATTTGATGTGGACAGTGAGGAAGGCTGCGGTACGACTGTTATGATAAAAATACCGGAAACATATTTATAGGGGGATTTAAAATGCTTAAAGTATTATTGGTGGATGATGAGCCTTTCATAATACAGGGACTTAAGGTGATCATTGATTGGGAAAATGAAGGATTTGAGATAGCAGGAATGGTCTCAAATGGAAAGGAAGCCCTGCAGTTTCTGGAAAATGAGAATGTGGATCTGGTCATAGCCGATATAAGAATGCCGGAGATGACAGGACTTGAGCTGCTTGAGACTTTGAGAAAAGACAAAAAATCAGATGTGTATTTTGTGATATTAAGCGGTTATGCAGATTTTAGCTATGCGCAGCAGGCCATGCAGAATGACTGTACGGATTACATACTAAAGCCGGTGGACAAGGAGATGCTGCTTAAGGTACTTAGCAAGGTTCTTGTGCTCAAAAACGAGAAAAACCAGATCAATGAGGATAACAAAAAGATGAAACAGGCATACCTTGCAAGACACCTGATATCTCTGATACAGGGCAAATATGATGATGTAAACCTGAACTATGTAAAAGAAAATATGAGGTGTGAGGGTGGAGCAAGGTATGTTGAGATACAGATGGAGCAGCTTCCGGCAGGTGATGAGATACTCGATGGTGATATGAGAAGCTTACAGCGCAAGATGTACGAATGCTGTGTTGCTTTTCTGGGGGATGATTCTGCACATTGTGTATTTGATGTATCGGTAAATGAAAAAGTGTATGATATAGGCTTTATATTCTCAGATTATATGGCAGAGGAAGCCGCAAAAACCGAGAGAAAATATCTGGAGGATCTGAGAAGGTATATATGTGATAATACACAAAAGAATATAGTTATGCTGGTCGGAAGAAAAGTATCAGATATATCAAAGATAGCCAGATCATACGGCAATGCATGTATGCTTAGATCGTTTCAGGGCTTTCGTATAGCAAAGAGCATATATTACTATGAGGATGAAGTAAAGATATCGGCAGATGGAATAGTGCTTTGTAAAGATAGTCTGGATAAGCTGCTTAGGACAGTGGAACAGAACAACCATGTTGAGATAAGAAATGCAGTTGCCGCATTTTATGATGAGATGTCCAGCATGGGTATGAATGGGCAAAGCATGAACTTAAATATCAATTATCTGTTGTTTCAGTTCATACACCTGGCAAGCGAGCAGGATGATAATGTAAATCAGCAGGAGATTTTGCGACTCATAAGTGAGAGCAGCTTTAAGACAGGTATTGAGAGGGGAAGCCGTGCGCATATGACCAGATTTTGCTGCGAGTATGGTGATTATCTGTCACAGCTTAGAAAAAATGTGTCAAGAGGTGTGATCGGCATGGTAGAAAAGGAAGTAAGAGACAATTATGCTACGAACATCACACTTAAGAGCCTGAGCGAGAAGTATTATGTAAACAGTGCATACTTAGGTCAGCTTTTCAGAAAAAAATACGGACAGTCCTTTAAGGATTATCTGAACAATTACAGGATGGAACAGGCGGCAGAGCTTCTGCTTAGGACTGATAAGAAGATAATACAGATAGCAGAGGAAGTCGGATATCATGATATGGATTACTTTGTGAACAGGTTTATACAGGTAAAAGGCTGCACGCCGGCACGTTTCAGACGCCAGATGCAAAGTGGAGAATAATATATGTTACTGAAAAAACAGGGTAAATTATAGTTTTTTTTGAGAAACTATAATTTACCCTGTTTTTGACTATAGTTACTCCGATTGTTTGAAAACTTAAAAAGTATAAAATTAAGTTATCAAAAGGGAGGTCATTACAATATGAGAAGAAAAAAAATTGTAAGCATGCTGCTTGTGGCTACCATGGCAGCAACACTGTTTGCCGGATGTGGTAGTGATAGTGGCAAAAAAGGTGGCACTGAAACTGGAGGTACGAAAGAGTTTGATGCATTCTTTGCTGTACCTGGATCTGAAATCAATGATGATAATGAAATCCAGAAGATCATCGAGGAAAAGACAGGTGTAAAGGTAAAGGAAACCTGGCTTACCGGACAGACAGCAGATGAGGCAATCGGAACAATGATCGCAGGTGGCGAGTATCCTGATTTCATTGAAGGTGCAAGTGGACAGAAGCAGTTATATGATGCGGGCGCACTTGTTCCACTGGATGACTACATCGAGAAATATCCAAACATCAAAAATCTTTTCACAGAACTTGAGTGGGAAAAACTTCGCCAGGATGACGGACATATCTATTGGATACCACAGTTTAGCTGCATAAAGGGAGACGAGAAAGTCTGCGCACACAATGACGAGGCATTCTGGATCCAGGCAAGAGTACTTAAATGGGCTAACTATCCGAAGATCACGACACTGGATGAGTATTTTGACCTCATCGAGAAATATAATGAAGCAAATCCAACAATGGCTGATGGAACAGAAAATATTCCATATACAATCCTTTGTGAGGACTGGAGATATTTCTGTCTTGAGAATGCACCACAGTTCCTTGACGGATATCCAAACGATGGATCATGTATGGTAGATCCTGATACAAAGAAAGTGCTTGACTATAATACATCTGATACAGCAGTTAAATATTTCAAGAAGCTCAATGAAGAGTATCAGAAGGGAATTGTAGATCCTGAGTCATTCACACAGACATATGATGAATATATCTCTAAGCTTTCTACAGGACGTGTACTTGGAATGATTGACCAGTGGTGGGATTTTGCATACACAGCAGGTGATGCAATTAAACAGGCAGGTCTTGATGAGCAGGGATGTGATTACATTCCGGTACCTGTAACAATCGACGGCCGTCACAATCAGTGGCACAATGCAGGCGGTGCTTTCAACGAGTCAACAGGTCTTGCTGTTACAACATCCTGTGATGATGTAGATGCGGCCATGAAGTTTGTAAATGATCTTCTTGATCAGGATATCCACAATCTCAGATTTTGGGGTGTCGAGGGTACTGACTATGAAGTAGATGAGAATGGCGAGTTTTACAAAACACCAGATGAGAGAAAGCAGGCTTCTGATACAGCATACAAGGCTTCTCATTTATGCTCATACTCATACTTTCCACAGTACAATGGAACAAGTGATGATGGAATCAATGCCAACAAACCTGATGGACAGGCAAGAGAGTTCTATGATGGTCTTAACAGTGATGTAAAAGAGGTTTTCGATGCCTATGGTGTTAAGACATACGTTGAAATGCTTGGAACAAACAATGCACCTGGAGACTGGTATCCGATGTGGTCATTCTCTAACAACTTTACCACAGACACTCCTGGTGGAGTAGCCTGGACAAAGATTGGCGAAGTTAAGCATGAACAGCTTCCACAGGTTGTTATGGCAAAAGACTTTGACAGTGCATGGGATACATACATGGATGCATACAATGCATGCAATCCACAGGATTTCCTCGATGAATTACAGACTGAGCTTGATACAAGATTAGAGCAGGCTGCTAAGTTCAAATAAAGCTTAAATGAAATTTAAGGCAGGCAGATATAATAGCGTTTTATCTGCCTGCTACCTTTAAGGAGTGGTGTCATGTCATTAACGAGAAAAAACAAAAAAGAGAAGGTCAGAGAACCTAGAACAAAAATTACATGGAAAGAAGTCAAACGTCAGAAAGTGCTGCTGTTCTGGGCAGCAATAATGGTGGCATATGGAGTTGTATTCTATTATCTACCGCTCGCTGGCTGGGCAATGGCATTTCAGGATTACAAACCAAGACTTGGTATATTCCATTCTGCATTTGTTGGATTGGATAAATTCAAGATGCTGTTCTCGGATATGACATTTATCCGTGTTATAAGAAATACACTTGCAATGGGTGTTATCAATCTGGTTGTAACATTTGTCACAGCTATAGCATTTGCAATCTTACTGAATGAGATTGCATCAAAGGGTGGAAAGAAAGTAGTACAGACTATATCATATCTTCCACATTTCCTTTCATGGATCATTGTAACAGGTATTTTACACGATATGCTTTCAGGAACAGGTATTGTAAATGAGTTCCTTGTAAATATGCATATTATAGACCAGCCGATAAACTTTTTCGCACATCCGGGATATTTCTGGCCGATAGTGGCATTTGCCAATGTATGGAAAGAAACAGGATGGAATGCAATCATATATCTTGCAGCTATTACATCAATAGATCCTTCACTTTACGAAGCAGCATCTATTGATGGAGCGGGACGCTGGTCAAAGATCAAGTACGTAACACTGCCGGGAATCAAACCAACTATCATAATCCTTCTCCTTATGAATGTAGGTAATGTTTTAAATGCAGGATTTGAGATACAGTATCTCTTAGGAAACGGTCTGGTACAGAAAGTATCACAGACTATTGATATTTATGTACTTAAATGGGGCATAAGCCAGGGAGATTATGCAATAGGTACCGCAGCAGGTATATTCAAGAGTGCGGTAAGTATAATTCTTATATGTATTGCAAATAAAATTGCCAAACATAGTGGTGAAGAGCAGTTGTTTTAAGGAGGTCTTTTACGATGGCAGATGTAACAGCAGGCTCTGTAAAGAGCAAAAAGAAAAAGAAGATAAGAATATTTCCAATTGTAAATGGTATCATCATGGCACTGTTTGTGATCATAACGCTTTATCCGGTGCTTAATACGCTTGCGATATCGCTTAATGATGGTACAGATGCATTAAGAGGTGGAATTTACCTCTTACCAAGAAAGTTTACCTGGAAGAATTATATAACGGTTTTGCAAAAAAATAATCTCATAACAGGAGCATATATTACTGTTGCCAGAACAATAATTGGAACAGTCTTAGCACTGGTGGCAAATGCAATCCTTGCTTTTATAGTCAGCAGAAAAAGATTTTTGTTCAAAAGAGGTTTATCATTATTCTGGGTTATCACGATGTATGTTAATGGTGGATTGATCCCTACCTTCCTCCTGTACAAGGGACTTGGGCTTACCAATAGTTTTTGGGTTTATGTTATCCCTGGAATGGTCAGTGCGTTTAACATGCTCGTTATCAGGACCTATATGAATGGAATTCCTGACAGCTTAGAGGAGTCAGCGCAGCTTGACGGTGCAGGATATACCACGATTTTTCTGAAGATTTATTCCCCTCTCTGCAAACCGGTATATGCGACAGTAGCTTTATTCGTAGCAGTAGGACAGTGGAACTCATGGTTTGATGCAATGCTTTATAACCGTATGAGTACAAAGCTTACTACATTACAGTATGAGCTTATGAAGCTTCTCTCAGCTGTAACAAATCAGGGAGGATCAGCAGAAACATTGAAAAATGCTGTAGGCGCAGTTACACCTACCTCAGTTCGTGCCGCAGCAACAATTGTAACAATGCTTCCGATTATATGTATTTACCCGTTTTTACAGAAATACTTTGTTACAGGACTTACACTTGGTGGAGTTAAAGAATAGATTTTTACAGTATCCTCGGCTTGTGCCGGGGATTTTACTGTATTAAGTTTTTTACGGCCCATACTCAATAATTATCTGAACAGTAACGACTGATAAATTAAAACTTGCAAGAAACCTTGACAGCATAGG
>OLFT01001166.1_pt1 | contig 28950 bp, 30 predicted proteins | sample 1604921 | NCBI WGS metagenome assembly OLFT01 (sample SAMEA3888897, study PRJEB22519) | human gut metagenome | biome: human gut; feature: human-associated habitat; material: faeces | place: Denmark | collected 2013 | reverse complement strand
CACCAAGGAGCCCTACAAAAAGCGCACCTCCCACGGCATGATCCTGGGCGAGGGCGGCGAGAAGATGTCCAAGAGCCGCGGCAACGTCGTCAACCCGGACGAGATCGTTGACACCTACGGCGCAGATACCATGCGTCTGTACGAGATGTTCATCGGTGACTTTGAGAAGGCTGCACCGTGGAGTCCGAAGTCCATCAAGGGCTGCCGCCGCTTCCTCGAGCGCGTATGGGCGCTGGCTGACAAGGTGCAGGACGGCGATACCTACTCCGAGCAGCACGAGGTGCTCATGAACCGTACCATCAAGAAGGTGGGCGAGGACGCAGACAACCTCAAGGCCAACACCGCTATCGCAGCACTGATGACCATGCTCAACGAGTTCTACGACAAGGGCGTGAACAAGGCCGAGTACAAGACGTTCCTTGCGCTGCTGAATCCGTTCGCACCGCACATCACCGAGGAGCTGTGGCAGCAGCTCGGCGAGGATGGGCTGCTCTCCGTAGCACCGTGGCCGACCTACGACGAGGCCAAGACCGTCGAGAGCACGGTAGAGCTGGCGGTACAGGTAAACGGCAAGCTGAAGGGCACCATCTCCATGCCAACCGACAGTGAGGAGAAGGCCGTGGTGGATGCCGCCCTGGCGGTGGAGAAGGTCCGGAAGGCCACCGAAGGGATGCAGATCATCAAGACCATCCTGGTGAAGAACCGGCTCATCAACCTGATCGTAAAGCCCCGGTAAGGGAAAACGATCGGCTCAAATGCGGGAAACCATCAAATTTTTCGGATTTGAGAAAAAATCCTTGACTTTCTTCTGATTATTTCCTATAATGATGTACATTAAGGCTATACGTAGCCCCTAAGCATCCAGGATCAAGCCGGATGTCTCGGAGGGAGGGAAATATAAATGTCTGAGATTCATGTCAAGGAAGGCGAATCCATCGATAGCGCACTGAAGCGTTTCAAGCGTAGCTGCGCTAAGGCAGGCGTTATCGCCGAGGTTCGCAAGAGAGAGCATTATGAAAGCCCCAGCGTGAAGCGTCGCAAGAAGTCTGAGGCCGCTCGTAAGAACAAGAAGCGTTTCTACTAAGAAGCAAAAGTACCGCACCGAGAGGTGCGGTACTTCTTTTTTACTTGCGGCGGAACAGCGAGTCGGCGATGTCGCAGACCTCCGGCCACTGGAAAAACGCGGCGGCCACGCCCAACTGCCGCCCAAGACGCAGCTTTTGCCGCAGCGTGTCGGCGTCATCAAAGAGGATGAAGTGGGATTCACCGTTCTTGGCATAAGTGAAGTAGCGGGCAAACAGGTCTTTGGAAAAAAACACGGCGGGCTGACGCTCCTTCAAGAGCGCGTCCAGTGCCGCCTGCGTCAGCGGCTCTCCCTGACCGCTCCGGGCGGGGAGACGAAAGTCCATCCGCAGCCGCTGGAGGTCAAAGACCACATTCCGCCCGCCGCCGTAGCGGGCGAGCTCCTCCCGGATGTGGGTTTCAAAGCTGCCGCCGGAGATGGCTGTGTTCACAATAACGGTGGGATGCTCCGCCGCCCCGGCGTAGGACGGGGGAAGGCAGAAGAACTTTCGGCTTTTGGCGCACTGCTGCCCCAATAGGGCAGCAAAGCGGCGGCGATCCTCCCGGGACGGCTCGTCAAAATCCAGAACGATTCCGCCATAGCTGCGGCGGGCGCATTCCCGGAGCACGGCCTCGGCCAGTGCCGCCGGGCGGTCAATGGACGGCGCGGAACGGTCACTGAGAACCAGCAGCCCCGGCAACGGGGCCATCGGCCCGGACCGGGCCGGTGTCAGTAAATTCCGGCTCAACAGGGAGGACCCCTCCCCGATGCGGTAGGCGGCGTGGGCCAGTCCCGCCGGATAGGCGGAGGCGGTTCGCGTGTCCTCCGGTCGGACGGTCAAATAGAGCTGCATGGCGGTTCCCCCTTGTGAAGCGGTCAGGATTCTGGTATACTGCAGTTATTCTTATGTGAGAGGAGGGCGGCTTATGCTGACGCCGGACATTCTTTTTGACAGCTACCGGGACATCACCCCCGCCTTTCTGCAAAGTCAGGGCGTGACGCTGCTGCTGACGGATCTGGACTATACACTGGCGCCCAAGGCGGTCCGCCGCCCGGATGACTCCCTGCGCCAGTGGATCGACGGCTTGAAGGGCGCCGGGATCACCGTGATGATCGTGTCGAACAACCGCTCCGGTGTTCGCGTGACTGAGTTCTGCGGAGATCTGGGCATCGGCTATCAGGGCCATGCCGGAAAGCCCAGTCCAAAGGGCTTGCGGGCCGCTATGGAGCGGACAGGGACAGATTCAGCCCACACCGCCATGCTGGGAGATAAGCTGTTGACCGATATGCTGGCGGCCCACCGGGCGGGCGTCCGGGCATGGATGGTGGAGCCGCTGGGGGGACCTGTGGGACTGTGGAACCGTGTTCTGCACCTGCTGCAGCGCCCGTTTAAAAGGGCCTGCCCCTATAAATACCAAAAAAATCCGGGGGAAAACACAAAATAACCGGAAAAGCACTTGCAATAACGGACAAGATAGGGTAAAATATCATCGGTCAAATTATATAAGACAGGAAAGAATTGAGAAAATGTCCACTTCACGGTCGTTTTCTCGTAAAGATTTGTGAGGAGGATTTAACTATGCCTATTTCTGCAGGCGATTTCCGTAAGGGTGTTGTATTTGAGATGGACGGTAAGCCCATGCTGGTTGTGGACTTCCAGCACGTCAAGCCCGGCAAAGGCGCCGCTTTCGTGCGTACTAAGTACAAGAACGTGATGACCGGCGCGATCCGTGAGGAGTCCTTCAACCCCAGCGCCAAGTTTGAGAACGGCACTGTGGAGCGCAGAAACGCCGAGTACAGCTACAACGACGGCGATCTGTACTACTTCATGGACCCCGAGACTTATGACATGACCCCGCTGAACAAGGACGTTCTGGGCGACGGCTTCCAGTTCGTCAAGGAGAACACCATGTGCACTCTGGTCAGCTACAAGGGCAGCGTGTTCAGCGTGGAGGCTCCCAACTTCATGGAGCTGGAAGTCACCGCTACCGAGCCCGGCGTGAGAGGCGATACCGCCACCAACGTCACCAAGCCCGCCACTCTGGAGACCGGCGCCATCATCAAGGTGCCTCTGTTCATCAACGAGGGCGAGAAGATCCAGGTGGATACCCGCACCGGCGAGTACCTGGGCCGCGTGAAGGAATAAGTTTTGAAGGGGGGATTATAACGATAATCCCCCCTTTATTTCCAAGATTGATATTTTGAAAGGAGCGATCACTATGGAGATCACTGAGAAGGTTGCGTATCTGAAGGGCCTGATGGAAGGCATGAAGATCGACACGGAGACCAACGAGGGCAAGATCCTGTCCGCTATGGTGGACATTCTGGAGGACATCGGCCTGGAGCTGGAGGACCTGTGGAATGCTCAGGGCGAGCTGGAGGACGGTCTGGACGTTGTCAGCGATGATCTGGAGGATATCGAGGACATCGTGTATGACGAGGATGACGAGGAGTCTTTCGATGACGAGTACTATGAGGATGACGCCGAAGAGGACGAGGACTGCTACGCCACCACCTGCCCCACCTGCGAGGAGACCATCTACTTCGATGAGTCCGTGCTGGAGGATGGCGAGGTCATCTGCCCCAACTGCGGTGAGAAGCTGGAGTTCGACATGAGCTCTCTGGAAGAGGACTCTGATGACGATCAGGAGTAAATCCGATCCGATCCAATATGAAACAGCTCCCCGGTGAATACCGGGGAGCTGTTTTTCTTACTGATAAAACGATGAATTCTCCGCTATGGTAAGGAAGGGTGTGCGCGGGAAACCCAAGAAGGGTGTCCTGCGCCATTAAAATCCCGCGTTTTCGGAGCTCTCATATAGTTCCGAAAATGTTCAGCGGGGCGAAAGAAGTTCGCCCCGCTGACAGCTCCCCGGTATTCACCGGGGAGCTGTTTTGCTTGATTTCCTATGCGGATGCATAAAATTAGTTAATGCAATGACTTTAAAGCTGTATTACTTTACAGATTTCTGCCGCAGGCTACAAAGTCCGGCACCGATAGCGGTAGCGAAGGTGGCGCTTTCCGGGATCACGTAATGGATGCCGTAGAGCTTTTCGAAAGCCGCAAAGTTTGGCTCCGCCTGATCCAGCGTGGTCATGGAGCCGGTGACGATCACGGTGTCCGTATGGCAGCTCTGACAGGCCAGCACCGTCATAGTTCCGATGGCCTGAAGGACCAGATTTACCGCGCCGGCGGCCAGATCGGCGGGGGTGGCGTCCTCAGAGAGATCACCGAAGTTGGCAGCGGTCATGTTGGGGTCCAGCGTGGAGGCAGGGTCCCGGGCAATGTCGCTGATGGTGAGATCCACATGGCTCAGATCCCCCTGAGCGGCCAGCTTTTTGATCTGGTAGAAGCGTTCCATACCTACCAGCTTGTGACAGAGACCACCCAGCGTGCCGCCGCCGATACCGCTGCCGCAGAGGTGCCGCACTTCTTTTCCGGCTTCCGCCCACAAAAAGGCGGTGCCGGTACCCATCGTCACAACTACGCCGGAGGTCTGACCGGACAGAGCCAGCGCACCGGTGCCGCTGGCCTGAAATTCATCCACCCGGTAGGTGGGGAGGCCGAACACGTCACCATCCACATAGCTGGCGCCAACGCCGGTCAAAACGACCCGGCGCACATCTCCGAGGGAGAGACCGTTGCTGGTCAGGTAGTTGCCCAGCGCACCGTACAGGCTGGTGACCTGATCCTCCGCCCGGACCCGGAGCATGGAGACCACGCTGCCGTCGGTCCGCAGCCCTACGATCTTTGTAGTAGAGCCGCCAATATCAATGCCTAAGATCACTTCCATGGCTTGTTTCCTTTCCAAAGGGGGCCGGCAGGTGAGGGATACGCGAAAGTCGGCCGCCGTCTTAGTTATGATAGGGGAGCAGAGGTGCCTTGTCAATGTTTATTTGTGAAAAAATTGATAAAAGAATTGCTTTTATCCGGGGAGATAGCTATAATGTGTGGTAACTTGTGGTGTAACGAGAAGGAGACACACGATGGATATCACAGATAAACTCAATATGACGATGCTCTGCGACTTTTACGAATTGACCATGGGAAATGGTTATCTGGAAGCTGGGCTGAAGGATCGAATCACCTATTTCGACATCTTTTTCCGTGATGTTCCGGACCACGGCGGCTATGCTATCTGCGCCGGTCTGGAGCGGATCATCGCCTATATTCAGGATCTGCATTTTTCTGAGGAGGACATTGAATATCTCCGGAGCAAGGATCTGTTTTCCGAGCGGTTCCTGGACTATCTCCGCGATTTCAAATTCACGGGTGACGTCTGGGCCATCCCGGAGGGTACTCCCATCTTCCCCCGGGAGCCGATCATCACTGTCCGGGCTCCGGCTATTCAGGCGCAGCTGGTGGAGACCTTCCTGCTGCTGATCTTCAACCACCAGAGCCTTGTGGCCACCAAGACCAACCGCATTGTCCGGGCGGCGGAGGGGCGCGTGATCCTGGAGTTCGGTTCCCGCCGGGCACAGGGCACGGACGCCGCCATCTCCGGCGCCCGGGCTGCCTATATCGGCGGCTGCGCCGGTACGGCCTGCACCATTTCCGACCAGCTTTTCGGCGTTCCCGCCGGCGGCACCATGGCCCATGCCTGGGTGCAGATGTTCGACTCGGAGTATGAGGCCTTCAAGACCTACTGCGAGGTGTTCCCCACCAACGCCACGCTGCTGGTAGACACCTACAATACCCTGAAATCCGGTGTTCCAAACGCTATCAAGGCCTTCAACGAGGTGCTGCGGCCCAAGGGCATTACCAAGTGCGCCATCCGTCTGGATTCCGGCGACATCGCCTATCTCACCCGGGAGGCCCGGCAGATGCTGGATGAGGCGGGCTGGGAGAGCTGCAAGATCTCCGCGTCCAACTCCCTGGATGAGTACATCATTCAGGATATCCTCCGTCAGGGGGCTAAGGTGGACCTCTTTGGCGTGGGTGAGCGGATGATTACCTCTAAGAGCGACCCGGTGTTCGGCGGTGTCTATAAGCTGGCGGCCATTGAGAAAGAGGACGGCACCATCGTGCCGAAGATCAAGATCAGTGAAAATGTGGGCAAGATCACCAACCCCCATTTCAAGAAGGTCTACCGGATCTTTGATAAGGCCACTGGCAAGGCGGAGGCGGACTACATCACCGTGTGGGATGAAGTGATCGAGGAGGGTCAGCCTCTGGAACTGTTCGATCCGGATGCCACCTGGAAGCGGCGGACCTACACGGACTATACCATCAAGCCCCTCCAGGAGAAGATCTTTGACCATGGCGAACTGGTGTATCAGCAGCCCACGCTGCCGGAGATCCAGAAGTACTGCCGGGAGCAGATCGATACCCTGTGGGACGAGGTAAAGCGTTTTGAGAATCCCCACAACTACTATGTGGACCTGAGCCAGAAGCTCTGGGACATCAAGCAGGATCTGCTGCGTAAGAATTACCGCTGAATGAAAAGCGCATGGCTGGAATGGCCATGCGCTTTTTTCAAATATAGTTGAAGATTGCCGGTTGTGTTGCTATAATTATCATAGAAAACTATTTGAATCCGGGAGGTGACGGTATGGGCAGAATGTCCCATAGGAATCAGGAACGCACGGAGCGGCGGATCTCCGCAGCGGCCAGTCTGATGCTCTGCGCCCTGACGGTGTTGGCGCAGATCGCGGTGACCCTTCTGCTGACCCGTTTTCTGAAAGAAAAGGCCAGCTTTGTGTACGGATTTCTCCAGCTGATCGGTGCGGCGGTGGCCATTCGGGTTTACCAACGCAGCGGCAGTCCGTCTTATAAGCTGAGCTGGATGTGTTTGCTGCTGATTTTGCCGGTGGCAGGTATGCTCCTGTTCTGCCTGTGGGGCGGCACGCATCAGGCCAAGCAGCTGAGTTTGAAGCCGGTGCCGCCGATCCCCCAGCGGGAGAGCGCAAAAATGCTCAGCGACCTGAATCAGACCGCTCTGACCCGCCGCAGCCCTGCGTGGGGCCGCTTGGCCGCCTATCTCCAGAAGCGGCAATTCTGGCTGTACCGCAATACGGACGCCGCCTATTTCGGTGAGGGGGAGTCCTTCTTCCGGGATCTGGTGGAGCATCTGCGGCAGGCGGAGACCTATATCTTCATGGAGTATTATATTTTGGCGGAGGGGACTGTCTGGGACGAGATCTTCGCCGTATTGAAGGAACGTGCCGCCGCCGGGGTGGAGATCCACCTGATTATCGACGATTTCGGTACCTTGACCCGTCTGTCTGACGGGACGCTGCAAGCCATCAAAGACGCGGGGATCGAGGTGGAGATCTTCAACCCCGTCCACCGGTATATCAACCGCCTGTACTTCAATTACCGTGACCACCGGAAGATCACTGTTATCGACGGTTATGTGGCCTACGCCGGCGGTATCAACATCGGAGACGAGTACGCCAACCGGATCGAGCGCTTCGGCTACTGGAAGGACAGCACCGTTCGCCTGACGGGGGACGGGGCCTGGGGCTTTGCTGTGCAGTTCATGCAGATGTGGAAGATGCTGGGCCGTCATTTTCCCAACGAGGACGATTACTACCGCTCCCGCCGGGAAGGTCCGGCGGTGGAGGGCTTCTGCCAGCCCTTTGAGGATGGGCCGCTGAATAACCCGGACAATCCGGTGGAGGCTGTCTATCTTCAGCTCATCGCCTCTGCCAAGCGGATGCTGTATATCACCACGCCGTATTACGCCGTGGAGGAATCCATCCAGGAGGCGCTGTGCATCGCGGCGGACGCCGGGGTAGATGTGCGGCTGATGATCCCCGCTATCCCGGATAAAAAACTGGTGTATCTGGTGGCGGAGACCTACTGGGGAGAACTGCTGCGTCACGGCGTCAAGATCTACAAATATACCCCCGGCTTTGTCCATGCCAAAAGCGTCATGGCGGACCGGGAAGCGGCCCTGATCGGCAGCACCAATATGGACTACCGCAGCTTCCAGCTTCACTATGAGGACGCGGTGATGCTCTACCACATGCCGGTGATCGAGGAGCTTTTGGAGGATATGGACCGCATCGTGGAGGACAGCCAGCTTTATACACTGGAGGACTGGGAGAACCGCCCGTGGCTCCGGCGGATGACGGCATCCATTTTGAAATTAGGGGCCATCTGGCTGTAACAGTAAGAGAGGATCAAAACGTATGTCCCGGGAACTGACACCGCGGGAGACTGCCGAGCGCAGTCTCATCAAAACCTATCGCAAATCCATCTGGAACCCCTTTATCGCCGCTGTGAAGCGGTACGAGCTGATCGAGCCGGGGGACAGGATCGCCGTGTGCATCTCCGGCGGCAAGGATTCCGTGATCCTGGCCAAGCTGATGCAGGAATTGCAGCGCCATACCTCTCAGCCCTTTGAGCTGGTCTTTATGGTGATGGACCCCGGCTACAAGCCGGAGAATCGAAAACTCATCGAGGATAACGCCGCCCTGCTGGGGATTCCCATCACGATTTTCGACAGCGACATTTTCAATGTCACCGTCAGCGTGGAGAAGAACCCCTGCTATCTCTGCGCCCGGATGCGACGGGGCTTCCTGTATGCCAAGGCTCAGGAACTGGGATGCAACAAGATTGCGCTGGGCCACCACTTTTCCGACGTCATCGAGACCACTGTCATGGGCCTGTTCTACGGTGGACAGCTTCAGGCCATGCCCCCCAAGCTCCGCAGCAAGAATTTCCCCGGCATGGAACTGATCCGGCCCCTGTACTGCGTCCACGAGGACGCCATCATCGCATGGAAGAACTACAACCACCTGCAATTCCTCCAGTGCGCCTGCCGGTTCACGGAGGAGCGGGAGGCGGCGGGGGACGGCGTGGGCCGCAGCAAGCGGCAGGAGATCAAATTCCTGCTGCGGGAGCTGAAAAAGACGAATCCCAACATCGAAAAGAGTATTTTTCAGGGGATCAACGGCTTGCAGCTGGACACCTTCCCCGGTTTTAAGCACCGTGGCGTGTTCCATTCCTTCCCGGAGCTGTACAACCACCCGGATTGGTTTGCCGGTGAGACGAAATCGGAAGAAATTTCGGAAGAACTCTAAAATAATCCTTGCAATTTGACAGATTCTATGGTATTCTATCATGGCTTACAAAGGGCGGTCCTCTGTCGTGCGCCGGCTAGAAGTGTGCCAATGCGCATAAAAAGCGGCATGAACGCCTATTAACAGGAGGAAAAAATCCATGGATCTCATCAAGGAACTGAACAAAGAAGCCCTGCAGAAGGAAACCGCCAACGTTCAGGTGGGCGACACTGTTCGCGTACACGTGAAGGTTAAGGAAGGCTCTCGCGAGCGTATCCAGGTGTTTGAGGGCACCGTCATTGCCAAGAAGCATGGCGGCATTGAGGAAACCGTCACCGTCCGCCGTGTTTCTTACGGCATCGGCGTTGAGAAGGTGTTCCCCGTCCATTCTCCTTCCATCGACCACTTTGAGGTCGTCCGCAACGGTAAGGTCCGTCGCGCCAAGCTGTACTATCTGCGTGGCCGCGTGGGCAAGGGCGCCAAGGTCAAGGAGAAGCTGTAATCAGCTTTCAGTTGAGCAGAAAAAGAGAGGCGAAAGCCTCTCTTTTTTTGTTATAAAAATCTGACGCAGACCTTGTGACGCCGGGCTTTTTTTGATATACTATTCCAATAATGCGTAATTGGCCTTATGGTCTGAAAGGAAGAGTTTGATGCAGGAACAGGAAAAGCAGACGGCGAAGGGCCGGGACCTGTATGAATGGGTGCAGTCGCTGGTAGGCTCCGTTTTGGTGGTGGTGGCGATTTTTACCTTTGTGATCCGCATGATGGGAGTGGACGGCCACTCCATGCTCAATACGTTACAGCACGGAGATCGTCTGCTGGTGGTTAACTCCATGCTGTACCATGACTACAAGTACGGCGATATCGTGATCCTGCGGAAAAACGGCGTGTTTGACGATGACCCCATCGTCAAGCGGGTGATCGCCGTGGAAGGTCAGACGGTGGACATCGACTTTGCCGAGGGCATCGTCTATGTGGACGGTGAGGCACTGGAGGAGGATTACATCCGGGAGCCGACCTACACCGCCGAGGGCACCGAATTTCCCCTGACGGTGCCGGAGGGGTCCATCTTCGTCATGGGTGACAACCGCAACGGCTCCAGCGACAGCCGGGACTACCGGCTGGGTACGGTGGATACCCGGTATGTCATCGGCAAGGCGGCCTTTTTGATTTTCCCCGGTCCGGACTATGAGACGGAGAAGCGGGACTTTAAACGGATCGGAGTGATTTGGTCATGAATATTCAATGGTATCCCGGCCACATGACAAAGACCCGGCGGATGATCGCCGAGCAGATCAAGAATGTGGACGCGGTATGCGAAATCTTAGACGCCCGCATTCCGGTTTCCAGCCGGAACCCGGACGTGGACGAGCTGACGGCGGGCAAGCCCCGCATGGTGGTGCTGAACCGCGTGGATCAGGCGGACCCGGGGGGGACGAAGCGCTGGGCGGAGCATTTCCGGGCCAAAGGCTACGCCGTGCTGGAATCCGACGCCAAAAGCGGCGTGGGCACGGCGAAATTCGCCGGGGCCGTCCGGGAACTGCTGGCGGACAAGCTCCGCGCCTACGCGGAAAAGGGGATGACCGGCCGGGTGGTGCGGGTCATGATCCTGGGCATCCCCAATGTGGGCAAGTCCACCTTCATCAATAAAGTGGCAGGCCGCAAGACCGCCAAGACGGAGGACCGTCCCGGCGTTACCCGCTCCAAGCAGTGGGTGCCTATCGACCGGAATTTAGAATTGCTGGATACACCGGGCATCCTCTGGCCGAAGTTTGACGATCAGAGCGTGGGCATGAATCTGGCCTACACCGGCGCCGTGAAGGACGATATTTTAGACGTGGAGACTTTGGGCTGTCACCTGATGGCGTATCTGGGGGAGCACTATCTCGACGCCCTGAAAGCAGCCTATAAGCTGTCCGCTCTGCCGGAACGGGAAGCGGAGGAAAATGACATAGCCTACGGCTACCGCCTGCTGGAAACGGCAGGGAAGAAGCGGGGCTTTCTGATCTCCGGCGGCGAGGTGGATACGGAGCGCATGGCAAAGATCCTGCTGGACGAGTTCCGCTCCGCCAAGCTGGGCCGCTTTACACTGGAATTGCCTTGACGAAAGGAGAAACGCCGATGGACTGCCCATTATGCGGAAAAGAAATGCGCCGTGGTCAGGCGGCTTACGTTCCCACCGGCGGCCTGTATTTCCTGCCGCCGGGAGAGACGCTGCCCTGATGATGACACGGCGTGGGATCGAGGACAGAGGCGGCATTGTGCTGGATATGTGCAGCAGTCTGGGGTGGCTCAGAAAACCGGGCGCACTCCCGGCGTATATTTGCGAAAATTGCCGCAAAATGATCGTGGAGTATTGATATGGAACTTTGGGACTATGAGCGTCAGGCGTGGAACAGCGGTGCGGAGACCGTCTGCGGCGTGGACGAGGCCGGGGCCGGCCCCCTGATGGGGCCGGTGTACGCGGCGGCGGTGATCCTGCCGAGAGAATTGGACATCCCCGGCCTGAATGACTCCAAAAAGCTGACGGAGAAAAAGCGGGAGGCATTGTATGCCGTTATCACCGCCCAGGCGGTTTCCTGGAGCGTGGCCCGTGTGGAGGCGTGGGAGATCGACGAGATGGACATTCTCAACGCCCGGATGCTGGCCATGCAGCGGGCCATTGAGGGCCTGTCCGTCCGACCGGATACGGCTTTCATCGACGGCAATCGGGACCACGGCAGCCGGTATGCCATCGAGATGCCCCATCAGCTCATCGTAGGCGGGGACGGCAAAAGCGCCTCCATCGCGGCGGCGTCCATTCTGGCGAAGGTCAGCCGGGACCGGTATGTGTCGGGAGAGCTGGACGCAAAATATCCCCAGTACCAGTTCGCTAAGCATAAGGGATACGGTACGAAGCTGCACTATGAACTGCTGGACCAGTACGGTCCCTGCCCGGAGCACCGGCGCAGCTTTTTGAAAAAGTGGGAGGCCAAACGTCATGGGTAAAACCCAGAGCGCCGGAAACCGGGGCGAGGCGGCGGTGGCCCGCTATCTGCGGCAGAAGGGCTATACGCTGCTGGAAAGTCAGTGGCGCTGCCGGTTTGGTGAATTAGACTTAGTGGCAAAGAACAAGCAGGGGACCCTCTGCATTGTGGAGGTCAAGCTCCGGGGGAGCGGCTCCATCGCCCTGCCCCGTGAGTTTGTGGACGGCCGCAAGCAGCAGCGGCTCCGCAGCGCCGCAGAGCTGTATCTGGCGGCGAACGAGCTGGACGTACCGGTCCGGTTCGACGTGGCGGAGGTTTATGACGAGGGCGGCAGCCTCCGCATTTCCTATATTGAAAACGCATTTATTTAGCCTCATAAAGGAGGAGACCGATATGAAGTATTACAGCACGCGGGATAAGAACGTGTCCCTTTCTGCGGCGGAAGCCGTGAAAATGGGCCTGAGCCGGGACGGCGGTCTGCTGACCCCAACGCGGATTCCTCAGATCGACCGGGCCTTTTTGGAGCGGCTGATACCCATGGAGTACGCCCAGCGGGCGGCGAAGGTCATGGCGCTGTACCTGACGGATTATTCCGAGGAGGAGCTGCTGACCTTTGGCCGGAACGCCTACGGCCCGGCACAGTTCGACGATCCCACTGCCGCGCCGGTGCGGAAGGTGGAGAATGGCCTATATTGTCTGGAGCTGTGGCACGGTCCCACCTCCGCGTTCAAGGACATGGCGCTGCAAATGCTGCCCCAGCTTTTGTCCGCCGCACTGCGGAAAACCGGCGAAAAGCGGACAGCCTGCATTTTAGCGGCCACCTCCGGCGATACCGGCAAGGCGGCCATGGCCGGCTTTGCGGATGTGCCCCAGACGTGTATTCAGGTCTACTACCCCAAGGACGGCGTCTCTCCCGTGCAGGAGCGGCAGATGGTGACCCAGGAGGGGGAGAATGTGGATGTCCGGGCGGTCATCGGCAACTTTGATGACGCTCAAGCCGGCGTTAAGCGTATCTTCTCCGATGAAGCTGTCCGGGCGGAGCTGAACAAGCGGGGTTATTTCCTGTCCTCTGCCAACTCCATCAACTGGGGCCGTATCCTGCCCCAAGTGGTCTACTACATCTCCGCCTACTGCGATCTGGTGCGGGACGGCGCTCTCACCATGGGGGACAAGGTGAACTTCTGCGTCCCCACCGGCAACTTCGGTGACATTCTGGCAGCGTACTACGCAAAGCGCATGGGCCTGCCGGTTAACAGGCTGATTTGTGCCTCCAACAGCAACAACGTGCTGACGGACTTCCTCCGCACCGGCATCTATGACCGGAACCGGCCCTTCCACACCACCATCAGCCCCTCCATGGACATTCTGATCTCCAGTAATCTGGAACGGCTGCTGTTTGACCTCTCCGGGGAGAATGACGCCGAAATTCGGATGTATATGGATGCACTGGGCAGCGCAGGCCGGTATCAGGTGTCCGACAATATCAAAGCAAAGCTGGACGATGCCTTCTGGGGCGGCTGCTGTTCGGAGGAGGAAACGGAGGAAACCATCCGCCGGTATTGGCAGGATCACAACTACCTCATCGACCCCCATACCGCCGTGGCGGCGGAGGTGCTGGCGCAGTACCGCGTCGCTTCCGGGGACGAGACCCCTGCCGTGGTGGTCTCCACCGCCAGTCCCTACAAGTTCTGCGGGAGCGTGCTCACCGCCATCGGGGAGACGCCCTGCGGCGACGGACTGGAGCTGCTGGACCAGCTTCATGCGGTCAGCGGCGTCCCGGTGCCCTGCCGTCTGGCGGAGCTGAAAGGGAAGGCTCGCCGCTTTGACAAAACGGTGGAGAAGCAGGCCATGGAGCAGGCGGTGCTGGACTTCCTGAAATAAGTCATCTGAAAAACAATATCGGAAAGGAGGTGCCACCGAATGGCGCTTTACGCCATAGGCGATCTGCATTTATCCCTGAACAGCAACAAGTCCATGGAGGTGTTCGGCCCCGCGTGGGAGAATTATACGGAGCGGATCCGGGCGTCCCTGAGCCAGCTGACGGCGGAGGATGTGCTGGTGCTGGCGGGAGACACCTCCTGGGGAATGAGCCTTGAGGAATCCGTGGAGGATTTCCGGTTTCTGGAGCAGTTTCCCTGCAAAAAATATCTCATCAAGGGCAACCACGATTACTGGTGGGCCACCGCCGCTAAGTTCCGCACCTTTTGTGAGGCCAATGGCTTCACCACCCTGGAACTGCTGCACAACAACTGCTTTTTCTACGGCGGTCACGCCGTCTGCGGCACCCGGGGCTGGTTTTTGGAAGAGGAACAGAAGCCCCACAATGCCAAGGTGCTGAACCGGGAGCTGCTGCGACTGGAGACCTCGCTGAAGGCGGCGGGGGGGAAGCCCATCTTCTGCTTCCTCCACTATCCACCACTGTATCAGGGCTACCAGTGCCCGGAGATCCTGTCCATGCTGGAAGCCTACAAGGTGGAGCTGTGCTGCTACGGCCATCTCCACGGGCCGGTGATCCGCCGGAGACAGGAGGGAAAATACGGAAATACGGAATTTTCTCTGATCTCCGGCGACTATCTGGGGTTTGTACCGAAAAAAATTTGCGAAAAGTAGAAAAAAGACTGGAAATCTTGAAATATTTCTGGTAAAATACAAATTTGCATGGGCTGTTGCCTATGAGGATGGGTTTTACCGCCCATGATGAACGGAGGAGTAAACAATTATGACTGTCAAGAGCTGTGAAAAAGTTGAAAAGAGCCAGGTGGCGCTGACCATCGAGGTCAATGCCGCTGAGTTTGAGGCTGCCGTCGAAAAGGCATATCAGAAGATGCGCCGGAAGATCAGTGTTCCTGGCTTCCGTCCCGGAAAGGCCCCCCGCAAGATGATCGAGCGGATGTATGGCGCAGAGGTGTTTTTCGAGGAAGCCATCAATATCGCGTTCCCCGAGGCCTATGAGGCCGCTGCTGAGCAGGAGAAGCTGCAGATCGTTGGCTATCCCACCGTCGAGATGGTGGGCGAAGTCACCAAGGACGGCTTCACCTTCAAGGCTACCACCCCTGTGTATCCCGAGGTCACTCTGGGCGAGTACAAGGGCCTGAAGGCTGAGAAGCCCGAGGTCAAGGTTCTGGCCGCTGACGTGGACGAGCGCCTCAAGGCCCTGGCTGACCGCAACACCCGTCTGGTGAGCGTGGAGCGCGAGGCCAAGAGCGGCGATACCGCCGTCATCGACTTCGAAGGCTTCCTGGATGGCAAGCCTTTCGATGGCGGCAAGGGCGAGAACCACAATCTGGAGCTGGGCTCCGGCAGCTTTGTGCCCGGCTTTGAGGATCAGGTCATCGGCATGAAGGCCGGCGAGGAGAAGGACATCGACATCACCTTCCCCGAGAACTATCACGCTGACCTGGCCGGCAAGGCTGTTGTGTTCAAGGTGAAGGTCCACGAGGTCAAGGAGAAGGAAGTCCCCGCTATGGACGATGAGTTCGCCAAGGACGTCTCCGAGTTCGACACTCTGAAGGACCTGAAGGCCGACCTGAAGAAGAAGATCACCGAGGAGCGTCAGAAGGACGCTGACCGCGTGTTCGAGGAGAACCTGATGAACCAGGTGGCCGAGAACATCACCGCCGACATCCCCGATGTGATGGTGGAGAACCAGGCCCATCAGTATCTGGACAACTTCAAGGCCCAGATCAGCCGTCAGTTCCCCTATGAGGAATACAAGAAGATGACCGGCATGGACGATGCCAAGCTGCTGGAGGAGGCCAAGGAGCCCGCTCTGCGTCAGGTGAAGATGGATCTGGCTACCGCCGCCATCATCAAGGCTGAGAACATCGAGGCCAGCGATGAGGACGTGGAAGCCGAGTTCACGAAGATGGCTGAGCAGTTCGGCATGGATGTGGAGATGGTCAAGAAGTATCTCTCCAAGGAGCAGGTCCACGATCAGATCCTGACCCAGAAGGCCGTGGCCGTGGTGGTGGACAGCGCTACCGCTGAGAAGCCCGCCAAGAAGACCGCTAAGAAGGCTGAGACTGCCGAGGGCGAGGAGAAGAAGCCTGCCAAGAAGACCACCAAGAAGGCTGAGACCGCCGAGGGCGAGGAGAAGCCCAAGAAGGCTCCCGCTAAGAAGGCTGCCAAGAAGGAAGAAAAGGAAGCCGAATAAAGGCGAAACTTTTTCGCGGCGATCACGGTACATTTTACAGATTCGACACATTCTCTCATGGTACCCGTGGTATCATGAGAGAATGGTTTATCAGGCACGATTTGCGCTGTAAATGTGCCGCGTTACAAAAGGAGGTCAACTTATGAGCTTAGTCCCTTATGTTGTAGAGCAGACCAACCGCGGCGAGCGGTCCTATGACATTTTCTCCCGTCTGCTGAATGACCGGATCATTTTTCTGGGCGAGGAGGTCAACGCCACCACCGCCAGTCTGGTAGTGGCCCAGATGCTGTATCTGGAGGCCCAGGACCCGGATAAGGACATTCAGCTTTATATCAACAGTCCCGGCGGCTCCGTGACGGACGGCATGGCCATCTACGATACCATGCAGTACGTCAAGTGCGACGTGTCTACCATCTGCGTGGGCATGGCTGCGTCCATGGGAGCTTTCCTGCTGTCCTCCGGCGCCAAGGGTAAGCGGATCGCGCTGCCCAACGCCGAAATTATGATCCACCAGCCCTCCGCAGGTACGCAGGGCAAGGTCACGGACATGGAGATCGACGTGGAGCACTTCCTGCGGATCAAGAAGAACCTGAATGAGATCCTGGCGTCCAACACCGGTAAGACCGCCGAAGAGGTCAAGGCGGCCTCCGAGCGGGACCACTGGATGACGGCTGACGAGGCCAAGGACTTCGGTCTGGTGGATAAGATCATCACTGCTAAGAAGTAAAAGAGGTAATACCATGAGTGACGAAGGCAAAAAGGCCCTGCGCTGTTCCTTCTGCGGAAAGCGGGAACAGCAGGTCCATCGTATGATCCAGGGCCCCGGCGTCCGCATCTGCGACGAGTGCGTGCAGCTTTGCATGAGCATTCTGAACGAGGGGTTCGACGGCCCGGAGACCACTCCCTTGGAGGACGTCCCCGATCAGCTGCCCACCCCCAAGGAGATCCGGGCGGTGCTGGATGAATATGTCATCGGACAGGAGACTGCCAAGGTAGCGCTGTCCGTGGCGGTCTACAATCACTATAAGCGGATCTATTTCGGCGGCGGCGACGATGTGGAGCTTCAAAAGAGCAACATTCTGATGCTGGGCCCCACCGGCTCCGGCAAAACGCTGTTCGCTCAGACTTTGGCCCGTATTCTGAAGGTGCCCTTCGCCATTGCCGACGCCACGACCCTGACCGAGGCCGGCTACGTGGGCGACGATGTGGAGAACATCCTGCTGCGGCTTTTGCAGGCGGCGGATTTCGACGTGGAACGGGCCGAGCGGGGCATCATCTATGTGGATGAGATCGACAAAATTGCCCGCAAGAGCGAAAATACCTCCATCACCCGGGATGTTTCCGGCGAAGGTGTGCAGCAGGCGCTGCTGAAAATCGTGGAGGGCACCGTGGCCAACGTGCCGCCCCAGGGCGGCCGGAAGCACCCCCATCAGGAGTTCATCCAGGTGAACACCAAGAACATTCTGTTCATCTGCGGCGGCGCCTTTGACGGTCTGGAAAAGATCATCGAAAAGCGGCTGGACGAGAAGGCTATCGGCTTTGGCGCCAATGTCCAGAGCAAGAAGGAAAAGAATGTCAGCCAGCTTTTGGCTCAGGTGCAGCCCCACGATATTCTGAAATTCGGCATCATCCCGGAGCTGGTGGGCCGTCTGCCGGTGATCGCACCGCTGAACGCCCTGCAGCGGGAGGATCTGGTGCGAATTTTGCAGGAGCCCAAGAACGCACTGGTGAAGCAGTACAAGAAGCTGCTGGAATATGATGATGTGGACCTGGAATTCACGGAGGATGCCCTGAACGCCATCGCCGACAAGGCCATTGAGCGGAACATCGGCGCCCGTGGCCTCCGGGCGGTCATGGAGGGCCTGCTGACCAAGGTCATGTACGAGATCCCCTCCGACGAGACCGTTGTGAAAGCGGTGGTCACGAAGGAATGTGTGGAAGGCACGGCGGAGCCGGAACTGACCCACGATCCCGACAAGATCAACTATTCCGTGAAGCTGAACCCCGGCAGAAGTGAGAGCCGGAGCGAGTCCGGTACGCCGAAGTCGGCGTCCTGACGGCCCTTTTGGGTATAACACGGGGGAGGGGCAGTGCCTCTCCCCCTCTTTGAACTCTCCAGAGAGGAGCAATTTATGGAAGCGAACACCTTGAATCTTCCCGTTCTGGCCCTCCGGGGCCTGACGGTTTTCCCTCATACGAACCTGACATTTGACGTGGAGCGCCGTATTTCCATCAAGGCCCTGGAAGTGGCCATGGAATCCGGTCAGGAGATCTTTCTGGTGACCCAGAGAGAACTGAACACGGATCGTCCGGGGGAGAAGGATCTTTACACCATGGGCACCATTTCCCGGGTGACCCAGATCCTGCGGCTGGGAAAAACCTCCCTGCGGGTGATGGTGGAGGGCGGACGCCGGGCACGGCTGCGCCGCCTGTGGCAGACGGAGCCTTATTTGCAGGGCCACGTGGAGGTGGTGGAGGAATCCGCTGCCGTGAGCCATGGCCCGAAAACCGAGGCCCTGCTGCGGCAGACCTGGGGCCTGTTCCAGGATTATGCCCATCTGGCAGGCAATGTGGCCGAGGAGGTCACTGCGGCGGTGCTGGATTGCCAGGAGCCGGGGTATCTGGCGGATTTTATCGCCCAGAATACGGCTCTGCGGTATGACGATAAGCAGGCAATTCTGGAAGAACTGTCTCCGCTGGTGCGGTTGCGGAAGCTGAACGGCTTCTTAGCCCGGGAGCGGGATGTGCTGGGCTATGAGCGCCAGATGGAAGGCAAGGTCCGGGACGAGCTGGCTCAGCAGCAGAAGGAACAGATCCTGCGGACCCAGATCCGGGTCCTGCAAAACGAGCTGGGCGAGGACGAGGACAACGAGATCGAAGAATACCGTCAAAAGCTGGCGGAACTGAAATTAGAGGACGAGACCCGGGAGCATCTGGAAAAGGAGATCAACAAGCTGGCAAAGCAGCCCTATGTCAGCGCGGAGGCTTCGGTGATCCGGAACTATCTGGACGTGTGTCTGGAACTGCCCTGGGGTACATATACGAAGGAGCGTCTGAATGTGGACGCGGCCCGGAAGGTGCTGGACCGGGATCACTTCGGTCTGGAAAAGGTGAAGGAGCGGATTTTGGAGACCATTGCCGTCCGGCAGATGAATCCGGAGGGGAAGGGGCAGATCATCTGTCTGGCAGGCCCCCCGGGCGTGGGTAAGACCTCCATCGCACTGTCTGTTGCCAAGGCGCTGAACCGGAAGCTCAGCCGCATTTCTTTGGGCGGTGTCCGGGATGAGGCCGACATCCGCGGCCACCGGAAAACGTATATCGGCGCTATGCCGGGCCGCATCGTGGAGGCCATCAGTCGCAGCGGCGCTATGAACCCGCTGCTGGTGCTGGACGAGATCGATAAGCTCAGCGGCGATTACCGGGGCGATCCTGCCTCTGCGCTGCTGGAAGCGCTGGACAGCGAGCAGAACCACGCCTTCCGGGATCACTTCCTGGAAATTCCGCTGGACCTCTCTCAGGTGATGTTCATTACCACGGCCAACTCGTTGGATACGATCCCACGGCCCCTGCTGGATCGGATGGAAGTCATTCAGCTTTCCAGCTATACCGATGAGGAAAAGCTGCAAATTGCCAAGAATCACCTGCTGCCCAAGCAGATGAAGGAACACGGCCTGAAGAAGGGCAGCCTGCGGATCGACGAGGAGACCCTGCGGGCCATCATTCGCGACTACACCCGGGAATCCGGCGTCCGCCAGCTGGAGCGGCGGCTGGCTGCCGTCTGCCGAAAGACGGATATGCAGCTGCTGTCAAAGACTGTAAAGCGTGTTGCCGTTACAGAAAAGGACCTGCCGAAGCTGCTGGATATGCAGCCCTACCCGCCTACGGTCCATGTGGAGCAGGAGGAGATCGGTGTGGTGAACGGCCTTGCGTGGACGGAGGCCGGCGGCGAGATTTTAGAGGTCGAGGTCAATGTCATGGAAGGCTCCGGCAAGCTGGAGCTGACCGGTAATCTGGGCGACGTGATGAAGGAGTCCGCCCAGGCTGCTCTGTCCTGCCTGCGGAGCCGGGCGGAAGCCTTGGGGATCGACCCGGACTTTTATAAGACCAAGGACATCCATGTCCATTTCCCGGAGGGCGCGGTGCCCAAGGACGGCCCCTCCGCCGGTATTGCCATGGCTACAGCGCTGCTGTCGGCTCTGACCAACCGCAAGATCAAGGCGGGAATCGCCATGACCGGCGAGGTCACGCTGCGAGGCCGGGTGCTGCCCATCGGCGGCCTGAAGGAAAAGACCATGGCCGCCAAGCGGTACGGCATCCACACGGTACTGATCCCCAAGGACAACGCCAGAGATCTGGAAGAGATCGACCAGACCGTCCGGGCGGCGCTGCGGTTCATACCGGTGGAGACGGTGGATCAGGTGTTTGCCGAGGTGTTCTGCCCCTCCAGAGTGGAGACAAAAGCCGACGCGATCCCCGCATTTTTGCCGGTGGAAAACAGTAAAGAAGCAGCCTTACGGCAGTAAAGGGAGGGACGTATGCCTCTGAATTTCAACAAAGCGGAGTTCGTGCGCTCCGCCGGAGAGCCCAAGGACTTCTTGCGGGACGGTTTGCCCCAGTTTGCCTTCGCGGGCCGCTCCAACGTGGGAAAATCCTCGGTGATCAACCGTTTGGTAGGCCGAAAGAATCTGGCCTATGTGGGCGCCTCGCCGGGAAAGACCACCCACATCAACTATTTCCTCATCGACCAGAAGGCGTATCTGGTGGACCTGCCGGGATACGGCTATGCCAAGGTGTCCCGCTCGGAAAAAGAGCGCTGGGCCCGGCTGATGGAGACCTATTTCCAGCGGGAGGCGGACGCCATCACCACCGGTGTTCTGATCGTGGACATCCGGCATAAGCCCACGGCCAACGATCTGGTCATGCACGACTGGTTCCGCCAGACCGGTTGCCCGGAGATCGTGGTGGCCAACAAGCTGGATAAGCTGAAAAAGAGTCAGGTGGAACCGGCGCTGGAGCTGATCCGGGAGACGCTGGAACTGACGGAGCGGGATACTCTGATCCCCTTTTCTGCGGAAAAGGGCAGCGGAAAGGACGAATTGCTCCGCCTGCTGGTAGATGCCTGCCGCGGATAAAACAAAAAGCATGGACGGGGCCCATTAAGGGGAACCGTCCATGCTTTTTTGCTGAGACCGCCGGCAAATTGATGAGCAAGTGTATTTTAGCTCATTATATGATCAAGGAAGCGTTCCGGGATGACCGGAACGCTTCCTTTTTGAGAGAGGGATAATAGGGAAGGATAATAGGGAATGTAGGAGGAATGGAGGTTTAGCCCTCGGCCAGCTTCTTGTACTTGGCGTAGCGGGCCTTTACGTCTTCAACTTCCTTGGCATACAGGGCGTCGGCCTTGTCGGGGAAGTTGTTTTTCAGGGAGGCGAAGCGGTTCTCGCCCATGAGGAAGTCCATCACCTTGGAGGTATCCGGCTCCTTGGAGTCCAGCTGGAAGGGGTTCTTGCCCTCGGCAATCCGGCGGGGATCATAGCGGTACAGATGCCAGTAGCCGCACTCCACAGCCTTCTTCATCTCGTCCTGAGAGGTGCCCATACCGGCCTTGATGTGCTGCTCCAGGCAGGGGCAGTAGCAGATCACGATGGAGGGACCGTCATAGGACTCAGCCTCACGCAGAGCCTTCAGAGTCTGGGCCTGGTCAGCGCCCATGGCCACCTGGGCGACGTACACATAGCCATACTGCATCAGCATGGCACCCAGATCCTTCTTGGCTACCCGCTTGCCGCCGGCGGCAAACTTGGCGGTAGCGGAGGTGGGGGTGGACTTGGAGGACTGACCGCCGGTGTTGGAATACACCTCGGTATCCAGCACCATCAGGTTCACGTCACGGTTCTGGGCCATCACATGATCGATGCCGCCGTAGCCGATATCGTAGGCCCAGCCGTCACCGCCCACAGCCCACACGGACTTCTTGGCCAGATATTCCTTGTTCTCCAGAACGTACTTCACGTCCTCGGTCTGCTCTGCCTGTTCCAGAGCGGCGATCAGAGCGTCCGTGACGGCACGGGAGGTCTCCGTCTTCTTCCAGCCGTTCTCATAGGCCTCCACAGCCTCCACGGCGATACCGGCGGCCTTGATGGCCTCCAGACGGATCAGCAGCTCCTTGCGGATGGAATCCTGTGCGTGGAAGAAGCCGTAGGCAAACTCGGCATTGTCCTCAAACAGAGAGTGCTCCCAAGCGGGGCCGTGACCCTGGCAGTCCTTGCAGTAGGGCAGGATGGGGGCGCCGCCGGAGATGGCGGAGGAGCAGCCGGCAGCGTTGCCGATGTACATCCGATCGCCGAACAGCTGGCTCAGCAGCTTGATATAGGTAGTCTCGGCGCAGCCTGCGCAGGCGGCGGAGAACTGGAAGTAAGGCTTTGCGAACTGGACGTTCTTCACGCTCTTGTCATTGATAACGTCCTTCTTCAGGTAGCTTTCGTTCATGGCCACCTCGTCGAAGAGGGTCTGCTCGGGCTTCATGTCCTCGAAGGAGGTCATGGTGAGAGCACCCTCGGCGGGGCAGGCGGTCAGGCACACGCCGCAGCCCAGGCAGTCATAGGGAGAGACCTGCATCCGGAAGGAATAGGGGGAATCCTTGCCCAGACCCTTGGCGGGGACGGTCTCGAACCCGGCGGGAACGGACTTCTTCTCCTCCTCGGTCAGCAGCACGGGACGGATGGCGGCATGGGGGCAGCACATGGAGCAGCGGTTGCACTGGATGCACTTGCTGCCGTCCCACTTGGGGACCTTGGTGGCGACACCGCGCTTGGAGAACACGGAGGTTCCGTTTTCCCAGGTGCCGTCCAGAACGCCGTACTTCTGGAACACGGAAACGGGGAGCTGATCGCCCTTCTGACGGTCCATGGGCATGACGATGTCCCGGGCAAAGGGAGTGAGTCCCTTAGGCTCCACAACGGGAGCGTCCTGCGCGTCGGCCCAGGAGGCGGGGATCTCCACCTTCACAGCGGCGCTGACACCCAGATCCACGGCCTGATCGTTCAGGTCCACGATCTTCTGACCGGCCTTCTTGAAGTAGGAGTTGTAGTTGTTCTTCTTCATATCCTCAATGGCCAGATCCATGGGGATGACCTTGGTCAGGGCGAAGAAAGCGCCCTGGAGGATGTTGTTGGTGCGCTTGCCCAGGCCGATCTGCTGTGCCAGCTTGGCAGCGTCGATGATGTAGAAATTGGCATGCTTCCGGGCCAGGTCGCGCTTCATCTTGGCAGGCAGGTGCGCGTCCAGCTCCTCCACCGTCCACGGGCAGTTCAGCAGGAAGGTGCCGCCCTCCTTCAGATCCTCGGTGGTGTCGTACTTTTTGACGTAGGTGGGAGCATGGACCGCCACGAAGTCAGCAGAGGACACCAGATAGGTGCTGAGGATGGGCTCGTCGCCGAAGCGCAGGTGGCTCTGGGTCAGGCCGCCGGACTTCATGGTATCATAGGAGAAGTAAGCCTGAGCGTACTTGCCGCCCACGAAGCCGATGGTGGAGATGGCGTTCTTGTTGGCGCCCACGGTGCCGTCGCCGCCCAGGCCCCACAGCTTGCAGCTGATCTGACCGGGATGGGGCAGCTCGATCTCCTTGTAGTCCAGGGAGGTGAAGGTCACGTCATCGTTGATGCCGATGGTGAAGTTGTTCTTGGGCTCGTCCTTCTCCAGATTGTCATACACGGCAATGATCTGACCGGGGGTGGTGTCCTTGGAGGAGAGGCCGTACCGGCCGCCCACCACGCGGATATCGCCGCGGCCAGCCTGATTCAGAGCGGTGACAACATCCAGATACACAGGCTCGCCCACGGAGCCGGTCTCCTTGTTGCGGTCCAGCACGGCGATCCGCTTGCAGGTGGCGGGGATGGCGGCGGCAAAGTGCTTCACGGAGAAGGGACGGAACAGGTGGATCTGCACCATGCCCACCTTGCGGCCCTGAGCGTTCAGATAGTCCACAGTCTCCTTCACGGTCTCGCTGGCGGAGCACATCACCACGATGACTTCCTCCGCGTCGGGCGCGCCGTAGTAGTTGAACAGCTTGTAGTCACGGCCGGTGAGCTTGTTGATCTCGTCCATGTAGTGCTGGACGGTGTCGGGCAGGGCATTGGCCTTGACATTGGCGCCTTCCTTGCACTGGAAGTAGACGTCGGGGTTCACGTTGTTGCCCCGGTTGGTGGGATGCTCAGGGTTCAGGGACTGATGGCGGAAGGCCTGCAGGGCCTCCTGATCCACCAGACCACGGAGATCCTCATAGTCCAGAGCCTCGATCCGCTGCATCTCGTGGGAGGTACGGAAGCCGTCAAAGCAGTGCATGAAGGCATACCGGCCGCTGATGGCGGACAGATGGGCCACGGCGGCCAGATCCATTGCCTCCTGAGGGCAGGAGGACATCAGCATGGCATAGCCGGTCATACGGCAGGTCATGAAGTCGGTGTGATCGCCGAAGATGGAGTGATGGTTGGAGGTCACCACGCGGGACGCGATGTGCATGACGCTGGGCAGGAACTGACCGCCCATGGCGTACATGGCGGGGATCATCAACATCAGGCCCTGAGAAGAGGTGAAGGTGGTGGTCAGGGCGCCAGCCTGCAAGGAACCGTGGCAGGTGCCGGCAGCACCGGCCTCAGACTGCATCTGGATCACGTCCACCGTGGAACCAAACAGGTTCTTCTTGCCCTTGGCAGACCACTCGTCCACCTTTTCCGCCATGGGGGAGGACGGGGTGATGGGGTAGATGGCCGCCACCTCGGTAAAGGCGTACGCACTGTACGCGGCTGCCGTGTTGCCGTCCATGACTACGTAATTTTTCTTCATACGCAAGATCCTTCCTATCTTTCTTATCTGAATATGCTGTTTTTACATATATAGGCACCATCCGCAGATGGTAACACATGAAGGTCAGAAAACCAGTCTGCAATTCTGAATACGGCAGCTCTCTTCGATCAACTGCCGTTTTTTCAGAAGCAGCTGGGTGATCTGCTGCTTTTTTTCATCGGTGTACCGGAACTTGGGGGTGGTTACACTGATAGCCGCCTTGACCTGACCGTTTTCAGCCAGCGGGACTGCCACGCAGCAGATCTCAGCGGCGGATTCCTCGCTTTCATAGGCGATCCCGGCGCTGCGGATGTCCTGAAGCGCCGCGATGAGGGTATCAAGATCCATAATGGAGTTTGGCGTGTAGGGGAAGAAGCGGTATCCCGCGTAAAGCTGCCGGACCTCATCGTCCGTCAGGCCGGAGAGAAGCGCTTTGCCCAGGCCGGTGACATGAGCAGGGAGGTGGTGGCCCACATCGCTGATGATGGAGATGATGGCGTGGCCCTCCTCTTTTAAGAGGTAGTGCACGTCCTGCCCTACCAGCACACCCATCTGGCAGACTTCGTCTACTTGGGAGACGATGCTGCGCATTTCACTGCGGATAATGGACAGAGCATTCTGGCCGCTGGCGTAGGACAGCCCCAATTCAAAGGTATGGGGACCGATCTTGTAGAGACTGCCGTCCGTCACAACGTAATTGGTGGCAGCCAGTGTTTTCAGAATGGGGGAAATGGTACCCTTTGGCAGGTCCAGAAGATTGGCGATCTCCGTCAGGCTCAGACCGCCGGAATTGGCGTCGATCAGCTCCAGAATCCGGAGGACCCGCAGGGTTGGATTGTGATATTCCATGAAGGTGGACTCCAATCTTTCAGAGCTGTGTTCCGCAAGGCGGTAGTGTTTGGATAAAAAACTTTTACTGTTCGGATATATGAACACATAACGAATATCCGAAACTCTACCGGTAAAATAGCACAGATACCCGCCGTTGTCAAGGGGTTAACTATGGAATTTGAGATCAAAAATGCTGAATTTCGATAAAAAAACCGCGCAAGAGGTAAGAATTCGTTCCGACAGCGGAAACGGGGTGGATCAGCCGCAGGCGGTGACCGTTTCAGTGAAGGCAGAGGCCCTTCTGTATGCGGCTTTTGCCGTTCTGTTGGCGCTTATATATTTAGTGGTGCAGCGCAGACCAGCGATCAGGTAATTTGGAGTTTTTCAAGACGCATAACAAAAAAGCCGATGCAGCCCCGAAAGGGACCGCATCGGCTTGTGAGGATCGATATGTGCGGATCGGTTTACTTGTGCAGCAGGGGAGAGAGGGGCTTGTAGATCAGGAAGCAGAGGACCACGTCCAGCATTCCCTTGAAGAAGGTGAAGGGCATATTGAAGATGGTCAGGCACTTGATGAGGCTGTCGGAGGAGGGGAGAATGGCCTGATACATACCGATGATGGCGTCCAGAGGCAGGCCGTAGCACACCACATAGGCGGGATACACCAGGAGGTAGTTGAAGGGTACAGACAGGACTGCCATCAGCGCAGCGCCGACAACAGCGCCGATCAGAGCGCCCTTGCGGGACTTATTCCGGGAATAGATGTAACCGGCGGAGAAGGAGAACACGCTGCCCATTACGAAGTTGAACAGCTCACCCACATAGGCGGAGGAGGTGCCGTGGAGCACGGAGAACAGCAGGTTCTTCAGGAAGGTGACCACGATGCCGTAGACAGGGCCGAGAGAGAAGGCGGCCAACAGCTCCGGCAGATCGGACACGTCCAGCTTTACGAAGGAGGGGATCAGAGCCGGGATGGGGAATTCGATGAACATCAGCAGGAAAGCCACGCCGGAGAGCATTGCGGAAATAGTCAGCTTGTGGGTGCGGCTCCGATTGGCCGCACGGGTGGAGGGGATCGCGTTGGCATTGGGTTCAGACATAAAAAATACACTCCTTTTTTCATTTGAAAACACCCTGGATGCTTTGACTTCTCCAAGGTGAACAAACGAAAAAGGAGCGCACATAAAGCGCACGGCTTTCCCGTACTCATCTTCTTCCATCCAGACTGTAACTGTTGGTCCCGGAGTTTCACCGAGTCAGCGGATACCGAAGTATCCGGTCGCGGACTTTACCGCCAGTGGGGAATCACACCCCGCCCTGAAGACAAAGATTCAGTTGTTTTCTTCGGGTGATAGTATACGACAGAAGAAACAAAAATGCAACCCCTAATTTTTGACTTTACAAAAAAGAACAGATGTTCTATAATGGAAGCGATACACTTGAGGAGGTGAGGAGATGCCTGCCAGACAGGAATCCTGCTGCTTTACCGGGCACAGACCTGCAAAGCTGCCGTGGGGCTACAATGAGAGAGACCCCCGCTGTGTCAGGTTGAAGGAGCGGATCGCCGATGCGGTGCTGCTGGCCTATCAGGAGGGGTACCGGCATTTTCTCTGCGGTATGGCCCAGGGCTGCGACCTCTATTTCTGTGAGGCGGTGCTGGCCCTGCGGGAGCGTTATCCGGAGGTCACTGTGGAGGCCGCCATTCCCTGTCCCACCCAGGCGGACGCCTGGCCGGAGGCGGAGCGGGATCGCTACCGGGAATTGGTTGCCCGGTGCGATATGGAGACCATGGTCTCCGACACCTATTCTTCCACCTGTATGCAGCGGCGGGACCGCTACATGGTGGATCACGCCATGCTGCTCATCGCCGCCTTTGACGGCACCGCCGGCGGGACCCGCTACACGGTGGAATACGCCCTTCGGCGGGGAATCGAGATTTTTGATGTGTCGATTCCCACGGAATAGCTGTAAAATGAAATTGCTTTACTGCATAGATGCCAGAAGGGGAATCAGCTCCGAAAGAGCGTGGATGGTATAGCTCGGCCGGATATCCGTCCGGAGTTCCTTCCCGAGGGGGTTGAACCAGACAGTGCGCAGCCCGGCGTTCGATCCGCCCCGGATGTCGGAGGTCAGACTGTCCCCTACCATGACGGTTTCCTCTAACCGGAAGCCGGGAATGGCGGCGAAGCAGGCATCGAAGAACGCCTTAGAGGGCTTGTCGGCGCCCATTTCCTCCGAAATGAAAATGCCTTTGAAATAGGGGCGCAGCCCAGCGTCATCCAACCGGGGATTCTGGACGGCGGCAGCCCCGTTGGAGGCGAGGTACAGGTCATACCGGGAGGAGAGATCCTTCAAAAGCTGCTCCGCACCGGGCATGAAGTCATGCTGGCAGGAGAGCAGTACCTCATACCGCTCGCTGATGGCCTTGCCGCTGTGGTCAACGCCCAGTTCCCGGAATAACTGCTCAAAGCGCTGCACCAGAACCTCGTCACGGGTGAGACGGCCTTCCTCCAGCAGCTCCCAGTGGGCGGTATTGATGATGTGGTAGCGGTCCAGAATGGCCTCCGTCGGCTCGATGCCCGCCTCCCGCAGCGTTTGGGAAAGGGCCTTGGCTTCTCCGGCGGTAAAATTCAAAATGGTGTCATCCAGATCCAAAAAGATATTCTTCAGCATGGCGGCTTCCCCTCCAACAGGTGAATTTCTGAGGCCAGTTTACCGGATTTCAACCGTTTTCGCAAGATTTTTTTCAAATGTTGCATTTGGTTGCGGCCCTGAAACCCTGCCGTGGTGGACTTGTCTGGCGCTTTTTGGTAAAATTGGGGCAGAAGCAAGGGAGGAATTGCCTATGAATTTTTCGGAAAAGTTGATTCGCCTGCGGAAGCGGGAGGGCATCAGCCAGGAGGAGCTGGCGTCATATTTGGAGGTTTCCCGGCAGGCTGTGTCCCGCTGGGAGCAGGGGGGTTCACTTAGATAAAGATACCACATCAATAATCCCACGCTGACTTTTGCTCAACCGATACAGCCAGAGGGCTGGATAACAAGAAAAGGCGGTATGCGCCCCGTGGAGGGGTAGCGTACCG
>OLFT01001149.1_pt1 | contig 29208 bp, 24 predicted proteins | sample 1604921 | NCBI WGS metagenome assembly OLFT01 (sample SAMEA3888897, study PRJEB22519) | human gut metagenome | biome: human gut; feature: human-associated habitat; material: faeces | place: Denmark | collected 2013 | reverse complement strand
AATCCTGCGAATGTGCTTGTATTTCAAGGGTTTTTCGGGATAATCAAAATTTTTCCTTGAAAAGCTGGGTGTTTACCTCGTTGGATTCCTAAACACCGCATTCGATACGGGGTAACATAAGGCTAAAGCCCTACCTCTTGCATTTAAATGAACCTTTTGTTAAGTGTATCACAAGCAGCCCCTCTCCGCAACGCCATTCTTGCAGTCCGCAGCGGATCTCTGCCTCAATTTTTCCGTAATCGTTTTACGATTCAGCTAAGACGGCAAGCAGCCCCTCCCCCTGCTGTCTGAGTGTGGATTCTGACAGATTTTTCAAAAAACATCCGCTAAAAATCGGCGTCCTTTTTCACAAGACTCTTTGCTTTTCCGCGCCGGCATGGTATGATAGCCACAATACCTTGCCCCCGACACAAGCCGAGGCATGCTCCGCCGCTGGCGGAGCACTGTTTCCCGGCGGGGGAATCACGAAAGGGAGTATCGTATGGAGTACAGCAGCATTTTTGTCTGTCTCATGGGCATGGGCACGGTGTTCTTCGGGCTGATCTGCCTGATCGCGCTGACCTATCTCATGAGCGCCGTGGTGGGCCGCGGGAAAAAGGCCGCCCCGGCACCGGTCCCGGCTGCGCCCCAGACCGCCGGTGAGGTAACACCGGAGCTGGTAGCCGCCGTATCCGCCGCGCTGGCGGAGGAGCTGGGCACCGACATCACCGGCATCCGCATCGTTTCCATGAAAAAAATGTAAGGAGAGGGAGAAACACACATGAAAAAGTACAGAGTCACCGTCAACGGGACGGTTTATGAAGTCGAACTGGAAGAGCTGACCGGCTCCGTCCCCGTTTCCGCCCCGGCGGCTCCCGCCGCTGCCCCCGCACCTGCCGCGTCTGCCGCACCGGCTGCCGGTGAGCAGATCTGCGCCCCCATGCCCGGCAACATTCTGGCTGTCAATGTCACCGCCGGGCAAACCGTGAAAAAGGGCGACGTGCTGATGGTTCTGGAGGCCATGAAGATGGAAAACGAGATCATGTGCCCCCGGGACGGCGTGGTGGCCTCCGTCAACACCTCCAAGGGCGCTTCCGTGGAGTCCGGCACGCTGCTGTGCGTCCTCCAGTAAGGCAGGGCCGATATGGACGCGATCATTCGCTTTTTACAGGACACCGGCTTCTACCTCTTTTCCCAGGACGGCAACTGGCGCTGCCTCATCATGCTGGGCATCGCCTGCGTGCTGCTGTACCTGGGCATCGTAAAGAAGTTTGAGCCGCTGCTGCTGGTGCCCATCGCCTTCGGTATGCTCATCACCAACCTCCCCGGCGCGAATATGTTCCACGAGATCTTCTTCGCCGGGGGCCACATCCACTGGGACCTCATCGGTGGACAGCCTGTCACGGCGTCGCTGCTGGCGGACCTCCACAGTCAGGGCGTGGCGGAAAACGTGCTGGCCCCCTACATCCAGCAGTTGATGACCGCCGCCCAGACCACCTTCTCCCCGGAGATGGTGGAACAGGCCATCGCCGCCGTCACGGAGGAGGCCGGAGCCGCCATCACCGCTCTGGAAGCGCAGCTTCAGGCGTTGGTGCAGGCGGAGCAGGCCGCTGCCTACTACGGCATGACCCTCTCTGACATCACCATCACCCCGGGTCTGGTGGACATCCTTTACTTAGGCGTCAAGCTGGGTATCTATCCCTGCCTGATCTTCATGGGCGTGGGCGCTATGACGGACTTCGGTCCCCTCATCGCCAACCCCAAGTCCCTGCTGCTGGGCGCGGCCGCCCAACTGGGCATCTTCATCACCTTCGTGGGCTGCCGTTTCATGGGCTTCACCGGCCCGGAATCCAGCGCCATCGGCATCATCGGCGGCGCAGACGGCCCCACCGCCATTTTCGTCACCGTGCTGCTGGCACCAGCCCTCTTAGGCCCCATCGCCGTGGCGGCTTACTCCTATATGGCGCTGGTCCCCGTGATCCAGCCTCCCATCATGAAGCTGCTGACCACGGAGAAGGAGCGCCAGATCGTTATGAAGCCCCTCCGGGAGGTCAGCAAGAAGGAGAAGATCATCTTCCCCATCGTGGTGACCATCTTCGTGGCGCTGCTGGTGCCCTCTGCCGCCCCCCTCATTGCCTGCCTCATGCTGGGCAACCTCTTTAAGGAGTGCGGCGTTACGGAGCGGCTCAGCAAGACCGTTCAGAATGAGCTCATCAACATTGTGACCATCTTCCTTGGCGTCAGCGTGGGCGCAACGGCCACCGGCACCACCTTCCTGTCCCTCCAGACCATCAAGATCATGGCCATGGGCGTGGTGGCCTTCAGCTTCGGCACCGCCGGCGGCGTCCTGCTTGCCAAGTTCATGAACCTGTTCCTCAAGGAGAAGATCAATCCCCTCATCGGTTCCGCCGGTGTGTCCGCCGTGCCGATGGCGGCCCGCGTATCCCAGATGGTGGGCCAGAAGTACAACCCCGGCAACTTCCTGCTGATGCACGCCATGGGCCCCAACGTGGCAGGCGTCATCGGCTCCGCCATCGCCGCGGGCGTGCTGATCTCCCTGTACGGCTGATAGGAGGCAGATATGGAATTTTTATCGAACAAGCCCCTGCTCATTACGGATACCATCCTCCGGGACGCTCACCAGTCTCAGGCGGCCACCCGTATGACCACGGCGGATATGCTCCCCGCGCTGGAAATGCTGGACTCCATCGGCTACTACTCTCTGGAGTGCTGGGGCGGCGCCACCTTCGACGCCTGTATGCGTTTCCTGAACGAGGATCCGTGGGAGCGGCTGCGGACCATCCGCCAGCACGTGAAGCACACGAAGCTGCAAATGCTGTTCCGTGGCCAGAACATTCTGGGCTACAAGCACTATGCCGATGACGTGGTGGACGCCTTCTGCCGCAAGTCCATTGAAAACGGCATCGACATCATCCGCATTTTCGACGCGCTGAACGATGTGCGGAACCTGGAACAGGCCATCAAGTCCACCCGGAAGTACGGCGGCGAGGTGGAGGCCACCATGAGCTACACCGTCTCCCCCATCCACAACGAGGACTACTTCGTGAAGCTGGCCAAGACGCTGGAGGACATGGGTGCCAGCGCCATCTGCGTCAAGGACATGGCCAACCTCCTGCTGCCTATGGACGCCTACTCCCTCATCAAGCGGCTGAAGGAGACGGTCTCCATCCCCATCCACCTCCACACCCACAACACCACCGGCACCGGCGACATGGTGAACCTCATGGCGGCCATGGCGGGGGTAGACATCGTGGACACCGCCCTCTCCCCCCTTGCCAACGGCACCTCCCAGCCCGCCACGGAGTCTCTGGTGGCCACGCTGCGGGGCACCGTCCGGGACACTGGGCTGGATCAGTCCAAGCTCAGCGAGGCGGCGGCCCACTTCCGCAAGGTGGCGGCCCGTCTGCAAAACGAGGGCATTCTGGACCCCAAGGTCCTGCGGGTGGACACCAACACGCTGCTCTATCAGGTTCCCGGCGGAATGCTGTCCAACCTGATCTCCCAGCTCAAGCAGGCTGGGAAGGAGGACAAGTACTATGACGTGCTGGCGGAGATCCCCCGCGTCCGCAAGGACTTCGGCTATCCCCCGCTGGTGACTCCCACCAGCCAGATCGTGGGCACCCAGGCGGTGATGAACGTCATCGTGGGCAAGTACAAGACCTTCCCCAAGGAGTCCAAGGGACTGCTGCGGGGTGAGTACGGCGCGCTGCCCGGCGAGGTGAACCCGGAGGTCCGGGCGCTGGCGGGCATCGACCCGGAGGAGGTCATCACCTGCCGTCCGGCGGACAACATCGCCCCGGAGCTGGAGACCTACAAGGAGCAGTTCAAGGACATCGCCAAGTCTGAGGAGGACGTGCTGTCTCTGGCCCTGTTCCCTCAGGTGGCCCCCAAGTTCTTAGCCTGGCGGGACGGCCCTCACGAGGCCCCGGCCCAGCCAGCCGAAGCACCCAAGGCCCCTCCCGCCGACCCCAACGCCGTCCGGGAGCTGTTCGTGGAGTACAAATTTTAATCTTTCCCCGCCGTCCCGGACCTTTTAAAAAGGTCCGGGACGGTTTTTTCCGGCGTTCCGAAACGCGGAGGGTCGGTTTGTTTTTCATAGAAAAACGTCCTACCCCGCAACTGTTTTTTATCCGGGTGCATCAGCGCTTCTTATAGTAAATATTTGATTTTCATTCTTTTCTTGTAAAAAAAACCATTCTATAATAACCCGGTCAAAAAAAGCAATCGTATGCCGTGCGGAGCTTCCGCACGTAATTTGGGAGGCAATTCAAATGGCAAACTGCGCAATCGTAGGAATCAACTGGGGCGACGAAGGCAAGGGCCGCATGGTGGATTATCTCACCAACCACTTTGACGTGGTGGTGCGGTATCAGGGCGGCGGCAACGCCGGACATACCGTGGTGAATGACAGGGGCACCTTCGCCCTCCACCTGCTGCCCTCCGGCATTTTCCGGGAGGGTGTGGTGAACATTCTGGGCAACGGCGTGGCGCTGGACTGTGAAAACCTGCTGGCGGAGATGAACACCCTCCGGGCCGCCGGGGTGTCCATCACCCCGGAAAATCTGAAGATCAGCGACCGGGCCTCCCTCCTGCTGCCCTGGCACCGGGAACTGGACGGTCTGGAGGAAGCTCGGCTGGCCGACAAGAAGTACGGCTCCACCAAGCAGGGCATCGCCCCCTTCTATTCCGACAAGTACCAGAAAAAGACGGTGATGGCCGGAGAGCTGCTCCACCCCCAGCATTTGAAGGAGCATCTGGCGGATCTGCTGGAATGGAAGAATCTGACCCTCCAGAAGGTCTACGGTGCCAAGGGCTACACGCTGGACGAGCTGTTAGCTTGGGTAGACAAGTACTGTGAAGCAGTTAAGCCTTACATCACAAACACCACCGCGTTCCTGCGGGACGCCCAGAAAGCGGGCAAATCCATCCTCTTTGAAGCCCAGCTGGGCGCGCTCCGGGATCTGGATTACGGCATCTACCCCTACACCACCTCCTCCAACGCTGTGGCGGCCTATGCGCCGGTCGGCTCCGGTCTGCCCACCGCCAAGCTGGATGAAGTGGTCGGCGTGGTGAAGGCCTATTCCTCCTGCGTGGGCGAGGGCCCCTTTGTGTGCGAATGGTTCGGAGAGGACGCGCAGAAGCTCCGGGACGCCGGTGCGGAGTACGGTGCCAAGACCGGACGGCCCCGCCGGGTAGGCCCTATTGATCTGGTGGCCACCCGCTACGGCGTGGAGATCCAGGGGGCTACCACCATCGCCCTCACCAAGCTGGACATTCTCAGCTATATGGACAAGATCCCCGTCTGCGCCCATTATGAGCTGGACGGCCGGCAGACCGACGAATTCCCCTTCCCCGTCTGCCTTCAGGACGCCAAGCCCGTCATCGAGTACGTGGACGGCTGGGAGTGCGACATCTCCAAGGTCCGCAGCTGGGACGAGCTGCCGGAAAACGCCCGGAACTACGTGGAGTATGTGGAGCGGGCCATCGGCTGTCACATCGGCTATGTATCCGTGGGCGCGGAGCGGGACAGCCTCATCATCCGCTGACTCATCAAATCTGGACAGAACGTCCCGCTTCCTGTAAACTATTGGAAAAACGCTGGAAGGAGCCTTTATGAGCAAGGATATTTACGAATCCCCCCTGTCCTCCCGCTACGCCTCCCCCTATATGCTGCACCTGTTCTCTCCGGATATGCGGTTCCAGACCTGGCGGCGGCTGTGGGTGGAGCTGGCCCGGGCGGAGCACGAACTGGGTCTGCCCATCACCGCAGAGCAGGTGGCGGAGCTGGAAGCCCACGTCACCGACATCGACTACGCTGCCGCAGAGCAGCGGGAAAAGGAAGTCCGCCATGACGTGATGGCCCATGTCTACGCCTACGGTCTGGCGGCCCCCTCCGCGGCGGGGATCATCCATCTGGGCGCTACCAGCTGCTATGTGACGGACAACGCCGACCTGATCCTCTACCGGGACGGTCTGCGGTATCTGCGGGGGCAGATCTTATCCGTTCTGGTGAATCTGGCGGCCTTTGCCCGGCAGTACGCTGCCACGCCCACTCTGGGCTACACCCACTATCAGCCCGCCCAGCCGGTGACGGTGGGCAAGCGGGCGGCATTGTGGATGCAGGACTTCCGCTCCGATCTGGAAGAACTGGATCACGTGCTGGCCACCCTGCGCTTCTTGGGCTGCCGGGGCACCACCGGTACCGAGGCCAGCTTCATGGATCTCTTTGAGGGCGACGGGGCGAAAATCGACGAGATGAACCGCCGGATCGCCGCCGCCTTCGGCTTTGAGCGCTGCTTCTCCGTCTGCGGCCAGACCTATCCCCGGAAAACCGACAGCCGGATTCTGAATGTACTGTCCTCCATCGCCCAGAGCGCCTACCGCATGGCCAATGACCTCCGGCTCCTGCAGCATGACCGTCAGGTGGAGGAGCCTTTCGAGAAGAATCAGATCGGCTCCAGCGCCATGGCCTACAAGCGGAACCCCATGCGTTCCGAGCGGATCTGCTCCCTCAGCCGCTATCTGATGGCCGACGCCGCCAACGCCCCTATGACCGCCTCCGTTCAGTGGCTGGAACGGACGCTGGACGACTCCGCCAACCGCCGCATTTCCCTGCCGGAGGGCTTCCTCTGCGCCGATGCGGTGCTGCGGCTGTGCCAGAACGTGACCAACGGCCTGCACGTCAACGAGAAGATCGTGGACCGGACTATCCGGGAGTATCTTCCCTTCCTGGCCACGGAGAATATCATGATGGAGGCGGTGAAGCGGGGCGGCGACCGCCAGGAACTGCATGAGAAGATCCGCCAGCACTCCATGGCCGCCACCGCACGGATGAAGGAGGGCGAATCCTGCGATCTGCTGGACCGTCTGGCCGCAGACCCAGCCTTTGGCATGACCCGTGCGGAGCTGGACGCCGTGATGGAGCCGTCCCTGTACATCGGCCGCTGCAAAGAGCAGGTGGAGCGCCTGCTGGCGGAGTACGCCCCTCTACTGGCGGACGCTCAGACCGCCGACGGCGCCATCAGCCTGTAAATACTGAGGTATCAAGCTTCATGCATGAGTACCGCACCGCGAAAATGCGCAAATGTCAGTGCACGAAGTTGGTGTGCACCATTTCCGGTTGCCCCGCAGGGTCGAGAAAATGGCACATTTCTGATTTGGCATAGCAAAAAACGGCGTTCCTATTCTTCCAACTCGGAAGTTAGGAACGCCGCTTTTGGTGCGGTCTATATTCTGTTTTTTGCAGTGCCTGTCAGGGCCTCACGCTTTGATTCAGCTGATCGACAAACGGCTGCGGACCAGCTGATAGAGATACTCCACGCCGTATTTCAGCGCATCCTCATCCATCAGGTAGCGGCAGTTGTGATGGGGGAAGGTAATACCCTTTTCCTCACTGCGGGCTCCCAGCTCCACAAAAAAGCCAGGACAGTCTTCCTGCAGGGCAGAGAAATCCTCACCGGGCATCAGGGGATCGATCTCCAGCACAGCGCTTTCGCCGAAATGCTCCTCAATGACCTTGCGGCTGGAAGCCGTCAGGGCCTTGTCATTCATTACGGAGGCATAGCCCAGGGTGAACTTGAAATCGCAGTCCGCACCGTGGGCCGCGCAGATGCCGCGGGCAAGCTCCTCCATCAGCTTGGGGAGCCGATCCCGGGTCTCCTTGCTGAAGGTTCGAGTGGAACCGGTGATGGCCACCTCACCGGGGATGATATTATACGCCTCTCCGGAATGGATCATGCACACGGACACCACGGCAGGCTCCACCGCCTGGATACGCCGGGAAACCAGGATCTGCAAGGCTCCCACGATCTCACCGGCGATGACGATGGGGTCCACGCAGGTCTCCGGGAACGCGGAGTGACCGCCCTTGCCGATGACCCGGATATCGAAACGGTCCGTGGCGCTGGTGAGGGCCCCGGGCCGGACACCGAAGGTGCCCGTAGGGAAGTTGGAGCTCAGGTGCATGCCGTACAGCTCGTCTACCCCCATCATCACACCGGCCTTCAGCATTTCCACCGCGCCGCCGGGAGGCAGCTCCTCCGCATGCTGGAACAGGAACCGCACCTCGCCCTTGAGGCTGGTCCGCTCCGCCGCAAGCAGCTTAGCTGCCGCAAGCTGCATGGCCGCATGGCCATCGTGGCCGCAGGCATGCATGACACCGGGCACTGTGGAGGCATAGGGCAGCCCCGTCTCCTCCTGAATGGGAAGCGCGTCAATATCCGCCCGCAGGGCCAGTACCGGACCGGGCTGGACCCCTTTCAGCACCGCTACCACGCCTGTTTTGGTGGGAAATTCCAACGTCAGACCCGGGATCTTTTTCAGTTCCTCCGTCAGGTAAGCCGTTGTATGGACCTCCCGAAAGGAGAGCTCCGGATTCTGATGCATGTGGCGCCGCCAAGCGATTATATCAGGCTCCAGCGCCAGGACCTCTTCTGAAATCATATTCATTACTCCTATTCTCAAGGGTGCTTCAATCGTTCAACTTGTATGAAACAACCGCAATTCCCGTTTAAAATTATGGTATGGTATGACCTTGACTTTTTTCCCCAGAAAGATATCATTAAAATGTCTTATTTTTGACATACGAAACGGAGGGGACACCGCTATGCTGAAAGATATCGCCGAAGCTATGCTGGGCAGACGCCCCTTTGACCTGGTAATCCGCAATGTGCAGATCGTCAATGTGTTCAGCGCCTCTATTGTAAGCGGATCTATCGGCATTGTCAACGGTCATATCGCCGGGGTTTTTGGCCCGGAAGAAGCGCTGGACAGCCGCCGGAGCATTGATGGCTGCAGCGCTTATGCCCTGCCTGGCTTCGTGGATTCTCACATGCATCTGGAGAGCAGCATGCTGACGCCGGAGCATTTTGCTCAGGTGGCCCTATCCTGCGGCACAACCACGGTATGCGCCGACCCCCATGAAATTGCCAATGTCCTTGGCATTGAGGGCGTCCGGGGCCTGGCAGATGCCTGCCGGTCCCTGCCCCTGCGGGTGCTGCTGACCGCCCCCTCCACCATTCCCTCCGCTCCCGGTCTGGAGGATTCCGGTTTTGATGTTGGCCCCGCTGAGATGGAGGCCCTGCTGGATATTCCCGGCGTGGCTGGATTGGGCGAGGTCATGGATTTCAACGCCGTCGCCGCCGGGGATGAGCGGATGCTCTCCGTCATCGAAGCTGCCGCCAGCCGGGGCGTTTTTCTGGATGGCCATGTCTCCGCCCTCACCGGCCGCCGCTTGCAGACCTTCCGGGCCATGGGCATCGACAGCGACCACACCGTTCCCTCCGCTGAAAAGCTCCGGGAGGAGCTGGCTCTGGGCTTCACGGTGCAGGTACAGGAATGCATGCTGAACCGGGAAATCGTCCAGGCCATGAATGATGCACCGGTGCAGGACCGCATCTGCCTGGTAACGGACGATGTTCCCCTCCCCCGGCTGATGCGTCAGGGGCATTTGAACTTTGTGGTGGAACGGGCCATCGAGCTGGGTCTTGACCCCATCCGGGCCATCCGGTATGCCACCATCAACCCTGCCGTCCGGCTGCGGCTGTATCACACAGGCGGCATCGCCCCCGGCATGGAGGCTGATATGCAGCTGGTGCGGGATCTGCGCCATCCCAGACCGGAACTGGTGCTCCGGGCCGGAGAGATCGTCTGGGACCACGGCAGCTATCTGCCCCATACCGCCCCTTACCAGATCCCGGACCATCTGCGGAGCTCTGTTCATCTCCGTCCCGTGACAGAGACGGATTTTGCCGTCCGGGTGCCGGTGCCCTCCGGTTTTTCCGGCGGCACCGCCGTGGTGAATCTGATCGGCCAGGATGGCGTCTCCATTCGCACCCAGCGGGTCCGGAAGACCCTGCCCCTGGCAGCTGAAAGAGACGGCTTTGCCTGTCTGAAAACAGCTCCTTACTTAAAAATGGCAGTATTCAACCGCTACGGCCGGGACCAGCACGGCATCGGCCTGCTGACCGGCATGGACGGTGTCACCGGTGCCGCCGCACTGACCTACGGCCACGACTGCCACAACCTGACGGTCTATGGCGGTAATGACGCTGATATGGCTCTGGCGGCCAACACCCTCCGGGAATCCCAGGGTGGGCTCTGCACCGTGGAAAACGGCAAGGTACTGACCCTCATCCCGCTGCCTCTGGCGGGGCTGATGTGTGATCTGCCTCCGGAGGTACTGCTGGAGCAGATGGAACAGCTCCTGTCGGACTGCCGCCGCATGGGCTTCAACCATCAAAATTTGCTGACGTTCTTCACCCTTATGCCGCTGGCGGTTTCGCCGGAGCTGAAATGCACGGACCGGGGTCTGGTGGATGCGCTGCACAAGCGGCTTCTGCCTTTGATTGACGAGATAAAGGAGATAAGTTCGGATGGAACGTAAACACCGTGCACTGCTGCTGGCACTGCCCACCGTATTGACCCTGCTGTTTTTCTTCGTGGCACCGATGGTCTACATTCTGGTCCACACCCTGCATGAAAACGGTTTTTCCGATTTTGTGGATTTCTTCGGAGATCCCTTTTACCGCAACATCCTCTGGGTCACCCTCCGGGTGTCCCTGGTGTCCACCGCCATCTCCCTGGTGCTGGGCTATCCCACGGCTTTTTACATGGCCCGGACTAAGTCCCGCATGAAGCAGGTCATGATGATTGTGATCCTGTTTCCCTTTTTGGTCAGCGCCGTGGTCCGTTCCTACGGCTGGATGGTCATTCTGGGAACCAACGGCCTTTTGAACCAGCTGCTCCAGTCCTTGGGACTCATCTCCGCCCCTCTGAAAATCCTGAACACGGAGACGGCGGTCATCATCGGCATGATTCACCTGCTGGTGCCCTACATGGTCCTCTCCCTGGTGGGCGTGCTCCAGAGCATTGACCCCAATGTGGAGTACGCGGCCTACAGCCTGGGGGCTTCTCCCTTCCAAACCTTTTCCAAGGTGGTGTTCCCTCTGAGCCTGCCGGGCATCATCTCCGGCTGCGTGCTGGTGTTCACCATGAGCATGACCTCTTACGTGACCCCCAAACTGCTGGGCGGCTCCAAGTTCCGGATGATGGCCACCATGGTGGTCCAGGAGATCAATGTGAATTTCGACTGGGGTGCGGCCTCCGCCATCAGCTATATTCTGCTGGCAGTGATCCTGCTGGTGCAGATCGCTGTGGTGCTGTGCACCTCCGGATATATGAAACGTATGGGAGGAGGAAAGTGATATGCGTGAAAAAGATGTGAATCTGCCCTGCCGGATCTTTGCCATTCTGGTGATGCTGTTCCTGCTGGCGCCTCTGGTGGTGATCGTCATCGCCTCCTTCACGCCCACAGCCCTCATCACCTTCCCGCCCCAGGGCTTCTCCCTGAAATGGTACGCCAATATTTTCGGTTCCTCCACCCACTTTATGGATGGTCTGGTGAACAGCCTGAAAATCGGTATTCTGGCCACAGCGGCGGATATTCTGCTGGGCGTCACGGCGGCCCTATCCGTCTGCCGGTACAGCTTTAAGGGCAAGGACGCTCTGCTGAACTACTACACCTCTCCCATGTACGTGCCCAGCGTGGCCTTCGCCTTTGTTCTGCTGCAGGTCTACAGCCAGATCGGCGGTGTACCCGGTATGCTGCGCATTTTCATCGGCCATCTCATTATCATTCTGCCCTACATCGTGCGGAACACGGTGTCTGTACTCCATGTGTTCAACTGGACGCTGGAGGATGCGGCTACCTCCATGGGAGCCACCCCTATTCAGGTGTTCTTCAAGATCACCATTCCCTTGGCCCGGCCCGGCATCATGGCCGGTGCGCTGCTGGCTTTTTTGTATTCCTTTGACGAGGTGGCCCTGAGCAGCCTGCTCTCCACCCCGAGGTTCATCACCCTGCCCATCCGCATCATGAACTATATGGAGCTGACCTTCGACCCCACTCTGGCCGCCATCTCCACACTGCTGATCCTGGCATCTCTGGTTCTGATCGTACTGATGGAGAAGTTTGTAGGGTTGGACATGTTTGTTAAGTGAGAACGGAAAGGTGTAAACTATGGCTACTTTGGAATTACAGGGACTGACCAAGCGATTCGGCGAGTTCACTGCGGTGGATTCCATGAACCTGAAGGCTGCCGAAGGCGAGATGATCGCTCTGCTGGGCGGCAGCGGCTGCGGCAAGACCACCACACTGCGCATGATCGCCGGCTTTACTGAACCCACCGCCGGGCAGATCCTGGTGGACGGCAAAAACGTTTCCACTATCCCCCCCTACCGCCGCAATATCGGCATTTTCTTCCAGAATTACGCGCTGTTCCCCCACATGACGGTGTTTGAAAATGTGGCCTTTGGTCTGAAGCTCCAGAAGCTGCCCAAAAACGAGATCCGTGAGCGGGTGGAGCACATGCTCGCTCTGGTAAAGCTTACCGGCATGGACAAGCGTTATCCCCGGCAGCTCTCCGGCGGTCAGCAGCAGCGGGTGGCCCTGGCCCGGGCTCTGGTGACCCGTCCCTCCATTCTGCTGCTGGATGAGCCCCTCTCCAACCTGGACGCCAAGCTCCGGGTAGAGATGCAGGTGGAGATCAAGCGCATCCAGAAGGAGCTGGGCATCACCACCATCATCGTGACCCATGACCATGAGGAGGCCGTCTCCTTGGCAGACCGGGTCATTGTCATGAATGCCGGCCACATTTTGCAGATCGGCAAGCCCCAGGAGGTCTTTAACAGGCCCGCCTCTCCCTTTATCGCGGACTTTATGGGCTTTTCCACCTTTCTCCACGGCACGGCCGCCGGAACGGAAGGGGAGATGCGCCTGATCCGCTGCGGTGCCCATACCCTCCAGGTCCCGGCAGAGGCCGCCCAGGAGCTGACTGAGGGCGACGCCTGCATTCTGGCCATCCGCTCCGAAAACATCCGGACTGCGGAGCAGGAAGGTGTCAATACCGTCCGGGGCACCGTCAAAAGTGCCACCTACAAGGGCCATACCACCCGGCTGGAGGTCTCCGGCTGCTTTGAGGAAATGGTATACCCCGCTATCCACGAATATGCGGACGTGCAGGAGGGCAGTGAAGTTCTGCTTCACTTCCCCGCCCAGCATTTCTGTGTATATAAAGACATCAAATAAAATCTGGAGGATGTAAACAAAATGAAAAGCAAGCGCATTTTTACACTGATGCTGGCTCTGGTCATGACCCTGAGCCTGGCCGCCTGCGGCGGCAGCAAGCAGGAGGAAACTCCCGCTGATAACGCCGGAAACGGCGAAGCAGCTGGCGATACTCAGGATTTCGGCGGCGCCGAGCTGGTCGTCGCCACCTGGGGCTGGGCCGAGGCCGGTCTCAAGACCCTGGCCGCCGACTTTGAGTCCAAGTACAACTGCACCATCGTGGTGGACCCCACCAGCGGCAACGGCGACCGTCTCAACAAGCTGATGGCTGAGCAGAACGATCCCACCGCCGATGTGGCCCTGCTGACCAAGAGCTTTGCCCAGACCGGCAATGAGGCAGGCCTGTTTGAGAAGATCGACACCAACATCGTCACCAGCATCGGCGATCTGTATGACATCGCTGTCAACGCCGACGGCTACGGCCCCTGCTACTCCCTGTGCCGCTACGGCATCATGTACAATGCCGACGCTCTGGAGAAGGCCGGTCTGCCCGCCCCCACCTCCTACGAGGGTCTGTTTGATGACCAGTATGCGCACATGGTGGCTCTGCCCGACATGACCTCCACCGCCGGCCCCTACATGCTGGTGGCTATGGCCGAGGCCATGGGCGGCAGCCAGGAGGATGTGACCCCCGCCATGGAGCTGATGCAGGAGAAGAAGGACAACATCGATCTGTGGTATTCCACCTCTTCCGACGTTGTCAACGCCTTCACCACCGGTGAGGCCAACATCGCCGTGTTCATGGACATCAATATGCCCAGCCTGACCGACAGCGGCCTGAACATGGTCTGGGTGGACGCCGCCGAGGGTTCCTTCTCCGCTCCCGCCACCGCCAACGTGGTGAAGAACTGCAAGAACCCTGAGCTGGCCCAGCTGTTTGTGGAATACCTCATCAGCAAGGACACCCAGGACAAGATCGCTGAGGTCATGAACGAGGCCCCCGTGAACAAGAACGCCACCATGGACGATTCTCTGAAGACCTATCTGGCCTTCGGCGACGAGTCTATGAACGCCCTGAAGGAATTTGACGAGGCCTACATCACCGCCAACAAGGAAGCCTGGATCGATACCTTCCAGCGCACTGTTGCCGTTCAGTAATTTCCCAGACCATACAAAAACGGAGGAGACGCCCCGGCGTTTCCTCCGTTTTTTAAACAACTGACAAGGAGAAGAGCCTGCCATGAAGCTGACTGTCTTATCGGAAAACGCCGTTCTGTACCCCGGCCTTGAGGGGGAATTCGGCCTGTCCGTCTACCTGGAGGAAGGAGATACCCGCCTGCTGTTCGACGCCGGGGAGCGGGACGCCTGCCTGCGGAACGCGGAGAAGCTGGGTATCGACCTCCGGCGGGTCACTGCCGTGGCGTTCAGTCACAACCACCGGGATCACTGCGGTGGTTTTCTGCGCCTGGCGGAGCTCCTTCCGCCGGACGTACCCATTTACGCCCATAGCGGCTTTTTCATCCGGAAGTGGTGGGATCACCGGTGCGACCCGCCTCAGCAGGAAACCTATTCCCAGACGCTGGAGTTGGTAGGCCCGCCCATGGAGGCATCCTGGTTCTTCCAGCAGGGGCTGACCGGCTTCCGCTGTCTGGCAGATGACTGCATACAGATCGCTCCGCATGTGTATCTTCTGGGAAACTTTCCGGCCCCCGGACCGGAAGAGGCGGTCCATCCCTCCTCGGTCATGGAGGGCCCGGACGGCCGCCTTGTCCTGGATACCTTCCCGGAGGAGCAGGTCTGTGTGGTGGATACCCCAGCAGGGCTGGTGGTACTCACCGGATGCGCCCACAACGGCATCCGCAACATTCTCTCCACGGTGGAACGGCGCTTCCCGGAGCGGCCCATCCAGGCCGTTTTCGGCGGTACTCACCTGGTCCCCCCGGACCCGGAACGCATTGCCCGGACGGCAGACTATTTCCGGCACAGCTCCATCACCTGCGCCGGTGTCTGTCACTGCACCGGCCCCATGGGTCTGGAAGTCTTTGCCCAAACAGTGCCCGCCTATCTGCCTACCGGCGCAGGCCTGGTATGGCAGACGCCCTCTTTCGCAAGGACATCCGCAGGCAGAAAAGAGAACTGACCGCCATGCAGAGCCCGCAAGCTCAGGAATAAAACCCCCGGATACCTTATCCTCCCTGTCAGGGGAACAAGGTATCCGGGGGGTTATCTATTATGAAATCGGGCAGTTCTGCCCCGCTGTACGGTTTCTCACCGGGCCAGATCCGCAAGGTAGGTGCGCTGCCAGATAAGCGCACATCCCGGGCAGAAACTCGTGGTGCTTCGGCAGAGGCCGTGCACCGGAGCGCAGCCGTCCGATGCGGGAGGGATTCATGCTGATCTCCCGTCCCAGCTGGCTGTTGGAAAGTTCCGCAATATTCATCAGTCCGTCAAATTGTTCGACAAACATGGTGATCTCTCCGCTTTTTTCACCATTATATGACAGCTATCCGCACGAGCCAACAATTTTGGCACGGTTTGTGCCAAAAATCTGGCATGGTCATTCGAGCGCGTTCGCTTGTTTTTTTCCTCTTTCAGCCCGTATCCTATATAGGTAAGGAGGCACCCCCCCCGGTTCCGCAGCGGATCATCAATTTCTTAACGCTCACTTAGCGCAAACTCTGTCTGTCAACTCTGCAAACGCCTTGCTTTTTATGTTCGCGCATGGTAAAATATACAAATAGCCAGTCCACCCCCCCCCCGCATTTATTTTGCATTTTGACGGATTTCGGCCATCACTGCCAAACAATTCACTTCCGCTTCAAGGGCGGCAGCACCGCCGCGGTATAAATTCAGCCGGGACAAACCCATGGCTGAACTTCTTCTATATTCCTACATTTAAGGGAGGAAAGGAACTTATGAAACGAAGGATTTTGTCATCCCTGATGGCACTTGTGCTGTGTCTCACACTCCTTCCGGCAGCGGCCTATGCCGCCGGGGGCACGGCGGTCTATGTCAGCAGCAGCGGCAATGATGGGACCGGTGACGGCTCGGCGGACAAGCCCTTCGCCACGCTGGCCAAGGCGGTCGACGTGGCAAAGGACGGCGCGACGATCTACGTCATGAGCGACCTGACCATGACGGCGCCGCCCGTTTCAGACCTGTTTCAATCTCATAAAAAATTGTCGTTTTGACTAAGCTAACCCTTGCAGGCAAACCGACTTTATGCTATAATTTCCCCGTAGCTTCTGCGGGGTTTTACCGCAGTTGTAAACATGATCCATATCCGGTGGAAAGCGGTGAACGCCTATCAAGTAAATCAGCAAACATCCCTGAACCCCATCGCATCCCCCTGAACCCGGGTCCCGGATGGGACTCAAAAGAAATCGCGTGGAAAGAAGGTATAAATTTATGAAATGCAAACGGCTATCCGCAGCGATCCTGTCTTTGGTTATGATCATATCCTTGCTTCCAACGACGGCGCTTGCGGCGGAAGAGAACGATGTGTGGTCAACAGCATATGACGAAATTCGTGTTTACATGGATGATGCAACAAAAGCGGATCACGAGAATTTAAAGGGAATTTTACCTAAGCAAGTTAGATTGTATACGTCAAAGGCCTTGCTTGATGAATATGTACTTTGCACGTCAGAAGGATCATATTGGAAATATAGCAATAGATTGAACCTCTCAAAATACAAAGTCACTGCCAAGGATATCACAAGTATTGACTTGGCGCGCGATAAGGCAATCGGCCACAGCCCTACAATCTCCATCCCCATTGAGGGAAATACGAAATATAAGGTAACTGTTTCCCAGGAGCATCAAAAAGGTAATATAATCTTGGGAATCGAAGTTGGCAGCTACGATTATCTCCGCATCGACATCACTAAGCGGGAGCCCCATACTGTAACGTATAAATTCTCTGGCCCAGCCCCGGAAAATGTTCCTGTTCCGAAGGATCCCGCAACGTATACGGAGACATCCCCCGTCACACTGCTTGACCCTGATAAGACCAGTGTGACCGGCACACGGAATGGACAGGAAGGCCTTTGGACGTTCAACGGCTGGACGGTAAAGGGTGATCAAACCAACACGCAGATCTCTCAGGCAGACAAGAAATTCATTATGACGGACGAAGATGTGACGGTCACCGGCACGTGGACGTTCACCTCTGATCCGACCCCTGTGTATGTTTATTTTAAGACGGTCAACACTAAGAACGAACTGGTCAAAGTTGAAAGTGGCGTGACATACAATGCTAACGGTAGCAGTTGGGCAACGCTGGGCAAGCTGGTAACGGCAACTACCGTGACCCCAGAGAAGAAGAACATTCTGGGCGCCGAGGTCAAGACAAGCAGTAATTTCGTGAAGCATGACAGTAATAAGGACTTTAACCTCGATTGGATCAGCGAATGGGTGGACCTGAAACAAGATAACGGCGCGGCCGATTATGTGAAACCTGGCACAAACGCCTGGCACCTGGACGGCAAGGTTACGGCCTATCGGGCTATTTACTGCGACAGCGACGGAACCGAGCTGAAAGGCTTTGCTCCTAATACAGATCCCAAATACTACCTTGAAGGAACAGACGACGTTGCTCTGACCAAAGAAGTGCCGGTTGTCCCCGGCAAAATGTTTGATGGCTGGGTCACAAATGATGTGACCGTAGAGAACAATGCGTTCAACATGCCCGGTAAGGACGTAACCTTCACCGCCAAGTGGAAACCCGGTGCGCTGAAGATTGAAAAGATCCTTGATGACAATTCTCCTGCGGCTGAGAAAACTTTCAGCTTCACCGTGACGCCGGGCGTCGAACCGGTGCAGATCAAGGGTAAAGGCAGTAAGACGATCTCCGATCTTCCCGTCGGCAGCTACACCGTCACAGAAAATTCCAGCACAGCTGCTGTGGACGGCTACCGCTGCACGACGCAGTACAAAACGGCTGGCAGCACTTGGCAAGATACTCCGATCCCCGTGTCTGTGGCCTCTAACAGTACTGTGACGGTATACGTCAAAAACAGCTATACGCCCATCACCGCGGATCTGATCGACAATGCCATCACGATTTATCACCAAGTCAATAGCAAGGCCGACTGGCACGGCGAGGATATCGGCGCCAATATGACATACAACTATACCGACACCAACGCCCATCCGGTCCCCAAGGCAGCCGACGCCAAGATCTCCTATAAGGCTGTTCTGGATATGAGCTATCTGGACTTCGGGTCAAACCCGCAGAACAGGACAGCTGTCGACACGATCAAGGCGATGGGTCAGGGACGTTCTATCTGGGAATATATGCAGAGCGCAGAGATCGCTATGTTCGCCGGCAGCGAGGTGAACCTGCACGTCAAGTTCGACGAAAAGCTGAATGTGACTAAGGGTAGCTTTGACAGTATTGAGCTTGCGAGTGACTGGTTCCGTCTCGCCGATGGTTACCAGAACGGCCTGACAAAAGATAGCAATGGCTACTGGACGATCCCCTGCGTGATTAAAGATGTAAAGGGGACTAATAACAGCCCCATCATCACCCTCTCCGGGATCACCCTGTCCCTGACCGATAAAGCGCAGGGCAAGCTGAACAGTAACACGGCACTGGACATCATTTCCGAGGGCTACATCGACGGTACGATCATGATTCCTATGCAGGCGCTCAAGCTTGAAGGCAAGAGCAAGGAAGCCCCCGCCAAAAATACCGCCAAGCTGAAGCTTGCTGTGCCCACCTACACCGTGACCTACGATGGAAACGGCGCGGACTCCGGCAAGACCACCGACCTCACCGCCTACGCTACCGGCGCAAAGGCCACAGTAAAGGAAAACAACTATACACGCGGCGGCTACACCTTCACCGGCTGGAACACGAAGGCGGACGGAAGCGGTACTCCCTACAAGACCGGCGACTGGATCACAATGACCGGCAGCGTGATCCTCTATGCGCAGTGGACGCGCAACAGCAGTCACGGCGGCGACGATGACGACAAGTACTTCTTCGCCATTCAGAAGGTGGACGCGCAGGACGGCCATGCCCTGAACGGCGCAAAGTTCGAGCTGTATCAGCTGGACAAGAACGACCGGATCGTCAACCGCAGAGTGGTCGAGACCAGACAGCAGAGCAGCAAAAACGGCATCGCCCTGTTCGGCGTGGACAACAAGAACTCCTATGACGGCATCTGGTACTATGCGGAGGTCTCCGCCCCCGAGGGCTACGTTCTGGACAACACGGAGCATAAGATCAAGGCCACGGACTTCTCCGACAGCCTCAGCACCGCCGTCAAATACGCGGACACCGTGCGGAACTACCGCGGCACCACGCCTGATCTGCTGAATGACAGCGACCACTTTGCTTACGTCATCGGCTACATGGACGGCAACGTCCGGCCCTACGGTCTGATCTCCCGTGCGGAAACCACCACCATCTTCTTCCGTCTGCTGAAGGATTCCGTCCGTGACGGCAATCTGCTCACCAGCAACACCTACACCGATGTGGCGGACGATTACTGGGCCAACACCGCCATCTCCACCATGACCGGTCTGGGCATCGTGCAGGGCCGCAGCACCACGACCTTCGACCCCAAGGCGCCCATCACCCGCGCTCAGTTCGCCGCCATCTGCGCCCGGTTCGACACCGGCAAGAGCAACGGCGAGCAGACCTTCTCCGACATCAGCGGACACTGGGCGGAGAAGTACATCCAGCGGGCTGCGGAGCTGGGCTGGATCAAGGGCTTCGAGGACGGCACCTTCCGTCCCGACACCTACATCACCCGCGCGCAGGCCATGACCATGATCAACCGGGTGCTGAACCGCATCCCGGAGGACGAAAGCGACCTGCTGCCCGGCATGAACGTCTGGCCGGACTGCAACCCCGGCGACTGGTTCTATCTGGCGGTTCAGGAGGCCACCAATTCTCATGACTTTGAGCACAAGGCCGGCAACTACGAGACTTGGACGAAGCTGATGAAGAACCCCGACTGGACCCGGTATGAAAATTGACATTTTGTGAAACTTTTTTGAAAAACGACCGTCTATATCAATATAGACGGTCGTTTTCATTTTTTCAGATGGAGGTGCTTCTCATGAAACGGATCTTCGCTCTTCTCCTTACCGCGGTCAGTCTGATTTCCCTGACCGCCTGCGCGCAGCCCGAGGCAAAAACCCTCAGCAAGTACCAGCTGGCCGCCCCGCAGTATCCCCAGATGGCGCCGTACCCGGATGAAACCAAGTTCAGCAGACCCAACGGAGACTTCGACAGTGACGGCTTCAATCAGGTTTATGACGCATGGCAGGCAGACCGCAGAAAGCAGACGGATCAGCCGGAGGGTTATACGGACGTGCTGGACGGCTACCTCCGCGCCGTCATCCCCCAGCTGCTCACCGGCAGCAGCGGAGAGAACAAGGTCTGCTCCCCCATCAACCTCTACATGGCCCTCGCTATGCTGGCGGAGGTGACGGACAGCGAGAGCCGGGAGCAGATCCTCGCCCTGCTGGGCAGCGGCGATGTGAACGCTCTCCGGGCCGAGGCCGCCGCTGTCTGGAACGCCAACTACTGCGATGACGGCGCAGTGACCAGTATTCTGGCCAACTCCCTGTGGCTCAGCGACAAAATCAGCTTCAAGCAGGAAACCATGGACGCGCTGGCAAAGTATGATTACGCCTCGTCCTTCCGTGGTGAAATGGGCTCCGCCGCCTTTGACAAGGCGCTTCAGGACTGGATCGACCAGCAGACCGGCGGGCTTCTGAAGGAGCAAGCCTCCGGCCTGACGATGGATCAGGAAACGATCCTCGCGTTGGCGTCCACCATCTATTTCCGGGCCAAGTGGGACGGCGAGTTCTCCGAAGCCAACACCGCGCCGGATACCTTCCACGCCGACAGCGGAGACATGACCTGTGACTTCATGCGTCAGTGCGGGACGAACACCTATTATTGGAGCGACCGCTTCTCCGCGGTTTCCAAGCAGTTGGAGGGCAGCGGCGCCATGTGGTTCCTGCTGCCGGACGAGGGCGTTACGCCGGAGGAGCTGCTGGCTGATGAGCCGACAATGGACTTTCTCCTTAGCGGCGGCGAGAGTGCGGAGAGCAAATACCTTATCGTCAACCTCGCTCTGCCGAAGTTCGACACGGCGTCGGACCTGGATCTGGCCGACAGCCTGAAATCTCTGGGCATCACGGACGTCTTTGATCCGGCGGTCTCGGACTTTTCCCCTATGACCGACGATACGGCGGCCTATCTCTCCCAGGCCCAACACGCCGCCCGGGTGGCCGTTGACGAGGAAGGCGTCACCGCCGCGGCCTATACCGTTATGATGGTGTGCGGCGAAGCCGCCCCACCGGAGGAGGAAGTGGACTTCGTTCTGAACCGTCCCTTCGTGTTCGCCATCACCGGGACTGACGGCCTGCCGCTGTTTGTGGGCATCGTCCACCAGCCGCAGCCGTGATTAAGGGCTCTGCTTCACAGACGGCAGATGCGAGGGCACTTAACCTTTCCATATCGCGGGGTTTCAGACACGCAAACGATCTTAAACGCAAGGGGCGGCATCTGCCGCCCCTTTTTCATGGTCAGAAACACTGTCCGCAAAGTACTGGCCGCCCTTTGCTTTCACGTTTCGTCTAAGAAACTGAAAATTTTTTGGTCAAAATCACCAGAGGCAATGTCCGTTTCTGACAGACAGCGAAAAAAGCTGTATTTTCTGAAATCAGCCAATTTGTCCGTGCATCGAACACATTTGATTATGCTGCATGGTCATTTGGTGAAAAGCCTGTGAAAACCGCAGGAAAAATTTTGTGCGGATTTTCTCTTGCGGGCGGTATTGTATCTGCATAAAATACATCCATCTACAGAGTGCGGACGCTTTGAGCAGTCCGGATCTCGCAAGGAGGATGAATTGAATGAAGAAGTTTGTTTCCATCATGCTGGCGCTGGCTATGTCCATGAGTCTGGCGGCCTGCGGTGCTGACAGCTCCAGCGATGCCAGCAGCGACAGCCAGAGCAGTTCTGACGCCGCTTCCGGTGAAAAAGTCGTAAAGATCGGCGTATTTGAGCCTGCTACCGGTGACTCCGGCGCCGGCGGCAAGCAGGAAATGCTGGGTATGCAGTACGCCAACCATATGACCCCCACCGTGGACATCGGCGGCGAGACCTACAAGGTGGAGCTGGTCTATGCCGATAACGGCTCCGATTCCGCCAAGGCTCCTACCGCCGCTTCTGAGCTGGTGAGCAAGGACGTTTCTCTGGTGCTGGGTACTTACGGCTCCAGCTGCGCCATGGCCGGCGGCCCCATCTTCGGTGAAGCGGGTCTGGCCGCCATCGGCGTGACCTGCACCAACCCCGGCGTCACCGCGGGCAATGACTACTATTTCCGCATCTGCTTCCTGGACCCCTTCCAGGGCACCGTTCTGGCCAACTTCGCACAGGAGAAGTTCTCCGCCAAGAAGGCCTATTGCCTGGGCGAGCTGGGCAACGAGTACGATCAGGGCCTGATCAAGTACTTTACCGACGCCTTTGACGGCGAGGTCATCACCGACTCCTTCCCCACCAACACCTCCGACTTCAGCACCTACCTGTCGAAGGCCGTCTCCTCCGGCGCGGAAGTCATCTTCTGCCCCGTGTCCATCTCCTACTCCACTCAGATCGTGAAGCTGGCCGCTTCCATGGGTCTGGAGATCCCCATTCTGGGCTCCGATACGCTGGACAGCAACATGGTTCTGGAAGCTGCTTCCGGCTCTGACGTGAAGCTGTATGTCTCCACCTTCTATCAGGAGGGCGGCTCTCCCGAATTCGACGAGGGCATCAAGGCCTGGCTGAACGAGGACGCCACCGCCATGACCAACAACGGCGGCAATGACACCATCGCAGCCGTCACCGCCATGGGCTATGATGCCTACTATGTGGCGTTGGAGGCCCTGAAGGCCGCCGGCTCCACCGATCCCGCCGCCGTCAAGGCCGCGCTGCCCGGTGTGACCTACACCGGCGTCACCGGCGACATCGCCTTTGACGACATCGGCGACGCTATCCGCGACACTGCCTACATCAAGGTGGCTGACACCGCCAACAACGCCTGGGCTCTGGAAACGATGCAGAAAGCCGGTTGATCCGATCCTGCCGACCTGCCTGGCGGGGACTCCCCCGCCAGGCGGTCTTACCGTTTACAGACGGTTCGCGTGAAAGCACCCCAAGGCCGGGACCGCCCCGAAAGCAGCCGCTCTGCGGCTTTTTTCAAGACGGCTCCGCCGCGTGCCTTCCGCGTAAAACTTGAAAGAAAAGGGAGGGTTCCCCGTGCAATACGGCATCTCCATTCTGCTCTCCGGCATATCGCTGGGCGGGCAGTACGCCCTCATCGCCATCGGCTACACCATGGTCTACGGCATCCTGCGGCTGATCAACTTTGCCCACGGCGATGTATTTATGGTAGCCGGTCTGATGATGGTCTACCTCAGCGCCAGCCTGCCGCTGGCCGCGGCCATTCCCCTGATGATCATTCTGACGGTGCTGCTGGGCTTTATCATCGAGCGGGCGGCCTACAAGCCTCTGCGGACAGCCCCCCGGATGTCGGTGATGATCTCCGCCATCGGCGTCAGCTATCTGCTGCAAAATCTGGCGACCTACGTCACCGGCGGCCTGCCCCAGATGTACCCCGCCCTGCCCGGTCTGTCCAACCAGCTGACCATCGCAGGGGTATCCACCAAGTATGTGACGGTGGTCACGCCGGTGCTGGTGGTGCTTCTGGTGGCGGCCCTGACCCAGCTCATCAACCACACCCGGATCGGCATGGCCATGCGGGCCGTGTCCCGGGATTTTGAAACCGCGCAGCTCATGGGCATCCGGATCAACAGCGTGATCTCCGTGACCTTCATCATCGGCTCTCTGCTGGCGGCCATCGGCTCCCTGCTGTACTTCACCAACTACCAGTCCATCGTCCCCCTGTCCGGCTCCCTGCCGGGGCTGCGGGCCTTCGTAGCGGCGGTATTCGGCGGTATTGGCTCCATTCCCGGCGCCGTGGTGGGGGCGTTTCTCATCGGTATCTGCGAGAGCGTCATCAAGGGCTCCGATTGGAGCGTCTTTTCCGACGCCTTTACCTTCGCCATCCTGATCGTGGTGCTTTGCGTGAAGCCCACGGGTCTGTTCGGCGAAAAGGTCACGGACAAAGTGTAAGGGGGGATCGACTGTGCTGAACGAAAAGAAAAGCAAACGGGGCACGGTGATCGCCCTGCTCTGCGCGCTGGCACTGTTGGCGCTGGTCATCCTGCTGGAAAACACCATGAAGCCCACGGGGATGCTGTTCACCGTTCTGAAAAAGGGCGCGGTATATGCGCTGGTGGCGGTGTCCATGAACCTGCTCAACGGCTTCACCGGCCTGTTTTCTCTGGGGCAGGCGGGCTTCATGCTGCTGGGCGCTTACACCTACGCCATTCTCACCATTCCCACGGCGGACCGGGAAGCGGTGTACTATCTCTATAACGGCTCCGCCGTGAATTTCTCCCTGCCGGAGCTGTTCGGCGGCGGGGCTGTGGGGCTGGTGCTGGGCGTTCTGCTGGCCCTGTTTCTGGGCGGCTGCGTGGCGGCAGCGGTGGCGTGGCTCATCGGCCTGCCGGTGCTGCGTCTGAAATCCGACTATCTAGCCATTGCCACTCTGGGCTTCGCGGAGATCATCCGGGCCATCTTCCAGTGGGACCCCCTCGGCCCTGTGACCAACGGCGCCAACGCCCTGAAGAACTTCCCCACCTTCTCCAGCTTCAATATTCAGAATGCCGACGGCAAGGTGATCCTGCGGCTGTCCACCTTCGTACCGTTTCTGCTGGCGGGGGTGTGCGTGGCGGTGATCGTGCTGCTGATCAACTCCACCTACGGCCGGGCCTTCAAGGCCATCCGGGACGATGAGGTGGCGGCAGAGGCCATGGGCATCAATCTGGCCCGCCACAAGCGGCTGGCCTTCTGCATCAGCTCGTTTTTCGCCGGAGTGGGCGGCGGCCTGTTCGCCATGTTCGCCAATCAGGCGCAGGCCAAGGTGTTCACCACGGCCATGACCTACGAGATCTTGCTGATCGTGGTCATCGGCGGTATCGGTTCCATCTCCGGCAGCTGCATCGCGGCATTCCTGTATGTGGCGGCCAGCGAATGGTGGCTGCGGTTTCTGGACGCCGAGACCTACATCGGCAGCTTCAAGGTCCCCTTCCTGCGCACCGGCTTCCGGATGGTGGTGTTCTCCGTCATCATCATGGTGGTGGTGCTGTTCTTCCGAAAGGGCATCATGGGAGATAAAGAGCTGCCGGATCTCCTGAAAAAGCGACAGAAAAAAGCGAAGAAGGAGGCGATACAGCCATGAGTGAGCAGCTTTTGAGACTGGATCACATCACCATGCAGTTCGGCGGCGTTGTGGCTGTGGACGATCTGGAGCTGGAGGTCAACGAGGGGGAGATCGTGGCCCTCATCGGACCAAACGGCGCGGGAAAAACCACCGCCTTCAATGTCATCACCGGCGTATACCAGCCCACCAATGGCGCGGTGTGGTTCGACGGGGCAAAGATCATCGAAAACCACCCCCAGGGCAAAATGAAAAAGCAGTACAAGGGCCAGTGTGACGGACTTTTCACGGAGACCCTCTCCCCTACCCCGGACAAGATCACCCGGTCGGGCATGGCCCGGACCTTTCAGAACATCCGCCTGTGGAAGACCCAGACGGTGTTCGACAATGTGCTCATCGCCAAGCATTGCCGCTCCACCAGCAGCGTGTTTTCCGCCGCGTTCCGGCTGAACCGGAAAGAGGAAGCGGCCCAGCGGGCACAGGTGGAGGAGCTGCTGGAGATCGTAGGGTTGTCCGACGTGAAAAACGAGTTGGCCACCAGCCTGCCCTACGGCAAGCAACGGCGGCTGGAGATCGCCCGGGCACTGGCGGCGGAGCCGAAGCTGCTGCTTCTGGATGAGCCGGCCGCCGGCATGAACCCTCAGGAAACGGAGGAGCTGACAGCCTTTATCGGGGAGATCCGGGAGAAATTCAAGATCACGATCCTCCTCATCGAGCACCACATGAATCTGGTCATGGGCATTTCCGACCGCATCTATGTGCTGGATTTCGGCAAGCTGATCGCCCACGGCACACCAGCGGAGATCCAAAAAAATCAGCGCGTCATCGACGCGTATCTGGGGGTGGCTGACGATGCTTAAAATTGAAAACCTCCAGGTCCACTACGGCGGTATTCAGGCTCTCCGGGGCATTTCTCTGGAAGTACCGGACGGCAAGATCGTGACGCTGATCGGCGCCAACGGCGCAGGCAAATCTACCACCCTGCGGACCGTCACCGGGCTGGTAAAGGCCTCCGGCGGCTCCGTCCAGTGGGACGGGCAGGAGCTGCTGGGCAAGTCCATCGACAAGATCATCTCCACCGGCATCGCCATGAGTCCGGAGGGCCGCCGGGTCTTCCCGGATATGACGGTGCTGGAAAATCTGAAGATCGGGGCCTATCTGCGCCGGGACAAGGCGGAGATCGAAAAAGACATCCAGTGGGTGTACAGCCTGTTTCCCCGTCTGGAGGAGCGGAGCTGGCAGCTGGCGGGCACCCTCTCCGGCGGCGAGCAGCAGATGCTGGCCGTGGGCCGTGCCCTCATGTCCCGCCCCAAGCTGATGATGCTGGATGAACCGTCTCTGGGTCTGGCCCCGCTGGTGGTGCAGGACATCTTCTCCATCATCCGGGAGATCAACCGGCAGGGCGTCACGGTGCTGCTGGTGGAACAGAACGCCAACATGGCCCTGAAGATCGCGGACCTCGCCTATGTGCTGGAGACCGGCACCATCACCATGTCCGGCACCGGCGCGGAGCTGCTGGCGGACAGCCGGGTGAAGGAAGCGTATCTGGGAAAAAGCAGCTGATTTCTGCCGAATACACGCAATGCCCGAAGGAACATCTCCTTCGGGCATTTTTCTGCGGAAATCCAACCTTCTGCTGACCGCAAAAAGGCCGCCGGGGAGATCATCAACTCCCCGGCAGCTTTTTCACTCGTTCAATTTCTGAAGTGCGGTCTCGGATGCACATACGTGCCTTAGCACATTAGCAGGATAGGTTCACGTGCTCCATCAGGTCGATGAGGACCCGAATGCCCTGCAAATAGGCCCGCACCGGGATACGCTCGTTGGTCCCATGGACACCGGCGGCCGCTTCCTGCGGCTCCGCCATGAAGGGACTGCACCGCAGGCAGGTGTCTCAGATCTGCTCATAGTGGTGGGCGTCCGTGGCCCCCACGGTCATGGACGGCAGGAACGTCACACCGGGCGGTGGCGGAAGGATCATTTGCCTGCAAATAGCGTATTTCAACAGTGGGGTCCTGAACCGCCTCCCTACAATGCGCCATGACGCTCTCCGCCGTGTCGCCATCCGCCAGACGGAAGTTGATGACCGCCTGCATATCCTGGGGCATCACGTTGCAGGCCTTGCTGCTGCCCCGGATGATGGTAGGGGCTATCGTGGTGGTGACAAAGGGGAACAGCGTCCGGTCCCGGAGACAGTAAGCGGCGATGGCGTCCGCGTTGGCCTCCACATCCTGCACCAGGGTTTTCAGCGGCTCCGCGGTGATGTAGGGAGCCAGCGTTTCAAAGGCCCCCATCATCACCGGACTGAGCCGCACCGGAAAGGGTCTGTGGGTGATATCCGCAATGGCACAGGCCAGGTGCTCCAGAGACGTGCCGCCGTAGGGGCGGCTGGAATGGCCGCCGATGGAGCGGACAGACAGTTCCAGGTCCGCATAGCCCTTCTCCATCAGGTCCACATGGGCGATGGAAATATCCGGAGCACCGAAGGCCGCGCCGGACTCGATCTTGCCGCCGCCCTCGTCCAGAGCAAATTCTAAAGTCACGCTCTGGGCCTTGAGGTGGTCGGAGATGGCCTTGGCCCCCAGGTTCAAGGTCTCCTCGTCATCGCCGAAGGCCAGATAACTCTGCATATTATGATCCACAGAGACACATTCGACCCCGGATGTTCCGGAAAGGCAGCAAATGAGCGCACAAATACATGGGCATCGGCATAGCCATGTCCATGTACATGCAGATCAGCATTCGAGAACTCAGATTAAACATAGCTGCCGCTCCTTTCCTTTAACATACCGTTTTTGTTGGTCGCATAATACTGCCGATTTCTTTTGAAGTCAATCAAAGCCTTATCAATTTCATCAAGTTTATCATTTTTTTCAAGTCTCAATTTCTGCCCGGCAAAAATTTAAACACTTTGTCCCGCTTACTTCACAGCTTGGCTGGCCTGTATCACCAGAACTGGCTGATCTGCACGCCCAAGCTCTGCCCTTTGCGGCAAGTGCCTCTGCCGCTCAGTCCAGCGCCGCCAGCAGCTGTCAAGACAGTTCGTACTCACTTTTCTCGCCGAAGTCCTATCAGAAAAATGAGAAAGATGCTTGGCGCAGCTCCGTTTTTTCTCCGGCGGTGTTTGACAATGCACCGCCCTGCGGTATAATAACCGTATTGTAAGCTTGCCGGAAACGGCGCAGTTCAAAGGAAGGATGACGTGCTATGACCATGGATACCAAAGCTCTGCTGGCAGAGGCGGAAGCCCTGAAGCCCCAGCTTCTGACGGATCGCCGGACCCTGCACAGGGACCCGGAGGTGGGCCCCTCCCTGCCCCGCACCGCCGCCTATGTGACGGAACGGCTGACGGCGCTGGGGTATACGCCCCGCCCGCTGGCCGGGGGCGTGGTGGCGGACATCACTGGTGAGGACACCGGCCGGTGCGTGCTGCTCCGGGCGGATATGGACGCTCTCCGGGTCCGGGAGGCCACGGGACTGGATTTTCAGTCGGAAAATGGCGCCATGCACGCCTGCGGCCACGATATGCACGCCGCCATGCTGTTGGGCGCCGCCGCTTTGCTCAAACGGCATCAATCGGACCTGAAGGGCACGGTACGGCTGGTGTTCCAGCCGGATGAGGAGGGCTTCACCGGGGCCAAATCCATGCTGGCGGCTGGTGTCCTGAAGGACGCGCCGACGCCCAAAGCGGCGCTGGCCCTTCATGTCAACTCCGGCACCCCCTCCGGCATGGTGCTCTGCGGCCGGGGGACATTCATGGCGGGCTGCACCCTGTTCCGGGTCTCCGTCCGGGGCACCGGCTGCCACGGGGCCATGCCGGAGACCGGCGTGGACCCCATCAACATC
>OLFT01001124.1_pt1 | contig 29757 bp, 20 predicted proteins | sample 1604921 | NCBI WGS metagenome assembly OLFT01 (sample SAMEA3888897, study PRJEB22519) | human gut metagenome | biome: human gut; feature: human-associated habitat; material: faeces | place: Denmark | collected 2013 | reverse complement strand
AAAGGCTTTTCCTACAATACCATTAACAACCATAAACGCTCGTTAAAAGCGTCATTCTATATCGCCATACAAGACGATTGTGTAAGGAAGAACCCTTTTGATTTTAAGTTAAGTGAAGTCCTAGAAAATGATACCAAAGAGAAAGTTGCATTGACAGAGGAACAGGAACAAGCCTTACTCTCATTCATCAAGACGGACAATGTGTATCACAAGTATTATGATGATGTGCTGATACTGTTAAAAACAGGACTTCGTATCTCGGAACTGTGCGGACTGACAGTAGCCGATATTGATTTCAAGAATGAAGTTGTGATTATCGACCACCAGTTATTAAAGAGCAAGGAACAAGGCTATTATATTGAAACGCCCAAAACAAAGAGCGGAACAAGGCAAGTACCATTAAGCAAGGAAACGATACAAGCATTTCAACGAGTGATGAAGAAACGTCCAAAGGCAGAACCATTTGTGATAGACGGACGGAGCAACTTCTTATTTGCCAATCATAAAGGCAAGCCCAAAGTTGCCATTGATTATACCGCCTTATTTATCCGCATGGTAAAGAAATACAACAAGCACCATAAGGACAATCCCTTGCCACATATCACACCGCATACACTACGCCATACGTTCTGCACAAGACTGGCAAGCAAGAACATGAACCCGAAAGATTTACAGTATATCATGGGGCATTCAAATATCAGTATCACAATGAACTGGTACGCTCATGCGTCCATAGATACCGCAAAATCAGAGGTTCAGCGTCTAATTGCATAAGAAGTATTTACCACGATTTTAACCACGCTTGATAGCGAAAATATAAGAAGATAGACCTAGATATGCGAGGTTTACCACAAAAGCAAAATGCCCGTAGAGCCTATAAAATAAGGCTTTGCGGACATTTGAGAAGATATAAAAAGATAGTCAAAAAGACATATATAATTTCTATTAATACCCATATTCTTTGCAACGAATTCATCACTTCCGATTGCATAGGTATAAGTTCCGATTTTAGTATAGTTTAAGAATATGTAAGCTACTGCACAAGCCACTAATGCAAGAATAATATCCCATGGCATCTGACCAAATGCACGAATATTTGCCGGAAGCGTCTGCTCAACACCGCCTGCAATATAGTTTGCGATTGACTCATAAATAAGAGCCAGACCGGTTGTTACGATCATTGATGGAATACGAAGCTTTACATAGAAGATACCGTTCAGTATTCCAACGATTGCGCCTGTAAGAACGCATCCAATAATAAGTCCCAAATAGCCCATGTTGAATCTGGTTGCAAAAACACATCCAACGATTGCGGAAAGCATGATGTTTGCACCAATTGAGAAATCGAACATTCCCATTACCATTACAAAATAAAAACCAACTGCACCTACGGTAGCAATCAGGCTCGCCTGAAAGTAATTGAGCATATTGGAAAAGGAACCGAAGTTATGTGGTGTCAAGATTTTAAAGATCAGCCAGGAAAGTACGACCAGACCGATTAAGATCAGATATCCCATCACTTTCCCTGAAAGTTTTTTACTAGTGCCCATATTATCTACCTCTTCATAATTGTCATTTCTGATTTAGAAAAGGTGGCATCGCCTTTGCGACGTCACCCTTTCTGAGTTAATAGTCGTTACTATTTGTCTATTCTAGTTACCTGCACGTGATGCTGCATCTTCAATAGATAACTTAGCAGCTGTTGCCTTTAAGTCTTCCATGCTGAGTTTAGACATGTCAACCAGTTCTTCATCTGTGTATGGAAGCTGGTCTACGAAATATTTCTCATATGCTTTGTAGTCATCTGGTGATGATACATACAGATATGGGAATGGAACATCTTCGAATTTGCCACCGAAGTCTTTGTAGTTTCCTTTGATTGCATTGTAAACCATCATGAATGCGATCAGTGGGTCACAGAAGTGTCCACCGGATTCACCGGCCATTGATCCGTTCTGAAGTCTTTCTCCAAGGTCTGGAAGGAAGTCTGTAGAAACGATATCGATATCCTGAGTCTTTCCTGCACGTTCAACTGCTGCGATTGCTCCCTGAAGTGGATCTCCACCACCACCAGCTGGAATCAGTGCATCAAGATCTGGATCTGCTGCCATTAAAGCTTCTGCTGCTTTTGATCCACCTTCTGAAGTTGTACCTGCATACTGTGGTTCAGAAAGAGTTGCCTTATCGTTCGGGTTTTCTTTATTCCATTTTTCAACGCCTGCTTTGTAACCTTCCCATCTTCCAAGCCATGTAGCATCTCCCTGCTCCCAACCAATAAGACCGATGTTACGATCTCCTTTTTCAAGAAGGATGTTTACAAGTTCTTCACCGTTTGCCGGTTCATCTTCATGTACAGCTCCGATGTAGTAATCAGAATCTTTAGCTACCTGATAAATATCTGCGCTGTTCTCTTCACTGATCACACGGAAGAACTGTGCAAGATAAACTTTGTTGTCATTACATGTCTTGATAGCAGATGTCATTTCTGTATCAGATGAGTTACAGATGATGATTCCCTGGCATCCTGCTGCTGCAAGCTGTTCTACAGATGCTGTAACTTTTTCAGAAACATGTCCCTGGTCAACATACTGTACTTCGACATCAAGAGCTTTTGCTGCTTCATCAAGGATCTTCTTACACTGTGATCCAAGTACGTCTGTTGAAGACCAAATAGAAACACCAATTTTGATCTTGCCTGATTTTGAAGCACTCTTGTCAGAAGATCCACTTCCACTACCACCACATGCTGCAAGTCCGACTACCATTGTAGCTGCCATTGTAGCTGCTGTTACTTTTTTGAAAACTTTTTTCATATCTTCTCCTCCATCTCCGTTTTCTTGATGATTTGATTATATTATTTGAGTCCGTGCTTTTCAAGAAAATACAAGAAAGTTTTTGTTCAAAGTTGTATTTTAAACGTGTATTTTATCCACCAAAAATGTAATGTTTTTATTCATTTTGTGCATTATGTCCTTATAGTGATCGTTTTTTTTCAGTGAAAACTAGATTTTTGTGCGTTATGTGTAAAATTTTCATGAACTAACAATACAACTTTCATTTTCTCTATACTTGTATTGTAAATGTATACTAATCACATGATTACATACCTTTTTTTCTTTTTTGATATTATACATATACAGCCTTAATCCTTCCTTAAAAATTTATAGATTTTATGCATTATGCACAGCTTATTTCTTTTTATTATCCACTTGACATAAGTCCGAATTCAGACTACAATATACCGAGTACGATTTCAGACTTACTATCATCTGATTTCGAAATCTACATAATTATTTAAATGAGGTGAACCATGAACACGGATTCTACTGTACTTATCAGCAAATATTTAAAAGAATACAATCACATATATAAAGAAGCAAATGACATCTATCACGAGATTGCCCGAAAACTTCAACTTTCGGACAGTGCGTTAGACATCTTCTATACAATTTTTGAAATAGGCGATAACTGCCTGCAGCGTGATATCTGCAAAGCTTCCTGCATGCCAAAGCAGACGGTTAATTCATCTATACGAAAACTGCAGACCGACGGTTATCTTACCCTCTCACCCGGAAAAGGACGAAGTATGCATATCCATCTTACAGCTTCCGGCAAGAAGCTTATTCAAGAAAAGCTGCTTCCTCTCATCCAGATTGAAAATGATACTTTAGCTTCTTTCAGTCCCGAAGAATGTGAACAGCTTCTGCGCCTGAATGCCAAATATAATCAGACCTTACGTTCTAGACTTTCTAACCTTGAGGAGGATCTATAAACTATGAAAATTCAATTATCCGAACACTTTACTTATAAAAAACTTCTACAATTTGTTTTTCCTTCTATTATAATGATGATCTTCACATCCATTTACAGTGTGGTTGACGGACTTTTTGTCTCCAACTTTGTTGGAAAAAGCGCTTTTGCAGCGGTTAATCTGATCATGCCTTTTCTGATGGGCATCAGCGCTCTCGGTTTCATGATCGGAACCGGTGGTAGTGCCATTGTTGCAAAGACGCTTGGTGAAGGAAAGATCGAAAATGCCAATGAGTATTTTTCCATGCTCGTCTATATCACTGCTATCGGAGGAATCATTATCGCAATCCTGAGTATGTTCCTTGTAAAACCGGTTGCCATTTTATTCGGTGCAAGCGGTACTCTTCTTGACAACTGCATTTTATATGGACGTATTCTTTGCATTTCGCTGCCTGCTTTTATGCTGCAGAATGTATTTCAGAGCTTTTTTGTAACTGCCGAAAAGCCACATCTGGGACTTCGCGTGATCGTGATCGCCGGTGTGACCAATATGGTTCTCGACTTTTTATTTGTAGCTGTATTCCACCTCGGACTTCCCGGTGCCGGGTTGGCGACTGTATGCGGAGAGTTTATCGGAGGGCTTTTCCCGTTATTCTACTTTGGGCGGAAAAATTCCAGCTTATTAAAGCTTGGAAAAACACATTTTCATGGCAGAATCTTATTAAAGACCTGTACCAATGGCTCGTCCGAGCTTATGACCAATCTTTCCAGCTCTGTTGTAAATGCTCTTTATAATATGCAGCTCATGAAATTTGCCGGTGAAGACGGCGTTGCAGCTTACGGAACGATCATGTATGTCAATTTTATCTTTGTTTCGATCTTCTTTGGTTATGCGATTGGAAGTGCCCCGATCGTCAGCTATCACTACGGTGCCAACAATCAGGATGAACTAAAGAATCTTTTCCACAAGAGTATCAGGCTGATTGGAACCTGGGCTGTTTCCTTATTTATCATCGCGCAGCTCATCGCAACACCACTCGCCACATTGTTTGTCGGTTATGACCAGGGACTTTTTGAACTGACACGCAGTGGGTTCCGTCTGTACAGCTTTGCGTTCCTGATCAACGGGTTCAATATTTATGGCTCTGCATTTTTTACCGCATTGAACAACGGTCTGCTCTCTGCGCTGATCTCGTTTCTCAGAACACTGGTCTTCCAGATGGCAGTGGTTCTGCTACTTCCACTGCTTCTCGGGATCAACGGAGTCTGGTGCTCGGTTGCAATTGCTGAACTTTTAACTTTATGCGTTACCGGAACTTTTATCGTCCTGAAACGTAATACTTATCATTATTTGTGAACTACTCGGCAACTAAGTTACCAGAGCATCTGAATTTTGGCGGGATACCGCCTTTTTTCAGGGTGCCGTTGCTAGAATCAAACTTTTTGAACCAAAAATAATATTTGTTATTGAACCAAATCATTCGAAGTGCTATAATCAATTTAAGTTTTGAACTTCACTGTTTTATTTTTTAATTGAACTTTTTAGTTTGAAAGGAGATTTTCAAATGACAACTTTCTCAGATAGACTTAAAGAGGCGATGTATGCACAGAACCTGAAACAGATTGATCTGGTTCATATCGCCGCAGAAAATAATGTAAAATTAGGTAAAAGCCATGTAAGCCAGTACGTGAGCGGAAAAACTGTTCCGAGAAATGATATCCTCCATTTTCTGGCAGATACGCTTCACGTAGATGCCGATTGGCTGCTCGGTGACAGTCAGGAAAACTTTACTGCTCGGGAAAACAACTCCGTTGCCCCAAAAGCTCCGTCTACCACTAAGACTTCTGGTTCTGTCGGAACTTCAAACTCTTCAAAAAGGGGAACTACACCGATGAAAAAGACAATAACCGACAAAAATGATAACGATAATGCAGGAAGTTCTGCCATGCATATATTCAAAAAATCATCCAAACTCGATAATGTATTATACGATGTCCGTGGACCGGTTGTTGAAGAAGCTGCCCGTATGGAAGAACGCGGTACCCACGTACTGAAGCTCAATATCGGTAATCCAGCTCCATTCGGCTTCCGTACACCGGATGAAGTTATCTATGATATGAGTCAGCAGCTTTCTGACTGCGAAGGATATTCTCCTTCTCAGGGACTTTTCTCTGCACGTAAAGCAATCATGCAGTATTCCCAGATCAAAAAGCTGCCAAATGTCACGATCAGTGACATTTACACCGGAAATGGTGTCAGCGAACTGATCAACCTGTGTATGTCAGCTCTTCTTGACAACGGAGATGAAATCCTGATTCCGTCACCAGACTATCCTCTGTGGACCGCCTGTGCCACACTTGCCGGCGGAAAGGCTGTTCACTATATCTGCGATGAACAGTCTGACTGGTATCCGGACATCGAAGATATGCGCCGTAAGATCACAGACCGTACCAAAGCTCTTGTAATCATCAATCCGAACAACCCGACCGGAGCACTTTATCCGAAAGAGGTGCTGCAGAAGATTGTTGATCTCGCAAGGGAACATCACCTGATCATTTTCTCAGATGAAATTTATGACCGCCTTGTTATGGACGGAAAAGAACATATTTCCATTGCTTCACTGGCACCGGATCTGTTCTGCGTCACCTTCAGCGGTCTTTCCAAATCCCATATGATCGCCGGATTCCGTATTGGCTGGATGGTTCTCAGCGGAAATAAAGCAATCGCAAAAGATTATATCGAAGGAATCAAGATGCTTTCCAATATGCGTCTCTGCTCCAATGTTCCGGCACAGTCTGTCGTTCAGACCGCTCTCTGGGGCAATCAGAGCGTCAACGACTACCTCGTTCCGGGCGGACGTATTTACGAACAGCGCGAATATATTTACAAAGCACTGACTGACATTCCGGGAATCACTGCCGTCAAACCGCAGGCTGCATTTTATATGTTCCCGAAGATCGATGTAAAGAAGTTCAACATTGTAAATGATGAAAAATTTGCACTGGATCTGCTGCAGGATAAGAAGATCCTGATCGTACAGGGAAGTGGATTTAACTGGAAACAGCCGGATCATTTCCGGGTAGTATATCTGCCACGAATTGAAGTTCTGAAAGAAGCTGTGGGAAAAATTTCTGATTTCCTGAGTTATTATAGACAGGGGTAGAATGATAAGCACCTCCGGAAAGGAAAATAGGGTACGGGTTCCGTTGCACTGGGCATTCCGATGAGCTCCCGAAACCGTCAATTGTGTCAGCAATAGCTTCCACAATTGACTGGATCTCATCTCCATAGTGCAAAGTCACCCGTACCCTATTTTTCTTTTCCGGCTCCTTCTGCAATTTTACTGCATCTATAAATATTAACAGAAATAGAATCTTTTGCCCCTGGTATCATCATTTACATTTTCATATTTTAATTTTCTTATGAAAGCAATGCTCTCACTGCTTCTCCGTCAAACACAACTTCTTTTACATGATTTACCTCGATCTGGTACAGTGCATTTGCCGCAATATGTTCGGCTGCCTGCTCCAGATCACGGATTCCTGATGTATTGGAATAAAGTTCAATTATCACATCAAGACCTTCATCTGTCACCGTACACTCGTCCTGACGAAGGCTCATTCTCTTCAGGATCTTCGGAAGTGCAAATCTGGAGAAGATGATCTTCTTCTCTTCCGGTGTATAATCCGGGATATCGATAACTGCAAAACGGGACATGATCGGTGCACTGATCTGATCTTTTTCATTGGCAGTTGCAATCGGATATACGCCAACTGTCGGAACATTACACTCAATATAGTTATCCGTAAATCCAAGGTTATCAAGGAGTGTCAAAAGTACATCCGCCGGATTCCCATTTCCTTTTCCGGATGCTGCTTTGTCCAGCTCATTGATGATGAATACCAGGTTGGATTCTCCTGCTGCCGCAAATGCTTCCATAATAATTCCCGGTTTCGCATTGGCGTATACACGGGAACTTCCTGTAAGCTGTTCCGGATCGTTAATGGAACTCATATCCAGAGTTGTCCACGGAAGCTTCAGGATACGTGCAATTGCATAAGCGATCTGCGATTTACCGGTTCCGGCCGGTCCGATCAGAAGGATTCCATACGCCGGAAGAGTGTGCGTTCTGTTGATCTGGATGATTGTTTCGATGATTCTCTGTTTAACACGTTCCATTCCGTAAAGCTCTTCATCCAGGATTCTTCTTGCCTCATCCGGATCAATGGATTCAAAATAATTGCTCTTCCACTGAATATTCATCATGATTGAAAGAGCTCTCTGCGCATGTCTTCTTTCTTCCGGTGACACTTCATGTGATCTTGCAACAGCAAGGTTTCTTCTTGCCCACAGACGGATATTGTCCGGAAGGGTTCTTCCTGCACAGTTCATAAAATCGGTGATACTCTGCAGGCTTGTCAGCTTCATGCTGTCGCCGTCTTCTTCCATTTCCTCATCCACTGCTTCTTCTATCGGTGCACTGCTTGCGAAAAGACGCTCGATCATGAACTGCAGGAAACCATCTTCAGCTGAAAGCTTGGTTGCCCCACCGAATGCGATCTCCCGGATCTTGTATACTGCATAGCCGTCTGCACGGTTTTCACCGGAAAGACGGACATTGATGTGATTCTCGCCCAGCCATTTGATCAGGCTTACAAATCTCGCATCGATCTGGAGAATGTCCGCACTTACAGTTCCATCTTCCTCGTCAAATTCAAAGGATGTCTTCTTAATCGGGTTGGTGAAAACACCACAGGAATGATGCTTCCATTTCCGGTTGCTGTTATCCAGAACCAGCATCGGTTTCTCCGCTGTCGCTTCTGTCTCATTCGAGCGGAATGTTGTATAAGTACATTCCTGGGCCTTTTTTTCATCTGGTGTGTGTTTAAAATCAAAAACTGGCATGATTTTTACTCCTTTTTCCTTTTATATTCGCTCTTTTCAAATTGTATATTCTTGCACATTTTATGAATAGTCTGTATCTATCTTAACACACTTGTTGCATATCTGAAAGTCAAAACCATTTCTTCATAGTATTTTTATTCATTTAGATTTTTATTTTCCTTCTGCTCCAATCCTGCAAAAAACAGCTCATAAAAATCATCTTCTCCTTCCAGTTTCGGTGAATTTTCCCCACCTCCATTGGTGCTCCGCTTCATCTCAGCATGAAATTCTTCTCCGGCACAGATCAGTCAATCTTAAGTTCCACTCTGCTTCCGCCTGCTTTTTCCTTTGTCACCACAATCTGTTTCTCAATCCTTGCTTTTAATTCCTGTACATGGGAAATAATTCCCACCAGACGGTTACCTTCCGTAAGACCGTTCAGTGCTTTCATCGCCTGTTCCAGCGACTCCTCATCCAACGAGCCGAATCCTTCATCGACAAACATGGTATCCAGTTGGATCCCTCCTGCCGATGCCTGGATCTCATCGGAAAGTCCAAGTGCCAGCGAAAGAGAAGCTTTAAAGGATTCCCCGCCGGAAAGCGTCTTCACGCTTCGCTCAGAACCATTGTAATGATCGATCACATTCAGTTCCAGACCGCTCTGGCTCTTCCGGTCATCGGTATTTGTCTGCCTTTTCAGCTCATACTGTCCGCCGCTCATCACCATAAATCTTGTATTTGCACGGGCAATGATCCGGTCAAAATAGTTGGTCTGGATGTAGGTCTCAAACTTGATCTTTTCTTTGGATCCGCCTTTGATCTTTCCATTTACCGTATCGGAAATTTCGCGCACCTGTGTCCAGTTCCGCTCAAGCTCAAGAAGTTTCGCACTCTGCTTGTCAATCGCATTCCTGATTTTCTGATTCGTTTCATAGCGAATCTTCAACGTATCCATCTGCTTTTGAAGTTCTTTCTTCGCCCCCGATACTTCCTGCCGCGCCTGTACAAGCTCTTCCATATCAGTTTCTTTATTGCCTGCGATCTGCTTCTCCAGCGTTTTCTTCTTCGTCTTCGCTGCTTCCACTGTCTGGCTGCATTCCCGAAACGCTTTCTGGGCAATATCCAGATTCTTATCCATCTCTTTTTTCCGCTTTTCCAGCTCTTTGATCTGCTGCTCCGCTTCCGCTTTCTCAGAAAATTCCAGTTTGCCACGCACCTTCACAGTCTGCTCCTCTGCATTTGCTTTATCCCTCTCAGACACAAGGAGCTGATTCTTTCGCTCCTGCTCTTCTTCCTGAAGCTTTTTCTGCATCTGCTCCAGTTCCGGAATCTCTGTTTCCAGCTTCTGCTTATCTGCCACTGCTTCTTTAGCTACTTCCAGCTTTTTCTGTAATTCCTTTTCTGACTTTTCGAGGGCATCCATCTGTTGACTGATCAACGCCAGCGATTTTTCAATCTCTTCTTCCTGTATGCTGCTGTCAAAGCTTTTCACACTCTTTTGGATTTCTTCTTCCAGCGCTTTTAACTGCACCAGCTTTTCATTTGCCTTAAAGCTTGCATCATTCGTCTTTTTCTCCACATCAGCAGTCTCTTTCCGGTATTTTTCAAGCTCTTCTTTCTCCGGTGCACCCTCTGTCATCTGTGCCGGACATGGATGGTGGACCGATCCGCACACCGGACACGGCTCTCCCGTTTTCAGAACCTTTGCAAGAATCCCCGCCTGCTCATCCAGAAATGCCCTCTCCATCCAAGCAAGCTGTGTCTTTCGCTCTGTACATTCCTCCTGCATGACAAGGTATGCTTTCTGCGCCTCTTCCACACTTTTCTTCTGTCTTTGGTATTTTTTATATTGAATAAGAATGTCTTCTGCCGTTTCTTTTCTTACTGAAACCTCTTTTTGTTCTGCTGTAACTTTCAGAACTTTAATTTCCGCATCCTTCAGTTGTTCCAGTAAATTCCTTTTCTGTTCCAGCTGCGCCTGCATCTGCGCTTTCTTTTCCTGATACTGGCTTTCCCGGCCCTTTAATATCTCAATCTGTTTTTCAAGCTCTTTAATCTGCTTCTGAAGTTTTTTTAATTCGTCATACTCTGCAAGCTTTTCCTGCCTCTTTCCGATCTCTTCTGTTAACTGCTCTCTTTCCGGCACTTTTTCCTGTTCTTTCTTCAGTGCCATTTCCAGTTCTTCCAGCGTTGGTGTCTTCTCTGCTATCGTCTGCTCCACTTTTTCCAGTTCCTTTTTTGCACGGATCACTGCCTCTGCCTTTCCGATTCTCTGGTTCAGCTCTTCCAGATCTTTCTCGATCTTCGTTAAATTCTTCTTCTTTTCTTTCACCGAATCTGCATCCTGATTTGTCAGAGTTTCCAAAAGTTCCAGAACCTTGTCCGCATGAACCACCGCTTTGCTCTCACGGATCTTTTTCACATCCGCAGCAAGCACGTCATCATCATCACAGCTGATATCCTTCATGTACTGCAAAATGCTTTTGCTGACATCCTCATACTGTTCCTGCAATCTGCCACTTGCATTTTTCATTTTCTCCTGAAACGCAAGATACGGTCTGGTATGGAAAATTTCCCGGAAAATTTTGCTCCGCTCCTCAGTTTTTGAAAACAGAAGCTTCATAAAATCTCCCTGCGCCAGCATTGCAATCTGAGTAAATTGTCCGCGGTCGAGCCCGATCAGTTCTGTCACTGCTTTCGTGACCTCTTTTGCCTTTGTGACCGGAAGCCTGTCATCCGGAAATTCCAGTACCGCATCCGCTCTTTGCAGCGTCATGCCCTCGCCCCTGTCCTTTGGACGCATGTACTCCGGATTTCTCCGGATATGGTAGTTCTGCCCCTGATAGAAGAACTCCAATTCCACAAAGGTCGGCGTCTTCGGATCCGCATATTTACTCCGAAGCATCCCCGGCTCTCTTTCATTTCCACTCGCTTCCCCGTAAAGTGCAAATGCGATTGCATCAAAAATTGTGGTCTTTCCGGCACCGGTATCGCCGGTTATCAGATAAAGCCCCCGCTCACCAAGTTCATCCAGAATGATCTCTGTCTCTTTTGCATACGGTCCGAATGCAGAAATCGTAAGTTTTATCGGTCTCATCTCTCATCCTCCCATATTTCTTCCATCATTCCTCTGGCAATCTCTTCCTGTTCATCCGTCATGGGCTGGTTGTTCTGAAGCTCATAGAACTCTCTTAAAAGCTCCATCGGGGATTTCTCCTCTACTTCCGCCGTTCCTCTCACTGTCCCTGCCGCTCTCGTCCGCAGATTGTCATAGGACAGCTTCATGATATTTGGATAAATGCATCGTAGCTTCCCGATCGCATCCGGGATATCCTCTTCATCAGTCAGCGTAATGTGAAGATAATCGTCCGTGTTCATATCCTTGTAAAAATCCAGCGCAGTCACTTCCATATACGTGCCTCTGACTTCCCGCATATCATGTTTCGGCAAAAATGGAATCTGCTGAATATTTATTTTGCCTTTTTCTTCTACATCAACGATGACTGCTGCTTTTTTGTGATTGGTTTCAGAAAAAGAATATTTGAGCGGCGTCCCCGAATACCGCACTGTCTCTTTCCCGATCTTCTGCGGGCCATGGAGATGTCCAAGCGCCACATAATCAAATCCGTCAAAGACAGATGCGTCCACATCATCCACACCGCCTACAGACAGTTCTTCTGAATCACATCTTGCCGCACCGGTCACGAACTGATGCGCAAGCAGGATATTTCGTTTGTCTGTGTCGATCTGCATATGCTGCACTGCCGCATTTACAGCATCCTGATAGGTGATGATTTCTTCCTCCGGATACACTCTTTTTACCAAAGACGGCTTCACAAATGGAAGCATATAAATATTGATCTCACCGTACCGGTCACTTATCGTTACCGGTTCTACATCCGACTCAAATACCGGTGAAAGATAGATCTGTCTGCTGCTCATCAGTCTTGAACCGAAAGCAATTCTTTCTGCAGAATCATGGTTTCCACTGATCAGAAACACCGGCAGCTCCCTCGCGGCGATCCTTGTCAGGAAATCATCCAGAAGCCTCACCGCCTCTGCGGACGGAATCACCTTATCGTAAATGTCGCCCGCGATCAGAACCGCTTCCACCTTCTGCTCATCGATAATGTTCAGTATCTCTTTTAAAATATATGCCTGATCCTCCAGCATGGAAAATTCATTCACACGCTTGCCGAGGTGCAGGTCTGATAAATGAAGAAATCGCATGGTTTTCTTCCTCCATAAATGCCTAATTAAAGAATAATCTCTTCTATTTTACAGATATGTTCTTTCGTTGCTTTTTTGTAATTAATTCCTACAAGGTAATATCCAGATAAATCACATCGTAATGATTGAGATATTTTTCAAAAGTTGCATCCTCCGGTATCATCCAACGCTGTCCTTTTTTTACTGCACCATATATTTGTCCGCTTTTTCACAGCGCATTTACCTGACGTTTTGAAAGATTCCATTTATCTGCTGCCTGTAGAGATGTTATATATTCCATTGAATCCATCCTTTCTGACTTAATTTCTGTTATTCCAATTATAACCGGGAAGTGGGAAGTAAGCAACGCTCGCTTCCCACTTCTCTATATGTTGGATTTATTTTGAAAATATTAAACCGGAAACAGATATTTATGATTCAATTTTTCATTCTGACAAAAAGTTTTAAAAAGGGCTATTGTACTAATTAGTACAATAAACCCGCACATCCCTTTTTCAAACTTTCCTTACCCACAAATCTTCTCTCAAACTGCTCGTTCCCACATACACTTCATACGGAATTGAAAATTCCGCCACAAATTCATTTCTGCCCTCATCAAAATATGCCATCTCCCGAATCGGGCAAACCAGTTTCACTTCTTTTGCTTCTCCGGCATCCAGCCGTATTTTCTGAAAATCCTTGAGCACATACTCCGGTCTTTTTACTTTGGAATCAGCTGCTCCCACATACATCTGTACCACTTCGCTGCCTTCCCGCTTCCCTGTATTTTTCGTGATCACAGACACATACAGATTTTCTTCATCTCTCCATGCTTTCATGCCGGTAAACGTAAACGTCGTATAAGAAAGTCCATATCCAAACGGGTAAAGAGGCTTCACATGGCTTTTATTCAGGAGTGTATATCCGTGATAGTAATCGTATCGGAACTCTTCTGCATCCCAATCAATCTCCGGCAGATCTTCTTTTTTCTTCGGAATCACAAATGGAAGTTTTCCACCCGGATTCGTTTTCCCGAATAATACATCTGCGACTGCCTTTCCACCTTCCATTCCCGGATAATACGCCATCAATATCGCTCCGACCTGATCTTTCCACTCATCCATCAGGATCATGCTTCCGCCAACCAGAACCACCACTGCATCCTGCCGGACTTTTCCGACTGCATCAATAATTCTCAGCTGTTCCTCTTTTAATCCCAAGCAGTCTGTCCTGTCGCCGCCCTCATTCTGAACCGTCACATCTGCTGATTCATTTGCCACACATTCTCCTTCATCCAGATAATCATTTCCCGCTACAATCACAACCACATCTGCCTCTTTTGCAAGCCGCCTGCAATGGGATGCACTTTCTCCGGAATAATAGATCACTTCCGCATCTGAATGGTATTCCGTAATTCCCTGCAGGATCGTCACCACATACGGTGCATAGACCTGACTGGACCCCCGGTCACCAATATTTTCTCTGTCAGCGTAACTTCCCAAAACTACGATCTTCTTTCCCTTTTTACAATCTATCGGAAGTAACTGATCTTCATTTTTCAGAAGCGTAATTCCCTCTTTTGCACACTGCAGGGCAAGTTCCTGATGCTTTCTGTAATCACAACTTTCTTCTTTTTTGTGTTCTTCTATAAAATGTTCATGTGCCAGTAAAGTCCGGATGATCCGGAGTGCTGATTCATCAATCGTCTGCTCCGTAACTTCTCCTTCTCTTACTACTTCCAGAAGCTTTTCTCCATAAAAATGTGTGATCGGCATCTCAATATCAAGCCCGCGTGAAGCCGATGCAACGGTATCTTTCACTCCCCACACAAAATCACAGATTGTAAATCCGTCAAAATCCCACTCATTCCGAAGCACTTGTCTGAGCAAATATTCGTTTTCCCCACACATCGCTCCCTGATACCGATTGTAAGCACTCATCACCGAACCTGCTCCGGCATCAATACACTTTTTAAAATGGCTGAGAAAAATCTCTCTTTCTGTCCTTTTATCACATTCGATCGACACTTTAAATCTTGCATTTTCCATAGAATTAAAGGCAAAATGTTTGACACAGGCGATCACGCCATTCTCCTGTACTCCGCAGACCAGTGCACTTCCCATCCTGCCAAGCAGATACGGATCTTCTCCATATACTTCCTGCGCCCGTCCCCATCCCGGATGATAGGGCAGGTTCACACATACGCCACCAAAAAAGTTTGCACCAACGTCCAGAACTTCCTCTGCAATGGCGCGCCCGATCTCTTCTTCCAGCTCCGGGTCAAAAGCTGCTCCTCTCATGGACGCCACCGGAAAACATGTTGCTTTTTTGCATCCGCATACAACACCTCTCGTCCCATCTGCAAAAAGCATTGCCGGTATGCCTTTCTCTTTTATACCACCTGCACGATATGGATGTTCATTATAATGTACTTTTAATTTTTTCCGAATTGCTCCCCGAACCTCAGAACGGATTTCTGACCCACTCATCAAAGAAACTTTTTCTTCCAGTGACAGCATTTTCAAAATATCCTTCGCCTGTTTTGTATATGTCAGCCGGTATGCCTTCCAGTCTATTTTCTTATCCATTCAGAATCTCCCTCAAAATCCTTTTTACCTCTGAAGTCTCATAATTCAGATACCCCTTCAGTGCCTCATCATATTCTTCCACCTGTCCTTTCTCACGAAAGGCTTTCGGCGTAAACCCGGTTTCTTCCCTGAATACCCGGTAAAACGTTTTTTCCGATCCAAATCCACATGCATCCAAAATGTAATTCATATTTTTATCCGTATTCTTCAGAAGATTCTTTGCCTGCTCTATACGCAGATTTTCCAGAAGTTCTTTCCCGGTCAGATCCAGTGTTGTCTTCAGATTGCGATCCAGAGATTTACGGCTGAGCCCGATCTTTTTACATACCAGATCCATTACCTTTTCTTCTCCCATATATTCTTCCATAAGCGTAATCGCCTTTACCGTCAGTTCCTGATCATTCTGTGCAGCTGCATCTTTAAACCTGATATCATAAATAACCTGATCAAAGAGATCTGCGATCATGGTACACACCTGTGCCCTTATCCGAAATACCTGATGTCTGTCCTCGCGCATAGATTCATATACCAGTTCAGCCATCTTTTTATAAAAATATGCGAATCCTTTTTCCGGCTCCTCCTCGTCTGTACTATCAAGATAAAACCGTACCTCTTTATTGTCCTCCTCATCAAACGCCAAAAGCTCACGGCTCATTTGCACGAACATACACAGATTTTCTTCATTTTCTACTCCTTTTATCGCATGGATCACATTCGGATTCACCAGATAGATATCCCCCTTTTTTAATCTGACCTGCTCCGACTGCACCTGCATCCAGATACTCCCTTTTAATATTCCGATCATTTCATATTCATTATGCCAGTGATAGGTACTGCTCTGAATTGGCGCAACAAATATATTTACAGGAAAACTCTGATTATTTGTTATTGACTCATAAATGGAATGTGGCATATGGACCTCCCGTGTTCATTTCTCCTCAAAATATACTTAAACATTCTTACAAATCATTATACAGGATTTTCTCCCATACTGAAATATATACGCAAAGAATAGCCGCCAATCCTGACGACTATCCTCTGTAATTTTTACAATTTTCTATTTTTCGTTCGCTCTTTTTTCTTCCAGTCCTTTTGCGATCTGTGGATAGATCTTATCCAGATTACAGAAGAACAGTGCAACCATTCCGATAACAATCAGAACTGCCGGAACCATTGTAAATACAGTCTTGATTCCTGAAATGGTTACTGCTGCCTGACCAACTCCTTTAGCGGTAAGGCTTCCATCGTATGCTGCCCATGCAAGTCCCCATCCGACGATTGCGGATCCAAGACCGGCTCCGACTTTCATACCAAAGGATGTAACAGAGTTTGTCATACCATCAAGGCGGACACCTGTCTTCCATTCACCATAATCAATAACGTCTGCAACCATTGCGAAAAGTCCTGCATTGTGCGGAATTCCACCGATTCCAAGGCAGACAAGTCCGATGACTGCTGTTGTAAATGAAGTTCCTGTAAATGCCATGATCAGTACCCCAAGAAGTTCAATTGCATATCCGATCATCATGCTCTTCCATTTTCCAAGTACTTTATTGATATAAGGGTAAATCAGGTTACCGATCAGTTTTGGTAAAATAAAGCATAATGTAAGTGTTCCCATCAGTCCTACATTTCCAAGGACATCTCTTGCATAATAAATACGAAGTCCGTTATTTACACCAAGAACTGTATAATTGATAACAAATACAACCGTCAGAAGCCAGAAATATCTGTTCTCGAAAAGAAGCTTGAATGATTCTCTGACACTGATTTTGTTTTTCTGTTTCTTAGAAGTATTTTCTTCTGCATGTGTACGCTCTTTTGTTCCTGCAAATGTGATCAAAAGCAATATTGTAGCAATTATACCAAAGATTGCTGCCATTCCGGTCCATCCGAATTTTCCTACCAGGTTATTGCAGTTGTAGTTGATGAAAAGTACCACTGACATTGTAACAAAGAAACGGATAGAACTCATTGTTACACGATCTTTAGGATCCGGTGCTTCCAGTGAAAGCAGTGTATTATATGCCAGGTTACATGCGGTATAAATAGCAACTGCCATCAGGATATAGGTAATGACCGCATAAACCATCTTTCCTCCGCTGCTCAGTCCGGACGGCACACTGAACATCAGAACCAGTCCAAGTCCCATTGGGATTGCAGTCCATAAGATCCACGGTCTTGCTTTTCCCCATTTGGTATGTGTACGGTCGATAATGCTTCCCATGATCAGATCTGAAATTCCGTCCAGAAGTCTTGTGAGAAGCATCATCGTACCAATCGCTGCTGCTGCAAGTCCTACACTGTCTGTGTAATATAATGTCAGGTAAGAACCGATTGTTGTCCATACTAGATTGCATCCACCATCTCCGACAGCAAATGCAAGAATCTCTTTCCATGTTGGTTTACTGTTTTTCATGTTTCTTCCTCCTAGTTCCTTTTTCCTTTTAGATTTAATGTCAAAAGAGAAAGTACTCCTTCCCCTTTGTATACCAGATACAATTTCTTTTCTTCGGTAAATGTTACTTCTGTTTCAGCGGTTTTCCACCATTTACATGGCTTCAAAGAAATAACTGCCTTTCTCTCTCCATTCTCTTCTGTGTAAATTTCCAGTTCACCCGGGGCATCTGTCTGATAAACGACTTCAATTTTTCCGGTTTCTTCCAGATTGATATACTTATATCCAATTCTCGTTCCATCTTTAATGTTCGTGATATAACGTTCTTCATTTACACTTGTCATATAAGGGAAATCAACTTCCTGGTTGGTTCTTCCAATGGAAGACAATGCTCCCATGTGTCCATTCGTCAGATTACAACAATAAACTGCCGGATAAGATGCATCTCCGGAAAGAGGTCCTGGATTCATTCCGCTTGTCGTAATCGTTACCTGCGGAATCTGTCCGTTCTCATCAAAATACACCTTTTCTGCACATCCCTGTCGGTTATACTGGTTTAGGAAAGTATGACGGTGATAGAACATATACCATTGTCCGTTTATCTCCACCAGACCACCATGATTATTTCCAACAGACATCAGTTTGTCTTCTTCTTTTCTTCCGTTGTATCCGACATCCCCATTGCTTACGATGACTCCACCAAATTCAAATCCTTCCATCGGCCTGTCACTGATCGCATAGCAGAGCTGATGCGTATTTACGGAAGAATAGATCAGATAATATTTTCCGTTTATTTTTCGAATAGATGGCCCTTCAAAGTATTCGTTTCCTTCAAATGAAGTTCCTTTTCCATAATTCAGACTCGGAATGATCACTTGCGGTCCTTTTTTTACGGTGATCATATCGTCTTCCAACTGAAGTACGCTTCCGCCTTTCAGATCCTGGTCTTTATAACGCGGGATATTGATCATGCATGGTGCAAATCCAAAATACAGGAAATTTCCTTCCTCTGTACAGATCACAGATGGATCATAGGTCTGATTTTCCATCATCGCCTGACCGTCTTTGTACTGGACACGTCCGTAAAATTCATACTGCCCTGCCGGTGTATCACAGACAGCCACATTGATGGAATCCTGGAATTTGATGCAATAATATAAGTAATATCTTCCATCACGCCCCTGTACTACATCCGGCGCATATAAAGGAAGCACATTTACGTTATATGGATCCTGATCTTTTCGGTAGATCACGCCTTCATAACGCCAGTCAGACAGGTCATCCAGCGGTGCCGACCATGATACATAATCCTGCTCACAAAATTCATTCCCATTCTCCAGATCATGACTTCCGAATACATATAATCTGTCTTCAAATACATGCGGTTCCCCATCCGGAATATGTTCCCACAACGGGAGATATGGATTATGACATTGCGTTTTCATACGTTTCTCCTTTCACTTTTTTATTATTTTTCTTTGTTTTAACGTTTCTTTTTCGTTTGCAATATGATTCTATCTTGAATTTTAAATCTTGTTCTGTCATTTTAGACCTTTCTCACTGTCAAATTTGGACATGTTTTGTGCTTGTTGGTCGTTTTTAACAATTTTATAGTTTTATTTTTATGCATTTTCACTAATCGCATTTTGAAAAGCAGAAAATATCAGATGATTTTGAAAAAAGTCAAAAAAAGAAAGTGCGTGTGAAAAACAAGAGTTTTTTCACACGCACTTCACACGGCATAGCCGTGAATAATCTAGGCTAATTATACGCAAGTATTTTCTTTTTATCCTTACGCTCTCATTATTATAAACAAATTTCCAATCATTTAATATCCAAAAAGAATGTACCTTTCCGCACATAGTTCACAAAAAGATACCACCCATAACGTGATATGATATTTTTAATTTTTTATAAGAGATCCTTTATTTTTTATCCGGTTCTTCTCTGAGTTCTTTCATCTTTCTGAAATACGAACTCATCTCATCTGCCATTCCCGAAAGCCTGTTCAGCAGTCCGGAAAACTCCGTCAGCATCTCATCATCCTTGTAATACGGATACACAATATCATGGTCAATCTCGCTCCATCCTTCTTCAAAAAGCGTTCTGCCCTGAATTTCCAGATAGTATCCGTGATACTTGATGATATAATGCAGTGAACGGTAATACCCGCCTGTCCGAACTTCAATCTGCGTACTGTCATAAATCCTCGTATCTCCGGAACGCTTGTATACTTTTGGACGTTCTGCGATATAGCAGTGCTCCGGATCCTCATCAAAATCCCGCAGCCTGTCCTCTACATAATTGTTCGGATCATTTTCAAACATCGAAGTGATGAACTTATGAAAATGGATCCAGTCCTCTCGGTAAAGGAAGAAAACCCTGATACCAATCAAATCTGTGATGTATTTGTGGTAATTCGATTTGTTGATATGTTCAAATTTTGCATAATTTTCTTTCCGATTCCGGATGATCTTTTCCAGAAGGTGCATTGGATTCTTGGTTCTGTAACGGTAGGAATGGATCCCTGCCCGCTCAATATCATAAATATATTCATCTACAAATTCTTTTCCCAGATGACGGAACAATTTCGTTTTTGACATATAATCTTCATAGATCTCTGTCAGCTCCTCCCAGGAAATCCGGGCAGCCGTAAGGTCATCCTCTGTCAGATTACAGGTTTTCAGAAATTCCTCTTTATTGATCATTTGCTTTCTCACCCAATTCTTTCCGGCCCATGCGGACCTCTTCCATATGACCGGCAAGCTCTCTGTCCATATGATCGAACAGATAATTTTTCGCACTCTCTTTGTGAAGCTCCCATTCTTCCTGAATCTGCCGGTTCACGATCTTCACCTCTTCCAGGAACTCCCGGGAAGATATGATCGTACCTCCCTGTCCCTGTGTGATCACCTGTTCCACACCATCTGATGTAACTACCGTCACATGATACTTTCTTCCGACTTCATGTACTACCTTTTCAATGTACATATCCGCCGTCTCAGCTTCTTTTGTATACACAACATGAATGTTGTGGTATTTGAAGATTTCCATTGCTTCGCCTTCAACCTTGTAGGCATCAAATACCAGGATCAGAGGATAGTTCTTGAACCCCTGATAATTGCAAAGCACATCCATCAGTTTATTTCTTGCTGCTTCAATATTCTCTTTTGCCAGTTCTTTCAGATCATCCCATGCGAAAATAACATTATAACCATCTACCAGCAAATATTCCTGTACGCCTTCTTCATCTTTCTTTACTTTTGGCGTTTTCCCTGCAGTCACAGTCTTTGGAAGACGATCGGCTTTTCGCTCTACCCGTCCGTAAGTCCGGATAAAAATCTCTTCCAGTTCCCTGTCTTCTCTGGCATTACGCGCATAATGCCTGCCGCCTCTGGCTGCTGCTTCTGCTGATCCGCTTTTCTCCTTGCGTAAATTTACCGGTACAGTCTCATCCAGACTTTTTTCTGTCTCTCCTGCCAGCCTTTTCCGCTCTTCCAGGATCTTCGGAAGCCGTGCCTCAATATGCATATGTTCCGGCACTTCCTGCCACGGTACATTATATCCCGCTCCATGAGCACAGAATACAGAGCCCGTCGGATTCTCCACATCCCGCTCCGGATCGTAACCAATCGCCTCTACAACCTCGTCCTGGTTATGGCATGGAAAATATCCCTTCAGCGTACAGAACAATTTTCCTCTTCCTCTGCTGTATGTGGTTACTTCTCTCTGATAATCCTGCATTTCAGACACCGGTGCACTTCCGGTGACCACAGCCATATCATCTTCCGTCTCCGGTCCGTCAAATTCTCCATTCATCCGCTGAATATCCGTAAGTGCACGGCCTGTCATCTCTGACGGAATTTCCAGACGAAATGCATAATACGGTTCAAGCAGTACATTCTCTGCCTGCATCAGTCCCTGGCGGATCGCACGGTACACAGCCTGGCGGAAATCTCCGCCCTCTGTATGCTTCAGATGTGCACGTCCACTGGCAAGTGTGATCTTCACATCAGTAAGCACCGATCCCGTCAGAACGCCCCGATGCTCTCTTTCCAGCACATGCGTCAGGATCAGTCGCTGCCAGTTCTTGTCCAGCACATCCTCACTGCAGATCGTATCGATCGAGATTCCACTTCCCGGCTCTCCCGGTTCCAGTATCAGATGCACTTCCGCATAATGACGCAGCGGCTCAAAATGCCCTACTCCTTCAACTGTATTTTTAATCGTTTCTTTGTAAACAATATTCCCGCTTCCAAAGGAAATATCCACGTCAAACCGTTCTTTTATAAGGCTTTGCAGAATCTCCGTCTGCACTTCGCCCATCAGCTGGACCTGGATCTCTCCTGCCTCTTCATTCCAGACTACACGGAGCATCGGATCTTCTTCCTCCAGTTGTCTGAAATTCTGCAGCATCCGGTGTACATCACAGCCTTCCGGCAGCTCCACCCGATAATTCAGAACCGGCTCCAGTACCGGTGCCGAAGAACCTTGCTGCATCCCAAGCCCCTGTCCCGGATAAGTCCGGGTAAGTCCTGTCACAGCACAGATACAGCCTTTTTCTGCTTCCTGCACCATCTCGTACTTGTCCCCGGAATAAATCCGGATCTGGTTAACTTTCTCCTGCATAGGCTCTTCCTCTGCCATATATTCCAGAATCTCTTTGACCTTCAGTACTCCGTTTGTGATCTTCACATGTGTCAGACGGCTGCCCTGTGAATCTCTGGATATCTTATATACCTTCGCTCCAAATGCTTCTTCAGCATGCGTCCCGCTTACCGGTCCGTCCATGTATTTTCCCAGTCCGTCCAGTAATTCCTGCACACCTTCCAGCTTCAGTGCCGAACCGAAATAGCATGGAAATACCTTTCGTTCCCGGATCAGCGTCTGAATCTGGCTCGCCGTGATCTCTCCATTTTCCAGATAGCTTTCCATTACCGTCTCGTCGCACATAGACAGCTCTTCCAGAAATTCTTCACCCGCTTCTGTAAAATCCACACACTCTCCGCTGAGCTTCCGCTTTAATTCAGTAAGTCTGTCCTGTCTGTCCGTACCGTCCTGATCCATCTTATTTATGAAAATAAAGGTCGGAACCTGATACCTTGCAAGAAGATTCCACAAGGTTCGTGTATGTCCCTGCACACCGTCCGCTCCGCTGACAACCAGGATTGCATAATCAAGAACCTGCAGGGTACGCTCCATTTCTGCTGAAAAGTCCACATGCCCCGGTGTATCAAGAAGAGTCACCTGCTTGTCTCCAAGCACAAAATTCGCCTGCTTGGAAAAAATGGTAATCCCCCGGCTTCTCTCCAGCGTATACGTGTCCAGAAACGCATCTCCATGGTCAACTCTTCCAAGCTTCCTGATCTGACCGGTAAGATAAAGGATTCCTTCCGAAAGCGTCGTCTTTCCGGCATCCACATGTGCCAGGATCCCGACAGATATATATTGTTTTGGCTTATTTTCAGATGTTGCTGCCATCGAAAAAATGCCCCTTTCTGCTCATAATAATCTCTTGATTATCATATCACAGAAAGGGGCATAAGTCGACACGCGAATCTTTTTATCTGTCCTGCTTTTCATTTGACATTTTCTGCGGTAAGATACAATCAGAACAAATTTCTAAAAAAGGAGAGTGCCATTTACTCATGAAAAATACTGACTTAACCAATACTTACCGCGAACTTGACAGAGAACTTGCCATTTTGCATGACCAACTCGAAAGCCACCGTTCTTTTGAAAATATCCTTTTTCTCCCGACTCCCGAAAAGATCAGGTCGGTCCGCGAAAAATGGAACGATTTAAAAACACAGGTTGAAAACCTGGATGCACCGGACAATGTCTATCGTCTGGTGAAGCATCATCTGAATGACTTCCTGGATTCTCTTAAATTTACTATCGAAGAAAAAGAACACAATCCGGAAGCACCTCTCCTGGATTTTGTCTATTATCTTCAGGAAATTGCTCGCTGTGACAGGCGTTCTAATGAAGTACGTCTCGATCTCCTGACCAGAAAATTACAGGCATTTCATGAAAATCAGGATTTGATCCTTAATCTGATCCACACACAATACGGAGAAAATGAAGCTTCCCTTTCTTCTGCCTTTGCCCGCGCAAGGCTGGATATGCAGCGCGACCAGAAATTGTTAAATGAATATTTCCCGGATTTCACAGAAGAACAGATTGCGTCTTTATCACAGTCCTTCCGGATTTTTATCGATCAGCTTCAGGAAATGGCAGATTTACTCGGTTCTGACTGCCAGTCTGACTCTGAAGAATTGTTAAAGGATGATCTCTCAAAGACCATCAAGATGGATCCGGAAGCTTACCGCAGCCTTCTGAAAAACCGTCTTGGTGTATCTCTCGATGAACTGCTTGCATGGCATAAAGAAGAAATTGAAAAGACCCGTGCTGAAGTATTCGAAATCGCCTCCAAATTAGAGCTTCCGGAAGGATCTCCGAAGACAATGAAAGAAGTCAGCGATGTGCTTTTCCGCTATGCCGGTCCTTGTGACAGTGCCAAGGAAATGTATACACGTGCCAGAAATTATCTGAAACGTACCCGTGCTGTCGCTCATGAATATGTACGTCTTCCGGAAGATGAAACCTGTCTGTGCGTTCCTCTTCCGCCTTGCTATAAGGATTCTTACCCTTGGGGCGGTTATGAGGGTGGTGATTTCCGTGTCAAACCGCTCCGCGGCCAGATGTTCCTGAATCAGTATAATTATCAGAACATTACCGATGGCTGGATCAAGATGAATACCATGCACGAAACTTATCCGGGACACCATGTCCAGTTTATCCGTGCAGCGATCGATCCAACACCGGAAACTGTAAAAATAGGAGCAAAAAGTGTACCTCTGGAAGAGGGAACCTGTATTCGGACTGAACGCGCATTTACCTTTATCTTTGCGGAAGACCCGTTCTTCCCTCTGTTCGTTGCATTCCGCCGTCATCATGCCTCTGTCCGTATCCTGGTTGATCTGCAGCTGTATTATTTTGGAGTGACACTGGAAGATGCTGTAAAAATCTACGAAGAAGAGCTTGGCTTTGACCGCGTAACTGCCCGCGCCCAGGTACAGGCACACCAGAATGCGCCGGGATATTTCACCTGCTATTATTATGGAATGAAGAAAATCTGCGACTGGGAAAAAGAGTATGGATATACGAAATGGGATTATACGGAACTACTGTTCTCAGCCGGGCGGATCAGTATGGAAAGCCTGGAGATGCTGGTTAAGATGACCAAAGAAGAGCAAGGACGTTTCTTTACGGAGTTCCGGAGCTTGCTGATGGATGAATAAGGTTTAGGTTGTTGAAGGGATACGAAAAAACGGATAAATAAATGGATCGGGTCTGCTTCCCACGCACTGGGCATTCCGATGAGCCTCTGAAAGCGTATATTGTGTCAGCAATGGCTTCCACAATATACTGAGTCTCATCTCCATAGTGCTCAAGGGAATCTGACCCGATCCATTTATTTATCCGTTTTTTCTGGTACTCCTGCAACTTGAAAATTTTCCCTTATGGAACATCAGCTCACTGCGCATGGCTAATGGTGATTTGTTTGTCTAGGGTTTTAACCATATTCATAAATTTGAGTATAATGATTTGTTTTAGTTTTTAAAAATTTGTATCTTTAAAATATTTCCAACAACACATTATTATAAAGATATAAGTCTACCAAGTTCTTCACGTTTCTTTTCAGTTATGCCATAGATATTTATATGATTCAGGTCACCGCTGCGGTCTGTAAAGGCGGGGAAGAGGAATCCGGATGTTGGGAATCCGGGTTCGTATTCGCCGACAAGGGGACAGATGGTGCAGATGAGATATGGAAATATTTCTTCGGATTCACCGAGGCGTTCTTTATCAGCTGCTTTGGCTGGGATATCGTAGTTATCATGGAAAACATAGATCGCGTAAGGAGTGGTGATCCGGATGTTTTCCATGATGATATCATAAAAGGTATCCATCAGGGCATCGTTTTTGAGTTCGCAGTCTCGGAGCGCCATCAAAAGCTGCCACATACTTCCGGCTTTCTGATTTTCCGGCTGGATCTCGTATTTTTTCAGTTTTGTGTTTGTCTCTGCAAATGGAATCGTTTTGGCGATTGCGAGATTTTTTGTTTTTTCTGACGGAGAGAGTTTGAGGAAGTTGATGTTAAAGCTTCCGTCAAAATCTCCGTCTGCATCCACATAACAGCCTGCTATTCTTGTGAATGATGTTCTTGCAGGCGTCATCCGCCGCGTCAATTCCAGCATATCTTCTCGGTTGATCATTTGTCATTCTCCTTATGCAAAATTTACTTTTTCTTCAAATATACTACAAAAAGCCTTCTCTCTGCAAATCTACTCTGCAAAGCAAAGGCTTTCCTTCTACTTAAAACTGCATAAAAACTCTGCGATAAGTTCTATACATCCTTCTACATCCTTCATATCCGCAACCTCACCTGGATTATGCATATTCCGAAGTGGTATCCCTGTAAAAACCACTGGAACACCTTTATTAGAAAAATGAATTTGATCCGCATCTGTAAAACTTCTTGAACTTGCCGCTTCTCTCTGGATACCAATACCTGCTCTTTGAGCACATTCCACCATCTTTTCATTAAGCTGTTTAGCTGCTATTGGACTATTGCAAAGTGCTGGACCATTTCCCAGAACAATATCTCCTGAAACGGCTGCATTTGGGAATCTACTATAGTCTGTACAATTTGTAACATCAACAACTACTGCAAGTGCCGGATCAATCTGCGCACTACACCAAAATGCACCATTTTTCGTTGTTTCTTCCCCCACTGTGGCAGCGGCATAAACACCTGCACTACATCCTTTTTCTCTTGCACGTTTAAAAGCCTCCATGATAACAAATACCCCAATTCTGTCATCCAGTGCTCTCGCTGTTATTCGATTATGTAACAAATTTCTGATTCCAGAATCCAGTACAACTGTATCTCCTAAAGAGACATGCTGTAGCGCATCTTCCTTTGACACTGCGCCGATGTCTATCAATAAGTCTGCTGCTTTTACCGTTTCTTTTTTCAACAATTCTCTGCTACATTCTACAACACCGTACACGATGCCTTTCTTTGTGCAGATTTGAACTTTCTGACCCGGATAATTATGTGTCATTATTCCACCGCGTTCAATTGCCTGAATTCTTCCTTCTTCTGTAATTCTTGTAACTACGAGGCCAATCTCATCCGCATGTGCAGAAAGCATGATTCTGACAGGACTTTCCGGATTTAATACACAAATCACATCTCCTATTTCATCGGTTCTTATTTCATCTGCGTATTGTTCCATATGTTCCCTTAAAACACGCTGCCCGTTTTCTTCACTTCCAGATACAGAAATCTGATTTAATAAATTCTCCAAAAATTCTATATGCATTTTCTTCTCCATACCAAAACATTATCTTCCTTGCACACTTTCATCATAATGAACTTTCACTCTGTGCAAAGCTTTCTCCAGATACTCTCTGGAAGTTGCAATATTCACACGAATAAATTCCTCGGTGTGCTTTCCATACCGATCACCCATATATACTGATACTTTAGCCTTTTCAATGAAGAATTGCTCTAAAGCTTTCGGACTGATTCCTAATTTACTCGTTTTAATCCATGCCATGTACGTCCCTTCTGACGGAATTACTTCAAGTTCCGGCATATGTTTTTGCAAATACTTTGCGAGAAAATTATAATTTTCTTCCAGATAAATGTTTACCTGTTCCAGCCAGTCATCGCATTCTGTATAAGCTGCTTCCATAATGCCCGCAGCAAAAATATTCGGATTATGAAGCCCCCACCGGTCAATTGTTTCTTTTACTTTTTCGCGGATTCTTGTATCCGGAATAATCATATTCGATAAAATTACTCCCGGTACATTAAAGGTTTTTGTAATCGAATTGCATACGATCAATCGTTCTTTCAATTCTGTTCTTATCTTTAACGTAGAAACAAATTCTTTGCCTTTCTTTAAAAAATCTGCATGAATCTCATCAGCTACCAACATTAAATTATAATCCTTACAGATTGATGCAATTTCATCAAGCTCTCCTTTGTTCCATACACGCCCGGTTGGATTATGTGGATTGCACAGCAACATAAGACTTGTATGGATTCCTTTTTTCAGATTATCGTCCAATGCTTCTCTTAACTGTTTAAAATCCATTCGATATCTTCCATTTTCTAATACTAATGAGCTTTCAATCATCTTCCGATCATATTTTTCAATTGCATTTTGCAAGGCAGTGTATGCCGGTGTATGCAGTACGATTCCATCTCCAGGATTGGTAAATGTCTCTACCACCATATTCAGAGCCATATTGATCCGCGGTGAAAAAACAACCCATTCTGGATCTATTTTTTCATGATATCTGCGTAGCATCCACTGACATACCAAATCTTGATAATTGTCCGGTAAAATCGTATACCCAAATACACCTTTTTTTACAATTTTCTGCATCGCATTTAAAATAGGTTCCGGGGAACGATAATCCATATCTGCCACACCAAGATGCATGACATCACTTCCAAATAATGCATCCATTTCATCAAATTTTGCACTGTTTGTATGGCGTCTGTCAATGATTTCATCAAAATTATATTCCATATCCTATCCCTTTACTGCACCTGACATTGAACTTTCCAAAATTTTCTTTGAGCAGAACATAAACAAAAGCAATATCGGCACTACTGAAAGTGTAACGCCAAGATATACTACTCCATAATCTGTTTTGTATACTCCCTGCATCTGCTGTACCAGAATCGGTAATGTAAACTTTTCTTGTGAGAACAGCAATATAGATGGCTGTACATAAGAGTTCCAACAACCAACAAATGTAAAAATAGCCTGCGTAGCTACTCCCGGAATAATTACTGGGAAAATAATTTTATTAAATATTTTAAACTCATTGCAACCATCAATACGTGCACTTTCAAGCAATTCATTTGGAACATATGCATCAATATACTGGCGAATCCAATATACCATAACTGGTGTGGCAAAACTCGGCATTAAAATAGCAATGTAATTATCTAACAATCTCAAATTATTCATTTCCTGGAAGTAACCAATAATTCCGAGCTGTCCAGGAAGCATCATTGTTGCAAGGACGATCCAGAATAAAACTTTATTCCCTTTGAATTTGTATTTTGCAAAACCATAGGCGGTAAGTGCTCCAATATAAGTAGAAATTGCCGTATATATCACGGAGATAACAACACTGTTTGCAAGACCTCTCCAAATATTTACATTATCTTGAAGCCGATGATAATTATCGAGCAAATGTTTTCCTGGAATCATCTGAAAACTGGTTGCTAAAGCGGCATTATCATGAGTACATCCAATAATCATATTATAAAATGGTACTATACTGATAATGGCAAGAAAAATTAAAAATATGTACGTTAAGGTGCGATAAAGTTTACCATGACCTTCTTTTTTACTTTGCATACTCATTTAATACAAGTGTCTGGCGAAGCTGTGACAGAGACATCTGCTTAATGTAATCACCGACTGTCATGCCTGAACCATCGCCCATATCGTTGCCGCAGATGTTTGATCCAAAATAGGATTCATAGGTATACTCCATGGAACGTATCATATAAGTAACCTCATCCAGCATGATATTTGTATCGCCAAATGAAACAGCAACTGTATCCTCTGGTGCCTTTTTCTCTAACTGTTCGCCGCCTAATGTACTAACGGCAGTAGCTGCTACGAGGGCTGCTGCTGCATACTTCATAATTCGGTTCATAAATTTACCTCACTCTATTTCTATATTCTCTATCAACGCTCCGAAGTGCATCTTCTTTATCGGGCGCCTCGTGAACTTTGCTTTTCATTTTAGCATGATTTTATGAAACAATCAACGTTTTTATATCGCTTAACAGTTTTTTCAATGTTTTCAATGTCAGCGTT
>OLFT01001115.1_pt1 | contig 29906 bp, 22 predicted proteins | sample 1604921 | NCBI WGS metagenome assembly OLFT01 (sample SAMEA3888897, study PRJEB22519) | human gut metagenome | biome: human gut; feature: human-associated habitat; material: faeces | place: Denmark | collected 2013 | reverse complement strand
ATGTGTTAAGCACGCCGCCAGCGTTCGTCCTGAGCCAGGATCAAACTCTCTATAATATGGTATCTAAACGACCGTAGCCGCTTAAATCAATCATAGAGTCATTTATCATGACTTCATTTACTTCTATTTTATAGTTGCTGCTTTCGACCGAATTGACTACGGCCTATTCACCCACAACTTCGTCGCGAGCCTCGTGAAAAGCTCGCTCCGCTGGTGCTTTCTTTTTTCACGTTGTTTAATTTACAAGGTGCACGTCCCTCAAGCGGAACAGTCACTATTATATCAGGCTCAGTTTCATTTGTCAAGTACTTTTTTCAAATCTTTTTCAGATCTTCAAGCTCTCGACTCATTCACTTCATCGCCGTCAAACAGCTTTATTAGGATACCAAAACACACCTGAAATGTCAAGCATTTTTTTGAGTTTTTTCGAGTTTTTTGTCAGAAGCACTTTTTGCATGGTTTTTCGCACAATATCCAGTGTTTTTTCCAGCTTTGCTTTACTATAATACAATATCATACCAAGCTTTGAGGTGATTTACTTGCGGTTCTGGAAAATGAACGGTGCCGGCAATGACTTTATCATTATAAATAATATGGTAGAGCATCTTCCCGAAACCTGCTTTCCCACTTTGGCCCGCACTCTGTGCGAACGCCATCTGTCCATTGGGGCCGACGGTCTGATGATCGTAGATGCCTCGCTTCAGGGCGGTGACTATCGGATGCTGTTTTTCAATTCTGACGGCAGCCTCGGTGAAATGTGCGGCAACGGCGCCCGCTGTATCTGTCGCTACGGCTACGAAAATGGTCTGGCCGGCGAGATTCAGCGTGTAGAAACCACCGCCGGTCTGGTGACAGGCCACCGCATTGGCCAGCGTCTCTATCGGATCCGCCTGAATGATCCCACCACGATTTGTTTGGACGCGCCCGTGGTGATCGACGGCGTTCGCTATGAATGTTCCTATTTAGAATTAGGAGATCCCGGACTCCCCCACGCTGTGGTCCCGTATCCCAATTTGGCGCAGGCCGATGAAAACGCGCTGCGTGAATTGGGACGCAAGATCCGCTTCTATCCGGAATTCCCCAAGGGCGCTAACGTCAACTTCTACGAACTCACCAGTGAAAACGAAGTCTTTGAACGCACCTTCGAACGAGGTGTGGAGGACTTCACCTATGCCTGCGGCACGGGAACCGGCTGCGTTGTCACCGCCCTCACCCTGATGGGTAAAGTCAGCGGCCGGCAGGTCCGGGTCAATATGACCGGCGGCCAACTCATTGTAGACGTAGATCTCCAGGGAAACGCCGTCCAAAACCTCTATCTTACAGGTCCCACCAATATTGTCTGCAAGGGCGAGGTCACGGATGAGGAGCTTTCGCTGAATTGATAAAGTTTGCCAATCCAAGTATCGTTATCCAAACCAAAAGGAGTGTGTTTTATGGATAAGAAATCTGTTGCGAAAAACTACCGCTTTCTGGCGATCCTGCTGAGCTGCATGGTCGCCGGCGCTTTGCTGGGCTGGTTTAGGCCCAAGTGGGGACACAGTATCGCCTTCCTCGGCACTGTATTCATCAACATGATGTTCTGTGTGGTGGTGCCTCTGGTCTTTGCCTCCATCGCCGGTTCCGTTGCCAATATGGAAAGCCGCCAGCGGGCAGGCAAGATCATGGGCGTCACCGTGGGCACCTTCGTCATCACCGGCGCCATCGCCGCTGTGCTCATGTTCGTGCTGATGAAGCTGTTCCCCCCAGTGCTGACTCCCTGGGCAGATATGGTGGCTGAGGAGATCGGCGAACACGCCTCCTTCACGGAGATGATCGTCAACTTCTTCACCTCCTCCGACTTTGTGGGCCTGCTGAGCCGCCGGGCCATGCTGCCTCTCATCGTGTTCTCTATCCTGTTCGGCTTCTCCGTCCAGATGACCGGCGGCAAGGATTCCAGCATCGGCAAGTGGCTGGCCGGCCTTTCCGACGTGATGATGAAGTTCGTCCAGATCATCACCTACTATGCCCCTATCGCGTTCTTCGCCATCTTCGCTGATCTGGTAGCCACCTACGGCTCTGAGGTCGCCAAGGGCTACGGCCGCGCCCTGCTGGTCTACTATCCCCTGTGCTTCATCTATATCTTCACGGCCTTCCCCCTGTTCGCGTGGTTCGGCGGCGGCAAGGGTGCCGTGGGCATCATGTTCAAACACATTGCCCGCCCTGCCGTTGTTTCTCTGGGCACCTGCTCCTCCGTGGCAACCATCCCCACCAACATGGAGGAAGCCGTGGAGACCGGTGTCAGCAAGGATATCGCCGGTATGGTGCTGCCTCTGGGCGCTACCATGCACATGGATGGCTCCTGCTTCTCCTGCGTGCTGAAGATCGCCTTCGTGCTGGGCGTGTTCGGCGAGCAGCTCTCCTGGTCCCGTCTGCCCTTCATCGTTCTGGTGGCCGTCCTGTCCTCTGTTGGTATGAGCGGCGTTCCCGGCGGCGGCTACATCGGCGAGTACATCATCTGCTCCATCTTCTTCCCCACGCAGATGGAACTGGCCTTCCCCATTTTGGTGGCCATTGGCAATCTGGTGGATCCTCCCGCTACCATGATCAACTCCGCCGGCGACTATGTGGTCAGCTACATCGTCTCCCGCTTCGTGGAAGGCAAGGATTGGCTCCAGAAGCAGCTTAACAACGCCTGATCGGTTTCCATATCAGATAGCAATCCGTCCCATCGGCTAAGACCGATGGGACGGATTTTACGATCTCTTCCTACGTTTGATTGCACCCTACACCCAATCCCCCCTTGAATACACCGGGCTTAGCGCTGTCGGAAATGCAAAAACGCGGCATAGTCGGACCGGTCAGCATAGGTGCTTCGCTTCCCGCTCCCCGGAGTGCAGAGGCTCTCCTATATTGCCCACGCCCCTCCTTCCACCGTACCAGCTGCTTCTTGCCGTATATGCGGGTATTATATTATGCAAAAACGCAGCCCTCACGATGAATCGTGAGGGCTGCCGTTCTATTTTGGATTTTGGTTTGGCCGTCCTAAACTGATTTACTGAGCTGCGGACTCGTCGCCCATGCCCATATCCTCCATGCCGAAATCATCGTCGGAGGGAACATCGGTCTCGTCTGCCGCCACCTCGTCCGGAGAGGGGATAAACTCGCTGAGGTACGCCTCTTCGGGAAGTCCCGCCAGGAAACCGGGCAGGTTGATGATCACATTGTCCATCTTCCGGGGAACAGGGATATTATAGGCATAAACCTCTTCCGTTCCGCCCTTCTGCTGGGTGATCTCCAGCGTCACGGTCAGCGTCTGGCCGATGCAGGTAGCAACGCCGCGCTCCTTGTCATAGAGCTTGGCTACCTGCTGACCATCCACATACACCACCGTCTTATAGGCGGGCTTGTAGGTCTGGCCGTCATATTCCAGGGTCTTGCTGTCCAGATAGATCGTATGCCCACGGCCAATGATGGTCATGGTATAGCCGATCGCCACCAGCAGGACCACCGCTAAGATTTGAAAGAGAAGTCTCCGCTTTGCTTTCATTTCGATGCCTCCTCTTCCGCAGCCTGCTCGGCAGCCAACTGCTGGCCTGCCAGACTCTTGTTCTTGCGCTTCTTGGACTCATACATGACCAGAGCCAGCGTAATGACCGCATAGGACACAAACACACGGAAATACTCACCGATCATGGAGTCGCCGGTAATGGCAGCGCCGGTCTTGGGTGCCACAATAAACATGGTGTGGAACAGGATCACGCCCAAAAATACGTTGCCGATGCTCGCCCTATCCACGGAGGCACCGCCCACCAGCAGAGCTGCGATGGCAAACATACCGATCTGGGTATGGGCCGTATAGGTGGGGAAGTTGCCCACGTTCTGCAGGTAGATGATCATGCCGAAGCCGGCGAACACCGTGGAGATCACCATGGAGATCACGCGGGTGCGCTCCACATTGATACCGGCATCCCGGGCCACTTCCATATCCTGACCCACAGCCCGCATATCCTGGCCCAGCTTGGTCTTGCGGAACCAGACGATGAACAGGCAGGCCAGACCGATGATCAGCAGGGTCAGTACAGGGATCTTCACGCCGCCAACCTGAACAGCCAGCAGGTTGTCCAGGCTCTGACGCATGCTCAGCAGGCTCACGGTGTTGCGGATGCCGTAGCCGCGGGGAAGCTTCAGGGAATCATGAACGATGGGAATGATGGGGCCCATCATGAACAGCACCACAAACTGGTACACGCCGTTCATGGTAAAGGAGATCATATAGCTGGTGATCATCTCCCGGCCCTTGGAGCGGTTCAGGATCTTGCCGATCATCACGCCCAATGCCACAGAAATGGGGATGGAAACGATAGCGGCCAGGATCATGCCGGGGATGCCCCAAACCTGCCAGTCAGCGGCGAAGATCAGCCCGATCTCGCCGGCCATGGCACCCAGCGTCATGCCGAAGTTCATACCCATGCCTGCCATAACAGGGATCAGCAGGCTCAGGATCAAGAATGCGTTACGGCCCAGACGGGTCATGACCTCATTCAAGAGGTAGGACCAGGAAAAGCCCGCCTGCGGAATACAGTACGCGCAGATCAGGATGAACATAATGGGGACGGTGTTGTTGCGGATGAACTGCAAAAGCTTCTGCCCGAAGCTCTGGCTGCCGGGTACATTCGTCTTTTTCATGCTCATTTCCCTCCTTCCGTCTTACGGGTCAGAGCGTAAACGATCATGCCGTTAGAGACGATGATCCGGATGACCTCGCTGATGTCCAGATGCACGATGGCGTTCATCACGGTGGGTGTCATGGTGACAAGGCCCTGATAAAGGATCGTGCCGATGATAACGTTGGTAATGCTGGCCTTGTTCACGCTGGCGCCGCCGATCAGAATAGCCGCCACGGCGGGGAACGCCATGTTCAGGGGCGCCATATAGATCTGTACAAAGCCGAAGCCCTGCTCATACAGCAGGATGCCCACAGCGCCCAGCCAAGTGGAAAGCACCACGGACAGCAGACGGGTCTTGTCCACGCTGATACCGGCAGCCTTGGCGAAGGTGGGGTTGGAGCCCACAGCCGTCATGGCGGTACCGGTCTTAGTGTGCAGGAAGACCCACATCAGGAATGCCAGCAGAGCGAAGAACAGCAGGCTGCCGGTGGGGATCACCAGATTGATGCCGAACCGGTTCAGGTCGATCTGCAAAAACTTTGCCAGGAACTGATCGTAAAAGCCTTCCAGAGAGATGGTGGTACGCAGGCCCTTACCGGCAAAGCCCCAAACCATCGTCGGGCTCTTGTAGGGCAGCAGCAGCCACATCATGCACATGAAGGACACGGAGGAAAAGCCCACATAGGTAGCGACCATCATTTCGCCGCCCTTGATCTTGTTGAGCATCCAGCCGTAGCCGCCGCCCAGCACCAGCGCAAAAGGCGTAGCGATAACAATGGCCATCAGGAAGCTCATGCCGCCGGTGAATCCGAATTCAATGGAAAGAGTTGCACCCAGCAGGCCGGAGATGATACCCAGAGGCAGGCCGAAGTTCAGGCCGCAGCCGGAGTGGATCATGGGGACCATGGCCAGCACCATAATGGCGTTCCAGCTGAAGCGGTTGATGACGTTGGTGATCTGCGTGGCAAAGTCCACGCCGGCCACCGGCGCCAGAATGAACATCAGCAGCAAAAAGCCGGTGATGATCAGGCGGGGCACGCCATAGCTGTTGACGAGCCGCCGCAGCTTGCTCTGCTCCGCAAGCGTATTTGTCGTGTTATCCATACTTCCTCCTTATTTGACCTGGCTGACCATCAGCGCGCCGAACGTCTCGGAGGATTCGGTGGCCGGGAGGATGCCGACGATCCTGCCGCCAGAGACAATGGCGATCCGGTCGCAGGTGGTGCGCAGCTCCTCCAGCTCAGAGGAGATCATCACCACGGTAACGCCGTTTTCACGGTTAAATTTCTTCAGTGCGTCCAGCACCAGCGCCTTTGCGCCCACGTCGATACCGCGGGTAGGCTCCGAAACGAACAGGAACCGGGGCTGCAGGGCAAAGGCCTTGGCCAGGCACACCTTCTGCTGGTTGCCGCCGGAAAGCTCTCTGGCCTTCTGCTTGGAGCTGGTGCACTTGATCTTCAGCTCGTCGATATACTCCTGCGTCACATCATGGATCGCCTTGGTATCACGCCAGGTGATAGGACCGTATTTCTTCAGGAACTTATTCTGGATCTGCATGGCCGGGAAGGCAACATTCCATTCCAGCGTCTCGTCCAGCAGCAGGCCCACGCCGCGGCGGTCCTCAGACACGAAGGCAAGCTGCGCGTCCAGGCACTTCCGGGGATTGTTCAGGGGAATGGGCTTGCCGTCAAATTCCACGGTGCCGCCGGCCTCATACAGGCCCATGACGCCGTTGGGAATACCCAGCTTGCCCTGACCTGCCAGGCCGCCGATACCGAGGATCTCGCCCTCCTTGACATCCAGATTCACATTCCGGACGATCTCGCCGGGCATATCCACCCACAGCTTACGGATGGACATGATCGTCCGGGCGTCAGAACAATCCCGAACCTCCCGGACCGCACTGAGGTCCACGCTGCGTCCCACCATGCACCTGGTGATCTCATCCACGCTGGTCTCGGAGGCAGGCGTGTCCTTCACTACCTTGCCGTCCCGCATGATGACCACCTTGTCACATACGTTCAGGACTTCCTGAAGCCGGTGGGTGATGAAGATAACAGCGATGCCGCGGGACGCCATGCCCCGGATGGATTCCAGCAGAGCCGCGGCCTCCTTCTCCGTCAGAACGGCGGTAGGCTCGTCCAGGATCAGCAGCTTGAGCTGGTCCTTGCTCAGCTCACGGGCGATCTCGGTGAACTGCTTATGACCAACGGGCATATCGCTGATGACCATATTCTGGTCGATCTCCACGCCCATTTTGTCAATGGCCTCTGCGGCCTTGGTCTTCATTTTTTTATAATCGAGCGTATTCAACCGGGGGCCGAACACCTCGGAAATGACGTTCTTCTTTTGGGGCTCACGATTGAGCAGAATGTTTTCCGTGGCAGTAAAGCCGGGGATCAGAGAGAACTCCTGATGCACCATGCCGATACCGGCCTCCAGTGCGTCAAAGGGCGTATTAAAGGTGACTTTTTCACCATCGATGAGGACGTCGCCGCCGTAGCCGCCGGTTTCCCGAATGACGTCCATACCGAAAAGGATCTTCATCAGCGTGGATTTACCCGCGCCGTTTTCGCCTGCCAGGCCCAGGACCTCACCAGCCTTCAGGGTGAAGTTGATGTCCGTCAGGACCTGGTTGCCGAAGAAGTCTTTTTTGATGCCGCGCATCTCCAACAGGGGAGCCGTATTACTTTCCATAAATGATACCCTACCTAATAAGAGAGGAGGAGGGTCGCCCCTCCTCCTCAGTTTTGAATGAGCGAGAAAAAACGCTGCTTATTTCACAGTGAAATACTTCTCGGGAACCTCAACTTCGGTGGAACCCATGAACCAGCCGGGATCACCCATGATGTAGGTGTCCTGATACACCAGGAAGGTGTTATCGGCCTTGACGCCGGTGGTGGCGTTGGTGTAGTTGGAGCCGTTCCAGGAAGCCTCGGGAGAGAACTCGTGGTAAGCCTTGGCGATATCGTCGATGTCGCACAGCTCGCTCTCGCCGTTGATGACATTCAGCGCGTGCTGGGCCAGACCAGCAGTGGTGGTGTAACCGTAGGAGTAAGCCCAGGTGCCGAAGCGGCCAGCGCCGCCGGCCTCGCAGATGGCGTCCTCAACCTTGGCCAGGATCTTCTGGAAGTCACCGGCCTCAGCGGTCAGGTCGATGCCCAAAGCGCCGGGATAGCCCATCAGAGGAGAGGGCAGGTCAGCCTCGATGAAGTAGCCGCCGTACTGCAGCAGCTGCTTGAGCAGAGGCTCGGTGTGAGCATCGTTGGTGCAGAAGTAAGCGGCCTTCTCGCCGTAGGTCTTGGACCACTCAGGGACCTTCTCCAGGATGTAAGCCTGCGCGCCGGCCACGCCGACGTCAGAGGTGGGATCGGGAGCGGTCTCCATTTCGAACTTCATGCCGAACTCCTCGCAGGCGGCCTTCATAACCGCGATACGACGGCTCATGGTCTCATAGGCCAGGTGACGGGGGAAGGAGATGTGCACGAAGGTGTCGCAGCCCAGCTCGTGAGCGGTGCGGATGATCAGGTAGCCGCGAGCCACGAAGTCATTGTTGCACACCAGGTCGGCAGCGGAACCGATCTCGAGCAGATCCTCATGGGCCTCGCCGGCGATGCACAGGATGTCGGGGCGGATCTCCTTGATCTTACGGAACGCCTCGGTGGTGCCGGGGACGGACTGGTTGACGATGATGGCCTTCATGTCGGCGTCATCAGCCAGGTTCACGATGGTCTGGATGGTGGTCTCCAGCTCCTCGGTGAAGTTATCGGGATAGATGGCCAGCTTGACCATATCCTCACCGTACAGGGCCCGGAAAGCCTCGGCGCCGCGGCGGTCATCCTCGGACTGAGAAACGGAGCCGGTCACGATGCCGATGTGGACGTTGCCCTCGGTTTTCGTGTCAGCGGTCTCAGAAGGAGTCTCGGTTTTGTTGCTGCCAGTGTTGGGGGTGGGGTTGCTTTTGCCGCAGGAAACCAGGGCCAGGGCCATGGTCAGGGCAAGCAGTGTGCTCAGCAATCTTTTCATACATGCCTCCAATTTATTTTTTTGCAAGCATTTCACAAGAGACCTGCAAATAGTTGCTATATATGATACCTGAATCGTCTGCATTTGTCAACAGAGCAAAGACAAAATACTGATACTTTTTTTCGTATTACGGACAGGTTCCATGAGAGTTATTCCTGTTTTCCCACTCTTTTCCCACTGAGTGCTCTATTCGTTTTTTCGAGTAAAGAATCTGATTCGCACGTTCTCTCCCTTATTCATTTATTCATTACTATCCTTTTTTCTATGCGCTCCGTAAAAAGTCATGCTTCACAAAAAATCAAAAATGGAGCACCGGCCGATCCCGGTGCTCCATTTTCAAATTGTATACAGGCTCAGCCGATGCCGCCATAGATGGCGCCCAGGATCAGGGCCGCCAGAGAGGCTGCGCAATACACCCACTTGCCCAGAGGATAGAACCAGCCGCTGATGTCCTTCTTGCCGGCGGTGCGGCCCTCGTAGACAGCCGCCAGAGCAGTGTCCTTCTTCATGACCCAGAAGAACATGATACCGGCCAGCAGAGCGCCCAGCGGGCAGATGTAAATGGAGACAACGTCCATCCACTGAGAGGTCCAGGGCTGGATGCACAGTGCAATCACGCCGCCCACTACGCCGATGATGACCACGGACAGCACACGGTTGGTGTGGAGCTTCTCCTGCAGGAAAGCCACGGGAGCCTCATACAGGTTCACGATGGAGCTGACGCCCGCGAACAGAACGCAGATATAGAAGATCATACCCACGATCTGGCCGCCGGGCATGGCGTTGAACACGTTGACCAGGTAGACGAACATCAATCCGGGGCCGCCCTCCATCCCAACGATGCCCTCACCCAGGATGACCGCCATGGCGGGGATGATGACGATGGCAGCCAGCAGAGCGGCGATGGTGTCGAACAGAGCCACATTGCGGGCGGAGGAAGGCAGGTCCTCATCCTTGGGCAGATAGGAGCCGTAGATCACGGAGCCGTTGCCCGCCACAGACAGGGAGAAAAATGCCTGACCGAATGCAAAGACCCAGACCTGGGGATTCAGCAAACCCTCGGGCTTGAGGGTGAAGATGTACTTGTAGCCCTCGCTGGCGCCGGGCAGGGTGCAGATATAAACGCCCAGGACCACGAACAGGAAGAACAGAGCGGGCATCATGACCTTATTGGCCTTTTCAATGCCGTTGCCCACGCCGAATGCCATGATGGCCAAAGAGGCCACCAGACCCACGATCAGCCATACGCCGTTGCCGATGCCGAAGATGCCATTGCTGAACATCATGCTCAGGGCCTCGCCCAGAGTCTCTGCCTCGGGAGCGGTGCCGCCGAAGGTACCACCGATGGTCGCCATATCGGTGCCCATGGCATACAGGCTGCCGGAAATACCCATCCAGCAGTACTTGAAGATCCAGCTCATGACCACGGTGTAGCCGATAGCCAGCATCATAGAACCAACGATGGGGAGCGTACCGATGGCTTCGCCAAGCCGCTTATTGCCGGTGCGTTCCTCGGTAGCCTTGCCAAAGGCGATCATGGGGCCGCCCTGCGCCCAACGGCCCAGTGCGAATTCCTCAATGATACCGGTAGAACCGACCAGAAGTACAAACAGGAAGTAGGGGATCAGGAACGTCATGCCCCCGAACTGCTGCACCATGATGGGGAAGCGCCAAATATTACCCATACCAACGGCAGAGCCAATGCTGGCCAGAATAAAGCCCCATTTGCTTTGAAAACCGTCGCGATTTTCCAGAGTTGCGTGTTTGTCTGACATAGATTGCCCTCCTAAAGACACAGATTGGTGTGATGATCGGATGCGGCGCTTTTCAGATCGGCTCACGCCCGATGGGTGGCCGCAAGCGGCGCACCCAAACGGGACGGAACCTATTCAAGCGCCCGGGCGCGATGAAAACTGAGACAAAGGAACTTGCTGGAAATGCTGCGCTGAAATCTTTTTTATTTAATTGTATTTCCCGGAATTACTTCTCCTCGTTGGCGTAGGGTTCCAGGAAGGCGTGGAAGTGACGCATAGGTAGCTTGTGGCCCCAGACGATCCGCATGTTGGGGATGGACTCGCGGTCCTCATACAGCGCCTTCACAGCAGCGATGACGTAATCCAGGTGCTCCTGGGTCAGGCGGCTGCGGTCAATGGCGAAGCGCACCACGTTGGCCAGCTCAGCCTGCTGCTCGGGAGTCTTCAGGTCATATTCCATGGAGAAGTCGCCCAGCTCGGACACGCGGATACCGTAGCGGCGGATCAGCTCCAGAGAGAAGCCGGTGCCGGCGAAGGTGGTATGATCGCGCTTGCCGTCGAAGAACTCATCCATGTTGATGTACACAGCGTGGCCGCCGGCGGGGAGAACGACGCCCTTGACGCCGGCCTTGTAGAAGCCCTGCGCCAGATACTCGCACTGCTGCACGCGGTCATGCATGTAGCCGAAGTCGCAGCTCTCATAGAGACCGCAGGCCAGAGCCATGATATCACGGCCGGACATGCCGCCGTAGGAATCGTTGCCGTAGCAGGAGATCTGCTTGACCTTGATGAGCACGCCCACGTCGGTCTTCACGGTGCCGTCCTCGTTGAAGTCGGAGAACTTCTGCCAGAACAGGCCGCGGTCACGGAAGGCCAGCATACCGCCCATGTTGGCGTGGCCGTCCTTCTTGGCGGACATGGTGAAGGCGTCGCAGTAGGAGAACATCTCACTGGCGATCTCGGCGATGGACTTGTCGGCGTAGCCTTCCTCGTTCATCTTGATGAAGTAGCAGTTCTCGGCCCAGCGGGCAACGTCGAACACCAGAGGAATGTCATACTTATGCGCCACGCGGTTGATCTCCCGGATGTTGGCCATGGAGACGGGCTGACCGCAGATGGGGTTGTTGGTGATGCAGGTGAACACCAGAGGTACGTTCTCGGGACCCACGGCCTGAATCAGCTGCTCCAGCTTCTCGATGTCCATGTTGCCCTTGAACGGGTTCTTCTCGTAAGAGCCGCCCTCGGGGATCTCATACAGCAACTCCTTGTTGTACAGGTTGCGGGGGATGGAGCCCATCTGCTTGATGTTGCCCTCGGTGGTGTCGAAGTGGCCGTTGGAGGGGATGGTGAAGACCTTGCCGGGATGACGCTGGGCCAGGATCTTCTTCACGATCTCCATCAGGACGGACTCAGCGGCACGGCCCTGCTGGATGATGAAGGCGTTGGGGCGCTCCATCTGAGCAGCGCCGCCGTTGAACAGGCCGCCCTCGTACTCGCAGAGATAGACCTCGTCCATCATCTTCTCGATGTCACGGCAATCGGTGCGGACCAGGTCGATGACCTTCTTCCAGTTCTTCTCGCCGCCGCGCTCGAAAATGTCGCGGAAGGTATCCAGCAATACATAGTAGCCGGTGTTGCGGCCGTAAGCCTCGTCGCCCAGGAACAGGGTCGCCCACTGCTGGTTGGTCATTGCGGTGGTACCGGAGTCAGACAGCATATCCACAGTCAGCATGCCGGAGGGGAACGCAAACTCATTCCAGTGCGTAGCGTTCAGAGCGCGCTCGCGCTGTTCAACGGTAGCCTGAGGAAGATCGCGCACCACATATGCGCAGTGCTGAGGCATCGTCACGTTCAGGGGATAGTGCTTCGCATTCTTGTCCATTTTGTTTACCTCCATAATTTGGCGTTTTCCGCCTGTTTTTTTGGAGATACCCCGGTCGTCGAAGAGCGGGCTTCCCATTTCCCGCTCTGCGCCTGGCGGACAGTATCCGATACAAAAAAATCGTGGAGCGGCTCGTTTCAGGCTGCCTGAATAGAACGCCAAGCAGGGATCCTGTCACCGCCCCTTCCCTGTTGTGCGATTATTTTATCATGTTTTTAAGGGTCGTCAACTTTTATTGCAATTTTTTGCATATCTTCAATATTTTTTACGCTGTTTAGCTGTTTAAATTTATATATTTTGTACGTTTCCTCAGTTAGATGATAATAATTTTTTCTCATTATTTTTTGCTTTGACAATACGACTTTCTCATATATAATATTTTCATAGCCCGAAAATATGCAAAATGAAACGAGGGAATCTTATGACGTCCTCTTCCAGCCTGATCCTTCAGCATTACATCAAGCTGACCGAATTTTTGGGAAAAGCGCTGGGTCCCGACTATGAAGTGGCCCTTCACGATCTGACCCGGAAGGACCGTTCCATCATCGCCATCGCCAATAATTATATCAGCGGCCGGGAGGTCGGTGCGCCTCTGACCAATATGTCCCTGAGTATTCTCCGGGACAAGAGCTATGAGCGTATGGACTATCATCTCCATTATTACAGCATCAACGTCAACGGCAAGGATCTCCGCTCCAGCACCTTTTTCATCAAGGACAGCGGCAAGCTCATCGGCCTGCTGTGCATCAACTTTGACGACAGCCGCTATCGGGCCATCAGCGACCATATCCTGAAGCTGTGCCACCCGGACCTGTTCGTGGCCGATGTGCTGGCGCAGCCGCTGCCGGAGAGTGAAGATGACATATCCGCCCGATCCTCCCCGGAAAAATTCCGCAACTCCGCAGATGCGGTGGCTTTGGACGCCATCAACCGGGAGCTGGAACGGATGGGGGTCACGCCCGGACACCTCACTCACAGCGAGCGGCTTCAGGTCATCACTTCTCTGGAATCCGCCGGCATTTTTCTGCTGAAGGGCGCCATTAAAAGCGCCGCGGCCGCCCTCGGCTGTTCCACCGCCAGCATTTACCGCTACCTCTCCCAGATCAACCCCTCTGACTAAGCCCGAAAGCACTGAAAAGGCCGAAGTGTACCCCTTAATTTATATATGTATCAAAATCACCTCCGTCGAAAACGACGGAGGTGATTTGATTCTTTATGTTCCGCTCTCGCCGTAGTTGCTCAGCACCCGGGCGGAGGGGTCGTTGACGTCGCAGCCCTTCCAACTCTTGTTGGGCATCCAGAAATCCTTCACCATGGGGGCCTGGCCGGGATAGTACTTCTCAAAGATCTCCCGGTACAGCAGGGATTCCTTGGTGAACGGCTGGGCGAAATCGTACTTCTTCCGCTTTTCCTCGAATTCGGCGTCGGTGTACTTGGTTTCGGCATAAGCCTTGAGATCATCCACCATGGAGTGGCCCACGGCGTCGGAGAATGCTGCCTTCTGGCGCCAAAGGATGTCATCCGGCAGCAGATGGTCCTTTTCGAAAGCGTGACGCAGGAGGTACTTTCCCATATCATAGGTATTGACCTTCATGGCCGGGTCGATGCTCATGACATACTTCACGAAATCCAGATCACCGAAGGGCACCCGGGCCTCGATGGAGTTGGCGGAAATGCAGCGGTCCGCCCGGAGCACATCGTACATATACAGCTCGTCCACCCGCTTCTTCGCCTCCTGCTGGAAGGCTTCGGGGGAAGGGGCAAAATCCGTATACTTGTAGCCGAACAGCTCATCGCTGATCTCGCCGGTCAGCAAGACCCGGATATCCGTCCGCTCGTGGATGGCCTTGCAGCAGAGGTACATACCCATGCTGGCCCGGATGGTGGTGATGTCATAGGTCCCCAGCAGGGAGATCACCTTTTCCAGCGTATCCAGCACCTGCTGGCGGGTCATATATACCTCGGTATGGTCCGCGCCGATGTAATCCGCCACTTCTCTGGCGTATTTCAGATCAATGGCATCCTTGTCCATGCCAATGGCAAAAGTGCGGATTTTCTTTCCCAGCACCAGTGCGCTGATGGCGCACACCAGAGAGGAATCCAGTCCGCCGGAGAGCAGGAAGCCCAACGGAGCGTCGGCGTCCAGTCGCTTATCCACACCGGCGATCAGCTTGTTGCGGATGGTACGGCAGACGGTTTCCAGATCGTCATGGCAATAGTCCGTGACGGTGGTGAGGTCGGCGTAGCGGACAAACTTGCCGTCTGCGTAATAATGCCCCGGCGGGAAGGGGCAGACCTCCTTGCAGAGGCCGATAAGGTTCTTGGCCTCGCTGGCAAACACGATGCCACCGTCATCCAGATAGCCGTAGAACAGCGGCCGGATGCCGATGGGGTCCCGGGCGGCGATGAGGGAATCCGTCTTGTGGTCATAGATGATCATGGCAAACTCCGCGTCCAGCTTGGCAAACATAGAAAGGCCGTATTCCCGGTACAACGGCAGAATGATCTCGCAGTCGCTGCCGCTCTTGAATTCGTAGCCCTTCTCCGTCAGCTGCCGCTTCAGGGGACGGAAGCCGTACAACTCCCCGTTGCAGACCACCATGTCGCCGTCCAGCTCAAAGGGCTGCATGCCAGCCTCGGTCAGGCCCATAATGGCCAGCCGGTGAAAGCACAGCCAGCCGGAGCCGGTGTCCATGATCCGGGACATATCGGGTCCCCGGGAGAGTGTTCGGTCGAAATACTCCCAAATCTCATGCTTGTCCAGTTTCTTCGTGGAAAATCCCATAATTGCGCACATAAAAAAGCACCTCCGGAAAAAATAAAAGCAGCGAACGATCCTAAAATTTTAGGACGAATCGCTGCCGCATCCGTGGTGCCACCTAACTTGCTGATTGAAAATCAGCCCCTTTGCGGGGTTCCAACAAACCCCTGTGCTTTAACGCCGCACGCCGCGTCTCCCCTACTAAGCCTTCGCCGTTCAGATCGCTGCTCCCGAGTGTTATTCCCGCCGCCCCGTTGTACCGGGCTTCCACTGTCCCCGGCTCGCTGTGACCGTTTGGCCACGGTACTTGTCTCGATCCACGCATTTTCAATATGGCCGAAGCGTTGGCCCGCTCCGAAATTGATGGACTGATTATAGCCCCGCGCAGTTCATCCGTCAAGATTTCAGATGTCAAATTTTCCGCGCTTTTCCTACCAATTTTATGTGTATTTACAACAAGGACAGTTGTTTCTCTTGACACCCCTCTTTAAATGTGTCATGCTGAAAAAAATGACACAGGAGGGATCAATATGCGGAGAATCAGCTGGATCGGCGTAGGCATCATGGGGAAAGCCATGGTGCGGAACCTGATGAAAGCGGGCTACGAGGTCCACATTTATGCCCGTCACCCGGAAAAAGTGGCAGACGTGGTATCCGAGGGTGCCGTACCCCACGGCAGCATTGCGGAGTGCGTAAAGGCCAGCGAGGTGGTCATCACCATGGTGGGCTTCCCCAAGGATGTGGAGGAGGTCTACTTTGCCCCCGGCAATATTCTGGACAGCGCCGCCAAGGGCATGACGCTCATCGACATGACCACCACCAGCCCCACCCTGGCCCAGCGGATCTACCAAGAGAGCGCCGCCCGGGGACTGCGAGTGCTGGACGCCCCCGTCACCGGCGGTGACAGCGGGGCCCGTGCCGGAACACTTTCCATTCTGGTAGGCGGCGATCAGGCAGATTTCGACGCTTGCCTCCCCATTTTCCAGGCAATGGGCACTAACATCACCTATTTCGGTCCCGCAGGCTGCGGCCAACACGCCAAAATGGCCAATCAGATCATGATCGCCGGGGCGCTTTCCGGCGTGTGTGAGGCTCTGACCTACGCCAAGGCGGAGGGGTTAGATGGGAGCACTCTGCTGGGCGCCGTATCCACCGGAGCCGCCGGCAGCAAGCAGCTGGACTTTCAGGGCAAGAAGATCCTGGCAGGTGACTTTGCCCCCGGCTTCTTCATGAAGCACTTTGTGAAAGATATGCGCCTTGCGGAAGAGGAAGCAGAAAACGCCGGGCTGGATCTGAATGTTTTGCAGCAGGCGCTTTCCAACTGTCAATCCCTGATCGACCGGGGCTGCGGTGATCTGGGCACCCAGGCTCTGATCAAATTCTACGAAAAATAACAGATGAAAACAGGGGGCACAGCGTCAGCGCTGTGCCTCCTGTTCATTCCAACTGTCAATCCGTCTCCTTGGGAACCGGTTGAATTTTCAAATAATAATGGGGCTGGTTCAAATCTAACGTCACCTCCGTAACGCCGTTTTCCGGATCAAAACCGACGTTCTGGCCTGTGATTTGGACGTTTTCTGCATGGCTAACGGAGGCTGTCTGGGCCGTGAAGGCCAGAGTGGAATCCAGCGTGGTCATCAGATCATATCCTTGCAAGTTCCGGCGGCCTGAGCCGGAGCAGGCAAAGTCAAAGCTGGGGGCCTTCCAATACTGCGCCGTGACCTCCGCCGTACCGCCAGTCGGAACGGTAACCTCCGTTTTCAGATACAGTACCCGATCCACAGACAGCACCTCGTCCATCAGCTCATCCAGCCGTCCGCTGTCATAACGGTCCACCGGTTTATCCGACAACAGGCCGTATTGCTCCAACGCCCGCTCCGCCAGCAAGCAATAAGTTTCCGGGTTCAAAATCTCCGCCGCCTCGCTGAGCCAGCCGTAATAGCCAGGATTTTCTTCCATTGTGTCAAGGATCTCCCAGCACAGGGTCAGCAGCACCTCATGAAGCGTAGTCGCACTCCGGGTAACGGTGCAGGAAACGCCGTCGATCTCCTCGCCGGGATCGCAGCCGCCGTCCCGATAGCCTTGTAATGTGTAGCCCGTCAGGTCCGCCCCGATCACGATCAGCTTCTTGCAGATTTTACTCCGCCGCTGACCGTCAGGTACAAAATAGCTGTAAGTGATCTCTCCGGTGCGTTCATCCCAGCCGTACCCCTCAAAGCCGTAGGACAGCACCGCGGTGCGGGCTTCATCCGCTGTAAACGTCACCGCCTGAGTAGCCGCCTGATACTGTTCCGTAGGCGCTTCAAAATCCGTAAAGGTGTAGACTGTGACCGGAATATCCGCCGGTGCTTGCGTCCCGGTGGCCGCTTTCCGGTAACCGCCGCCGTCCAGAAGCGTCTGATAATCCGTCCATTGGCTTGGATACCGCAGATTCAGGGTAGAAGTGTCACCGCCGCCGGCGCCGCCAAAGCCGCCCGCATAATCGCCGATGACCAGCTCCGCCCCCACTGTCTCTCCGTTCACCGTCAGACCGGGATCTATGGAAAGCAGATCCTTGATCCCGCCCACAATGGGATACAGCAGGGTCAATGTCACATCCGTATCGGTTGGATTGCTGAGGATATAACCGTCCGTTATCGTCGCGCCCCACTGAGAAGCGTACCCCTCCGGGTCTGTCCGGGGGGTGAAATCCCAATCCGTGTGCCGTTCCGCCGTCACGCCGGGATTTTCGTCTGCCGTGGTCAGGGGCAGCACCGGCCCGGCGTAGGACATAAATACTGCTGTGTCCGCAGCACTGCCCGCGTTATTGATCCCGCTGCCCCCCGCACTGGCTCCATAACCGCGAAAGCCGCCGGTAACCAGATAGGCGGCTCCCGCCCCGCAGAGCACCATCAAGCAGGCCACCGCAGCCGCATACCGCCGCCAGACGGGTCGCTTTTTCACGGGGGTCTCAGCGGCCGCCTCGGTCAGATCCTCATCCACCAAGCCAATGGCCCGGAACAATCGCTCTGCTTTCATACCATGATCCCCTCCTTTTCCAAAAATGCCCGCAGGGCCTTTCTCGTGCGGAACAGGGCAGATTTTACCCGGCTCTCGCCGCAATCCAGACGCTTTGTGATGGCGGCGATATCCTCGCCGTACCAATAGCGCCGCAGGAAGATATACCGGTTATCCGCCGTCTGTCCCCGCAGAAACGCGCTGACACATTCCGCCAAAACCCGCTCCTCCGCCGCCTGCTCCGGTCCCCGATGGTCAGGGATGCACTCGTCCAGTTCTCCCAGCAGCGTCTCCATACCCGCGCCCCGGCTTTGGGTCCGCCCTGCCTTCCAGCGGTCCAGCGACAGGTTCCTGGTGATCCGCCCCAGCCATGCCCGCAGTGCACTTGGTCGCTCCGGCGGTATGGCGTTCCAGGCCCGGAAATAGGTATCGTTGACGCACTCCTCCGCATCGTGATGGCTGCGGAGGATATTCCAGGACAGCGCATGGAGAAAGCTGCCGTACTTCCCGGCGGTAGCCGTAATGGCTCCCTGATCCCGGTCCCAGTAGAGGTCAATGATCTGCGTATCGTCCATAGCCGCGCCTCCTTTTGTCTCTCTGCCCATATAGACGAGAAATCTGTGCGCTCCGTCGCGTAGAAAACAAAAAATTCTCCGGGGAAGCTTCCCCGGAGAATATGGTATCAGATTTTCATACCGGCATCAACCGTTCAGCGGCCTGCCGCGTTCTGATAAGGGTCCAGAAAGGGGGTCGGTGCCTTCCGATAGGTAGCCAGACTGACTCCAACCAATGCAGCAGCGCAGGCAATGGCGCCGGGGACCGTAGGCCCGAGGCCGAAGGGCACCCCCGCCAGTTTCCAGCCTACACAGACCGTGAAACCCGCCACCATACCGGCGATGATGCCGGCCTTGGTGGCCTTTTTCCAATACAGCGCCGCAAATGCCGGCAGTCCCGCCGCCGCCGCGTAAAAGCTCCACGCGAACATCAGGATGCTGTAAGCGTTTTTGATGTACAGGGCGATCACCAGCGCTCCCAAGGGTAGGATCACCGCGAACACGCGGGTCAACCGCAGTTCCTTTTTCTCAGAAATATTGGGATTGAACACCTTATAAATATCGTGGACGCAGGTCTGCACGGAGACGATCAGGTAGCTGTCCGCCGTGGACATGATGACGGACAGAATCCCCGCCAGTGCCAGACCCGTCAGGCCCACCGGCAGGATCTCAATGGCCAGAGCCGGGACTACCGCGTCCGTAGAGCCGTACTGGGCCAGCTTTTCCGCCGGCACCAGCTGATGTGCCACCACGCCCATGAACCACACCAGCGGAATGGTAAGGCCGTAGGCCAGCGTCCCCAGAAACAGCCCCTCCTTGGCCGCCTTCTGGCTCTTGGCAGCGAAGGCCCGCTGCCACATTTCCGCTCCCGCCAGGGTAAAGACGAAATAGGTAATGATATCGCCCACGATGCCGCCATCCAGATAGGGCTTTGCCAATTCCGGAGCAAGTCCCTCCAAAAAGACGGACAAGCCACCCAGCTTAACCAGAGATGCCGAGGGGATCAGAATGTAGACAAACAGGATCAGCATGACAAACTGGAATACATCCGTATAGATCACGCCGAACAGGCCGGAGGTGGCCGTATAGACTATAAACACGACACAGGCGATGAGTGCGCCCATCTCGTAGGAAATTCCGATCTCATTGCCCAGCATATTGATGATGGTGGCGGTGGCCGTCACCTGCGAGGCCACAGTGCCCATCATGGTAAAGGCGATCAGGCCGCCTAAAATCACCTTGGTGGTCTTGCCGAAGCGCTGCTCAAAAAGGTCCGGGATTGAGGTCACATGGAACGTAGTGCCCACTGCGGAGATCCGCCCGGCAAAGCCGGAGAAAATAAACATACCCAGAAGATAGGGCAGTGCCGTCATAATGGCCTTGAAGCCGCTGGAATAGGCCACGCCCGCCCGGCCCATAAGGCCGCTGCCGCCAATGATGGTGGCGCACACGGTAGCCATCAGCACCAGTGGACCGAAGGACCGGCCGCCCAGATAGTAGTCGTCCATGCTCTGAACTTTCTTGACCACCACCACGCCGATCAAAACCATGGAAATCAGGTAGGCTGCGATGATGATGAGGTCGATCACATGAAGTTGATTGTGAACCATAGGCTGCTCCTTTCCGATCAGGGACCCATACCGGATCCGGTTTTCTGCTCCGTGTTCAGGAAGCGTTCTACCGCCTCCTTCGCTTTCTTTTCGCCCACAAAAATAACGGTATCCCCGGCGTACAGCTCCGCGTAGGGGCCGGGGGAAAGAATATCCGTGGTGCCCCGGCGGATGGCAGCCACCGTAGCGCCGGTAGCCTGCCAGAATCGCAGGTCACCCAAATTTTTTCCGATGCCGTACCAGCCATCCGGCACCCGGCAGCTAAACGTAGGCAGCGTCTCCGCCGGTTGAACAGGATAGAGGGTATCCTCCAGAATACTCTGGCACAGCTCCCCCATGCGGCGGTTCAGCGCCTCCTTTTCCTCGATCAGTTCCCGCAGCTTCCGGCGTTTGCTCATCAGATCTGCCCTGTTCTCAAAGTTTTGCAGATAGCGCTTGGCGTTGTCCGCAGAGAGCACATATACGCCGCTCTGCTCCTTCACCGCCACCACCCGCATATCACTGAGAAGCTGTATGGCCCGCCGGACAGTCTCCGGCGACACCTCGTATTCCGATGAGAGCTTGGACCGACCGGAGATTTTTTCCCCTTCCCGCAGTTCTCCCGCCGCGATCCGCTCAGCCACAGAGATTGCGATTCGCATATACTGGGTCAATCCGTCATTGTCCATAAAGCTCACCCCTTTATTCATACACCTATTATACAAACTGACAACCTTGATTGCAAGAAAAGTTTTTAGTTTTTACAAAATTTTTACGTCACTTTACGCAACACGAATCCATTTCAATTCCCGTTTTACATGGCTCTTATAAAACGTGCCCAGTCCCATAGGCTGTCTTGCCGGTCATACGCCCGTCATTGCAAAAAACAGAGGTATGCGTCAAATCAACGCATACCTCTAAAATTAAATAGGTGTTAGCGGAAGCTAATCAGGGCCTTCCGTCTTTTGATCTTAAAGCAATCATGCCTCATTTTCCACGGTTCCGGGCCCGGCGCGCCGTGGATGAGCCGATCCCCAGTTCAATCCGGTATTTTGCCACGGTGCGGCGGGCCAGGAAAATCCCCTCCGCCGCCAGCAGGTCGCAAAGGGTCTGATCGCTGAGAGGATGGCCGGAATCCTCATCCTTGAAGCGAAGCAGCATCCGCTGCTTCACCGCCTGACGGGACAGCCCCTGCTGTCCCACCGCCCGACTGAAAAAGTATCGCAGCGGATAGATTCCCTGACGGCATTGCAGGTATTTATCCCGCACGGCACGAGAAACGGTGGAAGGGTGCAGATCCAGTGTCTCCGCCAGGGAGGACAGCTTCATGGGTGACAGTTCCACAGTCTGTCCGGAAAAGAAGGATCTCTGCGCATCCAGGATGGCCTGCGCGCAGCGGCGCAGGGTGCTGCCCCGGCGTTCCAGGTTGTCCAGCAGCCATTTGGTCTGCCGCAGCTTCTCCTTTAAATAGGTGCGGGCCTCCGGATCGTCACTCTCCTTGGCCATACTGCTGTAATAAGGGTTCACAGTGACCTTTGGAAGATAGTATTCGTTCAACAGCACCTGCAATTCCCCTTCCAGCTCCACCACGAACACATCCGGCCGGACATAGAGGGTCGGCTCCGCCGGCTGAAACGCCTGACCGGGGTGAGGATCCAAGGCAGCGATGGCCTTCTCAGCCGCCTGAATTTCAGAGATGCTGGCCCCAAGTGCCTTGGTGATGGGTCCATAGTGGCTGCGGCTCAGTTCCGTGAGGAACCGTGCGGCAATGTCCATGGCATAGGGGACGTTGTCCTTCCGGCGGCTCAGCTGAAGCACCAGACACTCCGACAGGTCCCGGGCGCCCACGCCGGCAGGCTCCAAGGACTGAATCGTATCCAGTGCCTGATCTACCATCGTCTGGGGGATCTTCATTTCTGTCAGGCCGTCCAGATCCTCCTGCGTCAGATATCCGTCCTCGTCCACCAGCTCCGCCATATATTTACACAGGGCCAGCATGGGCTTCGGCAGTCGTTTCCGTTCCAACTGATCGCAGAGAAACGCAGACAGGCTGTCCAGCTCCTTATCAGTCGCTCCCGGCTCCGGTGGGGCATCCTCCTCATGGGCAAAGGAGGTCCCAAAGGTCCCCGCGTCCAGCCAACTGGCTTTCTGACGCAGCTCCGCGTAGGCAGAGCGAAGCTCTGAGGCTTCCGAAAGCTCCAAGGTGGGGTTCTCCTCGGAGATCTTTCCCAGATAGTCCAGCAGCTCCTGAGAATTCATCTGCAAGACTTCCATGGATTGCAGTAGCTGCGGCGTCAGCTTCAGCTCCTGCCGCAGTTCTGTTTTTAAAGAAATGAGATTCATAACAGCTTCATTCCTTCCGGTCCTTCACATATTTGGCGATTTTCCGGACAGCGGTGGCCTGAGAGATGCCCAGTTCCTTCGCCACAGCCACCGTGGTGCCGCAGCGGCGGTAGGAATCCCGGATGATCTGTCCCTCGAAGGCATCCATCCGCTCCGCCAGAGTCCCCTCCTGAGAGGGGAGGTCCGGTGCGCTGCCGCCGCTGTTGTATTCCAGCGGCAGGGCCGTAATGTCCAAAATCGGATTCTGGGCGGTGATGACCAGCCGTTCCATCAGGTTTTCCAGCTGACGCACATTACCGGGCCAGGGATATTGCTCCAGAAAGGCCACAAACCGGGGACTTAACGCCAGCTGCTTGCCGTATTCCTTGCAGAACCGCTCCAAAAACTGATGCGCCATAGGCAGGATATCCTCAGGGCGCTGCCGCAGAGGGGGAATGTGGACCCGGATGACGTTCAGCCGGTAGAAAAGGTCCGAACGGAACAGCCCCCGCTGCACCTCCTCCTCCAGATTGCGGTTAGTGGCCACCAGCAGACGGAAATCCAACTCAATGCGCTTGGTGCCGGACACCCGCTCGATGGTCTTTTCCTGAATGAGCTGCAGCAGCTTGGATTGAATATGAGGCGGCAGCTCTCCGATCTCATCCAGAAACAGGGTACCGTGGTTGGCCAGCTCGATCTTACCGATTTTGCCGGCGGAGGCCGCGCCGGTAAAGGCTCCCTTTTCATAGCCGAACAGCTCGGATTCAATGAGGTTTTCATGGAGCACCGCGCAGTTGACCTCGATAAAGGGGCCGTTGGCCCGGTTGCTGATGGCGTGGATGGCCTTGGCCACTGCGCTTTTGCCCACGCCGGTCTCCCCGGTGATGAGAATGTTGGCCTTCGTGTTGGCGGTATTCAGGATCAGTGTCCACAACCGCTGCATGGCAGGGCTCTTCACCACCAGATCCGTGGCGGTGGCCCGGAGCCGCAGTTCTGCGATCTCCTGCGTATACTGCTGCAAGGAGTCCTGTAAATGCCGGTAGTTCTGCTGAATGGTGTTGATCTGCTCCATGGACACCGTGTTGAAGCACACGGCATATTTCAGCACACCGTTTTGGTCAAACAGCGGAATTCCCACCGTCATGACATTTTTATGGGTGTGGTTGATGGTCTGGGTGGCGGTGATCTTTTTCTTCTGCCGGATGACCTCCGCAGTGATACAGGGCCGGAAGGTCCCGTTCGCTTCCAGATCAAAAGCCGACTTACCCACGATGGAATCGTGGGTAAAGCCAAAGTTCCGCTCATAGTTCTCACTGACCCGGAGAATGATGCCGTCTGCGTCAGAGAGCATCATATCGTCTGCCAGGACCAGATTGTTTTTGGGGCTGAGGATGTCGAAAAGTCCCTCCAGATTGATATTTTCCTCAAAGAAATGAGGAAGGTCAGGTGTATGCGCCATGAGAGTACCTCCCGCGTGTGATCTATTCATTTTTGATTATAGCATATTCAAAAGCGAATAGAAAGGGCCAGTGCCAAGTTTCTTCTGTATCTTTTGTAAAAAAATAACCGCCGGCTTTCGTGGTTCTTGCCGAAAGGATGTCCTGCGCAGGGAAAAATATATGCGCATCCAGCCTATTCATTTTTGAATAGGGCCCGAATGAGGTCGCTGAAAAGAGGAAAATTCCGCCGAAATCCCCCGTTTTTTTTGTCAAACCCGCATAGTTGTCAGCCCTATTTTTGTGAAAAACAGCTTGCCAATATTGGCACATAAATTGCTATACTATTTGCTGTATAACCATGGATAGGCTGACGGGCGCAGCTGGACCCACATCTCCGTCAGCACAGACGCTTACATATTATTTTTTAGGAGGAATCTACTTATGTATCAGACCCTTCGTTATGAAAAACAGGAAAACATCGGCATTCTCACCATCAACCGTCCCGAGGCGCTGAACGCACTGAACTCCACCGTCATCGGCGACCTGGAGCAGGCCATCACCGAGGTGGAGAAGGACGCCGGACTGGGCGCTCTCATCATCACCGGCGAGGGCCGTTCCTTTGTGGCCGGTGCCGACATCGGCGAGCAGCTCCCCCTGGATGTGGCCGGCGGCCGCAAGTGGGGCCAGCGGGGCAGCGCCCTGATGCGCCGCATTGAGAAGCTGGAGATCCCCACCATCGCTGCTGTCAACGGCTTCGCTCTGGGCGGCGGCTGCGAGCTGGCCATGAGCTGCGACATCATCCTGGCTGCCGGCCCCAACGCTGAGGGCAAGGGCGGCGCCAAGTTCGGCCAGCCCGAGGTTGGCCTGGGCATCACCCCCGGCTTCTCCGGCACCCAGCGCCTGCCCCGCCGCGTGGGCATCGCCAAGGCCAAGGAGCTGATCTTCTCCGGCAAGGTCATCGGCGCCGCTGAGGCTGAGAAGATCGGCCTGGTCAACGCCGTGTATGCTCCCGAGGAGCTGATCCCCGGTGCCATCGCCATGGCCAAGTCCTTCACCGCCAACGCTCCCATCGCCGTGAAGTATTCCAAGGCCTGTATCGACCGCGGCATGCAGATGGACATTGACGACGGCATCGCTCTGGAGAACGAGCTGTTCGCCATGTGCTTCGCCACCGCCGACCAGAAGGAAGGCATGAGCGCCTTCGTTGAAAAGCGCAAGGAAAAGCACTTCCAGAACAAGTAAGTTAGACTCCGTATCCATCGCTTAAAAAATTTCTGAAAAAAGAGGAATTTGTAGCATGAAAAAAGTACGTGTCATTACCGCTGAGGAAGCGGCCCTGATGGTCAAGGACGGTGACACCGTCTCCACCGGCGGCTTCGTTAGCTGCGCCTGCCCCGAGGCGCTGACCAAGGCTCTGGAAAACCGTTTTGTGGAAACCGGCCATCCCCGCGACCTGACTCTGTTCTTTGCAGCCGGTCAGGGCCACCGGGACGGCACCGGCGGCGACCACTTCGGCCACGAGGGTATGTGCAAGCGGGTAGTCGGCGGTCACTGGGACCGCGCCGCTAAGTTGGGCGAGTTGGCTCTGGCCAACAAGCTGGAGGCCTATAACTTGCCTCAGGGCGTCATCACCCACATGTACCGCGACATCGCCGCCCACAACATCGGCACCATCACCCACGTTGGCCTGAACACCTTCGTAGACCCCCGTCACGAGGGTGGCAAGCTCAACGAGTGCACCAAGGAAGACCTGGTGAAGCTGGTGAACATTGACGGTGAGGAGCGCCTGCTCTACAAGCCCATCCCCATCAATGTGTGCCTGGTCCGCGGCTCCTACGCCGATGAATACGGCAACTGCACCGTCCACCGCGAGATCGGTCCTCTGGATGTCACCGCCCAGTGCCAGGCCACCAAGAACTCCGGCGGCATCGTCATCGTCCAGGTGGAAAAGATCGTCCAGGGCGGCACCCTGGATCCCCGCCTGGTGAAGATCCCCGGCATCTATGTGGATGCCATCGTCGTGGGCTCTCCCGAGGACAACAACCAGTGCCTGGGCATGCCCTATGACGGAGCTCTCTCCGGTGAGTTCCGCATCCCCGTGGACGATATCCCCCCCATCCCCATGGACGCCAAGAAGATCATCGCCCGCCGCGCCGCTATGGAGCTGCCTCAGGACGCCATCGTGAACCTGGGCACCGGCGCTCCGGAGAAGATCGCCAACGTCTGCGCTGAGGAGGGCATCTCCAACAAGATGACTCTGACCGTGGAAGCCGGCTCCATCGCCGGTGTGCCCTACGGCGGCACCCAGTTCGGCGGCGCAGCCAACTCCATGGCCATTCTGGACCACAACGTCCAGTTCGACTTCTATCAGGGCGGCGGCCTGGACGTGGCCTTCCTGGGCCTGGCCGAGACCGCTCCCAACGGCGACCTGAACGTCTCCAAGTTCGGCACCCGTCTGGCCGGCGCTGGCGGCTTCATCGATATCACCCAGAACGCCAAGAAGGTCGTTTACTGCGGCACCTTTACCGCCAAGGGCCTCAAGACCGAGTGCAAGGACGGCAAGCTGGTCATCACCCAGGAGGGTGCCAAGAAGAAGTTCGTCAACAAGGTGGAGCAGATCACCTTCTCCGGCGATTACGCCAATAAGGTGCACCAGCCCGTTCTGTACATCACCGAGCGCGCCGTGTTTGAGTTGCGGCCCGAGGGCGTGACGCTGGTGGAGATCGCCCCCGGCATTGACCTCCAGACCCAGGTTCTGGATCAGATGGAGTTCATGCCCAAGATCGCCGATGACCTGAAGCTCATGGATGAGCGCATCTTCCGTGAGGAACTGATGGGTCTGGCTAACGACTAAACATCCCTCTAAGGGGGGAGCAATCCCCCCTTAGTCCCCAAATTAATTAGGAGGATAACAAAAAATGGCATTGATGACCCCCCAAGAATACATTGAATCCCTGCGGAAACTGAACACCCGCGTCTATATGTTCGGCGAGAAGATCGAGAACTGGGTGGATCACCCCATGATCCGCCCCTCCATCAACTGCGTGGCCATGACCTACGCTCTGGCTCAGGACCCCCAGTACGCTGAGCTGATGACCGTGAAGTCCAGCCTCACCGGTCACACCATCAACCGCTTCACCCACCTGCATCAGTCCACCGAGGACCTGATGAACAAGGTGAAGATGCAGCGTCTGCTGGGCCAGAAGACCGCTTCCTGCTTCCAGCGCTGCGTGGGCATGGACGCCTTCAACTCCGTCTTCTCCACCACCTATGAGATCGACGAGAAGTACGGCACCCACTATCACGAGAACTTCAAGAAGTTCCTGACCTACGTTCAGGACAATGACCTCACCGTGGACGGCGCTATGACCGACCCCAAGGGTGACCGTTCCAAATCTCCCAGCCAGCAGGCTGATCCCGACATGTACGTTCATGTTGTGGAGCGCCGTCCCGACGGCATCGTGGTCTGCGGTGCCAAGTGCCATCAGACCGGCTCCATCAACTCCCACTGGCACATCTTCATGCCCACCATCTCCATGGGTGAAGCCGATAAGGATTGGGCCGTCAGCTTTGCCTGCCCCACCGACGCCGAGGGTATGTACATGATCTACGGCCGTCAGTCCTGCGACACCCGGAAGATGGAGGAGGACGCCTCTATTGACGTGGGCAACGCCAAGTTCGGCGGCCAGGAGGCTCTGGTGGTTCTGGATCACGTGTTCATCCCCAACGAGTACATCTTCCTCAACGGCGAGTATGAGTTCGCCGGTATGATCGTGGAGCGCTTCGCCGGTTATCACCGCCAGTCCTACGGCGGCTGCAAGGTGGGCGTGGGCGACACCCTGATCGGTGCCGCTGCTCTGGCCGCTGAGTACAACGGCGTGGAGAAGGCCTCCGCCGTCAAGGACAAGCTCATCGAGATGACCCACCTGAACGAGACCCTGTTCTGCTGCGGCATCGCCTGCTCCGCTCAGGGCTTTAAGACCAAGGCAGGCAACTACCAGATCGACCTGCTGCTGGCCAACGTCTGCAAGCAGAACGTCACCCGCTTCCCCTATGAGATCGTCCGTCTGGCAGAGGACATTGCCGGCGGTCTGATGGTCACCATGCCCTCTCAGGTGGACTTCCACAGCGAGACCGTCGTGGGCCGCAACGGTGAGACCATCGGTGAGATCTGCAACAAGTTCTTTGCCGCCCGCGAGGGTGTCTCCACCGAGAACCGTCAGCGCATCATGCGCTTCATCGAAAACCTGTGCCTGGGCGCAGCCGCTGTCGGCTACCGCACCGAGTCCATGCACGGCGCCGGTTCTCCCCAGGCCCAGCGCATCATGATCGCCCGCCAGGGCAATATCCAGGGCAAGAAGCAGTTTGCCAAGGATATCGCCGGCATTGTGGACTGATTCTGAGGCGGGTTGATCCCCCTCGGACACGCTGCCCCTGACGCGCCCAGCGGTGGGCATGCCGTCCCGCGGGCAGCAGCGTTCTGACCGGGCAGCGCCCGGTCAGAACAAATGATAAACTGTGATATCTGTCCCTGCGACATATCAATATAGCCTTTCCAAAACTGATATAAGGAGAAAGCATTATGGATTTCAATCTGAGCCCTGAGCATCTGTTGATCCGGAAGATGATGGCTGAGTTCACCGAGAACGAAGTGAAGCCCATCGCTGCCGAGACCGACGCCAAGACCCTCTATCCCCGCGAGAACATCGAGAAGCTGTTCGACCTGGGCGTGATGGGCATGTGCATCCCCAAGGAGTACGGCGGACAGGGTGCTGACCCTCTGGCCAGCGCTATCTGCATTGAGGAGCTGTCCAAGCAGTGCGCCTCCACCGGCGATATCGTAGCCACCCACAACGGCCTGTGCTGCGACCCCATCCTGACTCACGGCACCGAGGCCCAGAAGGCCAAGTATCTGCCCATGCTGTCCACCGGTCACAAGGTCGGCGCCTTCGCTCTGACTGAGCCCAACGCCGGTTCCGACGCTTCCAAGGGCCAGACCGAGGCCAAGCTGGAGGGCGACCACTATGTGATGAACGGCTCCAAGATCTTCATCACCAACGGCTATGTGGCTGACGTGTTCGTGGTGTTCGCCATGACCGATAAGTCCAAGGGCACCAAGGGCATCTCCGCCTTCATCGTGGAGTCCTCCTTCCCCGGCTTCTCCGTCGGCAAGCACGAGGAGAAGATGGGCCTGCACGGCTCTCCCACGGCTGAGATCGTGTTCACCGACATGATCGTCCCCAAGGAGAACATGCTGGGCCGCGAGGGCAAGGGCTTCAACATCGCCATGCAGACCCTGGACGGCGGCCGTATCGGCATTGCCGCTCAGTCCCTGGGTATTGCCGAGGGCGCTCTGGAAGAGGCCAAGGCTTACACCAAGGGCCGTGTCCAGTTCGGCAAGCCCATCAGCAAGTTCCAGAACACCCAGTTCACCTTCGCTGACATGGAGCTGGGCTGCGAGGCCGGTCGTCTGCTGACCTACCAGGCCGCCATGAAGAAGGGTTCCGGTGAGCGCTACACCAAGGAGGCCGCCATGGCCAAGCTGTTCTGCTCTGAGCACGCTATGAAGACCACCACCAAGGCGCTGCAGATGTTCGGCGGCTACGGCTACACCAAGGATTATCCCATGGAGCGCATGATGCGCGACGCCAAGATCACGGAGATCTACGAGGGCACCAGCGAGGTCCAGCGTATCGTCATCTCCGCCAACATGGGCCTGTAAGGAGGAGAAGTCGAAATGAAGATTTATGTTTGTGTCAAGCAGGTACCCGATACCTCCGGCAAGGTGGCTGTCAATCCCGACGGTACTCTGAACCGTGCTTCCATGCAGACCATCACCAACCCCGATGATATGAACGCTGTTGAGGCCGCCCTGAAGCTGAAGGACGCCACCGGCTGCAAGGTCACCGTTGTCACCATGGGCCCCCCTCCCGCTG